>JGI24694J35173_10000093_pt1 | contig 74356 bp, 65 predicted proteins | sample TergutCo191P1_FD_35173 | JGI IMG/M metagenome (IMG submission 35173) | reverse complement strand
ATTGTTGGTTGATTATTGTTGCATTCGCATGGGTATGTCCCATAAACCACGCAACATTCACATTCAGTCACTGGATTTTGACATTCATCGCAGATTGTTGGGTTTCCTTCCCCAACAGCAACTCTTGTCATTTGTCCACCATCAAACAAACTATTTACTTCGTTTGCAATGACATAAGTCCCAACAAACAAAAAGTTTTCATGAACTCCGACAAATAATTCGTCGATTCCATTATAGATATAGAAATATTCAAATTCAAGGAAAAGCATGAAAATAAAAAATTCTTTCAGCATATTCATGACTTCACTTTCAAACTCGAACAACATCAAGATTTCATATTCACTGTCATAATTTAATGCGACAAAAGCTCTCAACAGACCCTCACCAAAATAGTCCGCTTCGTGGTCAGGCATAACGTCGATTTCCCAACCTCTTTCATCAATCATTTCCAAAATAGATTCAAAATGGTCATCTGGTGTTGGCTCGATGATATTGATAATCTCGGTTCTTATTTGAACAGAGATGTCATTCAAAATGAAAAAGATATAGATGTTTGCTCTGTCGACTCTTTCATAGTTTATGTAGAGAAAAGCATTGAATCCATTTTCGGCTCTCCACTCAATTATTATTGTTGTCAAAGACTCAAAAACATGCTCCCTCTCCTCAAGGTCAATGGGGTTGTCGCGATTTCCCGAAAACACTGCAAAATAGGCAACTCCAGAATGGTTGTCTTGAAAGGTTATTCTGTGTTCATAGTCGGGCGGAGAAAAGAACCAACTGCATGCTACCGCCACAAGAGAAAGCAACATGATAAGCCCAACTATTAAAAATTTTGATATTTTTTTCATATGATTTTTTGCCTTTTTGTCACCCTTAGGTCGAACTAGAATACCACAATCTCAACCATTTGTCAAGCATCTTTGATGCTCTTGTCGGAGATTGCTATTATTAGGAACATTCTCACAAAGGGGTCGACGACCCTTGTCAACTGTTTTCAACAGTTTTGTCGGGTTCTGCGTATATTTGCAATCTCCGTCAAACGGGTCGAAGACCATTGTCAAGGATTTGTTGATAATTTGTTAATAATTTTGTGGTGTTTTTTACTAATAACTAAGAGCGGAAAATTTGTTTTTGTTTTTGCCTAGAATATATTTTAGTTTGGCAATGTCTTCTTGGGAGACTTTCAAAGGGGTGGTTGTTCCTGCTATTGTTGCAAAAGTTTCTTTGTTTGATGTTAAAATAACTATTCCCTTTTCTTCATCAATGATATAGTCATGGACATGATACCACTCAAGGTAGCCCGAGGAAGTGTAGATTCCTTTATCGACAACAGCACATTTGTAGAGAATGAGTGTTAATAGCAAAAATGCAACTGATAATAGTGCAAAAAGCAATGAACCGAGTGAGAGGTTTGCGATTGTTCTTGATGCATTGAATATTTCTGACAACAAGGTTACTTCAAGCCCAAAAGGAATTAGCATTTGAAGAAATGTGAATATTGTCAATGTTGCAATGATTCCAAGAAAAACATAGAAATGAATTTTGCGATTTTTTAATTTGACTAATGTTATTGAACGGTTCAATTTTCGTTGCCTTTTTATTAAACGATAGGCATACCATGTGCAAAACATTACGACCACCAAACAAAATGGCATAACAATAAGGGGTAATAAAAAGGTTGGCATTGTTGAAATAAGCATGTCGTAATTAATAATATATCACAAAATCAACAATTTGTCAACAGTTTTCAACTGTTCTGTCGGATTTTGCTCATAGTCGCGTTCAGCGTCAAGAGGGCGAATATACCCTTGTCAACAGTCTTCGACTGCTTTGTTGGGTTCTGCTTGCACTCGCATTCAGCGTCAAGAGGGTCGAAGACCCTTTGTAAAGCATCTTCGATGCTCTTGTCGGAGAAGTTTTAGTAAAAGCAGTCTTCCTCAAACGAGTCGAAGACCTTTTCAACCCTTTTGTCAGAGATTGCTTTTATATGGAACTGACCCAACAAAGGCATTGAAGAACTCCATGTAGTAGAAATCTGCTTATAAATAAGGTTAATTTTTATTCTACTATCGGCTTCTTGTTTTAATTAATACTACTTTAACAATCTTTTCAAGAGGTCTTCTCTTTTGGCAAGTTTCAGTGCTTTTTTGATTAGTTCTTTGTTTTTTGGGTTGCGATATTGCAAGAGAGCCCTTTGCATCGCTTTTTCCTCACTTGTTTTTGCAACAAAGATTTTTTTCAATGTTTTTGGATTAAGTTCGGTGTGGAACATTGTTGTTGAAAGTGTTCCCGGAGTTGGATAAAAATCTTGAACTTGTTCTGGATGATAATTGATTTCAAGAAGATATTCCAGCATTTTAACAGCATCATTAAGGGTGCATCCCGGGTGAGATGACATGAAATATGGGACTAGGAATTGATTTTTTCCATGAAATGCATTAAGATTCTTGAACTTTTTTGCAAACTTTTTGTAGACGTCGTGAGGGGGTTTGTTCATGATTGCAAGAACGCTGTCGGAAACATGTTCGGGAGCAACCTTAAGTTGACCCGATGTGTGATGAATGACTAGTTCATTGAAAAATGTTTCGTCTTCGTCTGCCATAAGGTGGTCGAATCTTATGCCGGAACGTATGAATACTTTTTTGACTCCCTTGATTTTTCTAGCCCTTTGAAGAATTTTCAAATAGTCTTCGTGAGATGTGTTAAGGTTTTTGCAAACTTTCGAGCCAATGCATTCGGATTTGCATGAATTGCAATTTCCCGTTTTACAACTGCTTCGATAGAAATTTGCGCTTGGCCCGCCGATATCATGAATATAGCCTTTAAAATCGGGGCGAGACGCAAGATTTTCGACCTCTTTGATTATGCTTTCTTCACTTCGGGAAATGATTTGCTTTCCTTGATGAAACGTCAACGCACAAAATGAGCAATTTCCAAAACATCCTCTGTGGGATGTTATTGAAAAGCTGACTTCATCAAGGGCTGGAATATGTTGATATTTTGGATGGGCTTTTTTTGTGAATGGAAGAGCATAGACCAGATCCATTTTGTCAACTGGGAGGGGTTCGGGAAGGGGGTTGCAGACAATGTAGAATGGAGAGTGGAGAGTGGTGGGAGTGTCCAATTTGTCATCGTCTTGACTCTTCACCTTTAACTCTTCGCTCTGTTTTTGAATTATTCCCTTCTCCATATTTTGGCATTGCACGAATGCCTTTGCATAGGCGACTTTGTCATTTTTTATTTTCTCATGTGAAGATATGGGCATGAATTTGTCGGTTGGTCCAGAGACTGCTTTTTTTGCATCTTTGTGAATATGTTCAAGTGTTGAAATGTAGGCTGTTCCTTTGAGGTCTTTCATTTTTGAAAGCGGAATTCCTTTACCCAAGAGCTTGAACATGTTAAAAAGAACCGACTCCCCCATTCCATAGATGAGAAGGTCGATTTCACTGGTCGCGAGTATTGATGGCATGACTGAATTTGACCAATAGTCATAATGCGAAAAACGGCGAAGTGATGCTTCAACTCCGCCTGCGATTTGAAAAGTTTCGGGAAAATATTTTCTCAAAAATTTTGAATAGACTGTTAGCGCCCTGTCGGGACGTTTGCCATAAATGCCGTTGTCGCTGTATTCATCGCGACAACGCTTGTTTAGGGCAACGGTGTAGTTGTTGACCATGCTGTCAACAACTCCAGAAGAAATCAAAAACGCATGCTTGGGCTCTCCCAATTCTCGATAGTCTTTTTCGTTTTGAGGTTGAGCGATTATGCCAACAGAATAGCCAAAACTTTCTATTAGCCTTGCGATGAGGGCATGACCAAAAGACGGGTGATCAACATAGGCATCGCCTGAAACCATGATGAAGTCAAGCTGGTCAATGTCGCGTTCGGCTAATTCAGTTTTTGAAATTGGTAAAAGCATTCTAATGCAGAATGCAGAATGTAGAATGCAAAATAAAGGACGAATTATCTTAAATTAATTCTAACGATTATTCTGCATTCTACATTCTGCATTCTTAATTTTTTACTTAAAATATTTAACCCCTGCTTTGAAAATTTCCATGTCAAAGTTGGCGTCGATATTTTTCATGAGGTTTTTGCCGACTCTTTCTGCGTGTCCCATTTTGCCAAGTATTCTGCCGTCTGGGCTGGTTATTCCTTCGATTGCCATGACTGCACCCGTTGGATTGAACGGCGCAGAGTTTGTGACAACTCCACATGGATAGCAATATTGAGTTGCGATTTGACCCGACTCAATCAATTTTTTGAGATGTTCGTCAGTTGCAACAAACTTTCCTTCTCCGTTTGATTTTGGAACAGCGAAAACATCTCCGACTTTCACACTTGAAAACCATGGAGAAAGGTTCGATGCAACTTTGACATAGGACACTGTTGTCACATGACGAGAGACATTGTTGAATGTTAAAGTTGGACTGTCATTTTCCATTGGTTTGATGTGACCATATGGCAAGAGTCCCATTTTGACGAGAGCTTGGAATCCGTTGCAGATACCAATTGCAAGGCCATCACGCTTGTAGAGCAAGTTGTGAACTTCTTCGGATATTTTTGGATTTAAAAAAGTTGTTGCGATGAATTTTCCGCTCCCATCTGGCTCGTCCCCTCCACTAAATCCGCCCGGAAAAGCGATGATTTGAGATGAGCTAATTCTTTTCGCCATTTCCGCAATTGATTCTTCAATATCTGATTTGCTTCTGTTTTTGATGACAAAGATATCGACCTCTGCTCCCGCGTCAAGAAACGGACGAGCTGTGTCATATTCACAATTTGTTCCGGGAAAACATGGAATAAAGATTTTTGGAGCCTTGGTTTTTGATTTCGCTTTTGGTTTGATTACCTTTTTTGCATTGAATTCAATCGGTTCCACTTTTGCATTGTTTGGAACGAATTGAGGGAAAATGTTTTCAAAAGTTCCGTTAAACGCTTTTAATGCATTCTCCAGTGAAATTTTTTCATTGTTAATGACGAATTCTTTTTCTTCTGTTGTTTCCCCGAGGAATTTCAAATCATAGCCAACAAAATCTTCTTCATCGTCGATTGCAATGAGAATATCACCAAGCTGAGAATCAAAAATAGAGTCCAGAACCTCGTGTGAAAATTTCACAAATTTAAAACCTAGTTCGTTTCCAAAACACGATTTTGCGATTGCCGAAACAGCTCCACCGCTTTCAACAACAGTCGCGAATTTGACATGTCCGCGCTTAATTTCGCCATGAAGCAAGTTCAAAAAGTCTTTAAGATTTGCAAAATCAACAATCCCATTCTTGTCTCTTTTTAATTGATAGCGATAAATTTTTTGCCCTTTTGTTTTTAGGACATTTGAAATAACCTCTTCGGCATTTGCTATTCCAAGTGCAAATGAAATTAAGGTTGGGGGAACATTTATTTTTTCAAATGTTCCGCTCATGCTATCTTTTCCACCGATTGCGCCGAGTTCAAGGTTTAATTGGGCATAAAGCGCTCCTAGTAGTGCTGAGAGAGGTTTTCCCCATTTCTTTTCATCTTGCCCAAGACGTTCGAAGTATTCTTGAAAAGTTAGGCGAATTGAAGAAAGTGGCGCTCCTGTTAGAACAACTTTGATGACCGAAAGAAGAACTGAATACATCGCGCCGACAAATGGTGATTGTTCCATCAAATATGGATCAAACCCCCAACTTGCGACAGTTGTTGTGTTTGTTTTTCCGCTGTCTAGTGGAAGTAGTGCTGCCATTGATATTGCAGGAGTGTTTTGAGTTTTTCCACCAAATGGAACGAGAACGCTGCTCGCACCGATGGTTGAGTCGAACATTTCAATCATGCCTTTTCTTGAAGCCGTGTTCGGATTGCTCAAAAGAGAAAGAAGAGCTTGAGAGTAGTTTTTCTTTTTGAACGACTCTTTTGCTTCTTGCTTCATGTTGTGGAGATATTTTGGAATATCATCCTCAATTCGCGCTTGTGCGACTTGTCTTGCACCATTTGAGTCAAGGAACTTTCTTGGAAGATCGACTATCATTTGGTTTGAATGAAACATTCTTAGAGCAAAAGTGTCAGTGACCGTTGCAACATGAGTCGCGTCGAGATTTTCTTCGTTTGCAAGACGAGTTAGGGTTTCAACATCATCTTTTGAAATGACAACCGCCATTCTTTCTTGACTTTCGCTTGTTGCAATTTCTGTTGCACTAAGTCCAGCATACTTTTTTGGAACATTGTCCAAGAATATGTCAAGTCCATCAGCAAGTTCACCGATTGCAACGCATACTCCTCCAGCCCCAAAGTCATTACATTTTTTGATTAATTTTTGAACATTCGGATTTCTGAATAATCTTTGGATTTTTCTCTCGACTATTGGATTTCCTTTTTGAACTTCTGCTCCACATGACGCTAGGCTGTCAGTAGTGTGAGACTTTGATGATCCTGTTGCTCCGCCACAACCGTCGCGCCCCGTCTCTCCTCCGATGAGCATTATGACATCGCCATTTTCTGGCTTCAATCTTTTGACATTTTCCGCCCTTGTTGCACCAACAACAAAACCGCATTCAAGACGTTTTGCCAAATACCCTTCGTGATAGACTTCGTCAACGATGCCTGTTGCGAGTCCAATTTGATTGCCATAGGACGAGAAACCTTCCGCTGCTTTTTGAGAAATAACACGTTGAGGAAGTTTTCCTTTTATTGTTTTTTCAAACGGCGCGTTGATGTCCGCGGCCCCAGAAACACGCATTGATTGATAGACATATGCCCTTCCTGAAAGTGGGTCACGAATTGCTCCACCCAAACATGTCGCGGCTCCTCCGAACGGTTCAATTTCGGTCGGGTGGTTGTGGGTTTCGTTTTTGAACATGACAAGCCAATCTTCTTCTTCGTCATTAACTAGTGCTTTTACTTTGATTGAGCAAGCGTTGATTTCGTCACTTTCTTCGACGTTATTGAGAATACCCTCATGCTTAAGCTCCCTCGCGCCCATTGTTGCAATGTCCATTAAGCACGGAAACTTGTCCAACTTTCCATCGTGGTGCTTGTTGAAAAGTCTGATGTATTCGTTATAGGTCTCTTGAATTTGAGGAATTTTTGATTTGATGTTGACCTTTTCAAGATGGGTCAAAAACGTGGTATGACGGCAATGGTCAGACCAATAAGTGTCGATGATTTTCATTTCGGTGTCGGTTGGATTACGACGTTGCGCGCGATAATGTGCTTGGATGAATTTGAGATCGTTGAGAGTCAACGCCGACGCACTCACCACATGATATTGTTTGAGTTCCTCATTTGTGAAATCAACAAATCCTTCAATCATAAAAACTGGTGTTGGTTCTGGAACGATTAGCTCAAGTGTTTTCGGCATAATTTGAGTTGCAACACGTGTTTCAACTGGATTAATGAGGTGTTTTTTTATTTTTTCGACTTGATCTTCTGTTGCACCTTTAACTGCATAAAATGTCGCACATCGAACATTTGGACGTTCTTTCATCGACAACAATTGCACGCACTGCTCTGCTGAGTCTGCCCTTTGGTCATATTGTCCCGGCAAAAATTCAATACCGAAAACGAAATAGCCACTGATTGCAAGTTCGTTGATTTGAATGACATTGTCAACTGGCGGTTCACTAAAAATGGTTGTTAGTGCTTTGAGATAAGTCTCTTCGTCAATGCCTTGAATATCGTAGCGCAAAAGCACTCTCACATCGGATAGATTCAAGTTAAGAAGAGAATTGAGTTCTTCTTTAAGTTTTTTCGCCTTTTGATTAAAGCCTTCTTTCTTTTCAACAAAAATTCTTTTTATCATATGTTTTTATTTTATCCTTTTCGGAATTTTAAGTCAAGTGTCTTCAATACTTTTGTCAGAGATTTTTTTGCTAGAAATTTCATAACAAAAGAGGCGAAAACCATAAGTCAAGCATTTTTAATTTCAATGCTATTGTCGGGTTTTGCGAATATTAACACTCTTCTTTAAGAGAGTCAAAATCCCTTCTTAAATTTTTTATTTGCAATCCAGCCAATTTTCACCGTGCCTAACATCCACCTCTAGTGGAACTTTCAATGTTAATGCTGATTGCATTTTTTCTTTTAGAATACGTTTGACTTCTTCTAGTTCTGTTGGGTCAGTGTCGACTATTAGTTCATCATGAACTTGAAGAATTAGTTTTGATTTGAAATTTTCAAGAGATTTTTCAACTTCAATCATTGCTATTTTGATTATGTCCGCGGCACTCGCTTGGAGTGGCATGTTTTTTGCTGCGCGTTCGGCGAAAGAACGAGTGGAAAAATTTGTTGACTTCAAGTCTGGGAGCGCTCGAGTTCTGTTGAGAAGAGATGAAGCATAACCTTTTTCTTTCGCTTCTTTAACACTTCCTTCAAGATAGTTTTTGATTGATGGAAATTTTTCGAAGTATTTCGCGATGTAGTTCTTTGCTTTTGCAGGAGATATTCCGAGTTGTTCGGAAAGTCCAAAATCACTAATGCCATAGATTATTCCAAAATTGACCGCTTTTGCACTACTTCTTTGCTCGTTTGTCACTTCATTGAGTGGTGTTGCAAAAACCTCGCTTGCAGTGATTGAGTGAATATCTTTGCCTTTTTCATAAGCATTGATTAGCGTTTTGTCGCCCGAAAAGTGAGCAAGAAGACGAAGTTCGATTTGAGAGTAGTCAGCACTGACAAGGACATTGCCTTCGCTTGCGATGAATGCGCCTCGAAGCATTCTTCCCTCTTCTTCGCGGACTGGAATATTTTGAAGGTTCGGTTCAACCGAAGAGAGCCTTCCAGTTGAAGTTAGAGTTTGTTTGAATTCAGTGTGGATAACATCATTAATATCTGCTTTTCCTTTTAATCCAACGACATAGGTGGAGCGAAGTTTTGAATAGGTTCGATATTTCAAAAGCAGTTTTGCGATGCCCCCTCCCTCATTTTTTTCGGCGAGCTGAGCCAAGACTTTTTCGTTCGTTGAAACCTTCTTTCCTTTTTGAGGAAATTTGATTTGCATGTCTTCAAACAAGACTTTTGCAAGTTGCTTTGGAGAATTGATGTTGAACTCTTGACCTGCTAGTTCATGAATTTGTTTTTGCAAATCGTTCAAAATTTCTGAAAAATGTCTATCGAATTCGTCAAGTTTTTTGCGGTCAATTTTGAATCCTCTCTTCTCCATTTTTCCAAGGACTTCAACAAGTGGCAATTCAATGTCGAAATAGAGCCTTTCTTTTCCTTCAATCTTGATTGCTTTTGTCAGTTCTTCGTAAATAGAAATTAGAGCGGTTGCAGGAGTTTTTGGATTTTCTTCAACCTCTTCAAGGTAGGTCACAATATCAGATGTGTCGAATCTTGAATCAACAAGATATTGCATAAGTTCAACTGAAGAGTAGTTTTTTAAGGTTATTTTTTCGTTTTGAGTGTGCTTTAAAAATTGCTTCAGTGAAAAGAAAACTTTTTTGATTTTTTCGTCTTCAAGGTGCGGTTTTATTACTTCCATTGCTTCTTCAAAGCCAACACCCTCACCGAGCATATTTTTGTTAAACTCAACATCATATTCAACAATTGAATTGATTGCAAAGTTCATATCTCTTGCAATGTGGATTGCAAGAGTGTTGATTTCCGTTGACGAAAAAATATTTTTTAGTTTATTTAAGTCTGTTATTTTCTCAACTGTTGCTTTGACTTTGCTCTTTTTTTCTTTTTGAACATGGGCAATATCTGAAAAAATATCATTTCTTTTCAGCATTGATTTGAATGCGTGTTTTTGAAAAAAGTCCCGGACTTTGATTGAAAATGGAAACTCATAGGAAAAATCATAGGACGGAATATCGATGTCTGCGTTTGTTTCAATCGTTGCAAGTTTTCTAGAGATATAGGCATTTTCTTTTCCCTCCGTCAGTTTTTTCTGGACACTTGCACTCGACACTTTGTCGATGCTTTGATAGACATTGTCAATGTTTGAAAATTTTTCAATGAGGTCTAGAGCTGTCTTTTCACCAACCCCAGCAACTCCCGGAATATTGTCGGAGCTGTCGCCCATGAGCGCTTTTAACTCAATCACTTGCTCCGCTTTCACTCCATATTCTTCGACTATATTGTCTGGTGTTATTGTCAGCACATCGCTAAGACCGCGCCTTGTCAGCATCACGCTTGTTTTTTTGTCAACCAACTGCAAACAATCCCTGTCACCTGTTATTATGACAACCTCATCTTTGGATTTTTTTGAAAGCGTTCCAATAACATCATCCGCTTCAAATCCAACTTTTGAGATGATTCCAATCCCAAGAATTTCTAACATTTCTTTGAGAAGAGGCATTTGAGACGCAAGGTCTTCTGGCATTCCTTTTCTAGTCGCTTTGTAGAGAGGGTATTCATGATGACGAAAAGTCTTTTCCCTCTCGTCAAATGCGACAGCAATATGAGACGGACGAATGTCAACGACCGCCTTGATTAGCATTGTCAAAAAACCATAGACTGCATTAGTTGGCATACCGTCCGCGTTGTTCATTGGAGGGAGTGCATAAAATGCTCTATTTACAAGGGAGTTGCCATCAATTAATACCAGTTTTTTCGTGTTGTCGTTCATAGAATAATTATATAGGAATGCAAAAAAAAAGGCAAGCGTTGAAGCTTACCTTTTTGCTATCTTCTTTTGTTGTTCTTTGTTTTGTTTGGGTTGGTTCTTCTTTTTTTGTTTTGAAGATGCAAAACAACCACTATTGTTGCAATTATTCCACCAACAAAGAAAAAAGCTCCAATTCCCAAACTCACCCAAAGCACCAATCTGAAATCATCTTGCGGTGGAGGTGGTAGCATGCAAAATTCGCAAGCAAAAACAGTCAAGGAGCCACTGAACGCAAAATAGACTGTTAATACAACAATTACCAGCATGATTGCAAAAAATATTAATTTTGTTAAAAATTGTTTTTGAGTTGATTTTTTCATTTGCGTTCAAAGCGTTGTGATTTCTTGGTTTTGTTATCATTGAAAAAGTTGGCACTTATTTATCTTTTTCTGTTATTGTTTTTTTTGTTGTTATTTCCTTTGTTGCCTTGATTGTTTTTTCCATTTTTGTTTTTGTTTGGATTTCGTCTGTTCTTTTCATTTTGCTTTTTATTGTAGATAACAACTCCAACAATGACTGCAACGACGACAACAATGACACCAATAACAATGCCTATCCAAACCCATGGATTTGGTGGGTGGGTCACGCCCGGCCCAAGATCACAATTTACTCAAGCATAGGCAGTGAGCGCGTTCCCTAGTGAAAAATATAGAACAATCGACACTAAGACTATTGCAAAAATAGTCACCGAACCGATTATGTTCATTTGTTTTTTTGAAATTTGTTTCATTTTTTTATGTCTCCTCTTCTCTTTTAAGTTTGCCAATTAGGCTTTGATTTTTTTTCTAAAAACAAATCCGACCAACCACATCACCAAGAACACCACGAGGTTAAACAATATGATTGTTGCCCCCGGCGCCCAGTCTGTTGCTAGTGCCAAGAAATAGCCAATTATGGCACTTCCAACGGCAATTATTGATGCGAATATTGAAACTTTTTTATAGGTCTTGGCAACCCTCATTGCACTCAGCGCGGGAAAAATGATGAGGGCACTTGTTAATAGTGAGCCGACAAGTTGCATTGAAATCGCGATTACAACACCAACAATCGCGGCGATAACAAATTCATAGATTATTGGCTTTTGCCCAGTTGCCCTCATAAAGTTTGAATCAAACGTTACTGAGAATGTTCTGTTGTGAAGAACAAACAAGATCACTGCAACAAAAATTGCAACCCCTAAAGCAATGAAAACATCGGTTAATGTGGTCAAAATCAAGAGATTTGTTCCAAACAACGCGGCTGTCACATTTTGAGTGACTTGACCTTGCGAATCGAATGTGTTCAAAAGGAAAAATCCGATTGCGATTGCTGCTATGCTTATTATTGCAAGAACAGCATCACCTCTTAATTTTGCTCGTCCTCCGAATCTTAAAATCAAAATTGAAGCACCGACAGTTAGTGGCATGACGATAAAAAGTTCGTTGTTTAATCCGATTATTATTGCAAGAGCCGATGCCATGAATGCGACCTTTGAAAGCCCGAATCCTGCGAAAGAATATCTTTTCAAAACTAATGGCACACCGACACGCGAAGCACTGAACGCAACAAGAATTGCAACAAGCAATGCCCAAATAAAGACGTGCATTTGAAAAAAATGAAATACGCTAAATGTCATTTGTTATCTTCTCCACTCCTTTGTTGTTCCGAAGAAATAGCCCTCTTTTTTTATTTCTAAAATGTGGGAAGCATATTTTTTCGCATTTTCTATGTCATGAGTCACCATGACTATTGTTATGTTTTTTTCTGTGTTTAGAGTTTTCAAAACTTGATAAAACTCTGCTGATGCATCTTTATCAAGATTTGAAGTCGGCTCATCAAGGAAAATAATATTTTCACTTGAAAGCAATGCTCTTGCAAGAAGAACTCGCTGTTGTTGTCCACCACTAAGCTCTCGATAACATCTGTCTTTTAAATCCAAAACATTTGTTGTTTCAAGAGCCTTTTTAGTGCTTTCTTTTTGTTCACTTGAATAAAATGGCTTCCACCACTTGCTTTTCCCCAAAGTTCCAGTTAATGCAACTTCAAAAACTGATGCTGGAAAATCTCTTTGAATATCTGTTTGCTGGGGCAAGTAGCCTATTTCACTCCTTTGCGGGACAAGGTCAATCCAGCCAGATATTTGCTTGTGAAGAGCGAGAATAGTTTTCAAGAGCGTACTTTTTCCCGTTCCGTTGTCTCCAATAATACAAAGATAGTCCCTTGAATTAATTCCAAAGGAAATTTCTTCTGTTATTGGATTTTTATCATAGCCCAAAACAAGGTCGCCAACTTCAAGAATGAAGCCGTTATCGTCTTCTTCCTCAAAGTCGGCATCATTGTTTTCTTGACCTAATTCATTGAGCTTTTCCAACTCTTCGTTTTCGTTTGTTTTTTTCATTTTTGTTTTTTCGTTGTTTTTTGCTAGGACATCAAATTACAGTCCTTCAAATTTAATTTTGTTCCAAAATTATGCTAGCGCCCGTCTTAGGCTTTCCATGTTTTGTCTCATTGCCGAGTAGTAGGTCAATCCATCATTTATGCGTGAACGCGAGACTGACTGGAAGCATTCCATTCTCAAAACGTCTGGACTTGCGTTTGAACTGCCGATGAGAGATTCTGCAAATCTCATGTTGTCAATGATGAATAAATAGTTCGGACTCAATCTGTTGACGGCATCGACGAGAACAGTGAATGTTGTTGGACTGATTTCGTCCGCGGCACTACAACCTTGGAAAGCGGCATAGAACCTAAAACCATAGTGATTTGACATATAAAGAAATGGAAATCTGTCGGCAACAATTATTGTGTCTCGAGTTCCATCTTCAACAGCAGCCAAAAATTCAGCGTCGAGTGCGACTAATTTCGCGATGTAGGCTTCTGTGTTTGCATAATAATACGCTGCATTTACTGGGTCAAGAAGCATTATTTCATCACGAATTCTTTCAATAAGACGAGTTGCGAAGCGTGGAGAGAGCCAAATGTGTTCATCATGAGTCGCACCACCACAACAGTCATCTTCGTCTCCCGCGAAGCTGTCGTCTGGAAAACGCATTGTTTCGTCAACGCCAAGTTCACGCATTAGTGGGACTGCGACTCTGTTTTCGTTTTGTTGATTTGCAAGTGCTAGGCGAGTCCACTCATCGCTCATTCCACCGTTATACAAAAACAAGCTTGTTTGACTGATATCTAATAAAACCGATGGAGTTAGTCCACCAACCTCGAAAGTGTGGAGATCTGCTCCAGTTTCGAAAAGATAACGAACTTTTAAATCCGCTGGATTGTCTCCAAGCACAACTCTTGTCCAATCATAAAATGGAAAAATAGTGACAACTATGTCAGGAGTTCTTCTTGAACAGCCGACAAGTGAAAATGATGCTGGAACAAGGAGTAATAGCGATAGTGCCAAAACTAATATTCTTTTGAAAAATATTTTCATTATTCACAATCTCCTTCAAATATGATTGCTCTTGATGCTGAAACAAGAGTGTTAAAACCATGGAAGTGATTATCAAAGTCTGGAAGTTCAAACGCGAAGTTAATAACAAATCCACTTCTCAAAAAATCTGCTTCTCTTGTTGGTCTGCATTGGGCAACAATGAAAAGCTCCATGTGATGGAAAATGTGGTCGTTTTCTCTGTCAAGACGAAAGACTCTTTGTTGATTTCCAGTTCTTCTTGAAATCAAATAGTCGTTTGAGAGGTTGACAACAGATGATCCGATTGAATTTCTAATAAGGCACACCCAATCTTGAGTTGATGGATTAAACCAAAGGACGTGGATGTTTGTTGATTGTGCTGGCTCTAGTCTCGTTGTTGGTCTTGCGTGATCAAAAAATTCATAAGCAAATGCGACAAACCTTCCATATTGAACCTCGTCCCCTGCTCTGAAATAAACTGTTGCTCTCGCTGCTCCACCAGCGACTAGTGCTTCTGCTGTTATTGGAGCTTGAGCATCGGTGCCATTTTGCTGAAACACAAAATTACCGGGTTGCAAACGAACCAAGTCGTAATCGCTGTCCCAAACCTTTGTGATATTTCTTTCAACTTCAACATCCATCATTGGAGCGAAGAAATGAATGTTTCCTCCACAGCCAATTGCAAATACCATAGTAAGTGCTAAAATAAAAGTTAGCACCAAAATTTTTGCTTTTTTCATAATAATTAACTCCTTGTTGCGTCCATGACGCTTTTGTTTTGTTGGTTGATTTTTCGTGTTATAGTCCGACACAACTTGTCACGAGGGTGCAGTTTAAGAACAATCCCTTTAGGCTCTTCCATTAATACCGCCTCTATGCCCAGTTGCTAATTTGTTAAACCAAACATTGAACACGAAAATTTGACTCTTTTCCTGTTGTTTTGCTTTTGTTAGGAGTTTGTTTTTTTAATTATTAAGTCTGACCTTTAAAGAAATAGGACTCTTTGCTATTTCGTTTTGACATGGCAAAGAGATCGTTAAGATCGAATAATAGTTTAATGCTGGAATATTTGATTGAGAACTTGGAAGTGAACTTCCCTCAATAAAATTTTGCGTCAATTTGCACGCAAAACATATTTCGTTTTGAACTGGCTCTGTTAACGGAGTGCAACAATCATCATGAGCATTAGCAAAAACGACTCCATGAAAAGCAGAAATTGCTATTATGAGAGCAACAACAAAAGCCAAAAGACCTAATGTAATTGTGATTTTTTTTGTTTTTGTCATGAGGAATGTTTGTTAGTGTTAGTGTTTTGCTAGTTTACTGGTCGATTTGTTGAACACACACGCAACTTGTCGTGGAGACAACGATTGCTATATTTTTTAGAAAGAATAAAATTATTCAAACTCGCCGTTGTTCACTATTAATGATTTTATCTTTCTTTTATGGAAAAGCAAGGTGACATTGTTTTTTTGTTATTCTTTCCAGTAGATGTAGTTTTTTCTTTTCACATCTTTTGTTTCGCGTTTTAATTTTCTTCTTTTGAGGTGAATTGAAAAAATCAAAAGAAACAATATGCCAAACAAGACAATGACCCCTAGTGCAACAAGAAGAATTACCCACCAAAAGTATGATGAGCCTATGGATGCAATCAAATTGACTGTCAAGCTGGCTATGTTTGAAAAAATGTTATACATGTTCGACCTCTAATAATAATGTAACATAAATGACAGACGGCTGCCGAGAATTCTGCATTGTGTAGATATCATACACTAAAATAATTGAGTTGTCAAGCGATTTTGTGAATTTTTTTTGAATTTTTTATTAATTTTTAAAGAGATGTTATTTTTGTGCTAAAGATTTGTTTTTGTTTTCAATCGAATGTCATATGAGGTTTCAAAAAGGGTTATTGTTTTTTGAAGTTCATTTTGACTTTCCTTTTCTAATGTTTCTAGAGTTTTGTTGTCATTTTTTTTGTAGCCTTCTGTTATTAGAATTTTGTTTATGTAGAATTTTGCGACTGAGAACGGACAAGTGTCTTTGAAAATAATATTACGAAAACATTTTAGTATTAATGGAAATAGCTCAGGAATTGGAGAATGTGAAACTGCAACTGTTGTCACTTCAAACATCACTGCGGCGAGAATAAACGCGTCATAATCATGAACTATTGAAGAGATGTCCTCGATTTGAGTTGCTCCGACAACCGACAAAAAACCATTTTTTGAATTTAGTTCAAACTCGCATAACGCAAAAGGGAGAGATGCGAATTTCAGTTTCGCCCTCTCTTTCTTGACTCCTCTTATTTTTGCCCTCACAACCTCGCCCTCATGGGTAAAAAGAGTGAGCATCTTGTCAAATTCTCCATGCTCACTGCTTTTCATTACTATTGCGGTTTTTGAACAAATACTATTCAATATTGTTATCTTGGTCTTTCAATCTGGAATATAACATGTAGTAGCCGATTGAGCCAGTTTCACGAAACATATCCCATGCTATTTCAAGGGGTTGAACTGTTCTTTCTCTTTTATCTTTGTTGTTATCCATGCTGATAGCATGTGCAACAAGATGAAAATTTAAAAGTTAACGGTGAAAAAAATAATACTTTTTGTTTTCCGTGTTTCATTTTTAACTTTTAATACTTCATTTACTTATAGCCCATGTTGTCTAATTGCAATTTTTTGTCTCGCCAGCCTTCGCGGACTTTGACGAAGAGTTTCAAATAGACTTTTGTTCCAATTAATCTTTCAATGCTTTGGCGGGCACTTGTGCCGATTTTTTTCAGCATTTCCCCACCTTTGCCGATAACTATTTTTTTGTGGGAGTCTCTTTCAAGAACGATGTCAACTTCAATACGAGTTAAATTTCCTTCGCGTTGATACGAAATAACATCGGTTGCTATGCCATGCGGGATTTCTTCTTGCAAGAATAACAATGCTTTTTCGCGGACGATTTCGCCGACCATAAAGTTTAATGGCTTGTCGGAGAGTTGCTCTTCATCATAGTAGAGGGCTTCGTCTTTGAGATGAGATGCGATAAAATTGCGGAGTTTGTCAATATTGGTTTTTTTGAGAGCAGACACTGGAATAATTTCTTTTACAATATTTTTTTTGTCAACTGATTGAGTCAATGGAATTAATCTTTCAAGAGTTGGATAAACTTTTTCGAACCCGAGAATATCTACTTTGTTAAGAGCGATATAGACCGGCACTCCTTTTTTTGTGAATTGTTCTATTAAATCAAACTCTTCTTTTGAAACTGGTTTTTGCCCATCAAGAACGATGACTACAACATCGACCGCGCTTGTTCCTTCTTTGATTTCCTTCTCCATATATGACCCAAGTCGATTTTTTGCTTTCAAAATCCCCGGGGTGTCGATGAAAATCATTTGATAATCTTCGTTTGTTAGTATTCCTAAAATTTTGTCACGTGTTGTTTGCGGGCGAGGTGAAGTGATTGAAACTTTGTCCCCGATTAGAGCGTTCATGAGCGAAGATTTCCCGACATTAGGCTTTCCGATAATTGCAACGAAACCCGATTTTCTTTGTGGAGATTGTGGCATAACGATTGAAGGTGTTGAAGGATTTTCCTTACTTGGAGAGGATACCATTGGTCTCTTGTTGCTTGATTCCGAATTCGTCAACAAGCGATCAATGTCCGTCCCTATGTCCTTATGCTCCCCGTCCCCCAAAATCATCTTTTCAAGTTCACGCATTATTTTTTTGTCTTCCTCTCCATCGTGGGTGTTTCCAAGAAGATGCAATAATCCGTGAACAAAAAGATAGGAACGCTCGCGTTCGAGTGAGTGCCCATATTCCTTTGCTTGCTCTTCTACTTTCTCTTCGCAAATGACAATACTTCCGATGTTGACGGCTTTGACTTCATCGTCATAGTCAAGAGGGTAGTTTTTCTTTGTCAAGTCTTTTATTTGTGAAAGCGTTGGAAAACTAAGGACATCTGTCACCTCACTCTTTCCTCTCGTTTGGGAGTTTAGCTCCTTGATTTCTTCGGGAGTCACGAAAATTAGTTCGGCAAAACCTTTGCCTTTGAGGTTAAAACAAGTGAATGTTTTCTTTGCTATTTTGTTGAAAAATTCAACATCTTTTTCTGTTTCAATTTTTAACATTTTTTTTTGGATTGTTTGGTTTCTTTGGCTGATCATTTTCAACAGTCTTTGACTGGTTTGTGTTGACACTAGTTTTGTGTTGACACTAGTTATGTTAGCTTTCTCCACAAAGATGATAGAAGATCTTCAATGTTTCTAGTTATATTTAAGTCTTTTGTGATAGAGTCCACCGAAGACGTTAATGATTGTGTGCTTGATTATGTTGAGTTCTTTTAAAGATATGTCGCAGTTGTCAAATTGTTTTTGAGTTATTCTTTCGTTGATTAGGGCGCTTAGAAGTTTGTCAACACTCTCAGCATCTGGATTGGTCATGCTTCTAATCGCGGCTTCCGCTGCATCACAAATCATGATGATTGCGTTAATTTTTGTTGTTGGGGTTTTGCCTTTGTAGGAATATTCGGAGATATCGACATCGCTATCAGTGAAATTTTTTGCTTTGTTGTAGAACACAGGAATTGGAAGGGTGCCATGATGCTCAATTGTTACATTTTTGACTTCCGCTGGAATACGATGTTTTTCGCATAGTTTCAAACCCTCATATGTGTGGGAACGAATGATATCGGCTGAAACCTCTGGCAAAAGGTCATCGTGGGGATTGCTGTCTCCTTGATTCTCTTTGTAGTAGACTGCATTTGCGAGCTTTCCAACATCGTGGTAGTAGGCACATGCTCTCGCTAAATACGGATTCTCACCAATTTCAGTCGCACAAATTTCTGCAAAATTCGCAACCGTGAGACAGTGATTATATGTCCCCGGAGTTTCCTCTCTCAGTCTTTTGATGAGCGGATGGTTGTGGTCAGTTATTTCAACGAGTTTGGAATTTGTTATTAGATTGAAAATCATTTCAAACATTGGTTGCAAAATCATTCCAACTATTATTGGTGAATAAACTCCGATTGCGGCTATCCAGAATATGTCGAAATTGACAGTGGGGGCAAATGAAAAATGAAGTGAAATAAGGAGAAAATAGGCAATCGTTGCGATGATGAAACCTTTCGCGATATAGTGAAAGCGTCGAACATCGACCGAAATGGTGTAGGCGGCAATTGAACCGAGAGCAATGCCGACAAGGAACATTGACAGGACCGCATAGATGTCAACAAAATATGGTGCTTGCAAGTATTGAGCGAGCAAAACAAAAGTTATTAAAAAATTTGCAAACAAATTTGAAACAAACGCGACTCTTCGGCGAACAAGCGGGGCAACGATAAATGCAGTTAAATATGCTGGCATCAAAAACAAGCTAATGTGGCTTAGAAAAATGTTGACAACAAAAACGATGACAATCGCTGTTCCAGTTGCACAAAGAATCTTTGGGCTTTTGAACAGAACTCGTCTTGTTTGCAACAGATAGGTCAAGAATGCGGCCGTGAAAAAGAGTATTCCAACTGCAACCATTAAATAGGCATACCAATTTTCAAATGTTTCGTCTGTCAAAATACCAAGTCTCAAAACCGCTGCTGCAATCGCAACAATTGATGCGATGCCAAAAAAGGTCACAACTTTTGCGACTTGTTTTTTTTCTAATGGAATTTTTCCTCTTGTTAGTTTCATTGTTTGTTGATTGAATTATAGCACAAACACAAAGGTGTGTCAAGTCAAATTGAGTGAAAGCAAAGAGATAGTGAACTGTCTTTTTTTGCTTTTTGACTCGCTATTTGTCATGGGATTATTTTTGAGCCTGTGAATTGCCATGGTGAAGAGTTTAATACCACATTTCTTCGGGCTCAGCACCGTTTCCATAACTTATTCACTACTAATGTCGCTTTCCGACTTTGTTTCTATTTTTGAAAATTCAACTTGAGATTAAATTTAATTTGACATTAAGTTGCGAATTGTCAGTTTTCATTGCTCTGTCGGGTTCTGGCTTATATTCGCGTTCAACGTCAAGAGAGCTGAAAGCTCTTGTCAACAGTCTTCGACTGCTTTGTCGGATTTTACTCGTATTCGCGTTCAGCGTCCAGAGGGTCGAATACCCTTCAAGTATTTTCAATACTATTGTCGATTTCTGCTTAAGACTAGCAATCTCCGTCAAGAGGGTCGAGAACCCTTGTCAATGTCTGCTAATTGTTTTGTCTGTTTGCATATGCTGCGACAATTTTTCGAACCAGTTCATGGCGGACTATGTCTTTTTCGCTGAGGTGACAGATTTTTATGTCTTCGACATCATTAAGAATTTCCATCGCATCTTTTAGTCCGCTTTTGATTTTGGGTGCAAGATCAATTTGTGTGATGTCGCCATTGATTACCATTCGTGAATTTTCACCAAGGCGAGTTAAAAACATTTTCATTTGCTCGCAAGTTGTGTTTTGAGCTTCGTCCAAAATGATGAACGCGTCTTTGAGTGTTCGACCGCGCATAAACGCAAGGGGCGCGACCTCAATTGTTTGTTTTTCAATGAGCCGAGCATAATTTTCCGCGCCAAGCATTTCTCCGAGCGCATCAAACAGTGGACGCAAGTATGGATCAACTTTTTCATTCAAATCCCCCGGCAAGAAGCCAAGTTGCTCTCCCGCTTCAATTGCTGGACGAGTCAAAATAATTTTTTGAACTTCGCCTTTTTTCAACGCAAGGACTGCAAGAGCTGTTGAAAGATAAGTCTTTCCTGTTCCAGCGGGACCAATACCAAAAACGATTTTGTTCTTTTTGATAGCACTAACATAGCCAGCTTGTCCAAGTGTTATGCTTTTGACTTGTTTTCCACTTCTTGTTGTCAAGACTACTTCATCGGATATTTTTTGAGCTTCATCTTGTTGCTTGTTTCGAATCATGTCAAAATAAGCCGCTATGTTTTCTTTTTTTAGCGTCTTTTTGTCTTTTATTTGAGAGATTAGAAATTCAATCAGATCACGAGCAAGAGCAGTGTTTTCCTCTTCCCCTTTCAGTGTCAAATCACCCTCTAATGCAGAGGCTTTAACACAAGTTAATTTTTCAATTAATCTCATGTTTTCATCAAGTGAACCAAAAAGTTCAATCATTATGTTGTCTTCAATTTTTAGTGTTTCTTCAGTCATAATTTTTAGTGGATAGTGAATAATGCATGTTGAAAATTAATTTTTAATTCTATTAACAATTATTTTCAGTTAGCGATTCATTATTAGCTGATTAACAACTCCGCTTCAACAAACACGCTCAAGCGATAGACTCCGTCGGCGACTTTTGTCAAGACATGAGATGTCGAGATTGGCGACGAGCCTGCTTTGATTGTCATGTTTTGAATGAACTCGGATTTTAGTTGTTCGGCATGAGCATTGACATCCCTAGTATGCTCAATTAGTTCAACTTCATAGTAGACCGTTCGAAGTGAGCGAAGTGGAACAAAGAAATTTTCAAAGAGAGTCATTTCCTGTCTGTGATATTCATATCTTGCAAAATCATGGCTTGATGCTCCAAATGAAAAACCCAAAATTCGATATTCATCACTGACATGTCGCCTTCCAGTTCTTTGAAGTTCAAATGCAGTTTCATTGAATATGACCGTTTCCGAAAACGCAACTCGACCATAAATTCTTGCACTAGCTGGAGTTGGAATTTTTTCCAAGCCATAGAAGTCCATGACATGAGCCCCGATTAGAATGTCGCCTTTGAAAACTCTTTCGCCCAAAATGACCATGGGAGTTCCTTCATAGACAACCATTCGAGTGATTTCCGCATCAAACCTTGAGTGGATATCATTGAAAGTTGGAATATGGGGCGGGATGTAGTCAATGGTTTCAACAAGACGAACGACAAGGGTTGTTCCGCGAACTTCAACGCTCGACATCAATACTTCGTCAAGAGCATTGAAGGAATTAATCAGTGAGTCGGCGTCGACATTTCGGTTCCTTGTTCCAACTCTGACACCGTGTTCATCAAGCATTCTTTGGATGATTAATTCGTCCAATTTTTCATTCCCATCAATGTCAATACGCCAAATAAAGCCATAGGACATACTTAGAGCAATTGTGCAAATGAGTGCGGTTATGATTAAGCCCAATCTTCCAAGCGAATTCCTAAGGACACTCTTCGCGTCTTTGCTTGAGATGACACTATGAGTATAGCACATTTTTTCAAGGATTGCAAGAACTTTTTTGCCATCTTTTTTTTGGATGACAAGAATTAAAACTCTTGGTGAAATCTTCTCGACCTCAAAAACTCTCACTTCTTCTTTTTGAAAATGTGAGAGTAGTTTTAATTGATTGAATCCTTCTATGCGGAGTTTTATTGTGTTGAATTTCATTTTTTCAAGTGAATAGTGAATAGTGTCGTCCGAAATTATTATCAAAAAAAATCCATAAGGGTCTTCAACTCCTCTGTTGGAGAATTTCTAGTTAAAGTAATTTCTCACAAAAATATTAAAGATACTTAACAACAACTATTTGCTATTCGTTATTCACTAATTTAATTTTTCCCTTCACGATGACTGAACCTGTTTCAAGACTTGCAACCGAGAGATTTTCTCCCGAGATAACAATTTTGCCTCTTTTTTTGAGCTTCAAAACTATTTCACTTTCGCCAATTGACAAAACTTGTGAGAAGCCTTCAACATAGACCGCATCACCATTGTAGTTAATTATTTGATAGCCCGATGCAATTTTTATGCTGTCAAGACCCATCGCATTTGCAACTTCAACAAAAAATGACATTTTAAATTATTTAAAAAAACCTCTCAACACAATATATATGCTGAAAGGTCTGATAAAATGTTTGTTATTCTTCTGTTCTAAAAAAATCTTCTTCGATTTTTTTGACGCGTATTCTGTTTTTTTCGCAGTGGACTATTTTAACAAAACTTCCGTTTTCGATGAAGTTTTCTGAATAGACTTCATAGACCGTGTCGTTGAGGTTTATTTGTCCATCGTTTTCAATGTCAGTTATTGCAAGAGCTGTTAAGTCTTTCAAAAAGTCATATTCCGAAACTTCTTTTTCTCTTTGCATAATGGCATGTGACAATGAAACCGTCAACCATGCCCTTTTTTGAATAAACAAGATGATGATATCTGCAGTGAGAAGAACAACGACAACATAAAATGTCATTGAAAAGAATGCGGAAATTGAAAAGTCCATGACGAGCCTTAGAGCGATGCCTCCAACAATCAAGATCGCGCCAACAATCACTAGTTCCTTCCTCCTCGACGAAACTGATTGCATATGAATGATGATGAGTATTAAGCCTGCAAGAATTGCAAAAATTGTAATAATACTCATGTTTTCAAAAAGTTCAACTAGAATCATTTTTTTGAATGCAGAATTAAGAGTTATGAATACAGAATAGATATCGAATTGTTTTTAACTAGTTCCAACCACTATTTTGCGTTAACTCTAAAAGATTGGGTTGTATATTAAGAATATGAAAGCGTTTCTTGGAAGTGCTATTGGATTTGCCAAAGATATGTCGAAGTTGGCTCTAACACGTCTAAATGTTTCTCTGAACATCTCAAAATACGGCTCTGGATTTCTATCGAACCCTCCAAATATGTCGAGTTGCAACTCGATGTTGTGAATGCCCTTTTCTCCCCGCCTGTTTCTTCTGATGTGATCGAAAATTTCATTGAATTCGCTGACACTTGTCACAAGCATTGAGAAATCTTGATCTTCGAAAAGGCGTTGTTGAGAGTAAAAATCGAAATCGTATCTTGCGATGTGTCCACGTCCATCTGGCAAAAATGCGTGCCCTGCATCCATGATAGATGTGTCGCTGACCAGAAAAAATCCTTGATGGAAAATTCGTGAAACTTGTTGACCCAAAATCCCGCCGATACCGCCAATATCAATGTGAAGAATGTTTGAGGTGACATCAACATTATACCACCTTGTCTCACTCAGTTCTATTTTGTTCCAAGCATGCGGGATTGCCATGCCTGTGTTTCTGTCAATCATATCACCAAACACGATTTCTGCATTCATCCCCTCGATTATTGCCATTAGCTTGAAACTTTCTGAAAAACCATAACAAACGGCAACTCCATCGTTAAGTGCCCCTGTCAAATTAAACGAAGCGTGAAAGCTGATGTCTTGCCCAAAGTATGGGTGATTTGGATCAAATTGAGAGAGGAACAAATCTTGATCATAGACAACGCGATGAGTCAAATACTCATTGATTACTCTTGCTCGTTGAAACGGGGTGTAGGAATTCAAAATATAGCGGTCGAGAATTCTTTTTGCGTTGTTATATGCTCTGACTAGTTCTTCTGAAACATTTTCAGTCAATTCGCTGTTGAAATCTGGACGATAATTTCCACACTCAAGAAGTTCCCACAATTCTCTGATTTGAACATCAAGAAAGTTTCTGTTCCCATATTCAACAATAAACGGGACTGGTTGTCTTGAGTCAATTGGTCTAATTGGATTTGCTTCGCGATAAGCAAAAAGATTGCGCGCAATAGTTAGTTGTTCACGTCGAACAAAGCAACCGTCTTCAACGTCCATGAACAAAGGAAATGCAAAAAACACTAATGAAAAACCCGCAATGAAACTGAGGAATATTGTTAATAGCATGCCCCAACAGCTTCTTTTTTTTGCCATTGTTTTGACTTTCACAACCGTTTTGTTTTGAGATTTTTGAGTCCCTTGTTGCTTTGGTGGCGGAGGTGTTTTGATTGTCACGACTTTTTGTTTTTTCGGCTGCTGATTTTTATGTAGTGGTGGAGTCACTGTTTTGCCATAGGGCGTGAAAACATAGTTGTCTGGAGCATCATTTTGATGCGGACGAGACGAGAGGTTCGCATATTGGTTTTGCGGCGGAGATGCTTTGTTGACAGTTTGCTTTGATTTTTGCTCGTTTGTTGTTTGAGTGTTGCTAGAATTTGCTGACTGCCCATCTTTGGCACTCTGCTTTTGTTGCGCCTTTTTAATAAGGCTCAAAGTCTTGTTTAAATCTTTGTTAAAATCGCTCATAGTTTTTTTAATGCAGAATTCAGAATTATGAATGTAGAATAGTTGTCAACAGTCTTCGACTGGTTTGTCGTGTTCTGCGTATATTTGCACTCTCCGTCAAAAGGGTCGAAGACCCCTGTCAAGCATCTTTAATACTTTTGTCGGAGAATTTCTCTTAATAGCAATCTCTCACAGAATGGTCGAAGACCCTTGTCAAAATTATTTGACCGAGATTCTGCATTCATCACTCTGCCTTTTTCATTGCTTTACTCTCCTTATGTTTGTTAGCCCTGCTCCTCTTTTTGTTGATGAATCTGTTTCAAAGTGAATAACAAGATTTATGTTTTGTCTTGCTTTGATTATTGGCGAAGTTCTTGTGTCAACATACTGATGCCAAACTCCCAAAAACTCTTGAATGTTCATCCCTCTAATATTTGTCTCCCCTAAGGCAATGATTTCATCGCCTGTGTTTGGGGCATCAGTTGGCGAAGCAAATTGATTTCTTTTTGCGTCAGTTATGTCTGTGACAATAAACTGTCCGTTTGAATTAGCTACTCTCATACCGCCTAGGTCAAGAACAAATCTTTGACCCGTTCGAACTGTTTCAATATTCAACGCTCTTACTACTCTCGCCTGCAATGCCAAAACTTGTTTGGGCGAATTTTCTCCAGTTGGATTTTCCAAAATAATTTGATTTGCTATTGATTGAACTATTTCAATCGGAATCATGTAAGAAATTCCTTGAACTGGATTTTGCTGCTCTGTCCCATCATGAACTCTAGTTGCAACCGCCATCCCTTTGACATTTCCATAAAAGTCAAAAACTGGCGCTCCTGACATCCCATGATTGATTGGAACTGAAATTTGAGAAACAGGAACGTAACGCGACTCGAGATTGTCTCCGCCTTGAGGGTTGATTATTTGAGTTGGATTTGAAGCAATTCCGCTGTGAACCGAAATTCCATTTCCGAGAGCGTTCCCTATTGAAAACAACTCTCTTCCAAAATCCAGAGAACTTTGAGAAACGGTTAATGCCTTCGCGCTCACCCTTTCTCCTGTTTTTATGACCGCTATGTCATGATAGGCACAATACCCAATAACATGACCCGTTTCTCCTCTTCCGCCTAGGACAATATTAACATGAAAAGATGGTGCTTGAGAAAAGGTGTGGAATGTTGTGACAAGATAACTTGCTGATTCCGTTGACTTAAAAACAAATGCTGTTCCAGATCTGTCATTGGAAAGAAAAGACGTTTCGACTGTTGCAATGCTCGGCGACAAAATAGGAAACCATTCTTCAATAGTTCTCTTATTGTTTTCTGACACAAAATCGTTGCATGCCACAAAAAACATTAATGAGAGGATGCAGATGAGAACAATCACTATCCCTGTTTTTAAACGGCGAACAATTAACACAAAAATATTATACCACAGAAAAATAAACTTGTAAACAGTTTGTAAACAATTTCTCGAAAATTAATTTTGGAGTATTCATTCAATTGTTTGTTTTTTGTTGTCAAAAGAGACGAAGTATTATGCTTGTTTCGACAATGATTGCTGTCAAAATATGCATAGTATTCGACTTTTTCGAGTGCCTTCGACATAGTTATTGGTATGTTTTTAAGGCGCAAGTGACAATCTGCTCGGCATCTTGTTTTTTTAATTTTTCTTGAATAATTGGGTTTGATTTCACTCATACTAACCAAACAAAAGAAAAACGAAAGAAGAACGAAAGAAAAAGTGCCCGCAGAAATTGCGGGCACTTTTGGATTTTTTTGTTTTTATTTTAATTTTTTAATTTTTGTTTTGCATTGTAGATGCAATGACCTGCAACTTGTCACGAGGATGGTGTTTGCAGTTAAAAATACACATAAAGTGGAAGAGAAAAACAAACTTAGTATTTTTGAGCAACAAACATCGTCCCCGAGCCCAGTTGCTGCTAAAATTTCAATTTAGGTAGAAGAAAGTAAGTGCAGATGCTTTTCTTTGTTTTTTGACTCCGCTACTTGATACGCAAACTATGAGATTAACAACTCTAATTTATTTAAAAAGTTGTTGGACGAAAGTCGTTGAAATCTCTTTCGGGTTCTCTGTTTTGATTAAAAGAGGACAACAAAAGTGCAATCAAAATTAGATCATTGAAGCCAGAGACCTCGTCTCTTCTTTCCTCTCGCCTTTCTTCTCTTCTTTCAACCTCTCTTTCCCCACACCTGTCGTTGCTGTGATGGCGACGATGATTTGTCCTTGAGTTGTTGTTTGAAGTTAGAAGTATTATTAAAAGCAATTGAAAAATATCATCCGATAAAAGCATAATTCCTCCTCGTCAAAAAAAGTGTCATTTCGACAAATGTTGCTATGAACAGATTATAATATATATGCTATAATTGGATAAATGATACTAAATTTCAGCGCATAATACTTAACGATTTAAGAATTAATTTGACATTCGTTATTCAACATGCGTTAAAAAAAGAGAGGTTTTTCAAAATGAATATTAACCCAATAAACGAAGAGAGAATTCTTCTTGATGTTCCAACCAGAAAGTTGGTTAGAGATTTTGTCCCCGGAGAAGACAGACTTGATGGGATCACGAAATTTTTTTCGTGCTTGTCTGACAACACACGCATTAAAATTATTTCTGCTCTGTCAATTTCATCAATGTGCGTTAATGATATTTCCTACATACTCGGCCTTAATCAAACGACTGTTTCTCACCAACTAGCGAAATTAAAAAACATTGGCGTTGTCAAAAACAAACGCCAAGGCAAGGTTATTTTCTATTCGCTAAAAGACAAGAGTATTCTGGATGTTATGGGAACGGCGGTTAGTTATTTGTAGTGGATAGTTGTTAATAAATTATTAAAAATTAATTTTCATCTACACTATTAACTAGACTACATTTTCTCCGGCGCTTTCATGAGCAATAGTTCCATTCCGTTTTTTAAAGTGTTCTTGACACACTCTGTCAGACTCAATCTTGCGGAGTCTGACGCAACTTTGTGGTTGACATAGAATTGATTGAATGCAGATGCTAGGTCGATGAGATAGCGCGCGATGAAACTTGGCTCGTTTTTTAGTGCTGCTTTTTTTATTGTTTCATCGTAGTCAACAAGGATTTTGCAAACAGCAAACGCTTCATCGTTAACAAGCGTGTCGAGCAAGTTTTTCTTGACATCCGCTTGTTTTGCGTTTTTTGATTTTCCTAGAATTGATGCACATCTTGCATGGGTATATTGAATATACACTCCTGTTTCGCCTTCGAAATTGAGAGCGGCGTCATAGGAAAATTCAAGATCTTTGATTCTTGATGATCTTAAAGCGAAGAATATTGCTGAACCCGTTCCAATAATTTTTGCGACCTCTTCCTTGTTCTCAAGGCTGGGGTTTTTTTCGTCGATTGAATCGAGTGCTTTTTTTTCGGCTGTGTCGAGAACATCTTTTAGTAGAACCGTGTTGCCTTTTCTTGTTGAAAGCGCTTGGCCTCCCTCAAGACTCACCATTCCGAATGCGACATGCTGACAATCTTTTGACCAATCATGACCCATTTTGCTCAAAACCTCAAAAACTTGTTGGAAGTGAAGATTTTGTTGATAGGCAACAACATAGAGACATTTTTCAAAGTTATAGGTTTTTTTTCGATATAATGCTGCGGCGAGATCACGCGTTGCATAAAGCGATGCTCCATCAGATTTTCTGATTAGACACGGCGGATATTTGTCGTTTTCAAATTTGACAACTTGAGCCCCGTCACTTGTTTCTAATAAGCCTTTTGCTTTTAATTCATCAACAACAGCGTCTAATTTGTCGTTATAGAAACTCTCACCGTTGTAGCTGTCGAATTGGACTCCAAGTCGGTCATAAATTTTACCACATTCATCGAGCGTTATTTGTTTGAATTTCTCAAAAATTTCAAGGGCCTCATTATCACCTTGTTCAATCTTTTTGAACCATTTTCTTGCTTCATCATTCATTGAAGGCTCAATTTCCGCATCTTCATGAAAGCGGACATAGATTTTGTTGAGAAGGTCAATTCCGCCTTTTTCCAACTCTTTGAACGAAGTGTAGCGCTTGAATGCGACAATCAATTTTCCAAACTGAGTTCCCCAGTCACCGAGGTGGTTTATTCCAACAACATCGTAGCCAAGGTATTTATAGATTCGATAAAGCGAGCCACCCAAAGTCGTTGCAATAAGATGACCCATATGAAAAGGCTTCGCGATGTTAACAGAAGAGTAGTCAATACATATGGTTGAATTAGCATTCGACGTCAAATCTTTGGGAGTTTTGAAGTTTTCTCCTCTTGACTGAACATATGATAATGTGTTCGCAATAAATTTTTCGCGATTGATTTTGAAATTGACATATCCCGCAACAACTTCTGCCGATTCTATGTCGTCATTTTTTTGGAAAGAATCCTTGACCATTTCCGCAACCATTGTTGGAGATTTTTTAAGTTGCCCTGCGAATTTGAAACACGGCAAACAATAGTCCCCCATAGACGCATCTTTTAGCGGAGCAAGAAGAGAATAAAACTCTTCCGATTTTACATTGTCAAGAAATATGCTTTCTGAAATTATTTTTTTGTGGTCAATCATTTTAAGAATGGCGAGTGAAGATATTGATAAATTTTATTCTTCATCCTTAACTTCACTCTTTTAAAATTAGACGTTAAATCTAAAGTGGACGACATCGCCGTCTTTAACAACGTATTCTTTTCCTTGAAGGGAAAGTTTGCCTTTTTCTTTTGCGGCTGTCATTGAACCGAGGGCTTTGAGGTCTTCAAAAGCAACAACTTCGGCGCGAATGAAACCACGTTCAAAGTCGGTGTGAATTTTGCCAGCAGCTTGTGGCGCTTTTGTTCCGCTTTCAATTGTCCACGCTCGTGTTTCTTTTTCTCCGGCTGTTAGATAGCTAATGAGCGACAATGTCTTATAGCCAGTTGAGATAACTTGTCCGAGTCCACTTCCTTCGATGCCAAGTTCACGCAAGAATTCTGCACGAGTGTCTTCGTCAAGCTCAGCAAGTTCATTTTCAATTTTTGCAGAAAGGACAATAACCTCACTTCCCTCTTCTTTTGCATATTCTTTGACTTTTTTGACGTAGTCGCTCTCTGAATTCACTTCGTCTTCCGAAACATTTGCACAATATATCATCGGCTTGTTAGACAAAAGAAAGAATGATTTCGAGTGTTCTTTTTCTTCATTCGTCATTTTAGTTGACCTTGCCGGTTTCCCCTCATGCAAAGTTTTGAGAATTTTTTCAAGAAGTTGAAACTCAAAGACATATTGTTTTTCTCCGACTTTAACAAGACGCTCTATTTTTGCTATTTTCTTTTCAACACTATCTATGTCAGCGAGAATTAGCTCATAGTTGATTGTTTCAATGTCTCCAACTGGGTCTATTGCCCCCGAAACATGAGTGATATTTGAATCAGCAAAGCAACGAACTACATGAACTATTGCATCAACTTCGCGAATATGGGAGAGAAATTTGTTGCCAAGCCCCTCACCTGTTGCGGCTCCCTTGATGAGTCCCGCGATGTCAACAAATTCCAATATTGCTGGAATTACTTTTTTTGAGGAATACATATTTGATAAATAATCCAACCTCTCATCGGGAACATTAACAATGCCAACATTCGGCTCGATTGTGCAAAAAGGATAATTTGCAACTTCTGCTTTTGCTCTAGTTATTGCGTTGAAGAGAGTACTCTTTCCAACATTAGGTAGTCCGACCATTCCAAGTTTCATTTTTTGTCTTATCATTAATTTGAAAATTTTATCAAATTAAAATTCCTTTTTCATTAATTTTGCTTTTTTTTAGTATATCAAAAAAAAAAGCTAAAATCAAGCATATTTTTTGACTAAATGAAAAAAACTAGAGAGGTCAAACAAAAGTCAAAATTTTGACTTCAAAAGGAGAAAAATAAAAAAATGATAAAAATTATTTCAACTGTTATGAGTATTGCGAGTGTTTTTAATCCAGTGCCGAATGATGCTCCAGAAGCCCCAAAAGTTCCAGAAACCTCGAAAGTTGGAACTGAAATCGTTCAACTAATGGAAAAAACACCTTATGAGCAAAACAACTACTATGGTGTTGATAATGTTTTTGCTGGGTCAAATGTTGATTACACTAATCATTTGAATCGCAATGCAAATCGTTTTCAACGTGAGGACGGCACTATTTTGCACCGTGATCTGATGGAGAGAAATCTTGTCATTGATGACAACATGATTAATGTTGACGGTTTGAAGAAAGAACAAAAACGCAATAATAGATTGGTCAATGACATGAAAAATGCGACACCTTACTCTCGCACTCGAATCAACAAAGAAAATGACACTGTTCGCACAAACTTGTCTCAAAAAGACAAACGAACGGTTAGACGTCATGAGAGAGGGGCAAGAATCAATAAAATGCTTCCACAGTTCGCTAAAGAAGCAATATGGGATTCATCACATATGCTCAAAGGAACGACCTATGCTGAAAGAAAAGCAGAACTTGACAACAGATTTGAGCATATGTTCAAACTAAAAGAAGAAATGACAGGCAAAAGTCGTGATGATATCAAAAAATATGAAGAATATAAAGCATTAAACAAGGTTTATCAAAGACAATTGCAGGGCATAGTTTGCGGATGGGTTGACGAAATGTGTGGTTCAAATGGTAATTGCGGAATGGAAAACGACTTTTCTTTTGGTCGCGATCATGTCAGACATGATGTTAATAGAGATGTTGCAAGAAATGATGTCACAAGAAACAACGACTGTAATGGGATTAATGATTGCAATCGTTATGAATTAAACAGAATGAATGGTATTCATTCGCTTGAACAGAATTTTGACAATCGTTTTGATAATGGCCTTAATCATCAAAATGAAAATCGTTATGGATTGAACAGATTGCCGAACGATTTTAAAAATGACGATAATGCAAACTCCACTGACTTAAATTGGTCTAATGACAGAGTCGCGACAAGAAAATATAACAATCAAAAAGTTAGAGGCGACGTTAGACTTCCAGAAAACAGCTTTAGGGAAAATTATCCAGTCAATTAATTCGATTTGATTGATTATTCAAGTTTAGTATTAACAAAATAATTAGAAACAAACAACCTTGAAATATACTCTCAAGGTTGTTTGTTTTTTTGATATTAATTGAACGATAATAATCCCCTGCAGGTTTGCAGGAGTCGAGTTGCGAGTGGTTTTTTAATAATAGTGAGCAATTTTAGTTTGTCGCGGCCGCTTCATCTTCTGCTTTTTGTTTTTCATTTTCCCTTTCAAATTCTTTCAAAATAGCGTTAAATAATTTTTCACGCGTTTCTTGATTGAGAGGATGAACAATGTCTTTATATTTTCCATCGGGCGTTTTTCTGCTTGGCATGTCTATGAAATAGGTGTTCTCATTTTTGACTCCTTGCAAAATTTTGACATCATGAACCGCAAAGCAGTCATCAACAATGAATGTCGCGACTCCTTTAAGTCTTGTGTCGTCTTTTCTAACTAATCTTACTCTGACTTCCGTAATGTTCATGTTGGGCTCACCTTCCTTTGAAACTGCAACAAAAAATCATGCAATTTCTTTGCTTTTTCGTGCCGGTCGTGCCTTTGATGAATATGTGTTTGGCAATATTATGCATTTATTATATCACACATAATATAATTTGTCAAGTGTTTTCAACACTTTTGTCGGAGATTGCTAACACAAGTAATTCCCCAACAGAGGGGTCGAAGACCCTTGTCAAGCATCTTCGATGCCTTTGTCGGAGATGTTTTAGTAAAAGCAATCTCCCACAGAAGGGCTGAAAGCCCTTGTCAACAGTCTTCGACTGTTCTGTTGGGTTCTGCGAGTATTTGCATTCAGCATTAAATTAGTCACAGTCCTTTGTTTAGATTTTTTTGAAAAAAATTTTGGTCACATTTTTTTAACAAACACATACAATGTTTGTTATGAACTTTACTTGGCTTATTGTTGGATTTTTTAGTGTCTTGATTATTGCTCTTGTCTCATTGATTGTGATGATGGGATTGCTTCTTAAAAGCATTAATGTTCCAACACTTAGTAAAGAACCCTCTCGCTACTCTTTTCAAAAACCATTGCTCCGCCGTGAATGCATTTTGAAATATGTTGATACTGCAAAAAATAGCGAAAACAAAGAACATAAACTTGCGAATGTTAAACTGAGAACAAAAAAATACTATCCCGATAGTTTAAGGTGCGGGGACAGATGTTTTGCTCTTGTTCATGAAAAAAATGGAGTTATTGAAATTAAAGTTCGTTTAAATAACTGCATTGCTGCTTCCCTTCTTTGCAAGCATTCATCAATTGACCACTCAAAGTTTCCAAAAGGAAAAGACTGGTATTCATTCAAGGCCAATGAGACCTTCCAAAACAAAGAAGAAGTTTTTGCAATTTTAAACGAGAGTTATTCTTATGTCCTTGATAAATATTATGGTTAGGAATTTCCAGTCATACTTCATATTTTTTTCGCAATTCGTCATATGGACAGAGTCTAATTGCTACTTTGGGGATTTGGGATTGACAGCTGAAAAATTCACAGCTTGAAATTAAAATTTCACTTAATACTAGCCCATGAATTTTGATTGTCAATGCTTTATGACTGTCATAAATATTATTGTTCGTTGTTGGAGATAATATTAGAATGAAGTGTTCCGTTTGCAACAAAAATATTAAAGAAGAACTTGCCTATAACTGCGGATTTTGCCGTCTTGATTTTTGCTTTGGTTGCACTGCAAATTTGAGACACTGTTCATGCAGTGAAGAGTTGCGGGTTTATCATTAGACTCAATAGATGAAAAAATTTTCTTGATTCACAATCGACCACAGAAGCAGTGTTTTTTAAATACTTCTATTTTGGAAAAAACACTGCTTCTGTGGTCGATTGCTATCTTGTGTGTATTTCAAACTGCAAATAGATTCAATAAAATTCAGAAAGTGTTGGAAAGTTCATTTCGCAACACTTTTTATTCTTTACTTTTTGCCTTTTACTTTAACAATCAACATGTTAATGTCGGCTGGAGTGACTCCACTGATTCTTGATGCTTGCCCTATTGTTTTTGGGGCAATTTTTTTTAGTTTTTCACGAGATTCAAGAGATATCGTTGAAATTGACTCATAGTCGATATCTTCGGGTATGTTCATGTGTTCAATTCGTTTTTGCTCATCGTTTTGTTTTTGCGCTCGTGCTATGTAGCCTTCATATTTGCATTCAATGAACACATCGGCAATTGCGCATTTTTCAAGCTTTTGAAAAATGTCAAATTCACCGCAAAAATTATCTTGCGTGACAGTATTTCTCTTGATTATGTCACGCACACTAAGTGAGGTGTGGGGAATATTTTCGCCTATTTTTTCAAAATAGGGTGTTAATTCGCGCGGGGTGAACGTCGTTTTCAAAAGGGCTTTTGCTTTTTCAATGTCGCGAGCCTTTTTCTTGAATTTTTTGTAGCGCACGTCACAAACCAACCCAACCTGTCGCCCGATTTCAGTCAATCGCAAGTCCGAATTATCTTGACGAAACAAAAGTCGGTTTTCCGCACGCGAGGTCATCATTCGATACGGCTCGTCCGTGCCTTGCGTGACTAGATCGTCAATGAGAACTCCTATGTAGGATGTGTCTCGGGTGAGGATTAGTTGATTTAATGAGGCATTTAGAAATCTGGAAGTGTGTGGTAAATTGTCTTTTTCGCTCTCACAACCATTGCGTATTGTGTGTTGTGTTTTTCTCATTGAGAGAGAAGCATTAATTCCCGCAACCAATCCCTGTGCGGCCGCTTCTTCGTAGCCAGAAGTTCCGTTGATTTGCCCAGCGAAAAAGAGTCCTGATATTCGTTTTGATTCGAGGGTTGGATAAAGTTCAAGCGGGTCAATGCAATCATATTCAATTGCATAAGCGTCTCTCATTATTTCGACTTTTTCAAAGCCTTCAATTGTTTGATAGAGTTTTTCTTGAACATCCGACGGAAATGCTGTTGACAAACCTTGGACATAAGATTCAACTGTGTCGGCGCCCTCGGGCTCTAGAAAAAACGAATGCCTTTCTTTGTCATGAAAACGCACGATTTTGTCTTCAATTGACGGACAATATCTTGCCCCTGCTCCGCTTGACAATCCGCCATAACGCGGAGAGAGGTGCAAATTCTCACGAATAAGTTCATGGGTTTTAGCGTTGGTGTAGCCCATATAACAGTGTTCAGAAAATTTGTCAACCTTTTTAGGGTTTGACAGAGTCGAAAAAGAGTATGGTGTGTCTTCTCCTTCTTGGACTGTTAATTTCGTCAAGTCAACGCTATTTTTTTTGACTCTTGCTGGCGTCCCTGTTTTGAAGCGACGAAGTTCAAAGCCGAGAGATGTCAAGCTTTCCTCAAGATATTCTGAGCGCGAAAATCCGCTTGGCCCTTTTTTTTCAACAGTCTTTCCCGTGATGATTTCTGAATTAAGATACACTCCACAAGCAAGTATTACTTTGTTTGCGTTATAGATTTGTCCTTGGACAGTCTCAATTCCAGCAATGTTGGAATTGAGAGTTTGAAGTTTGGAGTTTGGAATTAAGGTTAAATTATGTTTATCATTAACTCCACTCTTCACACTCCACTCTCCACACTTATCCTCGTTATGCGTTATTAAGCGCTTGACTTCCGCTTGCCGAATTGTCAAATTTTCTGTCGTTTCAAGAAGTTTTTTGATGTGAAAGTGATATTTGAATCTGTCAACTTGGGCACGCAACGAATGGACTGCTGGACCATAGGACGCGTTTAGCATTCTCAAATGCGACATTGTTGCGTCAGCCACTTGCCCCATGACTCCACCAAGTGCGTCAATCTCACAAACAAGGTGCCCCTTTGCTGTTCCTCCAATACTGGGATTACAAGCCAAAAAGCCTGCGTTGTCAAGACTTATCGACAACGCAAGCGTTCTGTTTCCTAATTTGGCTGAGGCAATCGCAGCTTCAACTCCCGCGTGACCTAATCCCACTACTATGACATCATAGTTTTTCATTTTTTGAATTAAGAACGCAGAATACAGAATAGTTGTTAAAATTAATTTTTTTCTAGGTTATTTTTTGTTTTCTGACAATTATTCTGCATTCTGAATTCAACGTTCTGCATTAATTTTTTATAGTGGTGCTGTGACTCTGTTCCACATTAGCGAGCCTTCACCGAATCTTGCGCCGAAGTCACCCATAACGAAAGACCTTTCAAGGACATTGTCAGACGGGAACATGAGGTCAAGAACCATTGGTTTGAAGTGAGCAGGACGTCCTTCCCATCTTGCATTGTCCGCTCTTAGAGTCTCTTCCAGTTCAACCATTGCAACATGGTTTGCGGCAGGTGAACCTGTTGAGAGAGTGTTCAATTGCGAAATATCTTCTCTTAGTGAGAACGCGATAAATTTGTTTGCAAGGCGATAGTTTCCTGCGTTTCTTGGAATGACAAGGTTGTTAATCCAAAGGTTTGCGCCCTCTTCTGGAACGACATAATAGAGCATGTCAGCAACTGGAGCATACGGGTTGTCATTCATGACGAAGCCTGCGTCAGTTGACCAAGCAAGTCCTGCGGTTGCTGCTGGAATGTTTTGTTGCATGTTGAACATTCCTGTGTCCATTTCGAAAACAACGTTCATGTCTCTTCTTTGTTGTCTCAAGATTTCAACAGCATGGTCAAATGGGTCAACAATATTAAACTCTCTATACCAAAAATTTGTCTGCACAGCCCCATGAGAAAAATCAGTGAAAATTGCAGTCATTAACTCAATATATTCTGGACGAGAAAAATCAGTTAAATTGTTGCTTCTTGCTCTTAGTTCATCTGAAAAATAGAACAACATTGCTGCCGCATAGTTGTCGCGAACTTGGGCGCTCTTCATGAAAACTGACGGAGCCGTTTCTGCTGTTCTTTGGCTGATTCCGCCTGCACCGAATAGAGAGCCCCATGAGCGCATTGCTGCGATGTCGTTTGCATTTGAAATGATATTGCGGTTATACATTATTCCCAAAGTTCCCCAAAGGAATGGCATGCTGTAAAGAAGTCCTTGGTCAAAAGACTCGTTTGCTCCGCGATAGATTTCTTCTCTTAATAAGTCACGAAAATCGATGCTTGAAACATGACCAAGCCCATAGTGAATTTCAAGCTCTGATGCAATCAATGCATGGTCAAGAGGTTGCAAATAGCCACCTGCACGAAGCCTATAGACCATGTAGTCACTTGGGACAACTATGTCGCGATCAAGCCCTTGCTCGGCGATAGTTCTGTAGGCTGTTTCATTTGAATCGAAATAAAATCCGCGAACACGAATACTTTCTCCATGTTGACTTAGCATGTAGTCTTCAAATCTTGTGAAAACTTCTGGGTGCATGAAATATCCCCAGTTGTAGACCCACAATTCTCTGTAGCGCGGAAGCGAACATGCCACGAATGCTGGGACTGACAGGACAAGTGCTAAAAGCACAAGCGCGCATTTTGTTATTAGTTTTTTCATTTTTTCTCCTTGTTTACCATGCTTAATATTGTTGACATGGTAGTTTTATCTTAATCGCTTTTGCGAAAAATACGAAATTAATTTTTTGCGAATCTAAGCTTTTGCAAGCTTTCTTTTTCTTCTTTGAACATACCAATACACTAGGATTACTGCGACTATTGTCATCATGAACATGACTGAAGCAATTGCTCTGAAGAATGCTCGTCTTTGAATTGGCGACCTTAAATATCCTCCATGCGTGACAATGAATGTTGAAATAGTGTTGATTTCACCTCTGATGAAAACTGTCAAAATGAAGTCATCGAGACTGATTGCGAATGCAAGACAGAATGCGGCAAAAATGGCTGGAAGAAGTTGGGGCAACAAAACTTTAAACATGACTTTTGCTGGCCCAAGCCCTAAGTCCATTCCTGCGTCTAATAGGTTCGGATTGAGTTGATACATTCTGGGAGTGACAACGAGAACAACGAACGGAATGCACATCATTGTGTGGGCGATAATAATCGCGACATAGCCAAAAGGAATGAATCTAAGGGAGAGGAACAAGAGCATTATTGAAACACCCGTCACGACTGTTGCGTTTGTTAGTGGTATTTGATTGATTGTGTTGACTGCTTTTTTTCTCCATTTTCTCAAATAAAACATTCCAACCGCGGCCATTGTTCCGATTACTGTCGCGATGACAGCGGCGATAATTGCAATGAGAAAAGTGTTCAAAAAAGCAGTGCGCGCGGCTTCGTGTCGAAAGAAAGTCAAGTAAAGGTCGAGAGTAAATCCGTTCCACGTTCCAATCTCGCCCGTTGTGAAAGAAAAGGCAAAGACTATGATAAGTGGCATATACAAAAACATTAGCACCAGCGCCAAGAAAGCGAAAGCCCAAATCCTTCGGGTTCTGACAAAAAACCTTCCGACGAATCCTAATGCAGTTTTGATGTTTTGTTTAACCATTTTTTTCTAGAATGAAATTCCACCTTTTGCTTTTCCTTTTGTGAACTTTGTTATTATTGCAACAGAAGTCGCAACGAGTAGTAGTAGTATTAATCCATAAGCAGCTCCGACGTTGTAGGTCGCTCGACTGCTGAATTGGTCCCAAATCAAGTTTCCAAGCAGTTGGTAATCTGCGTTGAAAAACTCCATGACGACATATGGCACTGCAAAGTTTGAAATTGCTGGCAAAAAGACCATCATGATTCCGCTTATTATGCCTGACAAACTAAGAGGGAGAACGATTTTGATAAAGACTCTAAGTTTCGACGCACCAAGGTCGGACGCGGCTTCCGAGAGGCTTCTGTCTTGAGTTCTCAAAATGGTGTAAATCGGCAAGAGCATGAACGGAAAATAGTCGAGGATGAGCGCTGTTACGATTTTGAAATTGTCACTGAGGTGAAAAATTTCTCCCCTGCTTTCTCTGACAAGTCGTTCAATCCAGATGAAAATTTCTCTGAGTGCGAATGTTCGAAGAACAACATTGATGAGCATCGGGACAATGAAAAACATTATGATAATAATTGGAACTTTTAGGTTTTTTGATGAAAGGATTAAGGCAACGGGATAGGCAATGAGCAAACAAATCAGAGTTGTTAGTCCTGCAATTTGAACAGAGCGCCAAAGCAGTGACCATCCCCCAACCTCTGAAAATGAACGGAAGTTGTCAAAAGTGAAATCGCCCTCAAATGACATGAACGCTTGAACAAACAAAATTATTAGTGGAACAATGATAAAAATTGCGGCCAAAAATAAATAAGGTAACACAAAATAACCTCGTTGAAAACGAAATATTTTTCGAAGTAATAATCGCCACTTCGGCTGACTTTGCATTGCTTGTTGAGACATGATTTTTAAACTTCAATACTTTCCTGTTCTTCTTCCCCCTCTTCCTCTTCAACATATTTTCTGACTCGTATTTTTTCTGGGTTTATTGCTATGCCAACTCGGTCGTCAACATCCCATTCGTCTTTGGTGTTGACATAGAGTTCGTCATCGTCATCAGTGTAGACTTGGACTTGGTAGTAAGAACCTTTGTAGTAGGTTTGTCCAATATTGCCACCTGCAGGCGCTTCGTCATCGTGATCTGTCAGCTCAATGTCTTCAAACTCAATCTCAGCAATGACTTCATCGCCTTTTTCAAACTCGTTGTTTTCGTTCACAAAATAGTAATCCGCACCACAAATTTCGATAGTGTTTTCGCTCGTGACTGTCGTTTTGAACGAGTTGACAGTCTTCATTTTTCGCATGATATGAATTGCTTGCGGAGGAATGCTGAGTGCAACTTTTGCCCCAACAACATAGCCCGTTGTTGATTGAACGGTGAACTCATATGAGCCAACATCAACATGCATTTCATAATATGTTCCTTTGAAAACACTACTTGTGACGGAACCTGTGAAATGGGACAAAGTGTTGTCTTTTTTCTTTGAATTAATCTCGCCGTCATTGTGAATTGAGATTTCAATGTCTTCAGGGCGAATGACGAGGTCTACCTTTTCGTTTTTCAAAAAGCCTTTGTCGTGACATTCAAATATTTGCCCAGAAAAATTTACTTTGAAGTCAGCAACCATTACCCCCGAGAGAATATTGCTCTCGCCAATAAAGTTTGCAACAAACGCATTTGCTGGTTCGTCATAGATTTTCTTTGGAGTTCCTGCTTGCTGAACAACGCCGTCGTTCATGATGAGTATTTTGTCAGACATAGTTAGCGCTTCTTCTTGGTCATGAGTCACATAAACAAAAGTGATGCCGAGATTTTTGTGGATATTCATCAGTTCAATCTGCATCTCTTTTCTCATTTTGAGATCGAGTGCCCCAAGCGGTTCATCAAGAAGGAGAACTTTTGGTTCAAGGACAATCGCACGTGCAATCGCAACGCGTTGTTGTTGCCCTCCCGAAAGAGTTGAAACATCGCGCTTGTCGTAACCTTCTAGTCCAACCATTTTCAAAGCATGTGTCACCTTTTCATGAATTTCTTGTTTTGTGAATTTTCTTAGTTTCTCAATAGTTGCGCCAGTTTTTTTATCTATTTCGTCGTAGGGTATTTTTTTAAGCTTTAGTCCGAATGCAATGTTTTTGTAGACATTGAGGTGCGGAAAAAGCGCGTATTTTTGAAATACCGTGTTAATCGGGCGTTTGTGCGGTGGAATTAGGGTGACATCTTCCTTTTCTAGAAAAATCTCACCACTTGAGGGTTTTTCAAACCCCGCAATCATACGCAAAAGGGTGGTCTTGCCACAGCCACTTGGGCCTAAAAATGTGACAAAATCACCCCTTTTAATAGAAAAACTCATGTTGTCAACCACCGTTACATCATCAAAAACTTTCGTCACATTTCGGACTTCAATGATTTTATCAAACTTTTGGGCACTTGCACATGAGCCGTTACCATTTATAATTGAGTTTTTCTCTAAGTGAACTTTTTCTTTCAACACCTCTCCTTTCAATACATAGTGCGTCATCACCATGTCGAATTGTTGTAGACTAAATAATAATATATTTTTAAAGTTTTGGCAAGTATTTTGACCCTTTTTGAAATATTTTTTTATGGAAAATATTGTCACCCTTTTTGCAAAAGCTCATAGTATGTTAGAAGAGAATTAACAATTCACGATGCGCAGTTCACGATGATTGTTAAACTTAAATTTATCCTCCACGATGCATTATGCAGTTTTTCATTGTTCATTGAATCTTTACATACTAAAAAGGAGGATAATTAAGTATGTTAGGATTATTAGGGGTTGCAGCACTTGCTTGTTGCGGTTGCAGAGGAAGAGGTGGCAGAAGACCTTGCGAGAGAAAGTGTTCTTGTCGCCAAGGGTTTCGCATTCGTGGAGGTTTTTTCGGAATGAGGAGATGTGGTTGTTTAAGATTTTCAGAATGTGTTAGAGATCGTGGTTGTGGCTGTCGTGGACATGAAGGTCCAGAAGAGAATGGGTGTCACGAACATCATGGAGAACGTCATGAAGAAAGAGAGTGTGGTTGCTCTCGACATGAAGAAAGAGAGCATGAGGGAGAACATGAACATGGGCATGGGCATGGTGGCTATGAACACGAGTGGGAGCAGCCTTGCGGTTGTGGCGAACATGGACGCGACGAGCATGAACATGGTGGCTGTTGCAGTGAGTAGTTAGATAGGTAGAAATATGAGCAATCAAAGCTCGTGTTTTGACTGCCAGCAAGCTTAAATTCCAACCCAAGAAAAATGTGACAGGAATATTCCCTGTCACATTTTTGCTCTATAGGTTTTTTCTAGTTTTTTTATTATTGTTTGCTTTGCTTCTTCAATATATTTGATTGATATGGAAATAAGTTGACAATTTTCGCAATTGCCTCTCTCATCAATACTAATTGACTCCAGAACACACTTTTCTCCTTTATTAAAAACACATAGATTCAATTTGCAGTTTATCATTTGTTGATTTCCTTAAATTTTGATTATATCACTACAATAATGTAGTGTCAAGCACTTAACTACATAAATGTAGTAGACTTGGTGTATGGAAAAATTTGCAATTAGACTAAAAGAGTTGAGAAACGAGAGTGGATTGTCAAGCAAAGAACTCGGCAAGCTTGTCGGTGTTAGTGACGCTTCGATTATTCGATGGGAAAACAATCAATCAACAGTTTTGGCAATTCATATTATTAATCTCGCTAAATTTTTTGACGTCTCCGCCGACTATCTTCTTGGGCTTGTTGATGGCTATAGATAAACCATTGTTAAGATATGCTGATATATTAGCATTAAGTATATTTAATGTCAAGTATCTTTTATACTTTTGTGAAAAATTTCTTTTACTAGAAATTTCCCAACAACGGGATCGGAGACTTGTATCAAGTGTTTTCAACTATTCTTGTCGGGTTACTCTAAAATTAACACTCTTTTGACACTCTTTGTCAAAAATATCAAAGAGATATATCAATCATTTCGTTAAGTATATTTAATAAGTGTGCAAACATTAAATTTATTTAGTATAATATAGTCTCATGGACAAATTCAGCAAAAGGCTCAAAGAACTACGAAAAGAAAAAAACCTCTCAGCGGTGGAGCTTGGAAAAGAAATAGGCGTTAGTGGCGCTTCTATTATCCATTGGGAAAAAAACGACAACGACATCACAAAAAAGCATTTAATCAAGCTCGCCAAATTCTTTGAAGTTTCAACCGACTTTTTGGTTGGACTCAGTGATGATTATTAGATTATTGCGCCACACCATTTGGCATAATATCAAGTATTTTATACCATTTGGTGTAGAATACTCTCATGGAACATAAAGACATCTTTGCAAAAAACTTAAAACAATTAATTGGCGAAAGAAGCATTTCTAGTGTCGCAAATGAGATTGGAATCCCCCAACCAACTCTGTCGAGATATCTTCATTCAGAAAGAGAAATTGGACTAGAAAATCTAATCAAAATTGCCAACCACTTTGATGAAGATTTGGATTATCTTGTTGGCAGAAAAAATTAAACAAAAAAACATGAGGATCAAAAAACAGAGGCGAGAGTTTAATTTCTCGCCTCTGTTTTTCGAGGATATACTAAGCGCAAAACAAAAGGAATCATTCCTTGTCAGTTTTCTATTCATAATGAATAATAGCCCGAGCGCTTTGAATTTTTTAGGAGCATTTTAGAAATGACATTTTTTCGTCAGCCGCTTTGCTTTAGGGTCAATTTGCAATGAACAAATGAAATATAATCCTTTGTTGAGTTTTTGTTGTGAAACAAAGTTGTGAAACAAAGTTGTGAAACAAAGTTGTGAAACAAAGTTGTGAAACAAAGTTGTGAAACAAAGTTGTGAAACAAAGTTGTGAAACAAAAAAATTGCAGGCAAATGGATGCCTGCAATTTTTGTTTTGATTTTCAATTGCTTGAGTGGCGAAAAGATTTTTTCACACAACCAAACAAAAATATTGAAAATATTACTTAAGTTCGACTTTAGCGCCGATTTCTTCAAATTTCTTTTTCGCTTCTTCAGCAGACGCTTTTGGAACGCCCTCTTTAACAAGCGATGGAGCGCCGTCGACAAGAGCTTTTGCTTCGCCAAGTCCAAGACCTGTTACTTCGCGAACAACTTTGATTACGCCGATTTTGTTTGAACCAACTTCCGTTAGGTGGATGTTGAAATCTGTTTTTTCTTCTTCAGCAGCCGCGGCTTCTCCGCCAGCAGCTGGTCCCGCTGCTACTGCCATAGCTGCTGCTGAGACGCCGAATTCTTCTTCTAGTAGTTTTACTAGGTCATTAAGTTCAAGGACTGTCATGCCTTTAACTTCTTCTAAAATTTTGTTTAAATCTGCCATTTTTATGGTTCTCCTTATGTGACAATGGTCACTGTTTTAGTGCAAAATGCAAGATGCAAAATGCAAAATTAATGTTTATTTTTTGGTTTTAGTCAAAACTAATTTGACTTTAGTTGTGTGTTATTCATTAAGATTATTGTGCTTTTTTCTTTGCGATTTCTGAAAGAACAACTGCAAGTGAACGCATTGGATGAGTAAGCATGCCAAGAAGTTGACCAATAAGTTGGACTTTTGAAGGCATGAGAGCAACTGCTTTCATTTCCGCGTCGTTCAGTTTTTTGTTCTCAACCACGCCACCTTTGAATTTTAATTTGTTGAATTTTTTTGCACTGTCATTAATGATTTTTGCAGGAATTACTGCGTCTTCATAACCAAATGCAACGGCTGTTGGTCCTGCTAGAACATCATCAAAGTCATAGCCCGCATTTTTGAACGCACGAGTTAAAAGTGCGTTTTTGATAACGGCGTATTCAACATTTTCTTTGCGGAGATTAACACGCATTTCTGAGTCTTCTGAAACTTTGATTCCACGATAGTCAATCAAGACCACACTTTTTGCCTTTTTGATTTTGTCTGTCAACTCATTAACTGCGGTTTCTTTTTGTTTAATTATTTCTTTGTTTGCCATATTTTAGATTCTACCTCCTTTGCCACGAGTGGCTTTTGTCTTTTCATGAGGGCAATTGCTCTCATTATTAAAAAAGTCTTGCTAGAGCAAGACAAAAATTATCTAAAAAACACACTTCAATTTAGTGTATTAGTTAAAAACATTTGCCTCGGTAAGGTTTACGAGCATTTACTCACTTACTGTCTGTAGCATTTTTATTTAATATTTAAATATGGAATATTGAATAGATGTTGTGTAATTATTTTTTTACCTTCACATATTCAATATTCCATATTTAAATTTTTAACGATGATTGACTTTAATCCCCGGCCCCATTGTTGACGCCGTGTAGACGCTTTTGACATATTGACCTTTTGCTGCTGACGGCTTTGCTTTCACGATTGCTTCCATCAACGCTTCATAGTTTTCAAGTAGTTTTTCAACTCCAAAAGACTTTTTACCGATTGGACAGTGGACAATAGCAGTTTTGTCAACACGATATTCAACTTTACCTGCTTTTGTGTCTTTGATTGCTTTTTCAATATCGGTTGTTACTGTTCCCGATTTTGGAGATGGCATCAATCCTTTTGGTCCAAGAATTTTAGCAACGCGCCCCATTTGCCCCATCATGTCTGGAGATGTTATGACAACATCAAAGTCAAGATAGTTTTCAGATAGGATTTTTGCGATGATTTCTTCTGCTCCAACGATGTCTGCCCCTGCTTTTTCAGCGATTTCCGCTTTTTCGCCTTTCGCGATAACAAGAACTTTAACGTCTTTACCTGTTCCGTTTGGAAGAACGACTGTTCCACGAACTTGTTGGTCCGCTTGTTTTGGGTCAACACCAAGTCTAACGTGCAATTCAATTGTTTCGTCAAACTTTGCTTTTGCTGTTTTAAGAACATTTTCGATAGCTTCTTTCGCTTCATAAGCTTTTGTCAAATCTAGTTCTTTGACGCTATCACGATAGTTTTTTCCTTTAGCCATTATTTTGCACCCCCTTCTTCGATAACGACGATGCCCATGCTTCTTGCAGTTCCTGCAATCATGCTAATTGCAGTTTCAAGTGACGCTGCGTTGAGGTCAGGCATTTTGAGAGTTGCGATTTCTTCGACTTGCTTCATTGTTATTTTTGCAACCTTGTCACGATTTGGTTTCGCGCTCCCAGACTCAATTCCAACTGCTTTCTTGATGAGAACCGCTGCCGGGGGTGTTTTCATGATGAAAGAGAAAGAGCGATCTGCATAGATTGAGATAACAACTGGGATGATTAATCCCGCTTTTTCCGCTGTTCTTTCGTTAAAGTCTTTAACGAATCCGGGAATGTTGATACCATGAGGACCGAGTGACGAACCAACTGGTGGTCCCGGTGTTGCTTTTCCGGCTGGTAATTGAAGTTTTACCATAGCCATGACTTTCTTTGCCATTTTTGTTTTTACTCCTTGTGTTTTTTTTAATATTTTGCCAAAGACAAAAGTGCTTTAGCACACAATCGCGGTGATAACGAGTTTGCAGTTTTTGCGCACTCTCCCGTAATTTACTTTTTTTTATATTGCGCGAGCGGTTAATGCCCGCCTCTACAGTTATTTTGCTGTTGAATCCATAGGCGCGTAATAGTGGAACGGCTGGCATTTTGATGGCGAAAGCGCGTGTTAACAATACGCAATTGATCAACTGAAATGCATGCAGTTTCAATATGGCGATGCATATGTGTTCGATTAGATTTTTTCGATTTGATAGAATTCAAGGTCAACTGCTGTGTCACGTCCAAACATGCTGACAGTGACTTTGCATTTTGAGTTTTCCGCATCAACTGCGTCAACAACTCCAACAAAACCATCAAGCGGACCAGAGATAACTTTGACTTGCTCTCCAACTTTGAGATCAACCTCAAAGACACGTTGCTCAAGGTTCAATCTTTTTATTTCTTCTTCGGTGAGTGGAAGTGGTCTTCCTTGAGGTCCAACGAAACCAGTTACTCCACGTGTGTTGGTTATCATGTGCCACATTGAATTGTCATAATCCATTTTGACAATGACATAACATGGGAACATGCGCCTTTGCACTACCTTGCGTTTTCCACTAGCTTTCTCTTCGACAACATTCTCAACTGGAATTTTAATCTCAAACAAGCGATGGGACATATTATTTTTCTCAAACACCACCTCAAGATTGTCTTTGACCATGTTTTCATAGCCCGAGTAAGTGTGAAGAACATACCATTTTGAATTTTCTTGTGACATAATTTTTTTAATGCACAATGCATAATGCACAATGCACAATGATTGTTAGTTTTTTATTTTTAAAATTTGGAACTAAAACAAACTTCTTATTGAGTTAAAGCCATAACTAAAAAGGTTGCCGATTTCCGTCAATGGGCTCACCGCACTGATTTGAGGCCTGTCCGCTCCGACTAGATAGCGATAAGCAAGCAAAAGCAACTGGTCTTGTGCCATTAGGACTATCAAAAAGAATATGACAACTGCAAGAACGATGCTTGTTTGTTTCAATACTTGTTTGGCACTCGGATAAGTTACCTTTCTTAATTCACCGAAAAGCGCTTTGGTTTTGACACCAAGTCTTTTCCATCTTGATTGTTGAGACATAAAAAAATACTCCGTATTTTTTAAGAGTGGAGTTCGGAGTTTGAAGCTTGAAGTTGTCGATAATTTTTTTAACAACAATTTCACTCTTCACTCTTCACGCTCCAAACTTACTTTGTTTGTTTGTGTGGTTCGTGTTTCTTGCAAAATCTGCAATATTTTGAAAGTTCAATTCTTTCAGGGTCATTTTTTTTGTTTTTGATAGTGTCATAGTTGCGCTGTTTGCAAACAGTGCAAGCAAGAGTTATCTTTTCGCGTTTATCACTAGCCATGATTGGTTTCTCCGTTTTTATTCTTTTGAGTTAGGTTTTTAAAGTTTTTTGACTATAAAAAACACCATGCTCCCATGGTGCTTCAACCATTTTATAATATTATGGAAGGACTTGTCAAGCGATTTTCATGACAAAATTGAAATTTTTTTGGGGACAATAGATGATGCGCGATTCATGAAAAATAAATATTTTTAATTTTGCACCCCATTATCCATTTTTAATTGAGTTTATATTTTTATTCGCCTTGAAATTTGAATGGTTGCTTGGTTGGAAACAAAGTCGAAAACTAGAAATGCTGGGATAAAAATTAAAGCAATTAAAACATAGTGCAAGCTAAAGAGACTCTCAATGTTCAAGCTTGTTCCTTGGGCGAGCGCAAAAACTGTGATGACAAGATAGCAGAACAATAACACTATATTTGCAAAAATCATCATTACTCCAATACGAATAAGCATTGTTTTCCATTTTGTGAAAATTAATTTTTTTGCTAAAAAAGCGACAAATGAATATGGCGCAAATATTAAGACGGTCAAAAAAAATGTGAGAGACAACGGCCAGATAAATGCGGAAATTAGGACTGAAATAATGATTGTCAAAAAACCATAAACAATTCCTGCTTTTTCAAAGGCAATGATGAAACAAAACGCCACAATCATTAGGGGGAAAAAGGTGAAAAACGGAACGAGATTTGTGACAACAATCATCAAAGAAGCAAGGGCAACACAGACTGCGGAAAGTGCTATCCTTTTTGAAATAGATTTTTTCAAGGACGAAGAAACTATTGGAGGCTCTTCGTCGTCTGGGTTTTCAAAATCAGAATTAGGGTTCATTTTTTAATTGAATATTCAATCTATCTGCTAACAGCATCTCAAACATGAGCAACAACAATCCGCGATGCAATAAGCAAGACAACAGTTTATGCATGAGTTTCCGCCACACATTTGCCCTTCTTGATGAGGTTGTTGTGGTGGAGGTTGTCCAACGGTTCTTGGGTCGGTTTTCATACTGCCCATTATTTGCTCAAGACGGTTATAAGCTGTTTTATATTTTTCGTTCCATGGCTCCATGTTTAGTGCCATTTGAAGTTGCGCGCGCGACTCATTCATCCATTCCCTGCGATAAAAAATGATTGATTGCAGATAATGCCACTCCGCATCACGTCCCGGATGAGCATCAAGCAATGATTGAGCATCATTGTAGTTTCCTGCTCTGATTAGTGCGTCGATTTGGGCATAATCTCCACCACCATGAGATTCGGTGAACTTTTTCGCTTCATGGAGACGTTTTATTTCTTTGAAAGATTGTTCAAGCTCCTCAAGGTTTCTCGCACCTTGATTCCCTTCTTCACCAGACAAAAATCTGTCTTCGCTGAACTTTGCTTTTAGTTCTTTATATTTCAACTCAAACTCTTCAAATGAAGCGCTTTCGTCAAGATTAAAAATTTTGTGGGGATTGATTGCCATGCTTTCCTTATGGAATATGTAATATTTAATACTGAATAGGTAAAGTGAAAAATAATTTCACATCACGCATTAAATATTTTATATTACATATTCAATCTATATTCTTGCTTTTTTTATTTTTGCTTTGCTTTTCAAAACTTCTTCGACTTTTTCTCTCATTCCTTTGTGGATTATGTTTGTTAAAAGTGATGAAGCTTGAGTAAAAACAATTTGATTGAAACACTCCGCGGCACGATTCACCACGACTGCGAGCATGAATTCAATCTCTTCTTTTTTGTCAAAAAAGAATTTTTCACGACTCTTGAATTGGTGATTAGAAAAATATGCCAAAAATGGATTATAGCGTTTCTTTTTGAAATCTTCGTCAATGTCATCAAGGGCATCGACGAGATAGACAAACTTTCCAACGTTATAGCACAATTTCAAGATATTTTCGCACTGTTTGTCTCCGAGCAACTCTTTTGCTAGTTCTTCTAGGAGCGATGCGAAAGTGTCGGTGACCCTGTCTATTTGGGAAGAATTTTGTTTTTCGAGTTCAAATAGTGCTTCATATTTTGCATTGACTAATTCATCGACCCTCGGCATTACTAGTTTTGCTTTTTTATAGGCTTTTGCTAGAAACCTTTTTGCGACTTTTTTCTTGAAACCTTCTTTATCTCGAACTCCGTCAATCATTTTGTAATAGGACAAAATGATATTTACTGCGATTATTTTTTCCAATAATTCGCTTCGACATACTGTTGCTTTCTTTTTGACAGGGTTTAAAATGCACTTTCCCGTTTCAAATTTGACATCATAGACAAGATAGTCATGCAATAAAACGCTCAAAAAAGCAATGTCATAGTTTGTTGTGAAACGCGGAAACTGTCCATAAAGCTTGCCAGTTGCTTTGCAAATGCCACAATAATGCGAACGATAATAAAGAAATTCCGCATCTTCTAATTTTGATTTGTTTGGGACGATATAGCCGTACATAATTAGTGAATAATAAATAGTGACGATCAATTATCATCAAATACTTTGACAACAACTATTCACTAAAATCCTATCTTCCGATAGACCTTACTCAAAGTCTTCCTCGCAACCACTCTTGCCTTATCCGCTCCCTCTTTCATTTTTGCTTCGAGAAGTTTTTTGTCACAGGAGTAGAGCTTCATTTTTTCTTGAATTGGAGATATTTTAGAGCAAACTAGTTCGCCAACAGTTTCTTTGAACTCTTTATAGGATGCGTTTTTGAATTGTTTTTCTGCGTCCGCGATTGAAATATCGGAAAAACCGCTATAGATTGTCAAGAGATTTGAAATCCCCGGTTTCGCATCAACGTCGAATCGAACTTCAGTTTCACTGTCCGTGACGGCTCTTGCGAACTTTTTCATGATGACGTCTCTTGGGTCACTAAGCATGACAACGCCATTAAGATCATCGTCGGACTTGCCCATTTTCGCCATTGGGTCTGATAAACTTTTTATTCTTGCACCAACTTTTGTTATGACAGGTTCGGGCATTGTGAATGTTTCGGAATATTTTGAATTGAAGCGTTGAGCGATTGTTCGAGCAATTTCAACGTGTTGCTTCTGGTCTTCTCCAACTGGCACGGTGTTCGTGTTATAGAGAAGAATGTCCGCGGCCATAAGAACGGGATAGGTGAACAACCCAACATTTTGACCATCCGTTCCATAGCGTTTTGCGAGGTCTTTAAATTGGGTCATTCTTTGTGCTTCTCCAAAACCACAATGACAATTCAAAACCCATGCTAATTGCGCATGTTCCGCGACGTGACTTTGAACGAAAACAGTGCTGTTTTCACCCTCAAGACCGAGCGCCAAAAACAATGAATACGCATCGGTGATATTTTTTCTCAATTTTGCTGCTTCAATGCTGACAGTGATGGTGTGAAGGTCTGCAACACAAAAGAAACACTCTCCCTCATTTTTTAAGCGAACGAAATTCTTGAGCGCACCTAGATAGTTCCCAATGGTGAGAAGACCTGATGGCTTAATTGCGGAAAGTATTGTTTTTTTTGAAGAAGCAGACTCTTGCATATTAGACATTATATACTATTTTAAAAATCAATGCAAGCGTTTTAATAAGATAATGGGGAATGAAACAAATGAAGTGAGTGTTGCTCTTGAGTCACTGTTCATTGTTATTATCTTTCACAACTCGACTCTAACAGTCCACTTTGACATGTTTGATTTTCAATTTATCACACACCCCACCCAATTGCCAATTTTGATTCAGATTCAATGCTCGCTCAATGCATAATGACTGCTAGAGTGTTTTTTATTTGTTATGAGCGATTATAGGATTGATAATACCCCCCCCAGATAAAAATTGATTCGCAAATACCAGTCAATCAAAAAAAGGACGCGGTTAGGCGTCCTTGCTGGTATTTTGAAACTAGTTTCTGTCTCTGTTTCTGTTGTCTCTGAATGATTGCTTTTTCGCTTTTCTGCATTCAGGGCATCTTTGAGGCTCGTTAGTGAAGCCTTTTTCGTTATAGAACTCTTGTTCGCCTGCAGTAAAAACGAAATCGTTTGAACAGTCTTTGCAGTTTAGAGTTTTGTCTTGTAGTTCAGCCATAGTTTGCTTTATCCTCCTTTTTAAATTTTTGTCTCATGGAAAAGGTTATGCTATGACTGACTGTCTAGGGATATCCTTGAACTTGGGACTTTTATGCTCAACGCACAATGCAACGATGCACAATGCGCAATTGATGTTAATTTTATTTCAAATTACTCTTTTTTTGCTGGCGCTTTTTTAGCAGGAGCTTTTTTTGGCTTTTCTTCAGTAGTTTCTGCTTCTTTTTTTGCTTTTGGAGTTGCTTTTGCTTTTTCCTCTTTCACTGGTTTTTCTTCGACTACTTCTTCGCCTTTTTTAGTCTTTTTTTCTTTTTTGGGTTTTGTTGCTGCTTTTTCCACTTCCGCCTCTTCACGTTTTTTGCGGTCCGCGGCTGCTTTTTCGTCAAACTCAGCCTTCGCTTTCGCTCTTGCTTCTTTCGCTGCTTTCGCTTTTTCAGCTGCGATAGTTTTGTTGTCTTTTTTGATGACGATTTGAAGCTTTCCAGTTTTGACGTCATTCAATTTTTTTGCAAGTGCAGATTTTTTGTTTGCTGCATTATTTTTGTGCAAAACACCTTTTCCGACTGCGCTGTCGAGGCACGAGAAAACTTCTGGCAATAATTTTTCAGCCAATTCAAGGTTCAACGTGTCGATTGCATTGTTGAACTTTTTAATTGTTGTTTTAACTTCAGAATTGTGAGAGCGATTTAGTGCTTTCTTCTTTTGGGAAACATAGATTCTTTTTTCTGCTGACTTGTGATTTGGCATTTTTTTCTTTTTTTAACTCCTAAATATTTGTCACATTTGCGACACACATTGAACATTTTAGCACATTAAAAGATTAAACGCAAGCATTTTGAGCATAATATTGGTATGAAATTAAAAAAAATAGAAAACAAACAAATTCCCCAAAATAGCCACGACACAAAAAATATCGACAAAAATATTTTGCAAGAAAAAAATGCAAAAAAAAGATATGTTTTGCGAACTGACATGGCGATGGAACTTATGCCAGAGACAAAGTCGAAAAAGATAACCGAGAAACTAAAACGCATTGACCTAGAAATTGACGAGTCAACGTCGAAAAGACTAAAAAAACCAAAGGGAAAATACATCACGCTTGAAACGCAATATGTCAAAGATGGCGAAACAAACGAGTATCAAAGAGTCTCAAAAGCATTGAGCGATGCGATTTCTGGACTAGTTAAAGGAGCAAAAAAGCCACTTGTTGCATGCCTTGGAAATCCGAAGATGACTGCAGACAGCTTGGGGCGACATGTTGGCGACAGACTAATGGTCACGCGTAGTCTTGATTTTGGAGATGGGATTGCAGAACTAAGTTGCATTTGTCCAAATGTTTTGGGGGTCACTGGTGTTGAGAGTTTTGATATCATCAAGGGAGTTGTCGACAGAACCAATCCCGATGTTGTTATTGTGGTCGATTCTCTTGCAAGCGCTGCAACATCAAGACTTGCGAGTGCTTTTCAAGTCAGCGATTCTGGAATCACTCCGGGAAGCGGAGTCAGCAATCACAGAATGAGATTCGACGAGAAATCTCTTCGTCGCCCCGTCATTTCAGTTGGAGTTCCTCTTGTTGTTTATGCTTCAACAATAATTTATGACGCAATCAAAGGCGACAAAAAAACCAAGCCGAAAATAGAATTTGACGACGAAACATTGAATTTGATTGTCACACCAAAAGATATTGATTTGCTGGTTGAAGACTGTGCTATCATCATTGCAAAAGCAATCAACTTGACGTTCTTCGGCAATGAGATGCTTTAAATTCAAAACCCACAAAACAAAAAGACTATTGTTTCCAATAGTCTTTTTGTTTCATTTTATTTCATATTCCACACTCCATTCTTCACATTTCACAGTTTCATAAAAAGCATCATTACCAATATATGTAACACTGCTCGGAACAGTTAGGTTCGTTAGCCCCCGCTTGTCCCGAAAAAGCAAACGCCCCAATCCTAATCAAAGTTCGTCCTTGAATCCTAGGCGGAATGGTCAGTGCCCCCGAAATTTGAGGAGCAGTTGAGTAAAAACCAGTTAGCTCTATGTAGTTCTCTCCAATGTTGTGGAACTGGCTATGACGAAAGATGTGAAGACCATAGTAGTTATCATTTGCTTCATTATTATTTGAATCTCCTTTTTTTTAAAAATTTTGCTTAATTGTTTTTTTGTAGCTTTCAAATTAGTAATAATTTGTTTTTCATTTTCTCTTCTTTTTATTTAATAATATCATGATTTTTTTGTCACCACTTTGTCATTAATTTTCTGACTATTTTTAATCTATTAATGAATTCAAACAGACTCTTAATAGGTAAAAAATGTATTAATAATTTGTTTAACATTATGAATAAAAAAGTTTGTTCTAGACAGTTGCAATTTTCGACAATATGTGATATGATATTCTCATCATGAAGTTAATACATTGTGCCGACCTTCATATTGGAAAAACTTTTTCTTCCTTGCCTATTGGTGCGAGGGACATTATGCAACGTTCACTTGTTGACAATTTTGTCTCTTTGATGCGTTTCGCTCATGATAATGACGTTGATGTCGTTATGATATCTGGCGATTTTTTTGATAGAGCAAAGGTTGCAGTGTCTTACAAAAAAGAAGTTTTGGGGATTGTTGCAAGCTTTCCTCACGTCAGCGTTGTTTATCTCAAAGGCAATCATGATGCAAACATTGAGTTTGAAGATGAACTTGTTGTTCCCTCCAATCTTTTGATTGTGTCGAACGATAAGGACGATGATTGGACTTATTTTCGCTATGAAGAAGAGGGCGTGACTATTGCGGCGATTGATTTGAACTCTCAATTTGATGCTAGTTTTTTTGAAAGACTTGTTTTGAACAAAGACGACTTCAACATTGTCATGCTTCACGGAATGATGAGGGCAATTAGTGAAACTGGACACTTTGAAAGAGTTGTTGATATTAATCGTTTGAGAGGAAAAAATATTGATTATCTTGCCCTTGGTGATATTCACATCCCAGATTATGAGCCGAGAAAGCTTGACAATCGCGGACATTATGCTTATTCGGGAAGTTTGACTGGAACGGGATTTGACGAAATCGGCGAGCGTGGATTTTTTCTTTTGGAAGCTGAACAAAGCAAGTTAACTCGTTCTTTTGCTAGAATGACAAAAAGGCAGTTTCGTATTATTGATGTTGACATCACGCATTGTGACACCCATTCAAAGATTCACTCTCAAATAGATTTTGTTTTGGACAAGCTTCGAAGAAACGATTTTGTTAACGACCTTATTCGAATTAATCTTGTTGGGAAATATGAAGCAACGACTATCAAGGACATTGAAAATTTGGTGTTGAAATTGAATGAAGAATTTTTCCATGCTGAAGTCAAAGACTCCTCCACTCTTGACATTTCATCAATCAATTGTCATGAAATGAGCTTGAAGTCAAAGTTCGCGGCACTTGTTTTGAGAGACGCGACACTCACAAAAGAAGAGCAGGATAAAATTTTGGAGTTTGGAATTAAGGCATTGCAACGCGAAGCATTGTAATAATAAGTTGAAAATTAAAAGCTTAAAATTATTGTTAAATTAATTTTATTCTTGATTTTTAGTTTTTATCCTTCAACTTTCGGTTAAAAAATTATGAAAATACTATATGCCTATGTTGAAAATTTTGGGAAGATTTCGAAACAGTCTTTTGACTTTCGAACAAGCAATCCTATTGTTATTAAAGAAAATAATTCGTGGGGCAAGTCGACCCTTGCCAACTTTATTTTTTCCATGTTCTATGGATTACCTGACTTAAGAGGAAAGGATCTTAATGACCGAGTCCGCTATGACCCATGGCAAGGCGGAAACTTTGGCGGTCTTCTTGAAATTGAATTTGAAGGCCGTGAATACACCATTACTCGCAACTTTGAAAAAAGGACTTTCGAATTTTCCGACAACAAGCTAAAAAAAAGAGTCGACATCATAAAACATCATCGCCTTGATTTGGGCGGAAAGAATTTGGGTGAAATATTGTTTGGGGTCACAAAAAGCAGTTTTGAAAAAAGTCTCTACATAAGACAAGGTGATATCACGTTTTCTCATCTTGAGGGCGGAATCAATGAAAAACTTCGCAACACCATTAATGCGACCGACAATCGCCATAGTTTTGAGGGTGCAATCGACATTTTGAAGAGTGCTGTTGAGAAGATTTCTCGTCCTCGTGGTGGTGGAGAACTCAATGATATTTTGAGCAATTTGAGATTGACGGAAAACTCTCTTAACGAATGCTCAGCACTCGAGAGTCGAATTGCTGGGTGTCAAAAAGAATTGGAGCATGAAAAAGGAATGCTCAATAAAGCCGAAGAAAGGCTTGCGATTTTGGAAGTTCAAATTAGCACTTTGAATGCAAAGGACGCACTTGAAATAGAAAGAAAAAAACAACATGGCGAAAAGAAAGAACTGATTGACCAAAATCTTCGACTTTTGCAAAAAGAGCAAGAAGATTATGTTGCAAAAAAAACTTTGACACAACTTGAGAGAATTAAGGTTGAAGAGGAACTTATTTTGGCAAGAAGAAATAAATCTCGCGGTTTTGGATTTATCCTTTTGTGTATTTTGACTTTGGGGGTTGCTGCGATTGGAGCAAGGAAGAAAAAGAAGGCAAAAGAAAGAGAAATCAAGAAGCTGATTGAACGAGCAAACGCACTTGATAAACAAATCGAAGAACTCTTTAATGAGTTTGAAAAAAATCAAAAAACTCAAAATGATTTGATGATGCAAAAGGATATGATTGACCAAACTAGTGTTTCTTTTGTGCCAGACATCAGCATTGAAGAAGCAAAAGAGAGCAAAGAAAAAGGCGAAAGATATGTTCGAGAAACTTTAAAAAATATCTCTCGTCTTGAAACTAATATTTCGAATTTTGAGATGAAGTGTGAACAAAAAGACGAGTTGGTTGGGGAGAGATTGTCACTGCTCGCAAAACGCAAGGAACTGGAAAATAAAAAGATTCTTCTGGAAAAAACTATTGACTTCTTGCAAAAAGCGAATGACGAACTTGCAAACCAATATTTGTCCCCTCTAAAAAACAATGTTGTTTCGTTTCTTGATAAATTTGACTATAAAAAGTTGAACTTCGACTTTGATGTTGATTCAAAACTTTTGTTGGGTGAAAAGAATTCATTGTCGCTTTTTAAAGCACTTGACTATTATAGTTTTGGAATTAAAGAGGTTCTCAACCTTTGCATAAGAATGGCTTTGGTTAAACTGCTCTTCCCGACTTCCCCACCACCAATCATCTTGGATGACCCATTCGTTAATCTTGATGACGAAAAGCTAGCGGTTGCTCTTAACTTTGTTAAAGAATTGTCGAAAGAGTATCAAATCATTTATTTCACTTGCCATGAGTCGAGAGTGTTTGATTAGTTTGAGTGAAGAATGAGGAACCCAGAGTGAAGATAGTGTTGAAAATCAATCTAACAACACCCTCCTCTTTACTCCCCATTCTTCACTTTTTTGTTTTAAATGTGTGTATATTTTTGTGATTTGGGCAGATAATAATGTTGTAAGCGATTACATAATTAGGATTCGCTAACAAAGGAGAAAGGAAAAATATGCCAACAACAAAAAAATCAACTACTACTAAAAAGCCAACATCAAAAACAAAACAACCAAAAACAACAAACCAACAAAATGAAACGGTTCAAAACACTAAAACAACTGGACCAAAAAGCACAGTGGCGAAAACGACTAGAAAATCAAAAACAACAAAGTCACAAGAAACTGTTCAAAAACCAAACTCAACAAAACAAACTGGAACAAAAGGAACAGGCTCAAAAACAACGACTTCAAAACAGCAACCTCAAAAAATCACAACTTCGAAACAAACGACGAGAACTGGCGGACAATCTGGCAAAACTCAAGGCTGTTCTTGTTGCAGAGGAAGATAGTTTTCAGTTTGAAAACATGCTAAAAATTAATTAGAAATTAATGGTTTAATTAAGAAAAAAAACGAAACAATATCAAGTTGTTTCGTTTTTTTATTGTTGGACAATTTTAACAGCCCAACCTCTTAATACAATCTTAAACGGAATGAAATTTTTGAACGAAACACACTAAAACAAACACATCTTTATGCTTATGCTAGATGTTTCTCTTTCTTCATCATGTGACAGTCTTGTTTGCTATTTCACTGGGATATGCTCATTTTTTTGTGATTTTTTAGTTATCCTCTTTTTCTGTTGACGTGATGTTTGAGGAGAGTATTTGAATAAGACTTTTGCGTTTTTCGTGAAGATCTCGTCTGTCAAAGAACCACTTTTCGGTTGCTGCCCAAATAAAGACCCAACTGACTATTATTGCGATATAGAATACAATGTGGGTGTTTGAAAAGAAAAATTCTACTATGCTACCGATTGCGAAGCTGACTATTCCAAGGACAAGCAATATTAATGAGTTTATTCTTGCTCCTTTTCTGTCTTGGCGCATTTTGAGAAGCTCTGATGCTCCGAGCGATTCTAGTCTTTCTTTGAACCCATCTTCGTGTTTTTTGGGGATTTTGATTTCGATTTGTTCGGAATATGGAATGTAATCGCATTGCTGTTTCAATCTTTCATAGCCTGAAATAGTGAGGCGACCGTCCTTGAAATCTTCGTCTTCAAGAACCGCCTCGTTTTCGTTCTGACTTGAATATTTCTCGATTAGATTTTTTTCGAGATTTTTGTAATGTTTGTTTAAGAACATGTTTTTTTTAATGGAAGTTGAAGTTTGAAGTGTGGAGTTAATGTTGAATTAGTTTTATCCTTAACTTCACACTTCAAACTCAAACAAATTTATTCACTCCTAAGCGCGACAACTGGGTCTTTCTTCGCCGCTGATTTTGATGGCATCAGTCCTGATATTAAAGTTAATGAAATACTCACAACTACCATTATTATTGCAACCCACCAAGGGAGATTTGCTATTCTTGGAATGTCGATTAGGCGCATTATTAGGTTTATGAACGCACTCAAGAGGTAGGTTATTGTGATACCAATGAGTCCCGCGAATAATCCAAGAATAAATGTTTCGGCTGTGAAAAGGTTTGAAACATCTCGTTTTCTTCCGCCAAGGGAACGAATAACACCGATTTCTTTTGTTCTCTCGACAACTGAAATATATGTTATTATTCCAATCATGACGGATGAAACGAACAAAGACAATGACGCAAATGAGACAAGAGCTATTGTCAAAATTCGAATAAGCATTGCAAGCATGTCCATGATGAACGAGAGCATGTCGGTGTATTGCACCGCTTCTCTGCTTGTGACTCTGATAATTTCAACTAAATTTCCGTCACCATCATAGACATTGACATAATACGCGGCTGCTAAAACCGTTCCATCGCTCAAAACAATTTCACGACTCATGTCGTTCCATGCTTGAAGCCACAAGAGGACGTTGTCTTTTTGCCCGAATGTCGCGGTGTAGAGGCGGACGCTGTGTGGAAGGGCAAAAACACTTCCGTCACTTTCTGGAATCACAACTATTCTTCCGTCCTCATTAACATAAGAATTGACATTCGCCCCGATTTCTTGAAGGGTTACTGAACCCATCATGAGTCCCGCGGCCCCCGCTCCGCCACCGCCGAATATTCCCATTATGAATGACATGAATCCGCCACCGCCGAGAACTCCGACTGCTGTTCCAGATATATCACGGAAACTATAGTCAACCGCATATTCAACGACATTTCCCATATTTCCTTGAGCGTCTGGAATGACTGTCAAGACTGAACCCATTGGTGTTGGGATCATCGCCGCTGTTCCTGAAAGGGTTGGGGATTGGGCTTCTTCCCTCATAAATCTTGCGATTTCAGAGTCCCAATTTCTTTGAACTGCGTATTCCGCGAGTGCGGTTGTGAAATAGACTCCACGAGAGAGTGAGCTTAGTCCAATTTCTCCAACTGGCTCTAATATTCCAACAACCCTTAATGGCACTGACTCTTCTCTGTCCGCACTCATCATGTCTTCATATGGAAGATATCTGAATGGGACACCCGGACGACGATTTTGAGAACAAAAAATATTATTGTTTGGGTGCCACGTGAAAGTATGGTTGAGTAGTTCATTAAACTGAACTCTTTCCCCGCCATGCTGATCAAACATTTCTTCGTCAAAATCACCTTCGCCCATCGCACTGAATGCAATGTTGATGAACTCTTCTTGAGAATAAAATCCAATCTGACCTAGTAATAGGTCAGTCATTAATCTGTCTTGACAAAGAACAATCATGACCTCATTTTTCTCTCTTGCAATACCATCATGACCTTCTTGAGACGCAACAACTCTAAATTGCGAACGAATGTAGTCTTCTGTTGCTGGAACTCTTGTGTCGAGAGCTTGCCTCATTGGACTTCCGACAACACCGACAACTGATGCGAGGTCTTCAAAGCCCGGAAGGTCTGACAGAATTGCTGAATATTGCGAAGTTATTCCAGCAAATGAAGTCATTCTTCGGTAATTTTCGCGATAATTAAAATTAGTGAAAATGCTTGTTGATATGTCGAGATTATGGTTAAAGTGCATTGCTGACCAATACTCCTCTGGCATATCCCTTAAGTATTGAACATAATTTCTGTCAATTCTGTTTGAAACAAAGAAGCCGTCCATTTGTTCAAATGATTCGAGCATTCCCTCAATTGCATTATCGACATTGACCCAATTTCCGCGTATAACCTGCCTTGGAGTTGACGGCTCAGTTTCCATCATTGCAGTGATGTCGAAAGCAGTTTGGTTGATTTCAATCGGATTCGCGGCCATCATGTCGTGTTGCATGTCGTTCAAGAATCCCATCAGACCGAATGACATTGCTAGAACCATTGCAATACCGATTATGCCAATTGAGCCAGCAATACTAGTCATGATTGAGCGACGTTTTTTTGAAAATAGGTTTTGAACTGACAATTTGAAAGCGGTTATGAATGACATTTTTGCTTTCTCTTTTTTGTGGCGTGTTCCGCCTGCATTTGCATTTTGAATGCTCTCTTCTTTTTCTTGTTCGCGTTTGTCGATTTCAGTCAAAGTTGCGACATGTTCTTCTTCATCCGAATACGGATTTGAGTCAGAAAGCAGGTTTCCGTCAAGAAGTTTAATGGTTCTTGTTGAATATTCTTCCGCAAGATCTGGATTGTGGGTGACCATTATGACAAGTTTTTCGCTTGCTATTTCTTTAATCAAGTCCATGACTTGTTTTGAAGTTTCAGTGTCGAGCGCTCCTGTTGGCTCATCTGCAAGAAGGATTTCTGGATCGTTGACAAGCGCACGTGCAATTGCAACTCTTTGACATTGTCCGCCAGAGAGTTGATTTGGTTTTTTGAAATACTTATCAGAAAGCCCCACTTTGTCAAGAGCTGCTTTCGCTTTTTCGCGTCTTTCGGCTTTGCTCATTCCTGCAATAGTGAGAGCAAGTTCGACGTTACCCAAAACCGTTTGATGAGGAATCAAATTGTAGGATTGAAAAACGAAACCAATGCGATGATTGCGATAAACGTCCCAATCTCTGTCGCGATATTCTTTTGTGCTTTTGCCCAAAATTGCGAGGTCACCGCTTGTTGCATGATCAAGCCCACCAATGAGATTCAAGAGTGTTGTTTTCCCGCAACCAGATGGCCCAAGAATTGAGACAAACTCCGCTTTTCGAAAGTTGAAGCTGACCCCCTTGAGTGCGTGAACTGTTGAATCTGCAACATAGTAGTCTTTCTTGATGTCTGTTAACTTTAGCATTTGTTTGATTTTCTCCTTTATACAAACATATAATTATCTAACAATAGTATACCACATATTCAAAAACAAGTCATGAAAATTGGGGCATTTTGTAAAAATAATTATTAAAATTTCATTAGAAGAATTTAGGCAATATTCAACATTTAACCCTCAATTTGCTCTCTTAAACAGCTTCACAATCCCCATTCTGTCAACCACTAGATGACCATTGAATGTTGAACATTGAAAATTGTGTAAAGAAAAGTAAAGAAAAGTAAAGAAATTGTTTGACAATTATTTTTCTTTGATGTAGAATGTTTTTGTTAGCACTGATTCGTCAGTGCTTTTTTAATTTTTTCTTTACACAAATGAAAAGGAGAAACCGAGAGATTTTTTTGCAAATGCAAAAAAATCTCTAAAAAGTTATGGCTCAATTTAATTCTATATTTGGAAGTATCGCTCAACTTATGGCGGGTATTGCAATATTTTTGCTTGGAATCAAATTTCTAAGTGGCGGATTACAGAGTGGTGCTGGAAAAACAGTTAAAAAGACATTAGCACGCATTGGTGATAATCGCTTTGTTGGGGTTGGAGTTGGAGCCACTGCAACAGTTGCAATTCAAAGCTCCACTGCTGTCACTGTTATGGTCGTCGGCTTTGTTAATGCAGGTGTCATGACTCTCCACCAAGCGGCTGCTGTTATCATGGGTGCAAACATTGGAACAACTGCGACAGCGTTTATGGGCGCTCTTGGCAGCTTACCTATTGCATCGTTTTTCATGTTTTCGGGGATAATTGGGATTGTTCTTTACATGTTTGGAAAAAAAGAGCGTCTCAAGTTGGTTGGAAAAATCATTCTTGCGTTTGCTCTTCTTTTCGTCGGGATGCACCTAATGTCTCGTGCTTTGAGGGGCAATGCACAGATTGAAGGTTTTTTCACTAATGCTTTTCAAACCATGGCGACAAGCCCTGTTGGCCCGTTGGTCTTGTTTTTGCTGGGAACTCTTTTGACCGCCCTTTTGCAAAGTTCAACTGCAACAACAATGATGATTGTCAACATGGCGACAGCGGTTTCAAGAACTATCACGATTGCCTACTACCCTTATTATCAAGTTGTTATTGACCCACCACTTATTGCACTTAATGCTGCTTTGCCTGTTATTTTGGGGGCAAACCTTGGGACTTGTTTGACCGCACTCATTGCGTCTGTTGGCGCATCGCCAAATGCAAAACGAGCGGCACTCATTCACTTGTCCACCGATATTTTCGGTTTTGTCGTTTTTCTTCCGATTCTTTGGATATGGGGTACTCCTATTTCAGAGGGGCTTGCTTTCATCTCTGGCGGAAACTATGGAATCGCGGCGTCATTCTTCCACTTGTTCTACAACATGGCAATGATAGGGATTCTGATTTGGTTCATCAAGCCTCTTATCAAACTAGTCACAAAGCTTGTTCCCGCAAGAGAGGGCGAGCTTTCAACAGAGCCCCAGCTCTACTTCATTGACGAAAAAGCGAGCGTCATTCCAAGACAGATTCCAGAAAATGTTGATTCATCAGATTCATTGCAATCTGCTGTTGCGAATTCAATTTTCCAACGCGAAGATGTTTTTAAAGAGGTTGTCAACATGGCTGGACTTGCCCATGAAAACTTGGACGCGTCATTAAAGTGTGTTATTTCTGGCGGAATTACCGCTCAAGAAAAAAACAAAATCATTTCAACTGAACAAAAAATCAACTACATCAACAAAGGAATCGGACGACATCTTATTAAATTCTCAAACGATGCCGTTTTTGTCGAAGATCAACAAACTTTTAATTCCCTTCACCATGTTATTTTTGATATTGAAAGAATCGGAGACCATGCGATGAACTTTGTTGAAGAAGCTCAAGAAATGAAGAGCAACAAGATTGTTTTCTCAGAATATGCGGTTAAGAACCTTGAAGATATGTTCTCAACAATTTCTGACATGCTTCATCTTTCTCTTGAAATTTTGGAAACGAGAAATTCTGAAAAACTTGATGAGATTTCAAAATTCAGAAGAAAAATTAATGAAAACAAAAGGGCTTATGGATTTGAACATATTTCAAGACTCAATAAAGGTGAATGCAATGTTGAAGCTGGTGTTCATTTCTATGCAATAATGACTGGACTTGAAAGAGTCAAGGACCATTTGACAAACATTGCATACTCAGTCAAATCAACTGCCGGAACTCAACACGAACGCTTGAAAAAGTTGAGCAAAGAAAGAATTAAAAAACGCTCTGAAGGAAAAAATGTTTATTGGTAATTTTTTTAGTTGAAAAATAAAAGCTGAGAAATGGAGTTTTTTCCCTCAACAAGACTGCGAAGTGTTGGGCTTAACGGAAGCGCGAGCGAAATCATGAGAAATTGACTTGAAAAGATTAAATTGACAAGGGTCTTTGACCCGTTTGACGTTGAATGCGAATGCAAGCAGAACCCGACAAAGGCATTGAAGATGCTTGACAAGGGTCTTCGACAAAGGCATTGAAGATGCTTGATAACAACTTTCAATCAAACTCAAAAATTCCCTCTCACGCTCTTCGGCTCTGTGGGGGGGATTTTTTTTAGTAGTTCTTTTTGTTTTTTTTCTTTTTTTGCTTTTGTGAAATTAATGATTACACAAATTAGCTGATAAACTCCAAGAATAAGGAGAAATATTCCAAAATATCTTTTGAGACTCACAGCTTCCATTTGAGTTGAAATTAATGCGCCAAGAACAGAAAGGACAACAGCTGGGAGCGAGATTAAGAGAAGATATTTGAATTTCACAAGTCCGTTTTTAATGTGGATGATTAGCGCAACGATGGCCATTGGAATAAAAGCAATAAGGTTTATGCTTTGAGCAAGATGCTGTGAAGTTCCAGTGAAAACAACAAGAAGAGGAATAAGGAGCGTTCCGCCACCCATGCCCATGCCTCCAATGAGACCGCCGATAAGGCCAATAATGATAAAGAGAAAGATTTCCATAATGCTTTGAGTGTGGAACATTGAATAGGTGTTGTCAAGCTATTTTTATCATCACATATTCAATATTCAATGTTCAATATTCAATAGTAAATAATTTGCGCAACTTTGACTTAAACTATTTATTATTGTGGTGGCAAAAAAGGTTTTCAAAAAAATACTCACAATCACTGGCGGAGCTGGCATTGGTTTTATTAATGGTTTTTTTGGAAGCGGAGGTGGCATGCTTGCAGTGCCTCTTTTAAACAAGGGATTGAAAGAGGAGACAAAAGTTTCTCATGCAACCGCAATTCTTGCCATTCTTCCCATTAGCATTGTTAGCATGGTTGTTTATCTCATCAAGGGACACTTTGATGCACAACCAACATTGATAACAGGAGCGGGAGTTATTGTTGGCGGAGTTTTGGGGGCACTGGTTTTGAAGAAAATGCCACCGAAAATTACTGCCCTTGTTTTTTCGCTGTTAATGATAGCTGGAGGGGTGAAAATGATAATCTGATTTGCATTGAATATTAAAAATAGGAATATTGAATAGGTAAGGATAGAAAATTGACATCGCACATTCAGTATTAAATATTAAATATTCCACATAAAATCACTTAAAATCGCTTGCAATATAAAATCACATATTATATAATAATAAAGTATGTAAATTTAAAGGGTGAACTTTCACCCTTGGGACAAACCCAACAAAGTTGTTTTTGTCCCGTTAGGAGAGACTAAAGATGCTAACTCAAAAAAACTTGTTTAGAAAATTAATTGTTTGCACTGTTGCAGTTTTGCTTGTTTTCGGTGCATTGTTTTCGACTGGTGTGTTCCTTGGTCAAACGACCTTTGCTCGTTCGCCCGACGTTCAGCCACCAAGAGAATTCGTCACAACTCGTTTGGCGCTTGCAAACGGTGATTTTTCTCAATACAGCGGTATTTTTCCTTCTTCGCCAACAGGCTGGACGGAGAGTGTTGCACCAATTCAAGGCATGACGAGAGGTGCTACTGTCGCAGGGGTTTTAAATCCAGAGACATTCAACACGGAAAGCAACATTAGAGCTGCGAGACTAGATGTTCATGATGAATTTAATCCGTCTCGTGGTGGGGTCACTGTTCCACAAACTCCATTCGGGCCGGGAGCTGGAAATTTTTCAAACACTACTCGCCCATTCCTCATGATTAACACTGCAACTTCTGAAACAGCAGTTAGGTTTGATTCGAGCAACATTGCGCTGTCTGGCAACAGTTTCTACAGAATTTCAGCATGGGTCAGAACTGGAAACTTCTCTTCTGGAAGTGGAGCATCAATAAGACTTAATGGACTTGATGGAAACTATGCTTTCACAAACATCAACACAATAAACAATCTTCTAACAACACCGGGAAGCAATATTCCAAATTTTAGTAATGACTTTGGCGGAAATCCAGATATTAATCGTTTCGGTTGGAGACAATACACTTTCTATGTTGCGACTGCCCCGATTGGATATTCATCTTTGACTGTTTCACTTGGAGTTGGCGATTTCTTTGTTAATGAATATGGAAACAATGTGGTCAATCGCGCTCAAGGCTATGCTTTCTTTGATGAGGTCACAGCTTACTCCATTTCATCAACAACTTTCAACTTTGCTCAAGCTGCTGCGAATGCAAACGGCATGATTGGAAGATATGCAATGGTTGTTGATCAAACCCTTGAGAGTGCTTTTGCTCTTGACCTTGAATCAACTCCTGTTGTGAACGAAGCGGCTTACTTTGGCTTCCAATCGCAAAACTGGTCAAACATTTCTGTCGACGCTTCACGCGGAACTCCATCTTATCGCTCAATTCACGAAGTTGTTTATGGTTGTCCTAACACTAATCTGAACTTCTCTGCCTACTCCCCGCTTGGAAGACACCGTGCTTTTGCTACTCACGAAGGTCATCTCAATCAATTTTTGATGTTGAACACTTTCTCAAGAGAACAAAACCGTTTCTTGCAAGGAGCAATTGGGGTTCAAAGCAGAGAGTCATTGACAGTTGAACGTTTTTCATATTACCGCTTGAGCGTTTGGGTCAAAACGCAAGATGTTGAAGATGGAAACGGAGCTTCAATCAGACTAGTGAGCGACCAACCAGACTACAACAGAATTGATAATGACAACTTCCCTGTTTGGGACAGAAACCTTTCTTTCTCGATTGACAATGTTATTGGTGATGACGCAAATGCGGCGAGATATCATTGGAGAGAGTATGCATTCTATATTCAAGGTTCGTCATTCCACAATGTTCAGTTTCAACTTGAGTTTTGGCTTGGTGCTGACGGAGCAGAATCTCAAGGAATTGCTATGTTCCACAACATTCGTTTTGACAGACTAACATTCTCTGAGTTCACTGCAAACAGTGCTGGTGGAACTTTGGTTTCATTTGACGCTCAACTTGCTGAAAATAATGCTGGTGTTGAAAACAGTGCTTTCATGACGGCGGGAGACTTCACTGAAAGAGTGTTCCCTCTTCCTGTTGCTTCATGGGATTTCATCACTCCAGCAACAAGCGGAACGGCTGGACTATCAAGTAATGAAGAGCATATTAACAACGAAGAAATTCTTCATGGCATGTTTCCTCTTCAAAACAGTTTCTTCCAAAGCGTCAGAGATGACTTTAACGGTTTCCCGAGAGTGAGAGTTCCTCAAGAAATGTATCGCAGAAATGCTATGGTGCTTGCAAATAACAACCGTGGCGCAATCGGCTATCGCTCCCCTGCTATTCATGTGGAAGCAATGGGTGTGACAAGAATAAGCGTTGACATGCTTGTTGAACATGTTCCAGCTGGCGATTATGGCGCTTCACTTGTTTTGAGACATGGATTAAATGTTATTGGAACGATTGAGAACATCACTGACACAATGAACAGATTTGAAACTTTCAACTTCATCATTGAAGGTGCGGGCCCAAGCGATATCACGATTGAAATTTGGCTTGGAAAACAAGACAGAAGAAACAACAACACGTCAAAACTTTCAAGCGGTGTTCTTTATGTTAATCAAGTTAGGGTCGAGGCGTATCAAGGAAACTTCATTGCCGCAAGAGACACTTTTGTTCAACTTCGCGGAATGAACCATGCGTTCAGAACAAGAACTTATTCATTCATTAACGAGGACTTCACTGCATTTGATTCATTCGACAACGGTTTTGTCAGACATCCTCACAACTGGCAAGTTATGCCTTGGGGAAGTGTTGGTGCAAACGAAGAGAATAGAGACGCTAGAGTCCACCATGGTATTTTCGACTCAAATCGCATGACTCATGAACAAGTTGAAATTTCAAGAAGTTTCAGAAACGATAACGCTGTCGGAAACGGAAATGTCTTGATGTTGTCACATTCTGTCCCCTCTTCAAGCATCATGATGTCTTCAAATAGCTTCAATATGCTTCCCGAGAATTTCTATAGAATCACGACATCTGTTATGGTCGATCTTCCAAATCACTATCGCAGAGACACTTTCGGAAATATTCGTCTTGACGCGAGCGGAAACCCCATTGAAAACACTGATGTTGTTGGTGGCGGAATTCATTTGACAGGACTGGATCTTGGGTTCACAAATATCCGTTCAACTGCACGAGTTGATCAAGAAGATATCTTCACAAACCCGGGCTCACCGAACACTTTCAAAACATTCACTTTCTATATCATGGTTGGTGATGTTGAAAGAAACCCTGCAATCGCGCTATCTCTTGGTGGAGACTCACCTCTTGCTGGGCAACGCTCTGAAGATGTCAGAGCCGCGGGTCAAGTGTTCTTGAGACACTTCCACATTGAGGAAATCAACAACGCTCAATTTGAAGAAGCGCAAATTGCTCTTGAAGATGGCGATTTGGACGAGAGATACAATATTGTCGTTGACCTCTCCACTCATCTTGCTCCAGACATTCCTGATTTTGAACCGCCAATCGGCGAAGGCTTCCAATGGTGGCTAATCCCTTCAATCCTCTTCTCTGCCGCATTATTGCTCGCACTTGCTCTTGTTGTTATCAGAAGACTTGGTTCATATGCTGCTTCTAAGAAAACAGTTAAAGTTGAAGATGGAGTCAACCTTTATGACAGAAGAAGACTTGTCACAACTACTAAAGAAGATGGTGCTGAAACAATTGCTCCGATTGAAGCTGACAAAGTTTATTCTGAGTTTGACGACAGCATGCCAACTGCTCCTATTGAAAAGAAAGAAAAACCAAAAGTAGTAGCTCCTGTTGCAACTGAAGAAAATATTGAAACAACTGCAACTGAAGAAGAAGTGATTGAAGATGCCTACACTGATGAGTTTGAAGACTAATTAAATCAATGCACAACGCACAACGCACAATGATTGTTGGAATTAACAAAAAGTAATTCAGCTTGTCAATGTGTGTTGTGCGTTTTGTTTTTGAATAAAGATCTTCCCACACAAGACTGGATGTTCCGAGTTTAACGAAAACGTGATAAGACCGCGAGGATTAACCGAAAAAGATTAAAAAATGATGTTTCAACAACGCAACGACTGCATCCCAATTCGTCACTCCCTGTGGCAATTCCTTACTGATGTCGTCATTGTCTGATTAGCACCGATTGGTTAATATTATTTTTTATGAAAATCTATTTGAAAAACCAACTAAATGTCTTGGAAAATTTCATAGAGAAATATCGACCTCAGCGTCTTGAATTGCCTATATTATCGCAACTCCGAAGTCGACATTTTATGCAAAAGATAAACTCATGGTCCACTTTTCACTCATAACCCGCTAATCTCATGATTAGGCTCACGGTGCAAGATAAACAAGTCGAATACCCCGTTTGCCACCTAGCTAATTGAACACATGAGCGAAAACGTTAAAGTAGCCACCCAGATAAAATACTCAAAGACCTTAAGCATCCAAACTTAAAAAAGAACACCAGTTGAAAACTTTATTAACAACAAAGGACTCAAAGACTCTGACAAAAGGGTCGAGACCCACAAAGGAGAAAATTATTATGCTAATTGACAAAAATGGATTCTTGACGAAAAGGCTTGATTTTCGCGGAACAAAAATTCACTTTCTCGACACATTAACCGCGCGCGAACTTCTCGACATCATGGCCGCCGCGGAAATGGCAGTCAATATGGGTGATATGTTCCAAGCCAAAGACCTCGCGCCAAAAGACTGGACGCAAAAAGGAGTCTTCAAACCGATTTATGACGCATGCGACCAAAACGAAGCGGAAGCAAACAAGCTCTTCGGAGTCATTATCAAACAAGCCCTAATCATGTCTCCCCTTCTCTTTTCACAAGTAAGCGGAGAATGGGACGCATCATGGTATAAAAGAGAAAGTTTGGAGTATTAATGTTTTTCACATTTCTCACCTCTGCTATTGCGATAAAATAATATCAAAAAATAAACAAAAGAAAAACCGACAACGAAAAAAATCGTTGTCGGTTTTTTAAGATGAACTTTATCTCGCCATTGTTTTGCATTTTATCTAGAAGAGAATATTGCCTCACCAACCACGTTTGTGGAATCAAAAACTCGGGTTTCAGCATATAATTTTACAAAATTTCCACTGCTAATTAGTTGCAAATATCGCCGAATATCCATCATCCAATGTCGCAATGAGTCGCTATTCGCATTATCCTCTGACATAATTCGATTCGATTTGAAGACATTTCCGCCTGCCTCTATTCCTGCTCCCCCTGTGGCTACCTCTCATAATCAACACTGTCATTATGTTTATATACCGTATTTTAGACCTCTGTTTGAAAAACTCCTCCAATGCCACCAACAAACTAAGAGTTTGGAAATTCTAAAAAACATTCTCTATTACAAAAATTATTCTGTCACCTTGTGTCTTCTTTGCACACTAACACCAACTCTTCATAATTCAATCGAGCCGATAACAGGCAAATAGCCTTATTCAAAACATTAACATGTTACGCTCTTATTACGTCAAAGCCTGTTGCTAGTTGTTGATTCTCCAAACACATTGACGCCCTCAATTCCAAATTACATTACCAACTACTCTAAGGTCAACTGCACATTAATTGTTGTTGCGTGGTTGCAGTCAAAAATGCTTGTCAGTTTTGTTTGTTTTCCTCCTGCCTTAATTCGCACTTGTCACGAAGATGGTGCTGTGGCTCAAAAATGCACGAGCAATAAACTTAAAAAATCCGGTTTAGAATTTTTTAACAACAAGCACCATTCCCAAGACCATTTTTTTGCTTTTTTTGCACTGAAAACATTATTAGAGTTCAATATTTCATTGAAACTCTTGATCCATGACAATATACCGTGAGCACTTTTTTCAAACTTAGTTACTACTAAGCAGCTAATTAATGAAAAAAGAAATAAAAAAAGCGACGATTGTCGCTTTTTTATCCTACAATTTGCCCATGCCTTTGATGACTAGTTTTGGCATTTCGCTGACTTCAAAGTGGGTTGAGTTTATTTCATATTTGTGATGGTCTTTGTTTTTCTTTTCATTTGAAAAGTAGAGTTCATGCTCTCCTGTTACGGCAACACCGAGAAGACTTTGCATGACTGTTTTCATTTTGACTTTCAAGAATGGTGAAGTGACGTCTTGATTGAAGAAACGGTCGTCTTTTCTTGTGATGAGGTTAATAACGATTTCAGAGCGGTGGTCTTTTTCGTTGAAAAGAATCAAGCTGTCACAGATTCCTCCACACGGCAAAAAGATGTTTTCTTTTTCGTCTTCAGTAAATTTCACTCTTGAAAATTTCACTTTGCTGATAGTTTTTCCATCGATAATTTTAATTGGAATTCGCACCGAGGTGAATGCGAATTCGTCGAAATTTTCTTTGATTTCATCTAGTTCAATATTCTCGTTCTTCATGTAGTGAGTAAAGTCGAGATCTTTTTTTAGTTTCTTGGTGTAGCGCGAACTTTCCGCATATAGCGTCATGTAGTCAACGAAATCAATAACGGTGTAGTTTGAGGACGCGAATTGCAACTCACGAAACTCTTCGCTTCGCTCATTAACATCGTCCGCGATTTGCCTGTTCTCTTCCATTGTTTGGCGCATGATTGAGTTGTAGTTCAAGATTGCAAAAGTGAAAACGCTTTGAACGACGAATGCAGCAAAAGAAGTTATCAAGGCGATGAGCTGGAGACTTCTTCCAGTGTAGGCGTCGATTCTATCCCCCGAACCGAGTTCAACGACAAGAAAGGTGACGATCATCGCAACAAGGACGACTATCCAGATGATGACTAGAAACTTGAGCGGAATTATACCCCTCATTCCTACCCTTTTTTTTGAATTTTGTGTTTCATTTGTTTGATTATGTCTAGAAATGTTTTTCATGTTGACTCTAGTATATCACATTAGAAAAATTTGTCTAATGTTTTTTGAGGAAAAAATATTTTTTATTGCGAGTGATAGAATTTTTTAACCCACAATTTATCACTTAAGTTTAAATCTAATTCAACATTAAGTTTCAAATTGTTCATTGCCAATTGTCAATTTCTTATTTGTGATACTTAGTATTGTGTTGGATGTTGAATGCTCGGTAGATTTGTTCGGCGAGGATTACTCTCATTAGTTGGTGGGGATATGTCATTTTGCCGAAGCTCATTTTTAGATTAGCTTTTTGTTTTATTTCTGGGAGCAAACCGTGACTTCCACCGATGAAAAAATTGACTTCGCTGTTTGTTATGAACGCTTTGTCAAGGCTCAAAGAAAATTCTTCACTCGAGATGTTTTGTCCGTGAATGTCAAGGACTATTGAATATCCTTTGAGATGAGAAAGCATTAGCATTCCCTCCTTTTGAATTGCGTTGTCGTCATCGGAAAAATCTTTAACCTCAATAACATTGAGATTGCAAAAGCGAGACAATCTTTTTTCATATTCCGAAAACGCGTCTTTGAAAAACTTTTCTTTTAGATTTCCCGCACAAATGATGTTAATTTTTTTCATGATTTTTGTTTTTGAATGACTTGATGTTTGTTGAAATGAGGAAGTAGAGTGCTATTGCGAAACTAGCTAGCAAATCAAAAATTATAAAAATATATCTAATTTCAATAAAAAATATACGATTATCAAGTGCAAATCTCACTAGATTCAAATAGTTTCTATTGATCAAATTCCTAAAATATTCATAAGCTATAAATCCTTTGCAATACCATCATAGAGCAATTCATCCATCTACGCCCTTGTCACAAATGACTCCATAAACAATAAAGCCAAAACTATGCCCGATATTGTCGACCCTACAATCAAAACTACCAATGAAAGTGGATTGTTCCTTTTGTTTTTTTGCTCATAATTTTCTTCATTTAAACATTGACAAAACCGACAACCACTCCTGCTGCGATGACTATTGCTATGAGCGGATAGGCTGTCCATGGGATTTTTTCTTTGAAAATAAGGACTCCGAGAAGTGTTGTGAGAGCGACTGAAATCCTGCCCATTGCGTTCAAAAATCCGAGATTCATATTTGCGACCAGTGGGAGATAGAGAAAAAGCCATGCTGAGTCAGTCAAGCCAATTCCAATGTGGATTGGATTTTTCATGTTTTGAATGAAAGTTTTAACTGGGTTTTGACGAATTATTGCAAAAATGACTAGGACAACGACAAAAATGACGAGAGAATTCCAAAAAACGATTGTGAACTCGTGGACTTCTGAATCGGCAAGGATTCGCGTGATTACTTGCGATGCTGAAAAGCACGAGAGAGCGATTCCAAGAAACAACATTCCAAACCAGAAACTTTTTCTTGTTTTTTGCTCTGTTTTTTCTTGATCTTTGGTTGGAGCGAGGACTTGTTCTGAGTTTGGGTCTACTGATTCCTTTTCTGATTGGACGACTTTTGTTTCAGTCTTTTCGTTTTTTATTCTTTCAACTTCCGCTTTCTTGTCATTAATTTTTTTTGTGTGCCTTGATTGAACGAACACAAGCAAAAGACAAGCAGCAAACATGATAACAAGCAAAACTCCACCGAGCCATGTTATTGTGTCGCCAAAAAATAGCCATGACAAAAGCAACATTGGAAACATAATAAACATTGAAAGTGGTGCCACAATTGACATCGGGACTCTTTGGAAAGTTTTGACCATAAACAAAATGCCACCAACGATGAGAATTCCGCGAAGAACTCCGAGAAGACTCAGTTGAAGGCTAACACCGTGAAAAACATCAATAAAAAATGAGGATATAAAAAAAGCGACCCCTGTTATCACGAGTCCAAACACAGCAATTGTCATGAGCGTTTGAGTCGAACTTCGCCTGTTCTTTTTCATAAACAAGTTGCTCGCCGTTGCGTTTAATATATAAGCACTTAAAAAAGCTGGTATTATGTCAATTCATTTCCTTTGATATTGTTTTGTTAGAGTAGTATATTCTTTATTTTTTAGTTTGTCAAACAAAAAACATCAATTCGCAAAATCAACTAATTATTGCAACAAATTGCAAAGCAGCCCTAAATTGCAATAAACAAAGATTTGTTTCATTTGACAAAAACTATTTGCTTCAACTTCATATTTTCATTAAGCCTGTCATTATCTTGTTCGTCAATTAAATTTAATTTTGAGAAGTTTAATTCCTCTGTTATTGCTGAAATCGCTAACTTTGCTGTTTTAAGCTCCGTTGATGTTGATAATTAATGTGGCATGGTCTAATTACCTCTTGACAATACTTCTTTACCAAAAAAATCAACCCACAACGATTTATTTTAAGTATATCACACTTTTATAGCGTTTGACAACTTTTTATGCACTATAACTAAACCCTTATTTTTTTATTTTGTCATACACAATATATACTTGTCAAGCATCTTCGATGCCTTTGTCGGGTAAGTTCAAGCAATAGCAATTTCTTTCAAAAGGGCTGAAAGCCCTTGTCAACAGTTTTCAACTGTTCTGTCGGATTTTGCTCGTATTCGCTTTCAGCGTCAAACAGGTCGAATACCCTTGTCAACAGTCTTCGACTGCTCTGTCGGGTTCTGCTTGCATTCACACTCTCCGCCAAACGGGTCGAATACCCTTGTCAAATCTCACAAACTCAAGTCTCATTTCGCTTTTAAACAATACTTGCCACAGCATCCTAATTCCTTTTTTTGAAACACTGCTCATAAAGGAGCATAATGTTCATCAGTCACAGCAAAAATGCAGTTAGCCAAAAGCAATAATCTAGTAGTGTTACTTGACAATAGGTCATGTTTGTCCTCAAAACCAGCTGGTGACCGACCAGACTTCCTGTGGGTGACATCGATCATCTAGCGCTATGACATTGCGTGTTGGTGTGGCGTGTTGACGTTATGTGTTGGTATTGACGTTATATGCTAAATGTCGTGCATTTAGCGCTGGTGAGCCAAGCGCTGGTGAGCCAAAGGCTGAATTGTCTGTAGCCAAGAGTTGAATGTCTGTGCTAAGAGTTGAATGTTTTGCTCCAAGAGCTGAGCATCGTGAGTCA
>JGI24694J35173_10000070_pt1 | contig 83059 bp, 83 predicted proteins | sample TergutCo191P1_FD_35173 | JGI IMG/M metagenome (IMG submission 35173) | reverse complement strand
CAACCAACCCGCCGCCCAAGCCAAAATATTACTGCCTACTATTTTATGCCCTTCACCCCCGGTGTGGAGGATGGCGCGTGGGGGCGGTTGCATTTCGGCGAGCGGTTGTACGCCGTAGGCGTATCATAGCGAGCGAAATCAACCGCCCCCACGCCCCCCCTTAGAACTCCTTGAGAACCTCTACCATATCGAACTTCGCAATTTTCCGTTTGGCGGAGAAATTTGAAAGCATGATGGCGGCGGAACAACCGAGTATTCCCGTGATGTAAGCGGCGGCGGGAAGGGTGGACGGCATGGAGAACATTGCGGTGTCCATGAGGTTGTTTACGGCAACCATCAGACCTGAGGCGAACGGTGCGCCGATAGCCATGCCAATGAAGCCCAGAACCCAGTATTCAAAGCGCATGATTTCGCAGACTTCGTTTGTAGAAAGCCCAACCACGCGCAGGGTTGCGTATTCGCGTTTGCGTTCGGAAAGTGAGATTGTGGCGGTGTTGTAAATTATGGCGAAGGCAACCAACGCGCCCATGATGTTAAGCACCATGAAGATGCCCATGTACGGTTCCATCATTTCGTAATATTTTCGCATGGTGGTGTCTTTGTCTTCAATGGCGGCTGTGAATTGGCTGTTGCGAAAGTAATCCATGATGTATGGCAAATTGTTTGTGTTGAAAATAATGGCGGTTGCAATCGGGGATTCTCCGAAGATTTCGGAAAGCGCGGAGAGTTCCATATACGCGCCGCTTCCCAAATTTTGCTCTATTATTTGCGTGACGGGAATGTAAATTCCGTCGGGCAGGAATGGCGATTCAAAAAAGATTAGCGACCCCGCCGTTGCGTTTAAATTATCCGCCAAGCCGTTTGTAAGCATGATGCCGTGAGATGGCGGTGCGTAGTTTGTTCTGCGGTTTGTGTCAAAAATGCGATACAGTTCGCCATAAGCGGGAACGCCCGTGATTACCGTGCCAACCTGCAAATGCCCGGCGGTTAGCGAGACAGGTTTTTGCAAAAGCCCCTCCGCTTGCGTGATGTACCGCACACCATATGCCGCTTCAACGGCGCGGTCATAGGCAATGGGGTGGGTTAGCGTAACGCGCACATTGTACAGGCGTTGGTCTGTAAATTGGGAATAAATCATTGCATCTATGAGGTGTTCCATGCTTCCGAACACGCACAGTAATCCGAACGAAAACGTCACGCCCAAAATAACAAACCCCGAGCGCATGGGGTTGCGCAAAATTCCGCGAAGAGACATCTGCCCGCGAGATGTTAAAATAAATTTGAGCGGCTTAATTTTCCCCACAATGTCGTATTTGACGGGCTTTGGGCTTTCGGGGCGCATTGCGTCTGCGGGAATTAGCGCGGTAACACTAACCGCCCCCATCAACGAACCCAGCACACCAGTCCCCAGCGAAACAGCCATTGCAAAAAGCAAGTACGTCGGGCTAATGGGCTGAACCAACTCCGGCAGAACATAAAATTCCAAAAACATTTCCAAATACACGCCCGACATTGCCGCGCCCATGGCAAAACCCACAAGCCCGCCCACAAGCCCCACAATCGCGCCGTAACATACATAATGGAAAATTACTTTTGCGTTGGAAAACCCCAACGCTTTTAACGTGCCAATCTGCACACGTTCTTGCTCGATAATCCGCTTCATCATAAGATACAGCACAACCGCCGCCATCACCATAAAAACCAACGGCATAGAAACCGAAATGCCTTGTATACTTTCCGTCTGCATATTAATAATCGCGTAGCTTAATTGGTCTTCGCGCTGTGTAAGGGAAATCAAACCGTGGCTTGCAAGTGCGTCCATCAAAACCAGCCGCACGTCCTCAAATTCGTAGCCGCTTTCCAGCGAGAAAAGCACATTGTTTGCAATCCCGTGCCGCCCCGTGATATTGCCCATTGCTTCCGCCGTGATATACGCAATTCCAAAGCCTGCGTTGTCGGGCAAAATATCGGTGAAACTCGGCGCGATGTAAACATATTCGGGCGAAAGAAACGACCCCGTAGTTTCAAACGTAAACGTGCGCCCGTGGACAATCAGCCTAATCGAATCCCCCGTGTCCAGCCCGTTTGCATTCATAAACATATAGTTCAGCGCGATTTCTTGCGGATGTAACGGCTTCATCCCCGTCATCTGAAAATCGTTTAGCCGCAACTCATTTGCAGGGTCGAAGGAAATTAACCGCAGGGTAATCATTTCATCACTGCCGTCCAATTCTGCCCGAACTTCCATTTTAGTTCGCGCCGTAACGTCTGCAATTCCCGTCAACGCCCGCAACCTCTCCGCGTCGCTTTGCGAGATTGCCCCAACGTCTGCCCATACATCCGCCAGCCTGTACTCCTCGTAAAAATTCAACTTTGCCGTGGCAAGGCCGTCTGCCGCCACGCCCATTGCCGTGCGCATCATTATGCCAACCGCAATCAAAAACATACAGGCAATATACGCCCGCTTGTTCTTCCATATAGAGCGGTACACTTTTTTGTACAGCATTTTGTCACCACCTTACCAACTTATGTCCTCGGGGGCTATGGGGTTTTCCACGGTATCAATGCGGTCTATTAGCCCGTCTTTTATGTGAAAAACGCGGTTTCCCATTTCGCCGATTTGGGCGTTGTGGGTGATTATTACAACGGTCTTTTTGTATTTTTCATTAAAATCCTTTAGAAGGCGCAGGACTTGAATGCCCGTGGTGTGGTCTAATGCGCCTGTCGGTTCGTCACACAGTAGGATGGACGGGTTTTTTGTAACGGCGCGGGCAATTGCAATGCGTTGTTGTTGCCCGCCCGAAAGCTGTGTTGGGAAAGAACCGCCACGTTCTGCAAGCCCGATTGCTTCCAAAAGTTCCTGCGGGGGTATGGGGTCTGCGGAAAGTTCTGCCGCCAAAACGATATTTTCCAGCGCGGTAAGATTCGGAATTAAATTGTAAAACTGAAAAACAAAACCCACTGCGGACTTGCGATAGTTTGTAAATTCCCGTTCGTTTGCTTTGGCTATGTCGCAGTTGTTTACCATAACAGAGCCTGTAGTTGCGCGGTCTATCCCGCCGATGATATTCAAAATCGTACTTTTGCCCGAACCGCTGGGCCCAAGCACAACAACAAATTCCCCCGCGTACAGGTTAAAATCCACGCCGCGCAATGCGTTTACCGTCACTTCACCCATGATATAATCCTTGGTCAAACCTTTGACTTCCATGATAATCTTTTCCACACACAACCCTCCTTAAAATAGGTGTCAAGGGGAATGAAGTGAGCAGTTTACTGCGAACGGCATCACGTCCCCTTGCAGGGGGTTCGGGGGACAGCGTCCCCCGAGGTCTTTCACTTATAAAAACACTTGCGAAAAATATCAAGGTATTCGCGCATTTCTTCCAAATAAGAAGCGTAGTTTTCCTTCATTTCCGTGCCTACGTTTTCGGGCGAAAGAAACGCCGTTTTGGAATCTGTCCAGCCCTGCAACGTCCACTGCACAATGTTTATCGCCTTTTGCGGGTCTACGTCGTCGCGAAAAAGAGATTTATCGCAGTGTTCGTAAACTTCGGCTAGTTTTTCATTTCGCAGTTCCGTAAATTTTTTAAGATGGTCTTTCGCGGGGCAAACCTTCGCGTCCAAATACACGCACGAAAGAAATTCAAAAATGGCGGGAAACCGTCGCGAGATATCCTGTTTTAAAAGTGACATCTGCCAAATGCTGTCGAAAATATCTTTTCGGCGCACATCAATTTGCTCTAAAAATTCCGCCGCAACAATGCCGATTGCGTAATCAATAAGGAAATCGAAAAGCTTTTCCTTCGTGCCAAAGTAATGAAAAAGCAACCCCTTGGAAATCCCCGCTTCGCGCACAATCACATCTGTAGACGCTTTTTTAAAGCCGCCAAGAAATTCTTTCATAGCCGCATTAATAATCCGCGATTGCTTTTCCGTTTCAAGTGCTAAAAATTTTTGAAAGTCATCTTCGTTATGCACAAAGTCACCTCCCGCTTAGATATGTATTTTTTGACTGAACAAGTCAATTGTATCACGTTGACTAAATAAGTCAATAGCGTATGTTAAATTTTAATGCTATAATATCCGCGAGGTGATTTAATATGAAAAAAATTGTGAATACAAAAAACGCACCTGCGGCAATCGGGCCGTATTCTCAAGCTACGGTGCATAACGAAGTAATTTATGTATCGGGGCAGTTACCCTTAGACCCCACCACGGGAGAACTTTCCGACGGAGACATTGCGGCGCAAACCCGTCTTGTAATGAGCAACCTGAAAGCAATCCTTGAAGCCGGCGGAAGCGGCATGGATAAAATTTTAAAATGCACAATCTTGCTGGTAGACATGGCGCACTTTGCCCAAATGAACGAAGCATACGGGTCGTTTTTCCCAAGCGAACCGCCCGCAAGAATATGCTATCAGGTAACGGCATTGCCCAAGGGCGCGAGCATAGAAATTGACTGCATTGCGGCGGTTTAAGGAGACGTGATTTCGTGTTGAAATTAGCGATAATAGGCGCGGGCAGCACATACACCCCCGAACTGATGGAGGGCATAATAAACCGCAAAGAAGTAATGCCCGTGAAAGAACTTGTACTAATGGACATAGACCGCAGAAAGCTGGACATTGTAGGCAGTTTAACAAAACGCATGGTGGAACACGCGGGGCTAAGTTGCAAAGTGGTTCTTGCGGAGGATTACGATACTGCGCTGGAAAATGCGGATTTTGTTTTTGTGCAAATACGTGTAGGAAAATTACCTGCGCGTATTTTGGACGAAAAAATCCCGCTGAAATACAATTTAATCGGGCAAGAGACTACGGGAATCGGCGGTTTTTTTAAAGCACTGCGAACGGTTCCCGTTTTGCTGGACATCACAAAACGCATGAGCCAACTTTGCCCCAACGCATGGCTTTTAAATTTCTCAAACCCTTCGGGAATTTGTGCGCAAGCCATTTTAGACCACACGAAAATAAAAACAATAGGGCTGTGCAACGCGCCTATCGGAATAATGGCCAACCCCGTAAATGCCCTTCTGGGCGAGGGCGCAACCGCCGAACTCGATTACGTAGGGCTTAACCATCTCAGCTTTTTAACCAGCATTCGCGCAAACGGCAAAGACCTGCTACAGGAAGCCATAAACGGCAATGACGACCTTCTGGAAAAACTGGACATGATAATGGGTTTCGGCAAAGATGTAATACGAAAAGTGGGCGGCGTTCCCAGCTACTATATGCATTATTTCATCCACCCCCGAGCGTCGCTAAAAAAACTGCACGACGCAACAGAAACACGCGGCGAAGAATGTATGCGAATAGAAGAGGAACTTCTTGCCCTGTACTCGGACGCAAGCTTATTCGTAAAGCCCGAGCAACTTTCCCAACGCGGCGGCGCAATGTATTCCGAAGCCGCTTGCGCCCTTGCAGAATCCATTTACACCGACAACAATAAAATCCACGTAGTAAACGCATACAACAACGGTGCAATCCCCTTCATGGCAGACCGCGATGTAGTGGAAACCCGCGCAACCGTCGGCAAAAACGGCGCGAAAATGCTACCCGCAACCGTACACGGCGGCGAATACATCCAAGGCATAATGCACTCCATCAAAGCCTACGAATACCTCACGGTAAAAGCCGCAATAAACGGCTCACGCACCGACGCAATTTCCGCCCTCCTAGCCAACCCTCTAATCGCCGACTACGACACAGCCGTCGCCTGCTTCAACGAAATGCTTGAAGCCCACAGGGATTATCTGCCGCAGTTTGGTTAGCAAAAAAAGTTCTCGGGGGTTTCACCCCCGACCCCCCACAAGGGGACAAGTCCCCTTGACCCCTAACTCAAAACCGCGCATTCGCGCGGTTTTGGGAATACGAGACAGTTTATCGCTAGTCAAAATTTAAAGTTTTTGTTCAAACTTTTTTCAAAAAGTTTGTGGGGTTCGGGGCAACGCCCCGAGAACTTAACGTATGTTCATTATAAAAAATGGAAAAAATTATACAAAGGAGAGCGGCTGAATGTGCGGGTTTTGCGGATTTACGGGCAGTGAATTTAACAATGCCGATAATACTGTAATTGGAAAGATGACGGAGCGTATAGCGCACCGCGGGCCGGACGGCGTGGGTTTTCACGTTACGGACGCGGTTTCGCTTGGGTTTCGGCGGCTTTCCTTTTTTGATTTGGAGAACGGAAGCCAGCCGATGAACAGTGCGGACGGCGTACTTACAATTGTGTTCAACGGCGAAATTTATAACCACCGCGAATTAAAAGCGGAGCTTGAGGAGAAGGGGCGGGTTTTTAAAACCACTTCGGACACGGAGGTTCTGCTGGTTTTGTTTGAAGAGTACGGCGAGGAAATGTTAAACAGGTTGCGTGGAATGTTTGCCTTTTTGATATATAATCACGAAACAGACGAGCTGTTTGCGGCGCGGGATTACTTTGGCATCAAGCCGTTTTACTATGGAATTTTGAACGGGCAGTTCCTTTTTGCGTCAGAGATTAAAGCGTTTTTGGAATATCCCGCTTTTGTGAAAAAGATAAACCCGACTGCGTTGCAACACTATTTGTCGTTTCAATATTCTGTTACGGACGAGACATTTTTTGCGGGCATTTACAAATTACCGGCGGCGCATTATATAAAATTTAAAACGGGCAAGGCAGATATAAAGCGGTATTGGCAAGCGGAATTTAAACCCGACGAGACACTTTTTATCGGCGAAATAACGGACGAAATTGACGCGGTTGTAAAAAATTCTGTGGAGTATCACCAACGTGCGGATGTTACAATTGGTTCGTTACTTTCGGGCGGGGTGGATTCTTCGTATGTTGCCGCCATCGCGGACAAGGTTGAAAAAACCTTTACCGTGGGCTTTGATTACGACGGTTTTTCCGAAATAGAACACGCGAAAAATCTTTCGGCGGAAAAGGGCGTTGAAAACGTAAGCAAGATTATTACAACGGAAGAATTTTGGGAAGCACTGCCGAAAATCCAATATCATATGGACGAACCGCTTGCAGACCCCGCCGCAATCGCACTGTATTTTGTATGTAAGCTGGCGCGGGAACACGTGAAGGGTGTGCTTTCGGGCGAGGGCGCGGATGAACTTTTCGGCGGCTACGGCATCTACCGCGAGCCGTTGGATTTAACGCCGATTACGCGCTTGCCCATGCCCGTGCGGCGCACGTTGGGTTTTCTTGCAAAAATGTTCCCGTTTCGCGTGAAGGGAAAAAATTATCTTATTCGCGGCTCAAAAACTGTGGAAGAACGATTCATAGGCAACGCAAATATTTTCTCCCACGAGGAGCGCGAACAAATTTTGCACGAAACAAACGCGCCGCCCCCGCAAGAAATAACGCGCCAATATTACGAAAAAGCAAAGCACCATGACGATATCACAAAAATGCAATATCTTGATATTCACCTGTGGCTTGTGGGCGATATTTTGCTTAAAGCGGATAAAATGTCTATGGCAAATTCGCTGGAGTCGCGTGTGCCGTTTTTGGATAAAGAGGTTTTTGCCGTGGCGTCCAAAATTCCCACGCGCTACCGCATGAACAAACAAAACGGAAAATTTGCCTTGCGTCGCGCCGCAAAACGCAACTTCAAGGATAAGCGCGAAAAAAAGCGGCTGGGTTTTCCTGTTCCCACCCGCCACTGGTTACGCGAAGAAAAATACTATGAAATCGTCCGCACCGCCCTTACCCAAGATTTTATGGCAGAATTTTTTAAAACCGAAAAGCTGATATCTTTGCTGGAACGCCACAAGCGCGGCAAAGAAGATAACAGCCGCAAAATTTGGACTGTGTTTATGTTTTCGGTTTGGTACAAGGAATTTTTTACTTGAAGCCCTTTGGCACAAGCAAGTTAAGCCCGCCTTTTTCGCAGGTGATTTTTAGCGGCATTTCAGGGCCGGGTTCGCCGTCTACGTCTGTGCTTATGGGGTCTGTGCCGAGGTACTCTATTGAAACGGAAGTTTCGTGGGAAAATAAAACGCGGTGGTCTTCCAAGTGTTCGCCCGCAAGAATTTTAAGGAACAAGCCCGCGATATCCTTCATTGCCATTGCGCGGAAGGCGACAAAATCCAGATAGCCGTCATTAATGGAAGCGTTTGGCGAAATTTTATTAAAGCCGCCGCAACCGCCGCTGTTTAGCACAAGAAACAGCGCGAAGTCCTCTTCGTAGGTTGCAGAGTCTGTTGTAATGCGGAGGGGAAGCGGCGTGATGTTGGGCAGTTGTCCAAGTCCTTTGATGTAATACGCAAGTTTTCCGAAAATGCTTTTTGCAAGGTTGTCGCCTGTAAGGGAATGCGACACATTTATGAAAAGCCCGCCGCCACACACATTGTTAAAATACTGCCCGTTTGCACAGCCCAAATCGGCAGAAATTACATATCCGTTTGCAATGGCTTCCGCCGCTTGACGCGGCTCTTTTGGTATTTCTAAAAAGGACGCAAAATCGTTTGCCGTTCCTGCGGGGATTATTCCAAGGGGCGTTGTTTTTCCGTTGCGTTTCATTGCGTTTATTGCCATATTAACCGTGCCGTCCCCGCCCGATATCACAAGGGCGTCCTCGTTTGTGAGTTCGGCTATGGCGGTTTCCATTGTTTCTTCCGTGGTGACGCGTATTGTGTTTGTTAGATATCCCGCATCAAAAAAAATCTCCGCACAGGAATCCAGCGCGTCTTTAAATCGCCTGTCCCCCGAAAACGGATTGTATATCAGCCTCAATTTTTTCATTGCGGAAACCAGTCCTTACAATTAATATGTAGCGAAACCGCGATAAGCGGCCTCGAATTTTTTTAAAGAAGTGAAGATTTAATGCCTTCGGGCAAGCTTGCTTTGTCGCAGTTTAGGCTTATTGTAAAGCCTACTTGGTTTGTTTTAACCAGCGAGTCCAGCCTGTTTTTTAATTTTTCAAGGCAGTCGTCCGCAACAATGTCTTGCGCCAAAATATTGTTTAAACTGTCTACATAAATGTGCCTGATATCGCTGTTCATTGCCAAAATGCCAAGCACGAAACCGATAAACTCGCGGTAGTTTGCAAGCTCACCGCTTTCCGCAACCACATACCGCACATCGCGGTGAAGGTCGTGCAGGTGTCTGCGATTGTCGTCGATAAACACTAAGTTGCCGTCTGTTACTTTTGCGTCTTGGTTGGACATATCAATTAGCTTTTTTGTTTTGCCTTCGCCCTTCATTCCTGCTAAAAATTGTACCATTTATAAACGCCTCCCTTAATAATTAACTTGTCTTACTTTTTCAGTATAACACACTTATTCCAAATAAGGGAAATGTTTTTGTAATAAAACTGTAATAAAATCGTTGACGGGTTTTTGTACAGCGCGTATAATTCGCTTTGTGACTTTATTTTTAGGAAGAAGAGAGGAAGAATGAAAATGAAATTTGTACTTATGTTAATGGTTTCTGCACTTTTGATGGCGGGCTTTGTGGCTTGCAGCGACGGAAACGAAAGCGCACCTGCGGCAGGCGGAGACACTGCGGCAGACACCGCCGAACGCACTTTCCAAATCGGCGTGATTCAGTTATCCGAACACCCCGCGCTTGTAGCCGCGCAAGACGGCTTTATGGCGGCGATTGAGTACTATGGCGTTCCCGCAGTTTTTGACGTGCAAAACGCACTTGGTGACCGCGATGTTCTGCCAACCATTGCAGACAGGCACGTAAACAATAATGTTGACCTAATCCTCGCAATTGCAACCCCAAGCGTGCAAGCAATGTTTGCCGCAACAAATGAAATTCCCATTGTGGGTTCTGCAATTACCAGCTACGAACGCGCAGGTGTGGTTGCAAGCAACGAAGCACCCGGGTATAACGTAACGGGCGCGTCGGACATGAACCCAATCCAGCACCAAATTAACATGATTTTTGACTTTGTGCCCGATATGGAAATACTGGGCATTGCATACGCTTCCGGCGAACCCAACGCGGTGTATCAAGCCGAACTTGCGATAGCCTATGCAGAATCCCTTGGGCTGGAAGTTATCACAGGTTCTGTTACAACCGTGGGCGAAGTTCAGCAAAACATCCTCTCGCTTGCAACACGCGCAGATGCAATTTGGCTTCCCACAGACAATACTCATGCGGATTCCATGCCTATCGTAGGGCAAGTTGCAATTGAAACGGGCATTCCCGTTTTCCCCGGTGAAGATATGATGGTAATGGGCGGCGGCCTTGCAACCCTTTCCATCAACTATTTTGAACTTGGTTTTGAATCAGGCAGAATGGCTCGCGATATCCTTATCTACGGCGCAGACCCTGCCGAAATGCCAATCCGCTTCGGCATGGACCTTAACCTCAACTACATCATAAACGGCTTCATGGCAGAAGAACTGGGCATTGAAGTTCCCGCCCACTTTGCAGATTACGTCTGGTTCCCGGAATAGGACTGCGAAGACCGTGGGGGCGTTGCTCTCACGGTCTTTCTCCTCAAATTTTTTCACCATGAAAGGCGAAGCATATGTTTATTTTACAGTTTTTTGAGAACAACTGGATTGTTATGCAGGGTGCGGTATCGCTTGGGATAATTTTTTCGCTTATGGCGATGGGCGTATTTTTGGCGTTTCGTATTTTGGAAATGCCTGATTTGAGTGTAGAGGGTTCTATTATTTTAGGGGCGGGCATGAGTGCGCGGCTTATCTCGGGCGGTATGAATCCGTTTCTGGCGACGCTTTTGTCTGTGCTTGTGGGAAGCGCGGCGGGTTTTTGCACGGGCTTTCTGCATACGAAGCTGAAAATCCCCAGCATTTTGGCGGGTATTTTAACAATGGTTGCGGCGTACTCTGTGGTGTTTCGGATAATGGGCGCGAATAATGTGCCGCTTCTTCCGCACGGGCCGCAAAGGGTTACGTCGGTTTTTACATTTTTGCAAGACTGGGGGCTTTCGCGGCCTAATGCGATTATTTTACTTTCGGTTGTAGTTGTTGTAGTGGTTAGTGCGTTGTTGTATTGCTTTATGGGAACGGAGTTCGGCAGTGCAATCCGTGCCACAGGCAATAACAGACAGATGGTTAAAGCACAAGGAATTAACACAGATATTATGATTATCGCTTGCCTTATGTTGTCTAACGGAATGGTCGCGCTTGCGGGTTCTTTGTGGGCGCAACAACAGGGCTTTGCGTCGGTTGATATGGGTATCGGAACTATTGTTATCGGCTTGGCGTCCGTTATTATTGCGGAAGTTATTTTCCGCCCGCGCAGGTTTTGGACAAGTCTTATTGCAATTGTAATTGGTTCGATTATTTACAGGTTAATTATCGCGCTTGCGTTAAGTGTAGATTTTATGCGGTCAACAGACTTGCGCCTTGTTACGGCAGTAATTGTGGCGTTCGCGCTTTGCTTGCCGCTTCTCCGTGACAATATCGCAAAGTTAAGAAAATTTATCCGCAACAGGGGGAATACGTAATGTTGACGCTGGCAGGTATCAAAAAGACGTTCGACCCCGGCACACCCATCGAAAAACACGCGCTTCATGGGGTTTCGCTTCACTTGGAAAAAGGTGACTATGTAACAGTAATCGGCGGAAACGGCGCGGGAAAAAGCACCCTCTTAAATACCATTGCGGGCACATTTTTCCCGGACGAAGGAAAAATAACGGTAGACGCTGTGGACGTAACAAACTTGCATGAACATAAACGCGCATTGTACTTGGGGCGTGTTTTCCAAGACCCCCGTGCGGGAACAGCCGCCGATATGTTCATTGAAGAAAATCTTGCGCTGGCATACCGCAGAGGAAAGTCCCGCACTTTGCGCTGGCACATAACCGCCAAGGAACGCGCCATGTACCGCGAACGCCTTGCGACACTCGGGCTTGGGCTGGAAAACCGCCTGACAGACAAAGTAGGTTTGCTTTCGGGCGGGCAAAGGCAAGCATTGTCCCTCTTGATGGCAACCCTGCGCGAACCGCGTGTTCTTCTACTGGACGAACACACCGCCGCGTTAGACCCCAAAACCGCAAAAACCGTTCTGGATTTAACAAACCAACTCGTACACGAAAACAACCTTACCACTCTAATGGTAACGCACAATATGCGCGACGCCCTTAAAAACGGCAACCGCATAATAATGATGCACGAAGGTAATCTTATCCTTGACGTAAAGGGCGAGGAAAAAACCAACCTAACCGTACCCGACCTTCTAAAAATGTTTGAAACCGCCAGCGGCGAAGAAATGGCATCAGACAGGATGTTGTTGACGTAATTTTTACGTCGCAATGTCCGGAAGCAACCCGGCGCGTTCAAACATCCGATGAACGACAAGGAGAATGCGCATCATGTTTTCGTCTATGTCCAAGTTGTCGGGGGTGCGCCCTGAAAGGACGCGCATATCTACAAGGTGTTGCATTCCTGCCTGCGCCCATTCGGGCATATCTTGAATTGTGCGGTACACCATTTCACTCACCTCCTTTCCGTTTTCGGGCTGAATGTTTAGGAATTGAAAAACGCCGCTTGCTAATGCTTCTGCCATAAGGGGGCGTCTGTCGCGCAGTACGGTGATGTCAAGTAGGTTTGGGTTTGCGGTGATGAATGCCAATTCTACAAGCACGGCGGGCATTGCGGAACGCCGCAAAACAGACAGCCCGCCGCTGTGTTGAGATTGCCCGTCAAGCTTAACGCCTCGGTCGCGCAAGCTCGTTGCTGCGATAAACGCCGAATGCACGCATTCCGCAAACGCCCTGTCTTGGGGCTTTGTTGCCGCGAAAAATGTTTCGTAACCGTTTGCGGTGTCCGCCGTAAACCCGTTGCAGTGAACGCTTACATACAAATCCGCGCCCCATGTGTTTGCGGCTTGCCATCGTTGCGCGGGGCTGATATCTTCCGTGCGGCTGTACATTACTTCCACCCCCGCGCAAATAAGCATTATCCCAAAACGCTTCGACACTTCCAGCGCGATATCCGACTCACGCATTCCGTTGCCAACCGCGCCCGGGTCGCGCCCCCCGTGTCCGGGGTCGATAAAAACTTTAAAACTCACTTGCTTCCCTCCTTTGTAGTGGATAAAATAACTTGTCCTATTAGTTTACCTGCAAAGGTTTTGATTGTAATTTGATACGGGCTTTGAAATGTATTTGAAATGGGTTGACAATATGAAACTATGCTTTGGAACATTCGCAAGGGTTTTGCTGTTTTGCGGCGCGGCGCGAGTGAACAAGCTGAAATATCTTAATTTGCTTGTTAGGTCTGTGGATGCTAACTGCACGTTGTCGTCTAATGCGGTTACGGGATTACTGCAATGCGCGACGAATTTGCCAAACGGAAGAAGCAACGCCCTCGGGAATGTAATATCAAAGGCGGCAGAGGCAGACCCACGCGCAGTGGCGGCGTATTTTCTAAAAAGAATTGTGCCGTTAATCGAGCCCGCCAAGCGAAAAATTGCGGTACTTGCCCTGCGAGAAATAGCGCGGCAAGATGACGGCGTACATTGCGACAGGCTGATAAGCATGGTAAACGGGCGGAAATTTGTGCCGGCAAATTTTCTTGCAGAAATTTTCTTGTACACCACAACGGTTGATAATCGCATAGGAAAAGCCGCGGCAGAACTTATTTCGGATAACTTCATGCGTTCCTTTTTTGATACAAAAGACAGCATTTCTTTTTCGGAAAACACTGCGGAGCCCACCGCCGATGCGTACAATACATACCTTTCCAATGCAACGGAAAAATATAATAAAGTCAAAACCTTGCTGTATCTTAACCAGCCAAAACCGTTTTACAGCCTGTATGTGCCAAACGGAATCTGCCGCAATCACAGCCGCTACAATCACGAAATCATAAAAAAAATAACGGCAAAAACCGTTACGGAAATTTCAAATTTTATTATTTTAAAAGGCATGGGCGGCACGGGAAAAACCATGATGCTTCGGCACTTGTTGCTGAATGCGATTGAAGAAAACGAAAGCTTCAAGCGCATACCAATTTTCATCTCGCTGAAGGATTACGACGCCACCGACCTAACCGATTTCATATACGCAACCGTGGCGACACTAAGCAAAAGCGTAACAAAATCCATGTTCAGCGACGGGCTTGATAAAGGTTTGTTCATGCTGTTATTCGACGCGTTGGACGAAATTAACTTCCACCACCGCCCGCGATTTGAACAGCAACTTGAAACATTCACAGATAAATACAGCGGCAATTTTTATATAATATCCTCGCGGCCATACCAGTCTTTCGTGTCGTTTTCGCGCTTTACCGTGCTTAAAATTGAGCCGTTCACCAAGGAACAGGCCGTTAATTTCATAGACAAAATCGAATTTCGACCGGATGAACCCGAGTTCAAAAATAAATTCCGCAGTCTTATTGAAGGCTCTCTTTACAGTACGCACCGCTCGTTTATCGAAAACCCGCTGTTGCTTACCATTCTGCTGTTGACATTTGAAAAATTCGCCAGCATTCCCGCCAAAATGCATTTGTTCTACCGAAAGGCGTTTATCACCCTTTCCGAAACTCACGACGCCAGCAAAGGAAGCCTTACCCGCCTATACAAAAGCGGCATGACAGTGGACACCGTTGCAGATTATTTTTCCGAATTTTGTTTTCAAACCTATCACGATTCCAAATTTGAATTTACCGATGAAGAATTTGAACAATACTACGACAAACTGTGGATAAACAACAAGACCGCCAAAGCTACCGATTTCGCCCACGACATATGTACCAATTTGTGCCTGATGTTTTACGAAGGAAAATACCAATTCACGCACCGCTCGTTTCAGGAATACTTCTGCGCCAGATTTTTCTCTATGCAAGAGGAAAAATTTATGCGGAAAATAGGCGGCTTCTTTGAAAGCCGAAAAGCTACAGGCGACCAAACTTTTGCCATGCTGTACGACATGGTGCCAACCAAGGTGCAATTTTTTATCTTTACCCCGTTTTTGCAGGAGTTATTCGACAAGTGCGACAGCGGCGACGGATACTGGAGCTATCTCAAAACCATTCACCCCACCATACGCTTCATAAAAGGGGATGTACTGGACTACCCCACCAATCATCCCGCGTCGTTTCTGGTAGAATTTATCTTAAGCCTTCTTGAAATAAAATTCACCACAGAGTGCAACGATTTGCCGCAACACAAAGATTTTTTACTAAACGAGTACGGACATATTCAAACAGATGAAACAGGTCGCGAACTGGTGCGGCTGGACGCTATCGCCACAGATTACCCATGGGTAACGGAACAGCCAAGTGCAGTCGGCAGCCTTTATGAAATCGACACGCAAAAAATCTACCCCAACCGTTTTTACAAAGACATAAGAGAAATGCTAAACAATGACGGCTTTATCTTCAAGAGCCAATACAATGCCCTGCGAAATTTCTTTGAAGAAATAAAATCAAACCACGCCGCAAAAGCAAATTATTTTGATGGGTTTTTTAACACGCCCTAACACCCCCCGGACCATCTTGACATATACCACTCCGGGTACCACGCTGTAAAAGCTCCCATTGCCGCCATAGGTAAATAACGGATTGCCATTACCACAAGAGACGGCAATCCCAAGCCCACAAGTAAGTACATAGATAGCGCAACAGCGCAGAATAAAACTCCCCAACCAACGGTTAAAATCCGATTTATTTTTATGAAAAACGGATTGTTACGGAGGGCCTCGCCATCATCGTAGTTATTATAGGAATAATGAGCCGTCAATGATGTTTTTGTAAATGCACTGCCAAGCCACATTAGTCCATAGCTAAAGTTACCTATTGCCGTTACCATTCTAACGTCAACGCCAAGCAGTAGGGCGGCAGAAACTGCGCCCATAAATATAAGTGTGATTTTTTCGTATATCACAGGTTGATGCTTTATCCACCACATCGGCACAAGAGCAATCGCAGCTATGCCAACCACACCGCCGATAATAGGGTCAAAAGAGCTTGCGATTAAAAGAGCCAGCCAAGGTAACAGCAACACTTTCATGTTTGTTTTTAGTGCCGATTTTTCCTCGGCAAAAACCTCTTTTTTTGCAGACTCGCTGCTGTCGCCAAAAATTTCATCAAATTTCATCATAAGGCTAAAATCCCCGACAACTTTATACTTCTTTTGGAATAAAGCCGCTTGACCATCCGCGTCCCCTTTTGATATGTCCCTCCATAATGAAAATGGTGTTTCAATTCTTGTGGTGCTTTTTTTGAAACCCTCACTTATTACTTCTGCACCTTTTGCCGTCATTACTATTTGATAAGTTTTGTTTATATCTGTGTAGTGCATTTCAAGTACACGGTCTGTACCGTCATGTTTGTAAAATGCAGCCATTTGTTTTGTGAAAACAAAGCTGTTGTCATGTGGGGTTTTATCATCTTTGTCGTGGTCTATTCCCCAAGACGCATCTGCCGCAGAGTTGTATATTTCCTTGGGCAAAACAGGAGTGGATATTTTATCCAATGTTTCCTCGCTTATTTTGCCTTTTGCAAATTCTGCGCCGGCTTGTTTTACTGTTTCCATGTATTTATCAAAGAATCGCTTTGCATCAGGGTTGGAAATTGCTCCGCCTTGTGCGCAAAACAAGCTGTCATAATGTACGCCCTTTTCTTTTAATATGCGGTCAAATTGCGCTGTTACACTTCCATAATTACCTTCTGCTGTCCAAAAACCACAGGTGGAAATAAGCACATGACGTTGATGTGAAACATCATAACGCCCAACATGAGAGCCGCTTTCATGGTCACTTCCCATTTTTGCCTTACCCATAGGCAGTTGCCTGTCCATCAAGGCTTTAATACCGCTGGGTAAGCTGTAGTAATACAGAGGAAACGACCAAATAACAACATCTGCACTAACCCTTTTTTCAAGAATCGTATCCATGTCATCGCGGAAAATACATTTCCCCGGTGTTTTCGTCCAACAGGCATAACAGCCCGCACAAGGGGTGATTTTTTGCTTGGACACATCAATTATTTCTGCATCTTCAAACCCCGCACCTTCTAAAAATGCGCGAGTTACGTGCATGGTATTACTGTTGCCAGCATTTCCTTTTGGGCTTCCGTTAAATACAAGTATTTTCATTTGAAATCACCCCTTGAATTCAAGTATAGCGGGTGATTTTTCGGTTTCAACAGGGGTAAACGTAAGCGGTAGGTTTTTGTTGCATAAGCGGTATAAATTCTGACATAAGCGGTAAATATTTATCTTAGGTTGCGTTCTTTTAACTTCTCATTCATTCTGTCCATCAGCTTTTTGGATTCGGAAAATTCTACTGCCAGTCCTATGATGTAGATTGCCGCAATGAACACCACAAACAAAATAATTGTAGCTGATTCTTCCCATCGAATCCAATTCATGTGCGTTGCAAAAGACAAGACAATTCCTATTATTAACAGCAAGCGCAAGATATGACGTACAAGTAATTCAATTCTCTTTAAGGCTCTGCCGGAACACAGCAAAATAGTTGGCAAATATAGAAAAATTGACATAATAAAAACTGCGATAACATCTCCTGTCGATACTACGCCGTTCCCTAAAATAAGCGAATGTACAACCATCGCCAAACTACTTAACATGAAAACAAAAGAAATTCCGTGCCAACTGCCCTTTATAAAATCTTTAAACTCCATAATGCTGTCCTCACATTCCTAAAATTTCTCTCAAATCGTTTACATACCGCCGTGAAATCACTAATCTTTCATTATTTGTCAAAACGGCTTCACCATTCCCCGACAGCGACGGGATAAGGGTTTTTATTTTGTTTACATTCACAATGATGGATTTTGATATTCGCAAAAAATCTTTCATTGCCCGTTCTTCCAGCTCGTATAGTTTTTGTTTGGATTCGTAAACGTTGCTCTCGCAGTAGAGAAATGTTTTTCTGTCCACCGATTCTATGTAAAAAACATCCAAAGGGTTTACCCTGTGAATTTCATTATCTATATTTGCAACCAGCATATTATTCGGGGTTTTGATGGAGTTTAGCACCCTCAAAAGTTCGGGGCTGATGTTGTGACACAGCACAATAATTTCTTCTTCTGTTCCTGCGGGTGGCTCTTTGATTGTTATTTTCAAGTGGTATCACCGCCATAAGAACCTGTGTTCAATACCCGAAATGCCGAATGGAAGCGGCGATTTTTCGCCAATCAAGGAAGCTTCCGACGACGCGTACCTATAGGGTACGCAAGGAGGAGCTGACGAAGAGCGGCGGGAAATCGGTGCTTTCAGGCGGCGTTGAGCGGTATTGAACACAGGTTCTAAATTAAAAACTCTCCACAACCAGCACCTGTACGCCGTCAATCAGAAATTGCTGGCCTGTTACAATGAGGGGGTCGTTTGGGGAAAGGCCTTGGGTTATTTGAATTTGTGTACCTGTGTCTATGCCAACGGACACTTCGCGCTGTACGGCGCGGCCGTCTTGGGCGAGGAAGACTACATATCCGACATCCGTTAGGATTGCGGCGGAGCGGGGTATTACTACGGTATTGTCTGCGGATTCCCGCACGAAAAAGACTTCCGCAAACATACCCGGACGGATTAGTCCGTGGCTGTTGTCAACGGAAATTTCTATGGAGAAAGTTGAAGTCATTTCGTTGGCGGCAGGGCTTACGGTTGCCACTGTGCCTGTGAAGGGTTCGGCGGCGGCGGCGGTTATGTGAACCGTGACTTCTTGCCCGGGATGGATTTGATTTATGATTACCTCTGTAACTTCAACGCCTACGGTTATTGTTTCCGCGCTTACTATGGTGAAGGGCGGCAAACCCGGCATAAGCATGGTGCGCGGCTCTACGTTGCGCGAGCCGATTACGCCCGAAATTGGTGCGCGGACGGTTGCATCATCTAAGCGTTCCGTAACGGCTTGCAGGTTTACGATTAGGCTGTCGCGCTGGGCTATGGCTTGCGCAAGACCGTCCTGTGCGCGTTGCACGGTTTCGGCGGGCATTTCGGTGGTGATTAGCGAATAAGATTGCAACGCCTGTGAGTGTCCCGTTTGGGCTTGCTGTAACGCAAGTTGCGCCAAATTATAGCCGTTGCGGGCTTGCTCCAGCCCGATTGTCGCGCCCGAAAGCCCTATTTCGGCTTGCTCCATTTGCGTCCGCGCAACAACGCCCGCGTCATACAACACGCGGGTATTTTCATATGCGGTTCGTGCCGTATTGTACGTTGTTTCCGCATGAGTTAAACCCAAAACAGCTTGCTCTATGCTTGCTTGCGTTTGCGCCAACGCCATTTCTGCCTGTGCAACGCCGCTTGTTGCCGCCAAAATTTGTTGCTGAATCATCGCGCCATCGGCTTGCGCAACACCCGTGCGCGCCGCGTTTACGCCTGCTTCGGCGGCGGCAAGTTGCGCGGTAAGCGCGTTTACATTGGTTTGAATATCCACCGCGTCCATCACAAAAAGAATATCGCCCGCGTTTACAAAATCGCCAACGTCTGCAAAAACCGCATCCACCATTCCGCCGGGTAATCGCCCGATAACCGCAATATGGTCTTCCGCCCTAACGCGCCCCGCAAACGAAAGCTCGCTACTTATATCCGACAATTGCACATTCGCGGTATTAACCGAAACCACTCGCGCTTGCACCTCTGCAAAAGCCGCCTCACTTTCCGAAGAACACGCCGTTAAAACAAACGGCAAAAGCACAAGCAAAATATATTTAAATGGAAATTTCATTCCGATACCTCTCTCACTTTAAAGTACGAAAATAATAGAATAAATCTTAGAAAATGTAAAGCCCGTGTAAGTTTTTTCCACGGAAATCTATTTTTTAAAGTCAAAACCGTGGGCTTTGCCCACACCCACAAACTTTTTGAAAAAAGTTTGAACAAAAACTTTAAATTTTGACTGGCGATAAACTGCCACGAAATTCAAAAACCCGCGCGAAATGCGCGGGTTTTCGTCAAAGTTTGGGTCAAGCCTTTTCAAAGGCTTGCGGGGTTCGGGGCGGAGCCCCGAGGTCTTCACATTGTTAAAATTAAAACAACCACCGCGATAACGGCAAGCGCAAAGAGAATTAATATGAAGGGGGCGGATTTTTTTAGGACTTTGCGGCGGAAGTGGACGTGTTGTTTTTTGCACCTTTTTGAGAGTTCTTTGGAGTTGTCGTAGGGGATTATGGATTTGAATTTTTTTGAGATTTTGTTGTACTTGCGGGCGCGGTGGAGTTGGTCGAAGAATTTTTCTGTCTCGGGGCGTTCTTCAAGGTCGGAGAGTTCTGTGGCGGCTTCCTTGTATGCGGCTGCCTCGTGGTAGGCGGAAAGCTTTGCGATTTCGCTGTTGCAGAAGGAAATCTTGTCTATTACGTCGTCGAAGTCTCTTATTGCGGTGAAGGTGTCAAGGAGGTTTTCGTAGGCGGCGATGGTTTTTACGAGTTCGCCTGAGTTTTCGGAGGGCGAGGTTTTTTTCAATTTGTCTAAGGATTTTGTGGTTTTTTGGTATAGTTTTTCTTTTAGGCCTGTTACATATGTTCGGCATTCGCCCGCGAGTTCGGGCGCGTTTCTGTAGGAAGAAATGCTTGTAAATTTTACGGCAAGAGCTTCAAATTCGCCTTGAAGCTGTGCAAATTCGTCTGCCGTTTCGGGCTTTTTCTTTTTCAGTTTTTCCGTCGCCGCTACGGTTTCAAGGTAGAGCGGAGATTTCTCGCGCCATTCGGGGAGTTTCGTATCAACCAGCGATACCCATGCGGTTTCATCATGGCCAAAGTACCACAAACAGCCGTCGTTGTCTGCCGCCGCGCCTTCCGTAAGGTTTTCATAATTTCCGCCGCGAACCGCGTCCTTTTGCAGAACCAGCTTGGCGTGCGCAGACATCGCGTACATCGACGTGTCGCGCTTTTGGGGCGGCGCGGAAACAACAAACACCTTTCCGCAGGCGGCATTGTTTTTGAAAACGGCAGAAATTTTCGTACTTATGCCGTCTTTTTCCGTTTTCAAACTGTAATTATTTTTTTCCAAAATATCCAAAACATCAAGGTACAGCTGGTATCCCGCTTCGTTTTTCAGTGCCATACTCAACCCCCCATAAGCCCGCCGCGCAGAATGTTAAGCCCGATTAAGACCAGAATAACGCCGCCGGCAAAGGCGGCTTTGTTTTTGAATTTCGCGCCGAAAATATTGCCTATGCGCACACCCGCCGCAGATATTGCAAACGTAACCGCACCGATAACCAACGCCGCCCAAGTGATATTCACTTGCAAAAATGCTAACGAAACGCCAACCGCCATTGCGTCCACGCTTGTGGCAAGCGCGAGCGGAAGCATGGTGCGTGGCGTAAGGGCGGCTTCGGGTTCTTCGCAGACGTCTCTGTTACAGGTAGCGTTTTCGTTACAGGTTTCGCATTTAGATTTCTCAAAGCTTCCCCAAATCATCTTCCAGCCAAGAAATGCAAGCAACGCAAACGAAATCCAGTGGCTAAATTCCGTTACATATTCCGCAAAAAATGTGGCGGCAAAAAAGCCGATTACCGGCATTATCCCTTGGAAGAAACCAAAGTACAACCCCACCACAGCTGCCTTTGCATACCCCGCCTTGGGCATTGTAAGCCCAAGCCCAACAGCCACGGCAAAAGCATCCATTGCCAGCCCCAGCGCAAGAATTAACAGTTCTAAATTTCCCATGCGTTAAAAACTTTCTATTTCTTGGACGGTAAGCCCTGTAACCACGGAAATGTTTTCAATAGGCATATTCAGCTCCAGCAAGCTTTTTGCAATGCTGATTCGTTCTTCCATCCGTCCTTGTTGCATTCCTTGTTGCATTCCTTGTTGCATTCCCGTGCGCATAGCTTCCCGCGTTGCGTGCAAATTATCTCTGCGTTGTTTTTCGCGGGCTTCAAACAGCTCGCGGGTATTGGCGTCCATGTTTAGTTCCAACAATCTTCCAACGGGGACTTTCATTTTGGGGCTTTTTTGTGCAAGCATATTCAGCTCCTCCTCGCTGTCGGCATTGATAAATTCCAACCAGCCCCATAAATCCGTACCATCAGGGTCGGTGGGAAGCTTTGATAATTCCAGTGTGTGTATTTCCACGATATCCGTGAACGTTGTGTTTGTTTCCGCGCTGTAAAGCACAAATTTGTCGTGATATTTTTTATGCTCGGGCAACAACTCGCCGCCCGCAACAACTATACTTATGGTCTTTTTGACAGAATCATAGTCGTCTCCGCTGCTTAACTGTTCTGCCATCATTCGTGCATTGTAAAATACAATTCTTTCCCGTACTGAAGACGTAATATCAACCTGTATTTCAATGTTGATAATTTTCCCTGTGCTTGTCGTAACTTTCAAATCAAGTATTGCCAGCTTATCCTTTTTGTACTTACGCTTGGACTGCGGGTCTGCAATTTGAATATGCGAGAATTCGCCCGCAGGAAGTTTCAGCACTGCCGTTAAAAAACCGACAAGTAAATCTTTGTTAATTTCATCTCCAAAAAGCAATTTAAATATGATATCACTTTTTGCAGGCATAAATACTTTTCCGTTTGTAGCCAAAGCCCTCGCCCTTTCTATAGCAATTTCTTTTTCCGTAGCGTGGCGTAAACATTCACGTGAGTTGTGCGCATGATTGTTGCGTGGTGGGGTGAGTTCTTGATTAGGACGGATTCACCGGGGGGGATTTTTCCGCGCAGGTCGCCGTCTATGAACACTTGGCTGGATTGTTTTGCGACAACGCGAACGGTATCGGAAGTACCGATTACCCACGGACGGGCAGAAAGACTGTGCGGACAAACGGGCGTAACGGCAACCATTTGCCCGCCCGGCATAAGTATCGGACCGCCTGCGGACAAATTATATGCGGTAGAGCCCGTTGGTGTGGAAATGATAATGCCGTCTGCGCGGATGGATGCAATGCGTTGTTCGTTTACATACACAGAGTAGTCCAGAAGATTGCCCATTATTCCAATATGGACTTCGTTTAGGGCAAGGCGTTCGGGTAGCAAAACAATTTTGCTTGTGCCAAATTCGGCTTCCAGCATTATTCTTTTTTCGCTTGAATAGTTGCCTGCGATAATTTTTTCCAACGCGGCAAGCCCGTGTTCCTTGTCTACATCGGTAAGGAATCCCAGATTGCCAAGGTTTATGCCGACCATTGGTACATCGTGAATGGCGGCGTAATGCGCAACACGAAGCACTGTTCCGTCGCCGCCAAGTACGGCACAGAACAATGCTTCGCCAAAATTTTCGCCAACGTCGGCTATTTCTGAATTTTTCAGAACCTCGGGTTCGTATCCGTTTTTGCGCAAGAAATCCCGCACCTTGTTTGCATATTCAAAGTGCGGGTCTTTTTCGTCGTTTACTACAATTTTTACTACACGGCTTGTCATTTTATATGCGACGCAGAGTGCGCTCGTTGCGGCTGATATCCGCTTCCGCTACCCATTGGTCAACAAGTTCAAAGAAAGCGTTTTCGCGGCTTTCGGTTATAAAGCCCTCGGTCACGTTTTGCATGATTTCTTCAAGCGTTTCTTCGTTGATTTCTCGGGAATACATTTGCACCATCACAAAGCCTTCTTCCAGCATAAACACGGTAGAAACTTCGCCTTCTTCCAGTTGCATAATGTCTTGCCAAAATTCCCATGCGTTAAATGCCATCGCAAATTCGCCCAAGGATGCGGGGCTGTCGAGGTCTTCATCTTCGGGTTGCGGCTGATGGAAAAGCGTAATAAGGTCGTCAAACGTGGCGTCGCCCGCATTGTGCGCTTCCCATGCTTCCCACATATCGTCCCAGCTGTCGTTGACAATATATTTGACAGACATATCCATGGAAGCATTTAGAATATCCTCCATAAGTTCGTCAAGCCACTCGTCAATTTCACTTTGGGACGGAACAAAATCGCCCTTGTATTCTTCCATAAGAAGCGAAAACAGCGGTCCGGGGTCTAACCAATCAACGCTAAACACACCGCCAACGGAAAGGAAATCTGCAATGCGTGCCACACTCACAGGCCCCATAGAGTTGGGAACTTGCATATTAAACCACTCGCGCATACCTGCGGCGTCTTCCATAAAAAATTCGCGTTCTTCTTCCGAAACTTCGATTCCGTGTTGCTCTGCCCTGTCCAAAACGGCAAGGGTTCTGGCAAGGCCGTCGAATGCAAGTTCGCGCATTTCTTCATCTTGCGGCGGTGCGCCAAGCATCATATGAAACACTCTAAATTCGCCCGTTGGTATGCTTTCGCCGTTGAATGTCATAACGGTGCGGCGGTCTATGCCGTCCCAAATAAGATAACCAACGCCAAAAATTACTGCCGCAAACAAGAAAAACAAAACTAAATTACCCGTGCGGCGTTCTGCCTTTTTTTTGCGTTCAATTTGCTTGTTCTGTTGCTTTCTGCTTACTCTTTCGTTGTCCATTCTTTAACACCTCGTGTATTTTTTTGTATATATTTTCCGCGTCCATTTCGTAACGCGCAAATAACTGTTTTCTTGTTCCCGTTTCGGGAAACACATCGGGGAATGCAAATGCGTGTGCCGCGCCGATTCTTTCGCCAAAGCCGCCGATACGCGCCCCATCTTCCAAACTGAACACGTATTCGTATTGCGAAAGCGCGGCTAAAAGCCCTTCACACACGGGTTTTACCACCCTCGCGCTGAATAACGCGGGCGAAAAACCGTCCTGCGAAAGTTTTTCACAAACATCTTGTGCCGTGTCCAACATAACGCCCACTGATACAATAGCGACTTTTTTCCCTTCTTGCAACTGTATGAAGGAAATTTTCTTAGAATTTTTTTCTAGCGGGCTGTTATCGAGCTTGCAAGGCGATTTTGGATAGCGGATTGCTACAGGGCCGTTTTGCTCCAGCGCGAAGTCCAACATTTCTTTAAGCTCGCTTCCGCAAGAGGGCGCAAGCACGGTTAAATTGGGTATGTGCGAAAGAAATGAAATGTCGTAAATGCCTTGATGGGTTTCGCCGTCACCCGCAACCGCGCCGCCGTGGTCTACCGCGAAAATCACAGGCAGATTCTGAATTGCAACGTCATGAATAATATTGTCATATGCCCGTTGCAAAAACGACGAATACACCGCCACAACGGGTTTCATCCCGCCCATTGCAAGCCCCGCCGCAAATGTAACCGCGTGTGCTTCCGCAATTCCCACATCAAAAAATCGTTTCGGAAATCGCTCCTTAAACCGCGAAAGCCCAACGCCGTCACGCATTGCCGCCGTGATTGCCACAATTCGCGAATCACTCTTCGCTTTTTCGCACAGGTGTTTGGAGAAAATATCCGTAAATGTAGGCTCGCCCTGTTCCGCTTCGGGCAAACCTGTTTCTACATCGAATTTCCCAACGCCGTGGTAACTTCGCGGCTGTTCTTCCGCGATATCGTAGCCCTTGCCCTTCGTTGTGACAACGTGTAAAAGTACCGGCCCGCGCAATTTGCGCACCCTTCGCAAAGCCGTAACAAGCGCGGAAATATCATGCCCGTCCACCGGCCCGATGTACTTGAAGCCCATTTCTTCAAAAAGCACACCCGGCAAAACAGCGTATTTTAGAATATCTTTCGCAGACTCAATCCCCCGCGTAATAGGCGCGCCTACAACAGGCAGTTTGTCCAGAATAAAGTGGACATCCTCTTTCGCGCCAAGATATGCCTTTGCCGTGCGCAACGAGTTCAAATGCCGCGCAACCGCGCCCACATTTTTGCTGATAGACATTTGGTTATCGTTAAGAACCACCAGCAAATCCGTATCCGCCCTGCCCGCGTTGTTAAGCCCTTCATACGCCAGCCCGCCCGTAAGCGAACCATCTCCAACCACCGCGATAATCGCCTTTTTTCGGTGCGGTTCTTGCGGCGGGGTTATGCCCATTAGTTCGTCGCGTTCTTCCACATCCCGCGCAATTGCCAGCCCCAGTGCCGCCGATATCGCCGTGGACGAATGCCCCGTTCCGAAAGCGTCATGCTCGCTTTCGCACGGTTTCGGAAAACCGCTTAGCCCATCCATTTTTCTTAAATCCCCAAAACGCCCTTTTCGCCCCGTCAAAATTTTATGTACATACGCCTGATGCCCCACGTCCCAAATAATCTTATCATACGGCGTTGAAAAAACCGTATGCAAAGCCAGCGTCAACTCCACAACGCCCAAATTAGACGCCAAATGCCCGCCCGTATCAGAAATGCTTTTTATCAGAAATTCCCGAATATCCCCCGCCACCGACCGCAACGCAGAGATACTTAAACGCTTTAGGTTGTCTTTTTTCATTTGCGTTGCTCCTCTGTGCTTTTTTAAGACCTCGGGGGCGTTGCCCCCGAACCCCCACAAGGGGACAGTGCCGTTCGCTACGCTCACTTCATTTCCCCTTGACCCCTTCTTTGAAAACCGCATATGCGGTTTTCAGGTTAAAGTTTTTTGCCCCGCTTTTTTTCAAAAAAGCGGGTAGGGTGCGGGACGAAGTCCCGCGGTCTTTAATTGTGAACAGGAAAAATCCAGTAAGCGGAAACTGCCACGATTATGCCAAGGAGTGCGCCTGCCATCACCTCCAGTGGGCTGTGACCGAGTAGTTCCTTTAGCTTTGTGTCAAGTTTTATGCCCTGTTTTTCTAGGCGGGAAAAGAGGAAATTTATGGCTTCTGCTTGTTTTCCTGCGGCGCGGCGTATTCCGAATGCGTCATGCATAACAACCAGCGCAAGGGTTGCCGCAACGGCAAACAGCGGCGTACTAAAGCCCTCGTAAAACCCAATGCTAAGCATCAGCGCGACAACCAGCGCACTGTGCGACGACGGCATTCCGCCCGTGCTGGTAAGCATTGCCCGCGACCAAGATTTTGTGCGCCAGTAATCGAAAAAGACTTTCAATATCTGCGCAAGAACCAGCCCCACCACTCCCGTAACCAAGTGGCGATTAGTAACAATATCGTAAAACGGCGTACCTTCCACCATTACAGTTCGTCCTCCATATTTCCAAACGGTTCAAGCGCAAACCCATCTGCTGCTTTTTGCAAAACCAGCACCTCTTCCTCGCACCGTTGCAAAACTTCGCCGCATTCCTTCACCAACGTTATGCCGTCCTTGTACAACGCAATGGCGTCCTCAAGACCCGTTTCGCTATCCTCAATTTGCTCCAGCACTTTTTCTATACGTTCTAATTTTTTTTCAAATGACATACGTTTCTCCTCTTTTTAAGACCTCGGGGCTCTGCCCCGAACCCCGCAAGCCTTTAAAAAGGCTTGACCCAAACTTTGACATGGACTGGCGATAAGCAAATTGCATTCCTAAAATCGCGCGAATGCGCGATTTTAAATTAGGGGTCAAGGGGACTCGTCCCCTTGTGGGGGCGGTGGGGGTGAAACCCCCACGGTCTTAATCTTTTCAATCGTCGCAAAAGCCTGACCATCTGCGTAGGTTATTTTTATATTTTGCCCTGTGTGAAGGGTTTTTACGCTTGTGATGGGGGTGTTTTCGTGTTGGGTTAGGGCGTAGCCGCGTTTGAAAATGGTGAAGGGTGATGTTTTTTCAAGGAGAGTTTCCATGTGGGAAAGGGTTTGGCGTTCGTGGAGAAGGCGTGTGTTTGCGGCGCGGGAGAGGGATGCGAGAAGCGTTTTCAGTCCAACGCGGCGTTGGAGGATTTTGTCCGAAAGGGCTTGCGAAAGTTCCGCTTGCATTTCGGATAGGTATTCGCAGAGTTGGTGCTGGTCGTAAACGGCGGTTTGCGCCGCGGCGGTTGGGGTTGGAGCACGAAGGTCTGCAACGAAATCGGAAATGGTGAAGTCGGTTTCGTGGCCTACGGCAGAAATTATCGGGATTGCAGAATCCGCAACCGCCCGCGCAAGAATTTCCTCGTTAAACGCCCACAAATCCTCCACAGAGCCGCCGCCCCTACCAAGAATAATAACGTCTGCGCCGCCGAATTCGTTTACTTCGCGGATAGCGCGAACAAGGTCTGCCGCCGCGTTTTCGCCCTGAACGATAGCGGGCGCAAGAATAATTTTAACCGCCCTGTTACGCTCCCGAATAATTCTAATAATATCGCGCACAGCCGCGCCCGTGGGGCTTGTGATAATCGCGACCGTGTTTACAAAAGGCGGCAATGCCCGCTTTCGTTCCTGCGAAAAAAGCCCCTCTGCTTCCAGTTTTTCTTTCAACTGCGCAAACGCAAGTTGCAAACCGCCCACGCCTGCGGGTTCCATATACTCCACGTATAGCTGATATTGCCCCGTTTTTTCATACAGCGACAACCGCCCAAAAACAACTACCTTCATCCCGCTGCGGGGAACAAAAGCCAAATCCATGGCACTGCCCTTGAACATTACGCCGCTTATCGCCGCGCCCGCGTCTTTCAGCGTAAAATACAAATGCCCCGACGAATGCGCATTAAAATTACTAAGCTCGCCTTCAACAAACAGACCCGCCAAAAGCGCGTCTGCCTCCAAAGTTTTTTTAACATACTTATTAACCTGCGCAACGGTGAAAACAGTACGAGCCGTCATGCTTCCTTCTTCTCCCATGCCCGTGCGACATTGCCCAGCACACCGTTTATGAACGCGGGCGATTCGTCCGCGCCGTATAGCTTGGCAAGCTCTACAGATTCGTTTACGGCAACGGCGGGCGGAACATCTTTTTCGCAAAGCATTTCGTAAATGGCAAGACGCATTAGGGCAAGGTCGGCTTTGTTTAAGCGGCCTATTGTCCAGTCACGCAGGAAGTTTTCTATTACGCCGTCAAGTTCTGCGCGGCGTTCAAAGACACCCCAAAAAGCGCGGTCGATATATTCTGCATCGCGCTTCGTGGGGCGTTTTAGATTTTCAAAACCGTATTCTTCAAGTTCGCTGTATTCCAGAAAATCGAAGTACGCCGCCTTTGCTTTTGCAAGCGTAGGCACGTCAAGCGCGCCGATAAACGGCAACCCGAAAATCAAATGAAATACGTGTTGGCGCGCCGTTCTGCGGCTTGTTTTTTTCATGCTTTGCTCTGCGGCTCTACAATTGCGCCAACGGTTACGTTTACGTCTGCAACGGTAAGTCCCGTCATCGTCTCTATTGCAGATTTCACGCGCTTTTGCACATCTATTGTTACCTCATGAATTTTCGCGCCGAAACATACCGCAATCAAAATCCCGACTGTCACCGTCCTGTTTTTTACAGCCACGCTTGTGCATTTCGCAGGGTTCTTGCGTGTGGTTTTGCCCCCTGTGCGCCACGTTAAGCGCGAAACACCATCAGCTTCCAGTGCCGCCGTTCCCGCAATTTTCATCAGAACTTCGTCTGCAATGCGAACAAAACCGCCGCTCTCTTTTTTTATTTCAGTCATCAAACGCGCTCCCTTCAATAAATTTCCATGTGGATTATAACATTTGTATTACATTTTGCCAATCGAAAAAAATTTCAACTGCTGTTTTCAAACTTTCAGCGTAGTATGATAATTTGCGAGCAAAAAAATCGGTGGGGGTATTTGGCAGGTCTAATGTTTTTTCAGAATGGTTATATCTTTGTAAAGGGGCTTGCTAAAATAATTATTTTGAGCATGGTTGCCCCCATGCTATAATCACAGTAACAGAAAGCAATTAGATGCACATATATGGGGGTAATCATGGAATGTAAATCATATCCGTTTAACACACTTGGCAATTATATATGGGTTGATATTGTTGCCTTTCATAAAGGCAAATGGTTATTTAGCAAACACAAAGAAAGAACAACATGGGAAACACAAGGCGGGCATATTGAAACCGGTGAAACACCATTGGAAGCCGCAAAAAGGGAATTATATGAAGAATCAGGAGCAATAGAGTTTGACATCGAACCGCTTTGTGATTATTCGGCAGAAGGAATCATCAACGGAGCCTATATACAGGCGAATAGTCAAGTTTATATTGCACAAGTTCATACATTGGGTGAAATACCATGCGACAGTGAAATGGAACGAATCTCTTTCGTTGACTCAATCCCGGATAACTTAACCTATCCGGATATAACAAACGAGATTTTACCAATAGTCTTAAAAAAAACGACGAGCAACAGTAATTACTATCTGTGAAAGCAGGAACATTATGGAATCATCAAAACGCGATATTGTATATGAACTTGAAGGTCAACTATTCACATGGGATAAAATTAAAGCCGAATATGACTTGAGCACTATGAAGCGCAGAGGGCATCCTCTTAGGGAGAAGGTATTGCGGGGAGAGATAACGTTGATAAACCCCTTAGAAATCCCGGACAGGGAAGCCAAGTTAGCCGCGCTCCCCCCTGACGAGCGAGTATTTGTAACCGATTTTCTTAAATCGTTGCAGAATGAAAGAGAATCTATAACGATATAATTTAAGGGGCTAGGGTGTGTTGCGCGGCTGATAGCAACGCATATTTGACAGTGTACGCTCCAGCATTTACAATACGTACAACAGAAAACAAGAGGGAGGCACTTATGCAAACTGTAAATGTTGTTTTAGACACTGTGGATAAAGTTAAAGGCTTTGTCAATACAGTCGCGCCGCTGGAGGGCGATATCGACCTCGGCTCTGACCGCTACGTTGTTGACGCAAAATCCATCATGGGCATTTTCAGCCTTGATTTGTCCAAGCCGCTGCAACTCACCATTCACGATGAAGCAACCGCATCGCGGATTGTTCCGCTCTTAAAGGCGTATATCGTTTAAATTTTTACGGATAATAAAACCGCGGTGAACTACAGTGCATCGCCACACAAAAACCGCGCAAATGCGCGGTTTTTTAGCATAAGGAGAATAACAATGGCAGAAAAATGGTGCTTAAACGAAATTTATGCAGGATTTGATTCGGAAGAATTTATGGCAGACTTTTTGGAACTGCCCAAAATGGCGGAAGCGATGAACACGCTTTCGGGCGAGCTGATAGGGTTTCCGGATGTTGTAACGCTTGTGCGGAAGCTGGAGGAATATGTCACCAAGAACGACAGATTAAGTTCGTATGCGAATTTTGTGTATGCAACGGATACGGCAAACGCGGCGGCGTCTAAGTTTATATATCTGCTGGAAGCACTGAATGCGGAAACCAGCCGCATGAAAGTGAGACTTGCGAAATATCTTGCGAAGGTTGCGAAAGACGGCGGTAACATAAACGCGCTGGCGAAGGAGCATGACGCGGAGGATTATGCATTTCAGCTACAGCACATGGCGGAAGAATATTCCCACATGATGAGCGAGGACGAAGAAACTTTGGCGGCGCAAATGTACAACACGGGTTCGGGCGCGTGGTCGATGTTGCAAGACAAATTGATTTCCATGCTAACCTGCGAATTTACTTGCCCGAAAACGGGCGAGAAAAAGATTATCGGCATAAACGAGTGCCGCAACCTTGCATACGATGCGGATTCTGCGGTACGCAAGGCGGCATACGAAGCGGAACTTGCCGCATATCCCAAAATTGAAGAATCCTGCGCCGCCGCAATGAACGGCATCAAGGGCGAGGTAAATCTTCTAAGCCGCTTGCGAAAATTCGACCACCCACTGGACAAGACCCTCTTTGACAGCAACATGACGCGCAAAACGCTGGACGCAATGTTTGAAGCAATCGACACAGACATCCAGTGCTTCCGCGATTATTTGAAGGCAAAAGCGAAATACGTTTCCAAAAGCGAAAGCGGGCTTGCTTTTTACGATTTGTTCGCGCCTGTCGGGGCGTCTGCCGAAAAAACATTTTCGTATGAAGAAGCAAAAACCTTTGTTGCGGAAAACTTCGGCAAATTTTCTTCCGAGATGGAAAAAGTTGCGCGACTTGCATTCGACAAAAACTGGGTAGACGTACAGCCGCGTGAGGGCAAAGTGGGCGGCGCGTTTTGCGGCGACATTTACGCAATAAAACAGTTCCGCGTTTTGCTAAACTTCGGCGGAAATTTGTCCGACATCATCACGCTGGCGCACGAACTGGGCCACGGATACCACAGTATGCAGGTGATGCAAGAGGGCATTCTGAACACGGGATACCCAATGCCCCTTGCAGAAACAGCGTCCACTTTCTGCGAAATGATTGTCACAAACGCCGCGCTTAAAACCCTGCCGCAAAGCGAAAAATTACAGCTAATCGAAATCGGATTGCAAGACGCAACGCAGGTTATTTTGGATATTTATTCGCGCTATCTGTTTGAAAAAAGCGTTTTCGCGGCGCGGTTAGACCACCCGCTTTCCGCCCAAGAACTGTGCGAACTAATGCTTGCCGCACAGCGCAAAGCCTATGGCGACGGTCTTGACCCGCAAAAACTTCACCCATATATGTGGGCAATAAAGCCGCATTATTACAGCGGAACGTCCAGTTTTTACAATTTCCCGTATGCCTTCGGACACTTGCTTGCAAACGGTCTTTACAAAATCTACGACCAAGACCCCGCCTCTTTCGGAAAAAAATATGATAATTTCCTCCGCGTTTCGGGCAAAATGTCAATAACCGAAAGCTGCAACCAACTTGGCATTGACATCGAAAACGCCGATTTCTGGAAAGGCGCGATTGACGTAATCAAATCCGCAATACAAGAATTTAAGGAGCTGACAAAATGACCTACAAAACCAAAGGCGTATGCTGTGACGAAATTCAAGTAGAAGTTTCCGACGGCATTGTAAACGAAGTAAAATTTTCAAACGGCTGCAACGGCAACCTAAAGGGCATTGCCGAACTAGCCAAAGGCCGCAAAGCCGAAGACCTAATTGCCAGCCTTTCCGGCATCCAGTGCGGCGTGCGCGGCACCTCCTGCCCCGACCAACTCGCCGCCGCTTTAAAATCTGCTATGTAAATTCCATTTCTGCCCCGCAGATTCTTGACAAACCCGCAACCCCAATATATACTACCTTTCGTTGCCTGCGGGCAATGTTTCTGGGTGTGGCGTAGCTTGGTAGCGCGCTAGACTGGGGGTCTAGAGGTCGAAGGTTCAAATCCTTTCACCCAGAGAGTAGAAATGTCAGTAAAAACAGGCCTTCCGAGGAATCGGAAAGCCTGTTTTTTTGCTTTTACCCTTCAAATACCCCGTTGTCTAACGGCTGTGTATTGAGGGCATTAAATTTTGCATTCGTTACACCGGTAGTCGGTAGTCGTGGCGAACACGTCAGGGTCGTCGGTGTCAAAAAATCGCTTTAATCGCCACGCATAATGAGGGCTTAACTCAAGTAGAAATAGCTAAGCTATACGGCTGCTACTACACGACCATATGGAGGGTCGTCAATAAGATAAAACGCTGAAGCTCACCTCCCGCTCGAGGTTAGCTTACTAAGGGAAAAACATGGTAAGGAGTCATATCCGAATATTCGCTTACCTTCCGACTATGTGCGGAATTGTGGCTTCTGTCGGTCAGCACGGGTAGTCAGGCGGGAGGTCATTGGGCTACAGAGGTCAGACTACATTTTTTGGAGATGTAAAATGCTTGCAAAATCAAGAAAGCCCCCGAAGGGGCTGTTCTCTTTCTCGTAGAGGCTGAGGTGTTGCTACAGCAGATTCGGTATATCTCGCATTCCTCGGAGTACTCGATATACTTGGATTGTTTTTGTTTATTCGTCTACACGGTAGAATAGATGGTATTGGTATGGCAGCACCATTAAGCGCAAGGTTTCATCATGGATGGAAACTGAACACATAAACGGATGTTCTAGCAGGAGGTCCGTTTGTCTTTCGACAGCCTCCGCAAACTTCTCCGCAGCTCTCGGGCTGTGTTCGTTGAGATAAGTTTCAGCCTCTAGGATGCCAATTATGGCTGCCGGCAAATAATCAAGCGTGTACAAGGTCTCTATCCTTGCGTTGCTGTCTTAGCCGTGCCTTCATCTCATCCTGTGATACCCATAAGGTATTTGGATCGGCGGCTTCTAGCTTAGCTTTCTCTAATTCAGCCTTGATGTAAGCATTGTGAGCAGCTTCACGGTAGGCTCGTTCCGTCTGAAGACTGAAAGGGATTTGCCCCTCTCGGATTGCCGTTCTTAGGAATAAGTCTATTGCCGTGGTCATATCCATACCGATTTCGCCAAACACTTGTTGTGCGTCTTGCTTCACCTTTTCATCTACATTCACCGATATTCTCGCAGTTGAAATCATAACCAACTCCTTTCTATGGGTCTATTATGCACCCGTCATGCACATATTGTCAACGTTGAAATCTCGATGCCTCTACGTTGGACTTGCGCCCGCCACTAATAAAGCAGGCTCATAGGCAAGAGTCAAGGCTCATTTTTAGCGATTAGACACCTCTAAACTGGGGTCAGAGGGCTGTTTTGGGATATGGAGTTTTTTGATACACTTGCCAACATCCACACTCTGTTTATTTCTTTACTATATAAAATTGTACTTTCGTTTCTTCACTCACGTAAAGCAAACCATTACTGCTGGGTTTAACCCTAAAAACTGCTTGGATTGTTTCACCTTTCGCCTTGCTAGAAATGTCGTGGAAACCAGCCGGTTCCATAATAGTTTTACTATATTTGCAGAAAACAGGAATATAGCCTATGTCAAACTGATCAACGATTTCGCCAGCATCGTTACGCTGTACAAATAGCAGCTTAATCTCTCCTGGTGTTATAGAACTGCCACTATTAATCTGTAGATACGCCACGAAAGATATGCCACCTATCATTTGGGCGTCAATTAGGGTTGCACCATCTATAGCTTTTTGCGTTTGCCCTAAGATGACCAAGGTGTCGAATTAAGCATTTTCACCCCAAGGGCTTAGTGTCGCACCGCAACGATTCTCAAAAAAGTTACCCATTGACTCTGCCCATTGAGCCTGCTAAGACTGTATGTGTAACAACACAAAACAAAGAAAGGAGCAAGCATAACACAACAAATCAAGAATATGACGAATATTACGCCAATACCCAGCAGGAGCATCCATAGCCCATACTGCTATTAAAACGCGCACACGACGCCCCTGTGCGCGCGTCGGGGGCTATTATATGGCTACCGAATACCGCGTGCATTATTTCTTTCGACTGAGAGCGGAGTCAATATTGTGATGTCATAACCCAACGCTAGGCTAAGCCCGGCAAAACCTTGGTTTCCGATAAGCGACACCGTTATTTCCACCTCATCACCGGGTTCACCGGTCGCTGTTCCTGCGACGAGTGTCAGTGCGCCGGAACTAGTGGTGGGCACACTGTTCATTATCAAAGTGGGCAACGAACCGTCTTCGATATGCCAAATATCGGTATCCCAAGCCGTCCAAGTTGATGTAGTAGTAGTCCAGAATTCTTCGCTCATAGCTCTGTCAAAGCCGATGTTTGCACCCCGAGGGGTATTGTGGCTGGCGACTCCCGGAAATGAACCGCCCGACATAGGATTTAGTGCAAAATTTCTACTGAGAGAATGGTTAAGAACACTATCACCGACTATGCGGTTGGTGTGGTTACTGCCTTGCACTTGTGCAGAGGAGTTGGTCGAACAGAAAAATGCAGCGTAACAGTCAGCGTATTTGAGACAAAGGATTTCAGAACGCTATTTATTGGCAGAGCGGGGGATGCCGTGCCGTAGACGCTTCCCGCTGACACGGCGAGCGGGGTAGTTACCGCCTAACTCGCCAGCGGCAATATTGAGCATCCCCCGATGCCGGACCCCTGATGGCGGCAGCACCTTGACAATTTAACTTCGAGAGCTTGATGCAGCCAAGCATACAAGTGAGATAAAGGTTTTTTGCGAATTATGGCTTACAGCATCTTATGGTTTCAATAAACAAACCACAATTAAGGAAAGGAAGTACATGGCAAAAAACGAAACGCGCGCAATCTGCGCAATCTGCATCCAACCGATGATGCCGAAAAATCGCTGTACAGTATCGCACCTTGTTATTAATAACAGGAGGCATGAGCGAATTAAGGCTGGTGATTCTTTGGATTACCCTTCAACTTTTCGCGGAGGTGACCTTTGCCACGATTGTGGTGTTGGTGCGGGTCAATATCACCATTTAGGTTGTGATTCGGAAAGATGCCCTGTTTGTCACGATCAGTGAAGCAATTGCTCGCCGGTCGTCTGACGATGACAGGTTGATAATCGAAATGCCGAGGGAGCAGTTTACCGAAGTGGCGATAGACAATATCCGGAAGATTATCGCCAGCAAAGCTGTACTGATAAAAAAGGCACTTGGCATAAGCCATCTACCTCTTCTTATCGGTGAGGAGAAGATACATTTTCCGTGGTTCATCCTTACAGGTGAAGACGGCGAAGTAGATACCTATCTACGCTTTGTTACAGCCCTATGCAAAATGGCGAAGGAATCCCAACGCATCACAGCCAAGGAGCGTGATACAGATAACGACAAGTTCACAATGCGTGTATTTCTGATCCGATTAGGTTTTGTCGGGCCCGAGTATAAGTTGGCGAGGAAGATTCTGTTGCGGAATTTATCCGGCAACAGTAGCTGGAAAGCCGGGCAATCACCCACACAATCGGAAAATTCACAAGAACCTTCCGAAAAATAACAAATGCACTTTAGAGATGGCACAATTTAGCCATTTCACACCAGCTTGTTTTACGCAAGCTGGTATCCAAAATAATATACACAGAAACATCAAGCATTTAGTACAGCTAAATGAGAATATTGGGATGTGGCAAAGAGCAGTTTCGCACTTTACAGCACCTTATTTTATTAACACAGTACAAAGGAGATTCGTATGGAAGAGAAACAATTAGAAGTCATACCGTTGGATGTTCGGCTGTTGGCAGCAGACATCGACCATTTTTGGAGCATTTACGATGAATATGCGGAAGTTTATGACGGTGTCCGAAGCGATGATGAGGTAGCTGAAAACATCATACATATCGCAAAGGATATTTACTATGAGAGCAAAGAGACATCCGTGATGCTTCAAGAAGCCATTAGAAGCTGCGAAAGCTGTAATGAGCCTAATTTGGCAAAACAAGCAAGTGACCTCTTGCACCGCATTAACACTGCGAAAACAAACAAAGACGCGGCAAGGTAGCGATTGCTTCTGCAAAATATCCCAATTTGACTGTATTTAGCTGCACTAAGTGCTTGAACACTTAAACACTAAAGACTTGGCACAGATAAGCTGGCGTAGGCAAAGACCTGTGAAGCACTGCATTATGGCGATGCTGATTTATTAAATGTTAATGGTGAAAGGATTACTATGGAAAAACAATCAACGAAAAAGTCGTCTCTAGACGGAAAGGGTGGAAATAATAAGACGCTTGAAGTGGGCGACAAAATTTCAGATGAAAAGTATCGCGGTCCCTCAATAAATATGGGTGGCTGGTTTGCAATCGTGGATTTAGAGGATGACTCTATCTGCAATGTTGCGTGGTGTGTGTATGATGCGCGAGAAATTCTGGGAACGGAGATGTGGGAAGAATTCCAAGATGATTGGAAGACCGCCAATCCTGAGTATGACGGTATCGATGTACCCGATGAAGTTAGCGAAGTATTCACAAAACGCTATGTTGTTGTCAGATGTAAGATTACCGTGAAAACCGGCGAGGACATATGGTAAAAAAACAGAGAAAAAGCAAGGCGACCCTTCTCGGTACGACAACGCTACGGCGTATGGTCAGTGCGTCTTTCAATGAGGGAGATGCTCTATATAGTCGTAATACCTACGCTGAGTGCTTTATGGCGAAGTGGCGACTTGATGACAAACCCGCTGATGGTGATGAAATTGTGTATGTCTACTATCACGCAAAAGAAGATGAGACTATCATGACGAACATCGAAGATGACATATGGGGAGCAATGGGTTCATCTGCCGGTTTCAAAGGCAAATTAAAGCCAGCGGAATTTTCTGATGTAAGCGTGTGCGAAAGGTCTTCTGCACATGACGATCAACAAAAACTGACCAATCACTGATTTTGACGGAATTTGCGGTTCGCAACAAACACAAACACCAAAAACAAACAGTGAAAATGCAAAGCCAAGAAGCAGTAGTTTAACGCAAGTTTGTCGGCGCCTAGTTTATCTGCGCCAAGTCTTTAGCCGAGTCAACAAAAATAAAAAACAAGGAGAATCAGGTTATGCAAATCAATGCACTCAATGTTACTGAAGATAAAATGAGGGATGCCATTAAACACGCTGCCGCTGTATGGAAGCTTAATGCTCAACTGTATGAGTTGTTTTGCTTGAACCATCACCAAGCCGTGCTTAAAGATTTGGTCCAGATAGGCTGAACGGCAAACACCGGCTACGATCACCGCAACTACGGCACTGCTCGCTTATAAATGTTAATGGTGAAAGGATTAAATTATGCAACAACAATCAGGACAAAAGCCGCCGCTTAACGGCGTGCGTGAGGAAGATTCATCTGCTATGGGCGAAAACGCTACGAACAGCTATTTGGCTTTGGAGGCTAAACACCAAAAAGAAGTAAACCAGTTTCCGTTCTTTTTTGCCTTTGGCGATGAGCAGTTCGAAAAGGAGTTGGCAAAGCTCGGATTGACCCTGGACGACACCGATAAAATTTGTAGATTAGATGACATCGGTGCATTCTGCCTAAAATCAAACGCGCCCAAACTCAAGGAGATGTTTGCTAGGCACGAAAGGGAGCGAAAAGAGGCAATCGCCGCCGACACTACAGGCCATGGTTACATCTATGAGATGTTTCTGTATGAGCTTGCGAACTACGAATACTGCTATACAAACGATTTAACCGATACACTGAATGCCATAGGCATTACGCGGAAGGAAATTTCGGAAGATAAAGCATTGTCTGCCGGATTCGAGAAGGCTATTGCAAAAATCAGGAAGCTAGAAGCGTAATGTGCCGGTTTAGCAGATTTTGGCTTAGGCCACCCATCAAACGCTGATTTTATCAGCGATTGAGATGTGAAGCGAAACACAAACACCAAAAACAAACATTGAAAGAGCAGAGCCAAGGGAACGGGAAGTTATGCGGGGCTTAACCGGACACAACCTATCTGTGCCAAGTTTTTAAGCGAGGGATATTAAAGGGCTTGGGGCATTGTCGCGCAATTGAGCCTTGATTCCGTGGCCCACGCGCGCTATGCTTAACGCTGGTGAAGTAGCATTGTTATCTTTAATAAATCTGAGAAAGTTGGGAGGTAATCCATGTGTATGCACAAAATGCAGCCGTAGCCGCCCCTGCACCAATTAGGTCGGCTACGCCAAATAATCTTTTACAAGCCTTGACGGACAGCATGACACCGAAATTCGCCGTGTCGTATCTGCGGGTATCCACAGCAGGGCAGGCGGAGCGAGGTGGCGGGGACGATGAAGGTTTTTCGATTCCGGCTCAGCGCGAGGCAAACAAACGCAAAGCCATGTCTATGGGTGCGATGATTGGCAAAGAATTTGTAGACCGAGGTGCTTCTGCTCGCTCTGCCGCCAGACCCGAACTCAAGCGAATGCTTGAATTTATCAAGGAAAACAAAGACAGGGTGGATTATGTAATCGTTCACAAAGTTGACCGCCTCGCCCGCAACCGCGGTGATGACATTGATATAACCCGTGCTTTAGGCGAGGCAAATGTGCAGTTAGTGTCTGCCTCGGAAAGCATTGACGATTCGCCATCCGGTATGCTGTTGCACGGCATAATGAGTTCGATAGCAGAATTTTATTCACGCAACCTATCCACCGAAGTAAAAAAAGGCTTGAACCAGAAGGCCAAGGGCGGCGGCACACCTAACAAGGCTCCAATTGGCTACAAAAACATCCGTGATGTAGACGAAAACGGCAGGCGAAACAGCCGCGTAGATGTTGACGAAGAGCGAGCCGCCCTTATCACGCTGGCATTCAACGAATATGCCACGGGCGATTGGGCGTTAACAGCACTAGCCGACCATGTATCCGATTTGGGGCTGGTTACACCTGCCACCCGCAGGCTTCCGGAAAAACCCATAGGCAAGCGAATGTTGCACACCATTCTCACAAATCCCTACTATAAAGGCATCGTCCGATACAACGGTGTGGAACACGAAGGTCGGCACACGCCGATTGTGGATGAAGCGACTTGGGATAGGGTGCAGGAAATGCTGAAAATCCGCCTAAACGGTGAACGTACTCGCATTCATGAGCATTATCTGAAAAGCACAGTGTACTGTGGAAAGTGTGGGGCTAGGCTGATAATTCACAATGCTAAGTCGAGGGCAGGGATGCGGTATCCATATTTTGTCTGCTCCGCCAAGCACAATAAACGAAACGACTGCGACCAGCGTTCTTTGCTCATAGACGAAATTGAAAGGCAGATAGAAGCCTTCTATCAGCGGATTTCTTTCACGTCGGCATTTCGTAAGCTACTGCAAGACTGGGCTATGGACAAAATCGCAAATTTATCGGAAGAATCCAAAATCGAACTGGAACGCCTAAAGAAACAGCAGGAAAAACTGGAACGCGAACGCCGCAAGGTGCTTCAAGCCTTCCAAGCCGATGCCATATCGCTGGACTTATTAAAGGAAGAGCAAGACCGCATAGGCAGAACACTTGCAAGTGTCAACGGCCAAGTGAACGCCTACCAAGCCGAGTATGACGAAGTTTCCGGCAATCTCAATGATGTATTTGCGCTTTTGGATGATTGCGGCAAAGCCTACAAGCTGGCGAAAGATTTTGAGCGACGGTGCTTTAACCAAGCCTTATTCGAGCGGATACTGGTTCATGAAGACACAGGTCTGGATGTAGAATATGCCGCCCCCTTTGATACGCTGCTCGACCCAAATCTGTTCACGCTAAAGGGGGAAGTCGAGCGGCAGATTCGTGATAATGAAAATGGGCAGCCCCAATCGGCTGCCCATCTTTCATTGGCGGATTTTGCGAAAAACCGCCGTAACGCAAAAACCGGCACATTTTTTAATAGTGCCGGTTTAAGTAAGAGCATTCTAGTGCAGCTGACAGGACTTGAACCTGCAAGGTCTAGGACCACTAGATCCTTAGTCTAGCGCGTATGCCAATTCCGCCACAGCTGCGTGCAACGAAAAATATTGTAATACAGGCATTCTTTTGTGTCAAGATAAACATGAATTTTTTGCGTATAAGCGAAACCAAAAACGGCAAAGATATCAATAAATAAAACGGGGGCGATAAGATGAACCGCAAATTAAAAATTGTTGCAATATTACTTTTGTGTGTGATAACAGGCTATGGGCTGGGTAGTTTCACATATCTTTTGCGTTTTCCGGGAGAAATACGCCTGACGGAATTTACCACGCACAGGTTAAGTATTGGCCTGCCGCTTTCGGCAACCTTTCACGAGACGGCGGCGGTTACAAAAATAAACGACACACCGCTTTCGGAAATTGGAGCGGTGCGTTTGGGGCGTCCGCTTACAATTCAGACCAGCAGCCAAGGCACGGCAGAGATGACTATTGGTGCGTTTGGTGTGCCGTTTCGGCGCATTACGCTGGATGTTGTGCCGGAGGTGGAGATTATTCCGCTTGGCCACGCGATTGGCGTTCGCATAAACACGGACGGCGTTATGGTGCTTGGCACGGGGTCGTTTGCGGGAGAAGGCGGCGAAACCCACCGTCCTGCCGACAATCTTTTGCGCGGCGGCGATTTAATTCTGAAAGCAAACGGCACAGACATTAACAACAAGGAAGAACTAAGCGAATATGTAGCGGAAAGCACGGGCGAAATTATCTTCCTCGTTCGCCGCGACGAAACCGAAATGGAAATACCCATCACGCCCGAAACCGCCGCAACCGACGACGTTCGCAGAATCGGCGCGTGGGTGCGCGACTCCACCAAGGGCATAGGAACGCTTACATTTTACAACCCCGAAACGGGCGAATTTGGCGCGTTGGGTCACGGCATTTTGGACGTGGATACAAAAATGCTTCTTTCCGTAAGAAGCGGCAACATCATGCCCTCCACGGTGACATCCGTAAATCGCGGCGCACGCGGTAACCCCGGCGAACTTGAAGGCACGGTAAACACAAACATCTCCATGGGAAGCATCGCGACCAATTGCGAAAGCGGCATTTTCGGAACACTGGAGCCGTCCGTGCGCGAAGACTTCGCCGAACTCCCACGCTTCCCCATAGCCCGCCGAACCCAAATTGAAGAAGGCCCTGCAACCGTTTTAACCAACGTGTCAGGCACTTGCGTTCGCCACTACGAAATCGAAATAGAACACATAAACCAAAACGCCGCAGACGAAACAAAGGGCATTGTAATCCGCATAACCGACCCCGAACTCCTGCGCCAAACAGGCGGCATCGTACAGGGCATGAGCGGCAGCCCCATAATCCAAAACGACCGCATCATAGGCGCGATAACCCACGTTTTTGTCCAAGACCCCACAAAAGGTTACGCCATCTTCATAGAAAGCATGATTCGCTACTGCCCCCAAACACAGGAGCTTTATGTATAGAACTGCCACAGATTCTCGGGCGAGAGGGACGGTTGACTTCGCTCGCTATGATACGCCTGCGGCGTACAACCGCTCACTGAAGTCAACCTCCCCTCATGGACAAGACGGATGAACCGTCCCCTTGTCTTTTTGGATAGTCGGCATAAACTGCTCCTTGAGAGTATCAAAATGTGGGATTACCCTTTCAATCGCAATGTCCGTCAATTCCGTTATGATGACTTCCAATTCCTTTTCATCGGCATATTCAACAAAAATGCCCGGCTGGTGAATTTTGAAATAATTTGATAAAAATGGCGGAAGACTATTTATATCGAATAATCTTTCCACGGAGTGAGCAGGACACTTGCCAACAAAAATTAATCTTATCCCTTTGCATAAGTTTGATTTTTGAAAGTACATTTCATACTTAACTCCATTTGCTTGACGTTCGTAAAACCACATACCAGAACCATATTCGGGGCGTTTAACTCTTTTGAATCCTACTGCCGCCAGTTTTTTGTCGGCAACCTTCTTTATAACGGCTGTTATCGTCATTTTACCCTCCTTGCATATATCACGGGATGACTACGTTCTGGTGGACAAGGGGACGGTTCATCTGTCCTTCACAATATATGGATTTATCCATGGGAATCAAGCCCTTTCGTGTAAGACGGATGAACCGTCCCCTTGTCTTTTCCTGTCACAGTTATTCCCTTTCATTCTTTTTTGCATCTGAGGTTGGGACAAAATTTTCGTATTAAATGGACTTTGTAGTACTGCACACACGCACAAGAGATAAACCCTAGGACGAGCAAACAAAAAACAAGACTAATTATAATCCCTTGAGTATGACTCATAACGTTTGGCAAAACAATCCTCGCAACTCCAACACCACCTATAGCCCCCAACATACCAAATGTAGAAGCCTTGTTTGCTGAGGTATTACACTGCTTTTCAGTACCATCCATGTAACGGTTAAATTTGCCTTTCGATTGTATGAATGTAAAAGCAACAACAACAGGCATTATAATCACAACTGCCACATTCATCGGTAATACCCTGATAAAATCACTGTCGAAAATAACAAAGACATTGGGTGCTACCCACGTTAATGTCGATAAGAGACACCATCTGTGTCCCGAATGTAAAAAGAAACTTTCTGCAGAATGTTCGTTTCTATCATTATAGCTTCGCAAAACATATGACTCTATGTCTTTGTTGTTATGCTGTTGCATGATATATACCCCCTCACCATCAAGGAAATGTCACGACAGATGAACCGTCCCCTTGTCTTTTGAGTGGTTTTAGAAAATATTAGGTTTTTGAAGCGGATAGGTATTGTCATATTGGGCAGTCGCATTTCCATGCCACATCCAAGCCGGAGAAATCATCCAAAAGCTTTGATAACTCATATTCCAACTCTTTTATGCTCTTTATGTTATTGATGTACACAGAATTTATTATATCTTCATCAGCAATGCACCAATCATTTTCAATATACTCTATCTCTATTTCACCTGTTCTCAAAAAGAAACGAGTATTATCGTCAATGCTTAAAAAGTTTGAAACTGCAGTTGCACGTCCGTTTTCATCATAGCGATATGCACCTAAAACAATAAAGGCTCTCGCATCATCAGACGTTGAAGGAATTTCCATGGCTAAATTATTTCCAACACTTAAGTTATTAATTTGCCTCAAGCTAAATTTATTCATTTGTGATTACACCTGCCAATCACATCCAAAGGTGGACAAGGGGATGGTTCATCTGTCCTTCACAATATATGGATTTATCCATGGGAATCAAGCCCTTTCGTGTAAGACGGATGAACCGTCCCCTTGTCTTTTTTTCGCCTACCGCCCACTAATCTAATCTTTCCTACCCTATCGCTACGCGGGCGGCGAGTGGGGGCGATTGCTTTTGGCGAGCGGTTGTACGCCGCAGGCGTATCATAGCGAGCGAAAGCAATCGCCCCCACTCGCCGGCCCAGCCCCGACCCTACATCCCCAGCACAGCAACCAGAAAGTAAACCGAGCTGTTCCAGTAGATGGCGATTTCGTTGGAGGCGAAGCTTTCCTTGTGGTCTACGTAGAATTTGGACGGGGGATTGCCTTCGCAATGGGTTTGGAGTACGACATCGCGGGGGGTGGTTGGGTTTGGGCCGCCCACAACCATGCCGGGGAAGGTTTCGCCAACGGCAACAGATGGGCGATGGTGCGGGTCTTTTGCGGGAAGAGAGCCGAAGCCCGTTACATAGCTTTGCGAAAGGGGATTGCGCCCCAACAGATAATGGATATGCTCTTTTGCGGCGTTTGTGTATGCGGCGTTTTCTTCGACCAATTTGCTGTAGAGCAGTAGGCTCATTGCGTTGTTGGCAACGTCAAGGCTACTGCCCCAGCGGTAGGTTACGCCAAGGGAAGTTCCGAATGGCTCGCTTGCGTGTTTTTGCATTATTTCTTCGCAAACGGCGCGCAAGCGGGTTTTCATTTTTTCGGAAAGTTCTGCGTCGGCGGAAGATTTTAGGCTTAAATAGGCGGTTATGCCGTATGTTCCCATATTCGCCCAGCCCAAGCCTACATATATTTCACTTTGCTTTATTACATCATGATATTTTTCCGCGCCCGTGGCAGAAAATAATTCACACGCCGCCCAAAAGATTTCATCTTTGGCGGTGATGTCGCCGTATTGGCCTGTGGTTACGCCCTCGGGGTTTACGAAGTTTGGCGCGTCAAGATTTTGTTCGCACCACGTCCACGCGTGTTCTGCCGCCGCCAGAAGTGCGGCTTTTTTGTCGGGATAAAAACGGGACGCAAGTGCCATGGTGGCGGCAAAATCTGCCGTTGCAGTTAGGGAAATCGGGCAGAGGATAAGCTCGCCCCTTTCATTTTGCGGGGCTTCGTCCAGCGCGTTAAAGCTCGCACAGCTTACCTTGTGGTAAACGCCGCCCGTTTTTTCGCACTGCATTTTAAGCATCCATTCGATTTCAAACCACGTAACGTCTAAGATTTCCTGTAACGGGTTTGCACACAAATCATATGCCAGAAGCAAATCCGCAACCGCCATTGCCGCGGGCACAATGTACCGCCCATAATCGCCCGCGTCGTGCCAGCCGCCGGATACATCCCGCGTCTCCTTAGTGCCGTAAATAACGGCGGGGGAGGTGTGGCAGGGCGGGTGCGACCAAATGCCCTTGTCAATTGCAACGCCGCATTTTTGGTAGTTGAAAGCGTCCAGCAATGCGGCATTTAATCCCGCATAAGCGTCTGCGCCTATTGTAAACGGGTAGGACTCTTGCCCGCCCGCCGAAACAAAAAATTCGCCTTGCTGCGAAAACTCGGAAAAATCCGCAACCCGCACATCCTGCGCGGAAGCCGCGTCATGAACAGCCGCGCCCGTTTTTCCGCTGAAAACCGCCGCCCCGTCCGAGGTGCGGATAATTTCAAAAGCCCCCGCGTCCGTTTCGCAAACGGCTTTTTTTACGTCGTCCGCAAAATACCCTAACTGGTTTACATGAATTTTTTTCATTTGTCTGCACATCCTCTTATGAGTGTATTTTTGAAAAGAATTTTCCTGTCTGCCGCGTTCAATTTTACAGGCTGAAAAAGTGCCGTAGCCCTGTCTGTTTCTTCCGCAAAAACGGGAATTGTCAACCGAAACCCGCCGCGCCGTCCAACAACCCTAATGGCATCGCAAACCTGCGGCCCTTTTTGCGGCGCGTTAAGCATTACGGGCGCGACAAAAGTGTTATTGTTAAAATCCTGAACAAACCACGAAACCCGCTCGAACATCTCATGTGCGCCACGCTCCATGTTCGACAAAATCACCAAAATATACGGCGACGGTGCGTAAATTATGCCCGCGTCATGAAACGCGCCGCCCGCCCAGCCATACTTGCGCGCAAGGGGATAATCGGAACGCAACATACGCACGTTTACATCCGTGCCAACGCCGTTGTCGCCCCACCCGTTAGAGCCTTCCCACCGCGTAAAATGCGGGTGCGAAGTTTGCGCGGTGTTTAGCATATCGTATTTCAGATAGTGTCCGAAACGGCTCGGGTTTTCGATATAATTAAAAATTTCCGTCATAAAAAGCCCTTTGTCACGCGCACTTGTGTTCTGCGCCAAAATATCGCGGATAAGGCGCGTGTCTGCCCCAATTTCCCGCACGAAATCGCGGTACGAAAACGCCGCATCATCCGTCATTCGTACAAGCATACGAAACGCCGCATTGTCCGACTCGCGCATGGAAAGCCCCAGCAAATCCCGCGTGGTAAGCTCCACCCCAAACGGCCAGAAACGCAAAACCCCCGTTCCGCCCCACTCGTCTCGCGGCGAATACACATGAACCTCGTACATATCAATATAACCGCGCTCTGCCAGCTTAAACGTGTACAGCGCGTGGGTAGACTTGGACAGCGATGCCGCAAAAAATACCCTCTCAGGATTGTGAATATACGTAAATCCCGTTTCCAAATTTTTATAAAAAACCGAAACATTCCACCCCAACGGCGCAAAAAACGCATCCAGCGCACACATAGCGGGCGAATACCGCAAATTAACCCAGCCCGCTTGCCCTTCAATTTCCGTGCGCACCCAGTAGCCCTCGCCCCACGCCAATATCTCAATATCCTGCGCACCAAACCGCCCCACCACGCCCGCGCCAAAACACGCCGACTCATACAACTCAAACTCGTGCGGAATATGGTACAGCCCCTCCGCCCGCACAGGAACGCACAAAATAAAAACCGCAAAAAAGACCGCAAAAAAGACCGCAAGAACGCGCAAGTTTTGGCGCAGAATTGCTATCATACGGCTCGCCCCCTAATTTTTTTATGTACACAAGGTATTATACAACCCATGCGGCGGTTCTTCAAGGGGAAGAATTTTCTTTGCAATCTGCGTTGACACATGGGGTTAATAATTTTATAATGGGCATATAATAAAAGACGGCTCTCGATGGTTGTGGAGTCGTCCATGCTAAACCTTATTATTTCTTGGTTTTTGCAGAACCGTCCCTACCGTTAATAGGGGCGGTTCTTTCTTTTTTACGAGACACAAGCCGTTTGGCAAATGCCTTTGCAACTTTCATCCATGCGTTCACCTCCCTTCTTGGCAAGGTAATTGCATGAACCGACCCCCTACGAAAGCCGCAAAAGGATTGTACCACAGTTTAAATTTCGTTGCTACGGCAAGCGTAGCAATCTGCGTTTGACACTTGGGGTTAGTAATTTTATAATGAGCAAATAAAAAAGCGGCTATTGAAGGTAACGAAGCCGCCCATGTTAGGTGGTGTTGAGATGGCTAATTTAACTGAAATAACGATTGCAAAAAAGGAATTATTATTTGATTTGCTTACGCTTGAAAGAGAAAACAGCGGACACGCAGTTAAGGGTCTGGGCAGGCTAATCCGAAAAGCAAAGGCAGGAATGAGCAAAGAGGATATAGCATATGTTGTCGCACTTGTTGAAGAGGAATTTGTAAAATAGAACCGTTTTTGCAGAACCGTCCCCTGCCGTTGACAGGGGCGGTTCTTTTTTTGCGGAATTATTCCAACGCGGCTATTGCCGCAAGTATCGCCTGTGAAAAATCGTTGTGGGCGGCTTGTGTTGCCCAATAGTTATCAGGGGGAATGCCCCTGCCGTCGGGGGATATTGCGGTTGCGGCGCGTAGTGCTTTTGCGGCTTCGATAAGGTCTGCCAAGTGGTTGCGCAAAATTGCTTCGGTTACAACATTTACGGTAACACTTGCCGAAAGATAGCCGTTTGTTACGGTGATAACCGCCGTGCCAATCCGCCCGCCCGTGCCAATTTCGCCCGTGCGGTGGTTTACCGTCACCACGCTTGTATCGGAGGACGAAAAAGTGAGGGTGTCCGTATCAAAGACGGGCTGAATATCAAGGGGAATATGAAATCTTCTGTTTTGCGGAACAAAAACTTCCTCGTTGCGGAACGCAATGGACGTGATTGGCGCGATTACAGGAACAAACTCCATATCCCGCGCACGGGCAAAAGTTTCTGCCGCTGAGCCGGGCAAGCCGTGAATTGTTGTCCAAGCCGGAAAAGAAAAAGCGTCCGCTGAAATATGTTCCACTCGCGGCGGAATAAACACGTTACGAAGCCTGAAACTTCCCGCAAAGGCTTCCCACTGTATATGCGTTGTAAAGCGCGGAATTGTAACATCAACCAGCGCGTGATTTTGCGCAAAGGCATCACTTGAAATCCATGCAATATTTTGCCCCAAGCTAAGGTTTTCTAGGTTTATATTTCCCCGCGCAACGCCCGAGCCAATGTGATTTACCGTATCCGCAAAATAAAGCGTGTGCATTGCGGTGTTGTTATAAAACGCCCGCATTCCAACCCAGCCCGTTGCATACACCCGCGCCGACTCAAGCGAGGTCGCATTTTGAAACGCGCCCACGTCTACCTCCGTTACGGAGGCGGGAATTACAACTTCGCGCAACGAATGCGCATTGTAAAACGCTTCCGCACCAATTGTTTGAAGCCCGTTTGGGAAAATAATTTCTTCCAGCGAATGGGCGTTTCGGAATGCCGCGCCCTCTATCACGCGCAAAGTTTGCGGAAGCGTAATTTCCTGCAAAGATGTACAATTTTGAAACATACCCCACGGAATGGTTTGCAAGTTGTCGGGCAAAACCACTCGCTCAAGGCTTGTTGCGCCGCTGAAAATATTTGTGCCAAACGTGGTTACACTGTTTGGAATAACCACGCTTACAAGCCCCGTTGCGTTTGAAAAAGCATTGTTTCCAATCTCTGTTACGGTGTCGGGGATAATTATTTCCCTTATCCCCGTTGCGTCCTGAAAAAGACTTGGGATTATGCGCGTTATACCTTCTTCAAACGTGACGTATCGCAGACGAGGGGTATTAGCAAACGCCCCGGGCGTAACCCAGCTTGATGCATAGTTTAACCTGCGCGGGATAAAAATGCTTGTAAGCCCCGTATCGCCAAAGGACGCCCAACCCAAATACTGCAAATTCATCGGCAACGTAACCGAGGTCAAGTTTGTGTTGTGTCTAAACGCACCACTGCTGATACGCAAAACCGTGTCGGGAATAACAACCGTAACCAAGTCATTTCTGCGATAAAACGCATTTGTATCTATTGAAGTAACGGGAAAACCGCCTAGAATTTGCGGGATAACCAGCGTAGTAGCCCGCCCCGTAAAGCCCGTTACCGTGGCTTGATTGCTCGATATTCTGTAAGTAAATTCACCCGAAGGAGCAACAACGGAAACCATAACCCCCGCATGACCCTGCAACCACGAGCCGCCCGCAAAACTGCGCCCGTCAAAGCCAATGCTTTGCAAATGCCTGAAGATATCCGTATTCGATTCTTGGTTTATATAATGCAACCGTTTTACAAATTCCCCCGCCAAAGCGGTAGCGATTATTGATGTAACATTTTCCCCGCCGCCAACGGTAAGTGCCACACCCGCAACGGTTTGTATTGTATTAAGCCGTGGGTCAACGCCGTCGCGGTGGCGGTTCGCGCTTCCCGAAACGGTCATGCCCAGCGATATGCCCGTGGCAGTGTTGCTTGCAAATGTCGCGGGTGCCGCCACTTTCGGAAACCACTTAGGCGCGGTTTTCGCCGCTATTTTTACGGTGGTAAGCGCGATTGCCACAACAAATTGCGGTTGCACATCCTCGTCACACAAATAAAATAACCCCGCCATTGGCGCGGCAATTTCAAATTCTACAATATCGCCCTCGTTTGCTAATTCGCCCGTCATGCGCACAAAAATTACATCGCCGTTTATATCCTCCAACGGCGCGAAACCCATTGCAATAAGGTCATCTATGTCGGCGTGTATCTCGCTGTTTGTTACCTCAATTTCAAGTTCCGTTTGCTCCTCGTTATCCAGCACGATTGTCGTAATGTTTTCGTGTTCCGTTATGAAGGCGTTGCGCCATTCAGGTTCAAGAAAACTGCGTACCTCGTTAAAATCTATTTCTTCGCTGAAATCAAGCACTATTCCGTCAAACAAGCTGGAAATATCCTCCGTAAACTCCACCGACAAAACCCCGTACAAGAAGCTGTCTGTATCGCAGAAAAACCCTTTCGCAATCCACTGCCCCGCACCGTCATAAAATGCTTCCAGCCGCCGCAAATCGCGGTAATGCTCGCTTACGACATAAACGCTTTGCACTATGTCCGCATTTTCAATTTGTACCTCAAATGTGAACGGCTCGCCCTCAACGGCACTCAACTGCCCCGTTTGCCCCGCACCTGTAACGGCAACACTCTGCCCACCATGATGCACCACAAAGCCCGACAACCTAGGCTCTGCACCGCCCGCGCCCACCCGCAAATCACTAGGCGCAACCGCCGCAACCATAATAAACGCAACCACAAAACAAATCACACGTTTCATAATCCATCTCCCACCACAAAACCCGCGCATTTGCGCGGGTTTTCGTCAAAGTTTGGGTCAAGCCTTTTTAAAGGCTTGCGGGGTGTGGGGCAGAGCCCCACGATCCTTCCCTAATGCACAGGCACATTAGCCAGCTCGGGAAGGAAAACGATATCTGCGGCGGCGGCTTTTGCTTCAAAGCCGCGGTAAACGGCGTGAGCCATTCTCTCTTCTTCGGTGGGAGTTGGGTCCCACGGGGACGCGCCCATAAGGTCGGCAGGGTTTGGCTCTACGCGCTTGATGATGTGGATACCGTGGAAAGCGCGGATTGGTTCGCTTATTTCGCCCATTTCAAGGTCGCGTGTGCCTTGCTCAAATTCGGGAACCATTTGCCCTGCGGTAAATGTGTAACCTTGGGGCATATCGTGTCTGCCGGGGTCTTGGCTGTAGGCTTCTTTAAGTGCGCCGAAGTCTTCGCCTGCGATGGCACGCGCCCAAATTTCTTGCGCAAATTCCATTGCGGCATCTTCGTCGCCGTCAAAGTCGTCAAGGGTAATTAGAATGTGTTTCGCGCCAAGGAGTTCTTCCATATATTCTTCATACTGCGCGAATCTTGCGGGGTCAGCGATTATGAAATCCATAACCTCTTCCACCAGCGTGAACACGTACAGAACGCGGGCGAGGTGTTCAAAACCGAGAATGCCGTCTGCTTCAAGCATATCAAGGAAGTCATCTTCGCCGTGAATCTCTTTTATTTCGTAAATGTTGTCGCGGATTTCTTGAACAGCGTCATCATCAAGGGAGATGTCGTTGTCTGCCGCGTATTGCAAAAACAGCGATGTAACCGCCGCAAGCCGCGCCGCTTCTTCGCGGACAGTGGTATCCCAATTTGCAAAGTCGATATCATCAAACATTTCCATTTGGATAGTCCATTCCGCTTCCATCACGCGGAAACTAACATCATTCATGCCGATGTCAATGCCGTTTACCGTTGCAACCGTAATGCCCGCGTCCCATATTTCGCCCGTCCATGGTTCGCCGGGTGCGCGTGCAACGGGGGGGTCGGTGGGGGTTTCGTTCTCGTTCCCCTGTGTGTCGTCACCGTTTTCGTTTGCGGCTCCAAGTGCGGCTTCGGGGTCTGCACCGCGTTCGGTTGCGCCGCCGTTTCCGTTAGTGCAAGCGGCAAGCGTAAACATCATTGCGATGGCAAAAAGAAATGCCGCCGCCGTTTTTAAATAATTTTTCATGTGTTTTCTCCTATTCTGATTTTTTTACACAGCCCTATTATACTGCTTTTCGTGCCGAATGGAAGAACTTTCTTCATGGCCGGGATAAACCGTTACATTTTCGGGCAAGGTGAACAGCTTTTCCTTGACGCTTTTAATCAGTTCCGCGTGGTTGCCCGTTGGCATATCCGTGCGGCCGATTGTCCCCCTAAACAGCGTATCGCCCGTGAAAATGACGCCCGCTTTTTCGTCGTAATAACAAACCCCGCCCGCCGTATGCCCGGGCGTGTGAATTACCTTTAGTGTCTCCCCGTTTTGGAAAGTGAAAACATCTCCGTCCGAAAAATGCTTGTCGGGCTTAACAATCACGTCCAGCCCGCGATACCCCGAACGATTGTATTCCGGATTTTGCAAAAGCTCCGTTTCGGCAGAGTGCGCGTACACAGGCGCGTTTGTAAATTCCCGCACCTCGTTTGTGCGAAAGGTGTGGTCAAAATGCCCGTGCGTAAGCAAAATCGCGGATATCTTGATTTTGTTGTCCTCAATAGTCTTTTTGATTGCCTCAAAACAGTCGCCCGGGTCAATCACACCCCCCTCCCCTGTCTCCTTGCAAAAATAGAAATACACGTTCTGCCCATACGGGTTGTCGTTTACTGTGATTAGTTCCATGATTATTTCTCCCTTCTTAAATTAATTTATCAAACAACATTGGGTAGTTGGTTGCGCCGTGAATTACGCGGTAAATAAATACATTTTTCCCAATCACCCGATAGAATGCAATGTATGGCTTAATTAACAGCATACGGTATCCGGCGGCCTTCATTTTTTCATCGGGTACGGGGCGGCCACGATTGGGGAAAACTGAAAGGTCTTCGGCTTTTCGCATAACTTCATCATGCATTTTTAGCGCAGAAGATTTACTGTCCTTTGCGATATACAAAACCAGTTCTTCCAAATCGTCCAACGCTTCTTGAAGGAATTGAACATTATAGGTCTGCATCTATCAGACCTCGTATTTTTTCGCTTACGTCTGCGATGGAATATGTTTTCGCGCCGTGAATCCTGTTAGCTTCCGCCAAAAGTAATTTTTCACGCAAATCCAGCATTTCGTCACGAAAACGATAGGCTTCAATGCTCATTACAACCAAATCGCCCACGCCGTTTTTTGTAAGGAAAATGGGTTCGTTTTTCTTTTTGCACAAATCCGAAATAGAACTATACTCGTCCGCAAGTGCGGCTGACGGCATAATTGTCATTGCAAAACTCTCCTTTCGACAACAAAGAAGCTTCCTACGCTGTCGGCATTATCTCATTTTTCCTGAATTTTTCAAAAAACCATTTTCTAAAACCGTGCAGAAGCGAGTACATAACGGGGATAAGAATCAGCGTAATCATGGTGGAAAATGAAAGCCCAAACACGATTATAACACCAAGGGGCTGTTGAACTTCCGCGCCCTCGCCATGGGCAAACATCATTGGCATAAGCCCGACAACGGTTGTGATGGAGGTCATTAAAATGGGGCGCAAGCGCACTTTTGCGGCGAACACGATTGCGTCAAACGACTGCAAGCCTTCGCGCCGCTTGGTGTTTATATAGTCTACCATAACAATCCCGTTGTTTGTCACGATGCCCATTAGAAGAATCAGCCCGATAAAAGAAACCATGTTTATATAATCGCCCATAATCCACACGCCAAAAAGCCCCGCCGTCCACGCAACGGGAATGGAAAACAAAATAGTAGAAGGGTACGCGATAGACTCAAACTGCGATGCCATAACCATGTACAGCAAAACAAATCCAAGAACCATTGCAATGCCCAACGCCGCAAAAGACTCCATCATCATCTCGAACGCGCCGCCAAATTCGTAGCTCATGCCGCCGGGCAGAACCATTGTGGAAAGCAAATCGTCAACGGCTTGCGTGGCAGAGTTTAGGTCTGTATCCACAAATTCCGCGCTTATGGTAATCATCTGCCGCCCGTTTTGCCGCGTTATTGCCGTTGGCCCTTGGGCTACAACTATTTCCGCCACTTCCGAAAGGGGAATTGTTGTGCCAAAGGGCGTGGCAAGCATCAGATTATGCAGGTCTGTAATGTGAACAAGGCGTTCGGGTTGGTAGCGCACCACTACGTCAACTTCCGTTCCCGCTTCGCGGTACCATGTTACGGTCATGCCCGCAACCGCCATTTGCACCGTGTTTGCCACGGTGGATGCCATTAGCCCGTGATGGCTTGCTCTTGCGCGGTCTACGATAACGCTTGCTTGCGGTTGGCTTTCCTGCAACGAACTTTCCGCATTGCGAATCATCGGCAATGTGGAAATTAGTTCTACAATTTCATCCCCAACACTGCGCAGTAAATCCATCTCGTCCCCGAATAGGCTGAAGCTAATCGAATTTCCACCCATTCCGTCTGCGCCCATTGCGTCCACGGCACTAACCGTAAGTTCTGCACCGGGTAACGGCTCTATGCGTTGGCGTATTTCTTCCATTACTATGTCTATGTGTTCGCGGTAGTTTGCGTCTATTAATTGTATTTGAATATTCGCGGTATTACTGCCGCCAAAACCAAACATTGCCGCCATCATTCCCGCGCCGCCCACGGACACGGAAATGTCTTGGATTACGTCCATGTCGTCTATGCGCTCCAGCACAACGGAGGTTAGTCCGCTTACTTCTTCCAGCAATGCGCCGTCGGGCGCGGCAACGGATATGCTAACCATACCTTGGTCCATAGCCGCCAGAAATTCCATGCCCATGCCGCCAATTACAGAGCCGCTTCCCAACACAAACAGCACAAAGCCCAGCACCACAAATTTGCGATGCGTCAACGCCCACGAAATCACACGCCCGTACCATTCTTCCACGCGCTTGTATCCGCGATTCCACACTTCCCAAATGCCGCGCAATCCGCGCCTTTTTTGTTGCGAAGCAATTTCTGCCGCCATTTCGGGCTTTAGAAATTTGGAGCAAGCCATAGGCACAAACGTAAGCGCGACAATAAGCGAAGACGCCAGCGAAAACGAGATAACCAGCCCCAGCGAGCCAAACATTTCACCTGCAAGACCGCCCACAAAAAGCACAGGCACAAAAACCGCAAGCGTGGTTAGCGTGGCAACGGTAACGGCAAGCCCAACCTCTTTCGCGCCCTTGCTTGCGGCTTCTTTCGGGTCTAGCCCTTCATTTACATACCGCGAAATACTTTCCAGCACCACGATAGAGTTATCAATAAGAAGCCCCACGCTTATAAGCAACGCATTAAGCGTAATCATGTTAAGGGTAAGCCCCGTGAAAAACATAATCGCAAGGCTTGCCACAAGGGAAACGGGAATGCTTACCGCGATAATAAGCGGCGACCGCCCATTGCCAAGGAAGATAAGAAGCACAAGCATGGAAAGCAATGTTGCTTGAAGCACCGTTACCCAGATGTTATTAATCGTGGCGGTGATAAACGTGGATGTGTCTGTGATAATGATAAACGAAAGCTCGGGAAATTCTATTGCGAGGGTGGCGATTTCGGACTGGATTCTGCGACCCACTTCAACGGTGTTTGCCGTGGACTGTTGCGCGATATCCAGCACAATGCCTTGCTGTCCGTTGATAAGCGCGTAAGATGTTTTTTCGCGAAAGCCGTCCACAACCCGCGCTACATCCGACAAGCGAATTACCGCGCCCGTTGGCGTTAGCACGGGCAGATTGCGTATTTCGTCCACGGATTGGAACTCGCCAACGGTGCGCAGTTGCAATTCCGCGCCGCCCTGCACCATTGTTCCGCCGGGGCGGTTTACGTTTTCCATCGCCAAAATTCCCGCAATTTGCTGTGCCGTAAGCCCGTAATTTGTTAGCCTGCCGGGGTCAATTTCTACGCTTATTTCACGCTCTACGCCGCCGCTAACAGTTACGGAACCAACGCCGTCTACACGTTCCAGCCTTTGCACAACTTGGTCGTCAACGATATCCAACAGGCGCACCAAATCGAAATCGCCCGTTACGCCAATGGTGAAACTCTGCATCATGGACGGGTCTATTTGCAGAACGTGCGGGTCTACCCCGTCGGGCAAAAGCATTCGGAACAGGTCTATGTTCTCCCGCATATTCAGAGCGGCGTGGTTCATGTCCGTGCCGTCCTCAAATTCCAAAAACACAATCGAACTTCCCGCCGTAGACGTTGTAGAAATATTACGCAAATTTGTTACCGTGCTTAACGCCATCTGCAACGGGCGCGTGATTAGCGTGTCAATTTCCTCCGGCCCTGCGCCGTCGTAGGTTGCAAACACAACCGCCATTCCGAAATCCATTTCGGGAATAAGCTCTTGTTGCAAATTTGTAAACGCTATCAGCCCAAGAATTATCACGATAAACGTTAGCATGATTGTTGTCACCGGACGGCGAATTGCAAAATCTGACATATTAAAAAAACCCCATTCATGTATTTTTTTTCAAGTACCCATTATACATGAAATTCAGATTGTTTTGTGAGAAAAATGTTATTTTTGCCTAACCGCATAATTATGGTAATATGTAATTCGGGAGGTGCATTATGGAAATTCGGGCATCAGCGGAAGATTATCTGGAGACTATTTTGGTTCTTACCGAGCAACAGGGCAAGGTGAGGTCTGTGGATATTGCAAATCACATGAATTTTTCCAAGCCAACCATAAGCATACAAATGAAACGGTTTTTGGAAAACGGATACATTACCTTCGACGAAAACAGAAACATACATCTCACGGAAAAAGGCAGCGAAATAGCCGAGCGCATTCACAAGCGGCATACGCTTCTTACCTCCGTGCTTATAGCGATAGGCGTGGACGAAGAACAAGCCCGCGAAGACGCTTGCAAAATAGAGCATAGTATAAGCGAAAAAACATTTGAGTGCATTAAAGAGTTCTACGATAAAAATTTTAACAAAAACGCTTGACAAAAATAAGTTAGCCTGATATAACTTGGTTAGTGATTGCTAACTCCCCTTTAGCGACCACTGACCATTTAGAATTTTGTAAGCCATGCAAGCAATACCACTTTTCCGGTGCGCCCCCTTCGCGTTGTTGCAAATTTTTGCAATAAGGCGAAGGGGGCTTTTTTTAAACATTGAGGGAGGTGCCGTTCGCGGTAAACCGCTCACTTCATTGCCCCGAGGTCTTCACATTTATTATTCACCCTTTTTCTTTGCCTCGGCCCAGACGGCAATGCCGCCGCAAATTCCGCCGAAGATGATACCTGCAACGGGCCAGACTATCCAGAAGTTGTCAACGCCTAGAAACAGTAGCCCTACGCCAAGGGCAGACACTAAAGGCCAGTAGATGGCGGCAACTGTTCCAATAATGCCGTCGGCTTTTTTGTTTGCGACTTTGTTGGTGTAGTCGCCCTTGCCAAGGAGGGCGTCAAACGCGGAGCTGTAAGTGGCGGCGACGATGAAGAGGAAAACGGAGAATCCGATGATGTTTAGGAAGACGGGTATTGCAAGGTCAACGGAGGCAACTGCGCCGACGGCTAGGATGATAAGGGCAACGCCGACGGCAATCATGGCGGTGTATCGGGGCATGAAGGCGGCGTGTTTTTCCGAAAGACGTTCGGCAGTGTCTTTGTCGAAGCGCAGGGTGGTTTCGTCATAGGGTTCGTATTTGCTCATGCGGGCACTGTTCACGATAAACATTGTAACGGCGATTGCGATTGCCACAAACATGGGGATTACGTTTTCGTCAAGCACTATCGTGGTAGAAACCCCAAAGATGATTAACCAAACGCCAAGCCCTGTTATTATGCCGCTTTGCTTGGATTTTTTAAGATAGTTGCGGGCATCGTCCATGGGTAGGAAAAGTGTTTCGGCGGTGCTTTTGCCCTCCAGCCCAAGTTCTGCGGTTATTTCTTCCATATTTCCGAAGTCGGCAATTACGCTGTAGGCGGCTTCGTGTTCGGTTTTGCCGTTCTGACGCAGGGCGGTGTATTTTTCTTCCATGTCTGCAAGCATATTTTTTTTCAGTGCCAGCACCTCGTCGGTTTGCGGATACGCCGCGAAAACATTGTCAATGTAATTTTTAATCACGTCCATTGTTAATCGTCCTCTCGTTTTATGAATTTTGAAATCAAATCTTGCGTCGCGCCCCATTCGTCACACTTATATAGGTAGTGTTGCGAACCTTCCGGCGTTAATGCGTAGTACGTTCGCTCTCGCCCGCCGGAAACAGAGCCGGGATACGAGCGCACGTACCCCAGTTTTTCCAGCCGTGAAAACGCGGAGTATAATGTGGTTTCCTTCATTATATATCTGCCGTCCGACAGGTCGGTTACTGTTTTGGAAATCGCATATCCATACGAGTCTCCGTCACAAAGCACCCGCAGGATAATTAAGTCTATATACCCGCGCATTACATCACTGCTTATCGTGATGTCGCCCAAGAAATTACCTCCTCAAATTTTTACTACGTCTGACGTTGTAATGAGTATAGCGCAAACTACTACGTCACGTCAAGTAATTTTTCGTTCGTCTGAAAAATATTTGACACACCCTTAGCCCACCGCGCAGAATGCAATGAAGGAAAGGATGGTATGCACAATGAAAATAGGCGATTATGTAACAACAGAGCAAATTTTAAACCAAAGCGAATGCCGCTGGGTGGTGCTTACGGATTTAACCTATGGCGAATACATTGGGGCAGAAGGCGGCATTATCAGGTTTATAGGGGATAACGAAGAAGCAGGAAATGCGGCGGCAGAAATAGAACTTGGCGGAACAGATACTTTGCTGGTTGGCGGCACAGAAAAGCAATTGTGTGTTGGTGATATATTCATAGACTGAAAGCAGGGGGTGGATTATGAAATTAAAATTGGCTGTTGACCCGAACAATCAATGGTTTGTTCCCGTGTGGGTGCTTTTGAACGGGCAGATGCGGCAAGTTATGTTTAAGGTAGATACAGGGTGCGATTCCGTGATATTAAGCCACAGTACATTAAAGCGGCTGAATATATCCACAGAATTCACAGACTTATCAAAACTACTCGGTGAAACAGGTAGGCTTGCAAGCGGAAAAAAAAGCGAATTTAAAAATTTGGGTGCGGTATCTTTGTACTCGGGAAAAAATCAGCTTGGGCATATATGCGATGTTCGCGCAATGTGCCACGCAACCCGCAAAACCAACGACCTATTGGGCACATCGGTTCTTAAACAATTCGGCAATGTGAATTTCAACTTAGCCGATGGAAAATATATGGAATTAAAAAATTAGCATCACTGCCATTCTTCCCCCGAAGGATGGCTTTTTTATTACAATTTCGTTACATAAAAAAACAACAAGGATAAAAAACCAAACTGTTCAAATAATAGGATGGCAGAGATTTAAGGAAGAACACGCGAAAACAAGGCAAAAAATTTTCATAATGTTACAGCTTTGTTACAATTCAACAAAATAGGTTGAATTGGGTATGTGTGGCGTGGTACACTCCCTTGCGGCATTTTAGAAAAGTGTGATGGTGTTGTGCAAAGAGATATGTATTTGGTTACAGTTTCTTTACACATTGCATTTTTGCATTGACCTAATTTTTCTGAAATGCTATAGTCTCATCAACAACGTGACGAGGAAGATGTTACCACCTCCGTCACTTGTTCAAATCGAAAGTATTTGAAAGGAGGTATCGGTTTTTGCGGGAAACGGCAAAAATGAAGCCAAAGTACCGTCGTTTCACCCAATGGGCTTTCGCCCTAAAAAAGCAAAGTAACAGGGCAACAGCCCACAGGCGCATCGCTTCCAACGGCAATGACATAATCATTGCACCCTGCGCCACACAAGAAGCGCGAGGGAAGCGGCGCGAAAGAAGCGAAAATATGAGCGTAACAATTTTACGCAGTTTCAAAAACCGAAAGGAGAAATTATGAAAAAGAAAGTAGCCTTACTCTTGGCAGTAGTTATGGTAATGTCCTTACTGCCCATGAACTTATTTGGCGCACGCCCCGGTTCTATGCGTGACCCAAGAAATGCACCGGTGTGGAATATCGCACCAAACACGGCACCAAGCCAACCCACAAGCGACTATGCATTTACATTCCGTATAGACGCAAACGCACTGTCTAACTTGTCACTTGATACAGGTGCTATGGCAGTACTTGACTTCACACTTGAAGGTGGCGCAAACGCTTCCGAAGTAGGTTTCGCATCCGGACTTGTTGGTGGTACTTTCACATCAAGCGCGGCTGTACAATTCCACTTCCACGCAGGCCCTAACTTCCGCGTTGAAGGTGAAACAGCAGGCAACACAGAATTTTTCAATCACTTAAACAGCATTGCAAACACCCGTGCAAACCAAGACTTCCTTAGCCGTAGCCGTCCCGGTTCTAACGGTTGGGCATGGAATGCAACAGCACGTGAAAACAACTTCCCCGCAGCATGGGTACACGCAGACTTTTACAGAACAGTTCAAGTTAACCTGTTCGGTGCTGCATGGGGTTCTATCGCAGGGTCTATCCCCGGTGAACTTCCAACCCTTGAAGGCTGGATTGACGTAACAATTGCAGGTATGCGCGCAAGCGAAGACGATGCTGCAATGTCTATCTACCTTCGTGAAGGTGAAGGCACAAGAACACCACGCTCAGTTACACTTGTAGACGGCGTGTCCATGTTCACAGGCTGGGGTAACGGCGTAAACATTACCGCAGCAAGCGTAGTTCCCATGAGCGGTGTTGCTGTTCTTTCCGGCATCAGAATCCGTGAAGAAATCGTAGGCCGTATCCTTTCACCCGAACCCGGAACAACAAACAACGGTTTCCACGTTCGTTTGGTTGCACCCCGCGGCTTCCGCTGGGATGCAGACCCCCTTCTTGGTTACACACGTGACAGATGGGACGCAGAAGGCAACCTTGTTGGCGGTCTTCGCGCAGAAGGTAACACTTCATTTGCAGCACGCAACAACGAAGGTCAACACGCAGACCAATGGGAAGTAGAAATTGTAAGCCTTCCTGCGGCAAGCGGAATTGCTACAAACCCCTTCGTTAACGAAAACACAAACAGAAACGAACTTATCCTTCGTGTTAATACTTCCGGCAGAGGCACAACCTTTACCGCAAGAACACAACCCGCAGAAGTTACACTTCGCGGTCTTAGCCTTATCCCCTTGCGCAACGCGGCAACAACAGGCAACGTAGCAATCGACGTATATGTTGGTGACGTTTTGGGCGCACCCGGTCACTTGGTATGGTCAGGCGGACAAAGCCTTGGCGCACCAAACCCACGCCTTGACAGCCATGGCTCCGGTTCTTTGGGTCATGTAACAGGTTCTCCCGCACAAACATGGAGACACCCCGCAGGTTCTTGGTGGACAGAGCGCACAAACGAAGCTTCTCACTGGAGAACAACAGGCCTTGTAGTTGCAACACTTGACTTTGAAGGCGAACTTAACATCTCCGGTCCTGCAGCAGTTCAAGAAGTACGTTCAGGCGGTTGGTCTGTTGAAACACGTGACTTGGCTCTTATGAACGAACAAAGCGGACTTGCTTTTGCAGATACAGACCGCTGGTTAAACGGAGGCAACCACACCATCCGTATCGCTGAAGTAATCCAAGGCAACCTGTTCCGCACACTTGACCGTTACGAGCTTGTTCCCGCAGTTGAAGGCGTACGCATTGTAGACGCCAGAATCCGCGCAGGCCGCGATGGCGAAAATGCAGACACATTCAGCTGGGGTAACTTTATCCGCCCTGATTTCTTCATCCCCGCACTTCACGAATTTAACGATGACGGTTCAGTTTCTTTCGCAACCAGACCCGCTAACCCCGAAGCACAATCACGTCTTCGTCGTATGGATATCGCACTTATGATAAGTGTTGAAGCAGGCTTCGAAGCAAAACACGGTAGCGATGTTGATGTTCGCGTATACCGCAACGGTTTCTACGAAGGTACAGCAACAATTGCAACCGCATACGACCCCATCACCGTAACACAATCCGAACCCGTACGCATTACACGTAATGCATTCGACGTTCTTGCTCTTACACCTGTTGCAGGTTTCACAATCACAGAAGCAGAATACGGTCTTCTTGACCACGGCTACGAACTTCGCTTTGCACTTCAAGCAGTTCAAAACGGCCGCGAAGTAAACTTCGGTCAATTGGCAGATATGCAATTGTGGCTTGGCGAACCCAGCATCAACGAAGACAGCGGTTTTGAGTTAAGAGAACTGCGCGATGACGATATCATCGGCTTCGAAGTTCGCAGCACATCACACGGTACACCCGCAGTAATTACCTTCGATGAAGTGTATGTTGCAGGTCCAACCGTACCCGGTATCGAGTGGCACGTAGTTGTATACGGCCCTGAAATCTCTGCAAACAGTGACCTTATCCTTGGCGACACAGACTACTTTGACTATGCCGCAGGCAGAGGTATCACAAACAGAAGAGACTTCGATGACGAACACTTGCTTTCAGACTACGCACTTCGCGGACGTTTCTACAATATGCCTTACGATGCACTTGTTCTTGAAGTAGGCGGCATGGCAGTAATCGACGACCCCGCACCTCCGGGACTTCCCGGCGTACACGCACCCGGTGCATTCCAACGTCGTATGTTCACAACAGCATCTATGGTTAACGTAGACGGCGTTTATATCCAAGCTGTAGCGTTCCCAACAGTTGCACCCGGCATTGCATCCTCTATGATTAACCCCCGCGTTTTCGCAGATTTCATCGGCGCAAGCGTTGAGTGGAACGAAGTAGCACGTACAGCTTCCTTCACAGGTATGGACAGAGGCGGCCAAAGCCAAACAGTAGTGCTCACACTTGACAGCCCCGTAGCAATGGTAAACGGCAACCCCGTTGACATTGCAACAGGCGCAGGCCAAGGCGCACTTGCAGGCAACATCCAACCCGTTGTTATCGGCGGACGTAGCTATGTTCCTGCACGCTTCCTTGCAACAATCTTCGGAGTACCCATCGAAGGTGACGGAAGAACAGTTACCTTGGGATAATCTCCTCTAATAAAAAAGAGTCGGAATTTTCCGGCTCTTTTTTTTTGCATTTTTTCGCATTTCATTTAAAAAAAGCTAAGAAATTTTCCGAAAAGGTACGATAAATATATAGGGGAATTAACTTGAAAGCAGGGATGCTAAATGATTATTCAAGCACCAACGGGGCTAACAAACAGACGCGACAGGTCTAACGGGGCGCAGAATGCCACAGCGGCATTTAATTTTGTTGCGCCCGGCGAAAATTCAAGAGACATTGCGCGGCGTTTGCAAGAGAATCAAAACAATATGCTAAAGGAAGCACACAACCGAATCCAAGAACAGCAACAAGAACAGCGCAGACAGCGGCGGCCAAGGCGGCAGGGGTCTGTGCGGTTAAGCAATACGGATTCGCTGGGGCGTGCGCATCAGATACGGGCGCGGCTTCAAGCAAAACTTGCAGAAATTCATGGAAGCGATATGGAAGAGCGTTCGCGCAGTGCAACGGCGATGGATATAAAATTGAAAATAGACCGTGTTGACCGCCAAATTGCCGCAATTCGCCGCCGCGAACGTGCCATCCAAGAAGAGAAGACCACGCGCCGCGACGATTCCAAAGACGCACGCCGCCGTCGCGCCCGCGATATGCAAGAACGCCGCATTTACGTGCGCCGCGATTTCCTGTATCATGCCAACAATGGCGGCTTCGACCCAAACAACCCACTTTTCAATAAAACAGCATTTCAAAACGCCGCTTCCTCCATAGCCTTTGACATCGGCGGAAATACGGGTACAATGGATATTGCCGCAACCGCGTCATTTGAATCGGATTTCAATATGGAAGTGGTGCTGTAAAAATTTTTTACGAAAGTTGTGTTGCAGTGCAAGGCATTTTGTATATCGTGGCAACGCCGATTGGTAATTTGGAAGATATTACGGCGCGGGCGGTTAGGGTGCTGGGCGAGGTTGATATGGTTGCCGCCGAGGACACGCGCCACAGCCGTGGTTTGCTTGCGCATTTTGGGATTAAAGTTCCGCTGTTTTCCTGTCATAAATTTAATGAGGGGAAGAAGGGGAACTTTTTTGTTGGTGCGTTGCTGGAGGGGAAGAATGTCGCGCTGGTTTCGGATGCGGGGACGCCGTGCATTTCGGACCCGGGGAACAGGCTTGTGGAAGCGGCGGCGTCGGCGGGCATAACGGTTGTGCCTGTTTGCGGGGTTAGTGCGGTGGTTGCCGCGCTGTCGGTTAGTGGGTTTGAAGCGTCGCGGTTTGCGTTTTTGGGCTTTTTGCCGAGGGGGAAAGCGTTGGTGCAAGTGCTTTCAAGTGCGTTTTGCGAAAACGAAACCATCGTTTTTTATGAGTCGCCAAAGCGAATTTCGGCAACGGTTGGCTTGATTGAAAAAAATTTCCCCACCGCGTTAATTTGCTTATGCAACGATATTTCAAAAAAATTCGAGATGATATATCGCGGAACGGCGGCAGAAATTGCAACCATGCTGGACGGCAATCCTTCTTCCGAAAAAGGCGAATACACCTGCGTGGTTAATCTTGCGGGCGGGCTGGAAGTAAATTCTTCCGAAGAAAAAGATGCCCAATCGCAAACATTAGAGTCACAATTGGTTGATATTATGGTAAAATCAGATTGCACCTTGCGAGACGCGTCGCGAAAATTACACGAAATTAACAGCGCGTTGTCAAAAAAAGAGATTTATTCCGCAATGTTGCGGCTAAAAGAATTATAGACGATTCAACTGAAATCGCTATACTGGAGGGGTATTAAATGAAAAAAATATTTTTTGCAGCGGGGATTTTATTATTTTTGCTTACCGCCTGCGGTTGCAATTGCGAAGAAATGCAGCCGTGGTACGTGCCTGAACCCGAGCCGGAACCGATATCCGAAATGGCGGGCATGATGGAAGTTTTTGTTTTTGGCATAGGCAGGGCGGACGCTATTCTTATCACGACGGAAAACCATGCCGTTTTAATCGACTCCGGCGAAAACCGCCACGGCGGCCCGATTGCAGGCACGCTTATGGGGCGCGGAATTACGACGCTGGATTATTTAATCATCACGCATTTTGACGCAGACCATGTTGGCGGCGCAAGCCAAGTGATTAATATTTTGGAAGTACAAAATGTTATTGTGCCAAACTACAGCAGGGATACGCGTCACACGCGCCGCTTCCAAGAAGCGGTGCAAAACGCGGGTATTGTGCCGCACGTATTAATGGAAGAAATCCGCTTCAGCTTGGATGACGCCCACTTTATTGTGTGCCCGTCCGATTTGCCGTACTTCTCCTTCGTCGGCATTGATATCAACGACGACTATGATATTGAATTGGAAGAAGAAGACCAATTCGACAATGATGGAAATTTCATCCCCACGGGGGACGATTTCTCCATTGTTGTGCGCGTGGAACACGGCAACAATAATTTCCTGTTTATGGCAGACGCAACCACCGGCCGCAGACAATTATTGCTGGACTGCGAAGAATTTATGGATACAGATTTCGACTTCTTAAAAGTTCAGCGGCACGGGCGTTTCGACAGACGCGCACCACGGTTTATAAGAGCCGTAAGCCCGCAATATGCCGTAATCACAGGGTTCTGCCCCACCATGATAGACGAATTTTATCCCGAACGCCCAACCGATGACAACATCATATCTTTGCTGGACGAAGTGGGCGCGGAAACTTTCTTCACAATGACAAACAGCTTTCAAGTGCGAAGCGACAAACAGAGGCTTATACGTGACTAAGGAAATTTTTTTACCCCACGGAATGGTGCGGCTACCCGCGTTTTTCCCCGACGGAACACGCGGCGTTGTGCGCACCGTTGACAGCATGGACTTGGAAAACTGCGGCGTGCAGGGCATTGTAATGAACGCCTACCATTTGATGACAAAACCGGGCGCGTCCACGATTAAGGCAATGGGCGGCCTAAACGCATTCACGGGTTGGAAACGCCCAATCGTCACGGATTCGGGCGGGTTTCAGGTGTTTTCTTTGTTGCGCGAAAATTCGTCCATGGGAGAAATCCGCCCAAATGAAATTATCTTTCGCCGCGACGGAAAAAAGACCGTTCTCTCGCCCGAAAAGTGCATTCAATCCCAACTGGCATACGGCTCCGATATCCTAATGGCTCTCGACTACTGCACCCACCCGTCTGATTCCTACGATATTCAGTCAAAGGCAGTTGACACTACAATCCGCTGGGGCAAAAAGTGTATGGCTATATTTACGGCTTCTGTGAAAAAGACCGTGGGGACTCCGTCCCCACACCCCTGCGAACTTTTTGAAAAAAGTTCGACAAAAACTTTAACAAAAATCGCGCATTCGCGCGATTTTAATAAAAAGTTTGGGTCAAGCCTTTTCAAAGGCTTGCAGGGGTTCGGGGATAATGAAGTGAGCGAAGCGAACGGCACTGTCCCCGAGAACTTGCTCTTCGGAATAATCCAAGGCGGTAACGAAAAAAATTTGCGCAAGGAATGTGCGGATGCGCTAATTGAAATGGGATATGAGGGCTTTGGTTTTGGCGGCTGGCCGCTGGACGCAGAGGGGCGTCTTACGGAAGAAATCTTGGCGTACACGGCAGAACTTATGCCGCAGGGCGGCGTGAAATACGCAATGGGAATTGGCAGGCCGGAGAATATTGTTGCCTGTGCTAAGATGGGGTATAACCTGTTCGACTGCGTGATTCCCACGCGGGAAGCGAGGCACAACAGGCTTTATGTTTTTAATGAAGAATTTGAAACGGCGAGCGATATTGAACTTGGTACGGGCAAAAGTTTTTACAAATATCACTATATTTTAGACGATGAATACCGCCGCGACCCACGCCCAATTTCGCGCATTTGCGACTGTCACACCTGCCAAAATTATTCTCGAGCATACTTGCGGCACTTGGCAAGCATTGGCGACAGCCTTGCGCACCGCCTTGCAACAATTCACAATTTGCGTTTTTTTAATATGCTTATGGAGCAATTACGATGACACTAAGCGCGAAATACAACATGATTTACCCGCCGCTGGTAGCGCGGATTATCGCGGAAGAAAGCGAAAAAAAAGACCCGACAAAGGCCGCCAAAACACGAATGCACCAGCTATACGGCGCGTATTTGCAGGGCAACGCGCATAAAAAAGCGGCAGGTTTGTTGGAAGAACCTGCGGAAAAAATCTTGCAATTACACGCATCCACAAAAGAGCGGTTGCCCCACTTGCAGGATTTTTTTGCGTTCGTGCTAAAACACGCGGGCGAAAGCGTCACGCAAATTTTAGACCTTGGCTGCGGGTTTAACCCGTTTTCCATCCCGCTAATGCCACGGGAATTAACGCGCAATTTAGCGGCGTACCACGCATACGATATCGACCTGCGCACACGGGATTTGCTAAACATTTTCTTCGGGAAAATCGGGCTTCCGCCCGCCGCCGCCTGCGCAGACCTTGCCGTGGAAACCCCCTCCGAAGCGGTAGATGTCGCATTCATGCTAAAGCTCGTACCCGTTTTGGAAGCGCAGTGCAAAAACAGGGGCTTCTCCCTTGCGAATGCACTAAACACGCGGTTTTTGGTCGTTTCATTCCCAACAAAAAGCCTTGGCGGGCGCGACAAGGGCATGGAAAAAAACTATGCCGCGCTTTTCGCAAACGCTTGTGAAAGCGGGTTGTTGCACAATTTCACCCAAACCGCAACCGCACATATCGGCAACGAACTTGTGTATATTCTGGCGCGATGCCCGTGAAGTCAAACAAACAAAAGCGTTGCCATACATAAGTAAATCAGCGGACACATTTAGGACGCTTAATATAGTCACTAATGTTCGTAAACTTGGACTTCGTGCTCCACCGGTCATAAATTTTCATATTGCCTTCGGCTACAGTCATCTCATGTCGATTTTTCATGATTTAATGTAGACAACCTGCTCCGAATATGATACCGTATCAGTAAAGCCGCGAAACACAGTGGTCATTCATTTTTTTGGCAAAAATCTGATTTAGATAAATCGGTATAGCCATCTTAATACTTGGGAGGTTTACAATGTTTGAGAAGTTTTTGGAAAATATGGCTGTGATTAAGAATGCTACCAGCGGCAAGACAGACAACGATAGTGGTGAGAAAAATAATGTTTTAAAGTATGGCCGTGTAACGCTTGAAAACAATTCCATTTGCTATGATGCCATGGGGCAAGAAGAGCATTCAAACAGAACTACTTTGCAGATTTCAAATATTTCAAGGACTTGGGTGGGAAGGACTGCCCGGATTGACGGGACTCCGAATTTCCCGGTATGGACGATTGCGGGTATAGTCGTGTCGTTAATCCTAATTATTGCGCTTGATGGTGTTACTGTTGCTATACTGGGCTTGGTTTTGCTACTTTTTTGTGGATATATGATATACAGCTATTTTAAATCTATCAAACCGGACATTGATGTGTTCGGGCTTCATATTACAATGAACTCAGGGTTTGTGGCTGTTTTTTCTTCTCTGGATGTAAACGGATTGTTTAAATTTCAAGGCGAAATTACAGACCGCTTTTTGGGTCGCACACCACAAAGTGAAACTCTCGTTATCAATATTGACGACAATAAGGGAAACATAAGCTTTGGTGATAGAAGTGAAAATACTCTTAACAGGGAGATATCCTCTTATGACGTATAATTTGAAAGATAATTATGGAAATGTGAGTTTTGGCTCCAATAGCACGAATATAATAAACCATGGAGTATCACCTAATAACGACTTGGCTGTTGATGTAGAGCGCATTATTCCGCGTATTCAAAGCCTATCAATTCCTGAAGATAAAAGCAATCAATTAGTAAATTATCTTAAAGATGCTGTCGTTGCAGAAAGTGAGGAAGATAAGTTAGCCTGCAAGTATGGGTTTAATGGGTTTTGCGCCGGGGCTGGTAGTCTTGTGAAGGAAGCTGTGGGGATGTTAGCAAAAATAGCATCAATTGCTACTTTTTTTGGGCTAAACGGGTAAAAAGTCGGTTCTGTATTAGGCTTGGTTTTGATGTTGATTATTCTTCAAATTTCCCGCATAATAAGTAAAAAATTAACACAAGGACGTACTTAGAATGCATCTGAAGAAACTGGAACTTGCGGGTTTTAAATCCTTTGCAGATAGAATTTCGTTGGACTTTGGGCCGGGGATGAACGCGGTTGTTGGGCCGAACGGAAGCGGAAAATCGAACATAGCCGATGCGTTGCGTTGGGTGCTTGGCGAACAAAGCGCGAAGCAGCTTCGCGGCGGAAAAATGGAAGACATTATTTTTGCAGGAACGGCGCACCGCAAACCGCTTGGTTATGCGGAAATTACTATGCGTTTGGATAATACGGACAAGCGGCTTCCGCTGGAACAAAAAGAGATTTCTGTAACGCGGCGGGTGTATCGTTCGGGGGAGAGCGAGTATCTGATTAACGGCGAGGCGTGTCGTTTGAAGGATATCGCAATGCTTTTTATGGATACGGGCGTTGGGCGTGATGGGTATTCGATTATCGGGCAAGGGCGCATTGACGAAATTCTAAGCCTTCGTTCGGAAGACAGACGGCACGTTTTTGAAGAAGCGGCGGGTATCAGCAAATACAAATCGCGCCGAACGGAAGCGTTAAATAAACTGGAGCGCGAGCGGGAAAACCGCGCCCGTGTGGATGATATTATCGCGGAATTGGACGAGCAACTGGAGCCGCTGGAATCGCAATCCGAAGAAGCGCGGCGGTATCTGGAATTGCGCGATGAATATAAGAGCGTTCACCTAAATATTTTTTTGGCGGATATCCGAAAAATAAATGATGACATGGAGCATACAGAAAAATCGCTTGAAAGTATCATGTCGCAGTCGGGCGACGGCAAGCGGCTTTTAACGGAAGCGCGGTCTGCGGGGGAAGAATTGAAGAACCGTGCGGCGGCGGCGGACGCGAATTATCGCCGCGCCACGGAGGATTTACTTGACACCACAAAAATAATCGAGCAAAAGCAAACGGATATCAAGTTGGCGGAAAGTCGTTGTATTCAGCTTGAAACGGACAGTGCGAGGCTAAAAACGGAAGCGGAAAAACGCGACAGTAGCATTGCGGGCAAGCATGAAGAAATTTCTGCGGAAGAAGAAAATGTTTCCGCAATGCAATCAGAAGTATCGGAGCTAAACCACGCATTGTTAGAGCAATTGGAAATTTCCGCCCGCCACGAAAACGCCATGCGCGAGGGCGCGGCGGAAACGGATTCCCTAAATCAAAACGTGATGGACGCAATGACAGCCGCCACAGAAAGCCGCGCCGCCGTGCTTGAAGCGGAAAATATGTACCGCCGCTTGGAGGACGACAAGGAGCGGCTGGACACAGAAATCGAACGCCACGAGGACAGACTTGAAGAAGCAACTGCCGCGTTTTCGCAAAACGAAGGGGCGTTAAATTCGTGCGGAAAAGAGCTTTCCGCCGCGCTGAAAAATCAGGAGGACTACGCAAAAGCATACAATCAGCTACGCGCAGAAGCGGACACATTGCAACGCGAACTGCGCATTACGTCGGAAGATTTAACGGCAAAACGCGGACGTTTCCGCGCCCTCTCCGACCTTGAAGCGGGGCATGAAGGATATTACCGCAGTGTAAAAGCGGTGCTTTCGCGGCAAAAAACAGACGCGGCATTTGCGGGCATTTGCGGCGCGGTTGGTGAGTTAATCGGCGTGGAGGACGAGTTTGAAACGGCAATTGAAATCGCGCTGGGCGGCGCGGCACAAAACATCATCACAAAAACCGAGGGTGATGCCAAACACGCAATCGAATTTCTGAAACGCGCAAAGGAAGGCCGCGCAACATTTCTGCCGCTTACCGCTGTGAAGGGCAGAAACATCGACACATACCGCTTGCAAAATGAGCAGGGCTACATCGGCATTGCCGCCGAACTGGTGGACTGCGAGGACGTTTACGCCCCCGTAATTTCGCAACTATTAGGCGATATCGTGATAATGGACACGCTGGAAAACGCCCTTGCGCTTCATAAAAAATTCAGATATTCATACAAAATTGTTACCAAGGGCGGCGAGCGTTTAAGCCCGGGCGGCGCGATAACGGGCGGAAGCGTGGCGCGGCAAAGCGCGGGAATAATAGGCCGTGCTAGGCAGTTGGAGCAACTGAAAATTGAAGTAACGGAACTGCAACGCGACATGGAAATTCTCAACCGGCGTGAGGCAAAATTAAACGAAAAACGTGCAACCACCCGTGACGTTTTGGCGCAGACAAATGAAACCGTAAGCACACTGCAACTTGAAGAAAAAAATCTTCGCGCAAAACAACAAAACGCAAACGAGACGCTAAAAACTTTGCAAGAAAATTCGCAAAATTATAATGAAGAAAATGAAAAAATAATGGCACGGATAGTTGAAGCAAACGGCGCGGTTCGTGTTGCAAAAACGGAGCTTCTGCAAAAAGAAGAACTGGTAGAAAACGCCCGCGCCGCGCTGGAAAATTATCAGCGCGAAACCGAGCAGAACCGCAAAACCATCACGGAAGAAGCCGACGCGGTAACGGAACTGCGCGTAGAAATCACCCGCAAAACGGAGGTAATCACCCACTCAAAGTCCAACATTTCGCGCTTGCAAAAGGAAATTTCAACGCTGGAACAGGAAAAGAAAATGCTTCTTGCAGAAATTTCCGCAAACGAAACGGCAATCAAACAATCCCAAGAAAACCGCCAAGAAATTGCGGCACAGCTTGAAAAAATCCAATCGCGGCTGGAAGAATCGCGCAAAGAACTAACCGCAAGCGAGGCGGAAAAAAACGCGCTTGATGCCGCCATTGCAAAAGCCGAAGCAGACGAGCGCAGTCAAACCGATGCAACAAACCTGTTGGAGCGCGAAATCGCCCGCCTTGAAGCGCGCAAAGAAAGCCTTGACGCGTCCAGCCACCGCTTGCACAACGAGGTATGGGAAGAGTACGGGTTGACATATCAAACCGCAATGCAATTCAAACGCGAAGACCTTACCGAGGCAACGCTTCGCAAAACGGGTTCGCAGTTAAAGTCCGAACTTGCGGGCATGACAGATGTAAACCTTGGCGCAATTGAGGCGTTCAAGCAAATAAAAACGCGCCACGGTTTTCTCACAACCCAGCGCGACGATATTTTGGAAGCGGAAGCCGCCCTTAACGAACTTATCGCAAACCTTACCGCCGAAATGGAAAATCGTTTTGCGGAAAAATTTGCGGTAATAGCCGAGCATTTCAGCGAAGTTTTTAAAGAGATGTTTGAGGGCGGAAAAGCCAGCCTTCGCCTTTTGGATACGGAAAACGTGCTGGAATCCGGCATAGAAATTATCGCCCAGCCCCCCGGAAAATCTTTGCAAAACCTGATGCTTCTTTCCGGCGGCGAACGCGCACTTACTGCAATCACGCTTCTGTTTTCCATCCTGCGGATGAAGCCATCGCCCTTCTGCGTCTTGGACGAAATCGAATCCGCGCTGGATGATGCAAACGTTGCCCGTTTCGCAAACTTTCTGAAACAGTACGCGAAGGGCACTCAGTTCATTATCATCACCCACCGCAAGGGCACAATGGAAGCCGCCGATACCCTTTACGGCGTTACCATGGAAGAACAAGGCGTTTCTAAAATGGTAAGTGTTAAAATTGTGGAGGAGTCGGATACGAAGTATTAAAACCTCGGGGCTCTGCCCCGAACCCCGCAAGCCTTTAAAAAGGCTTGACCCAAACTTTGACATGGACTAGCGATAAACTGCACCGCAAAACTAGAACCGCGCATTTGCGCGGTTTTTACGTGCCGCAGAAGGTTTTGTAGTTGCAGTGTGTGGGTGGTGGGGGTTGGGAGTATTCTTCGTGGGGTTGGTAGGGGTTTTGTAAAGCGGAAAGAAGATTGTGCATTACGGAAAGGTCGCCTTGTTCGGCGGCGGATAGGGCTTCTTCTACGCGGTGGTTGCGCGGGATGACGGCGGGGTTGCGGGGTTGTGTTGGATTTTTGCCGCGCCATTTTTTTGCCCATTCGGAAAGTGAGGGGATTTCAAGCGACGAATTTTCTTCCGCCGAAGTTGACAGCGCGTAGAAGGTGTTTGTGTAATCCAGTTTGTTTTTTTCCATGATGTCTAGCAGTTCGGTTGCGATTTCTGCGTCTTGCGGGCTTTCGTTTGTGAAGCCCAACTTTTTGCGCATACCGTTTAGCCAATTTGTGTTGTAGTACTCCCAATAATTTGAGATTTCCGCATGGGCTTGCTCTGCCGCGTTGGCTTTGTTTTCGTGAATCAGCGGCAGTAGCGATTCCGCAAAACGCGCCAAGTTCCACGCGCCCATTGCGGGCTGATTTTTATAGGAATAACGCCCCTCTGTGTCTATTGAACTGAAAACCGTGTTTGGGTCGTAGGTGTCCATAAACGCGCACGGGCCGAAGTCTATTGTTTCGCCTGAAACAGCCATGTTGTCGGTATTCATCACGCCATGGATGAAACCGACAAGTTGCCACTGCGCAATCAACGCGGCTTGCAATTGCGCAACTTCGCGCAATAACAAAACGTACTTGTCGCTCTCGTTTTCCAGTGCAGGAAAATGCCGCAAAATGGTGTAGTCCGCAAGGGCGCGAAGGTCGTCCGCCGTTCCGAACGCCGCTACATAATTGAAAGTACCCACCCGAATATGACTTGCCGCAACCCGCGTTAAAACCGCACCGGGCAATGTTTTTTCGCGAATAACATCCCTTCCCGTGCTAACAACCGCCAGCGACCGCGTTGTGGGGATCCCCAGCGAAAACATAGCCTCGCTGATGATATATTCCCGCAACATTGGCTGTAAAGCCGCGTAACCGTCACCGCCTCGGGAAAACCGCGTTCGCCCCGAACCTTTAAGCTGGATATCAAATCTGCGTCCGTTCGGCGTTACTTGCTCGCCAAGCAAAATGGCGCGTCCGTCACCCAGCATTGCAAAATGCCCAAACTGATATCCCGCATACGCTTGCGCAATAGGCAATGAATTCGGCGGCAATTTGTTGCCCGCAAAAATTTCCGCGTCTTGCTTTAATTTTTCGTAATCAAGCCCCAAATCCCGCGCAAGCCCTTCATTAAAAATAACCGTTTGCGGCACAGGCACTCGGACGGGGTTTTGCTTGCGGTAAAATATCTTTGGCAACCCCGCATACGTATGCTCCAAATTCCAACCGTCGTTTACCATTTTTTTCACCTCGTTGATATACTGCACAACGGCGGAATTATTATTCCGAAAAAAAATAATGCTAATATGTGCCATATTTTCTGCCGATATAATATGTATAGCGCAGTGCAAAATAAGGAGGAATCAACATGAATGCAAACAACCCAACATACGTTCCCGCATACATTAACACAAGAATTGACGGTACGGGAGAATATATCCAAAACCGCAACGGGCTTAATCAGCAACAAATAGCAGAGCGCAAGCTTCGCAGGGAAGTAGCAAGCCGTGTTGATGTCGGCGGCGGTTTAGGCAGGGCGCATATGGCAGAAGTGGCTCGGCTCGGCGGCGGACAAGTTTCGTCAATGAGAAACAATGTTCAAACATCTGCGTCACAAGCCATACAAAGCCAAACTATCGACGTCATCCGCGAACTTATGGGGCGGGAAGAAGAAGGCTCTATACGCATGAACGTGCTTCACAGAATGCTGGAGGATGCAATAAGCCCGCCCGCCAATGAAATACTAAGCGACCCATCCGTGCAAAGCAGCAGGCAATGGCGGGTTTAGTTAAGTCAGCGCAAAAACAAGCAATCCATAAAAAAGCACACTAACGGCATTTACAAGACCTTTAGGGTGCTTTTTTTGTTCAACGTGAAAACGTCGTTTCTTGTCTTGACAGCTTGACGAAAACCCGCTATTTTACAGATGACTGTAAGTTTGGCTAAAAAAGTGAAATTTCAAGTAGTTACACTTTTCTTTCAATATGGTTTCGGTTAGTTTTCACTATTATGCCAACAAAATGGGAAGCAAGCAACGAACTTGATTTTTGAACCTCATTTTTGGTTATGCAAAATATGGCTCTGGGGGTTGGCAATTGTGGAGACGGAAAGTTTGAAAAATTTAACAGATGATGATTACTTGGCTACAGAACTTAATTTTGGCTCTAACTTTCAGAAAATTGTGCAATTCTATGTGTTGGAGTGTCCCGTGGTAAAGACTGGCAGTAATGGCGAAGTCGAAAGAATCAGCAAAAGAGGAATCACATTTGAGGAACAAGGGTGGAAAGGTGCTTTATTTCACACTCTGAAAGCCCAAATGATGGAACAGGCGACACCAAGTTTGAAGTGCAATTATCACCCATGCAAAACAGAGGACTTAGAGGAGATGTTTGTTCAAGTAATGGATTCTGTTCCCTTTGGTGAGGAGTATTGTGTCTTTGAGATGACCGATAAAAAGGGTGTTATGAGATCGCTTTTTTCTTCTATACGACATTCAATTGCTCATGCTGATTTTGGAATGAAATCACAGGGTGGGAAAACGGCATATTACTTTGTAAATAATAATGGCGGTTATATAAAAGCCAAAATCGTGTTAATGGAAACAACTTTGATAAAATGGATTGCAACATTCAAATCCGACCCACAGAGATTTAAACAAAAATGATATGCAACTCATGTTTATCTTGACGAGAACCGCAAACACATTTTCGCAACCGTCAGTCGGCAAACTGTCGGGGTGTGAATCCACAAAAATCCTGCGATTCCTTGATTTCATTTGATTGTCAATCAGGCGTTCGGATTTCTGAAAACACATTTCATCACCATTTCTAAGAAAATGGTTTACTTATACAAAAAATTTGTCTATAATCGTAGGGAAAATCAGAAAGGTGCGATTTTTTTGCGTGTAATCGCGGGAGCGGCAAGGCGAACGGCACTTGTTGCGCCGTTGGGTTCAAGCACACGCCCAACCGCAGACAGGGCAAAAGAAGGCCTTTTTAACATTATTTCGGAGCGGGTACGGGGCGCAAGATTTTTGGACATTTTTTGCGGAAGCGGCGCGATTGGGATTGAAGCACTGTCTCGCGGGGCGAAGGAAGCGGTTTTTGTGGAAAACGCCGCGCCCGCGCTTAAAGCCGTTAAGGAAAATTTGGCAAAAACGAAATTGCAAAATGCGGAAATAATCGAAGCCTCGGCGGAGAACGCAATATCACGCCTTCAAACCGCAAACCGCCGCTTCGACATAATCTTTCTTGACCCGCCATACGACTCTTTGCTTTTGGAACAGACGCTTCAAAAAGTTCCGCCGCTTCTTGCGGAGGGCGGCATAGTTATTGCGGAAACAGAGCAAAATCGCGGGTTTGCGCCGCAATCTGCAAGTCTTTTTTTAACCTCCACCCGCGTTTACGGGCGCACAGTGTTCCTATTTCTTCAAGCGGAGGAAGCAGAATGACCCTCATTTTCCCGGGCAGTTTTGACCCTGTTACAATGGGGCACGTTAGCATTGCCCGCCGTGCGGCAAAATTTGCCGATAGACTTATAGTTGCGGTGCTGGAGAATCCAAACAAAAACCCGCTGTTTTCTGTGGCAGAGCGTACCGCGTTTTTAAAAGACGCATTGCGCGATGTAAAAAATCTTGAAATTGAGTCGTTTTGCGGCTTGCTTGCGGATTACGCACAGCTAAAAGGCGCGGACGCAATTCTGCGGGGCTTGCGCAATTCGGGCGATTTTGAACGCGAAGCACCATACGCGGCGTACAACAGCCGCCTTTCGGAAACGGAAATTGAAACAATTTTTCTACCCGCCGCGCCGCAATTTGCGCACGTTTCAAGTTCTATAATTAAGGAAGCGGCGGCACATATGAACGAAGACCGGTTCGGGTTTACATTTTTGGCGGAACAGTTGCCGCCTGCGGCACGCGCCGCAATGCAAGAGAGGATGAAATCGCATGGATGCACTACTTGATTATTTGGACGATATAGAAGAGGTGCTGGAGGGCAGTAAAAGCCTGCCCTTTACCAATAAAATATCTGTGGAAAAAGAACGGGTTTTGGATATTTTAAACGAAATCCGCTTAAATTTGCCGGACGACATACGCTCTGCGCAACGCATTTTGGGCGACCACGACCGCATTGTTGCAGAGGCAGAGCGCAAATCGCAGGGCATTCTTGAAGCCGCCGAAGCCGAAGCAAAAATTAGGACAAGCAATCACGAAATATTCCGCCGCGCTTCCGACCAAGCCAGCGAAACCGTAGAAGAAGCCAAGAAAAACGCCCGTGACCTTCGCCTAAACGCCATGGACTACGCAGACTCCATGCTCAAAGACGCCGAAGACCAAGTAAAGGAATACATGGCAAACATGGAAGCCCAACACAAAAAAGTCATGGACTACTTCAACCAACTCACAGACGTAATATACGAAAACAGACAGCAACTTAGAGGAAGATAAAGACCTTGGGGGCTCTGCCCCCAATACCCCCGCAAGGGGATTTCATCCCCTTGACCCCTATCTTGAAACCGCGCTTTGCGCGGTTTCGGTTAAAGTTTTTTGTCGAACTTTTTTTCAAAAAAGTTCGTGGGGTTCGGGGACGGTGCCGTTCGCGGTAAACCGCTCACTTCATTGCCCCGAGAACTTAAAACTTGACACAGGAGCGAATTTTTGAAAACCCAAGATAAAATAGACCTCTTGCCTGTTTGGGCGCGGAACGCGAAAGCCCGTAAATCTTTGATAAAAAAACTTGCGGTTGTGCAAATTGTGGTTTTTTTATTATTGATTGCGGGAATTTTTTTATTGAATGACAGGGAAAGGCAAATGCAGGAGCGTTATGCGGAGCTGTATGCAAGGCTTGCCGCGCTGTGTGACTCGCCGTCGGAAGCGGCGGAACGGTTACGCGTTGCCCGCTTGGAGGGCGAATACATATATGAGTTTGTTGCGGGTTTTTTGCCTGCGGATTTTGCCGCCGTTTCGCTTGAGGCAATTCGGCTTGCGACGCCGCAAAATTCCACCATGACCCGCATAAATTACGAACGTCAGGAAATCTTAATTGTGAGTGAAACAAGCGATTTAACAAGCGCGGAAACGCACCGCGCAAATTTGTCGCAGTCTTTTGCGTATGTGCATATGGGGCGCATTACGCGCACGGGTGACGGCTACACCTACGAAATTCGGATACATATTTGCGACGAAGCTTGACATACGTGTACTATGATATATAATACACGTGCGTTTTCTTTCGCGATTACTTATTTTTTTCAAAAAACAGCACAAACTATGTAATGTTTGTGGTATTGTACAGGTTGTATGTGTGGGCGAAATTTTACCGTAAAGGGAGGGGAAAAATGTCGGACACAACAAAAGACGCGCCGCAGGTTATTTTTGAACTGCAAAATGTTCGCAAGGTGTATAAAATGGGAACAGAGCGCGTTGTCGCGCTGGAGGATATTTCCCTCAAGTTTGAAAAAGGGAAAATTTATTGCTTGCTTGGTACATCGGGTTCGGGAAAGTCTACGCTGTTGAATCTTTTGGCGGGGCTGGAAAAACCTACAAAGGGCAGTATAAAATTCAAGGGCAAACCGCTTGAAAAACTTAGCGAAACCCAACTTACACTGTATCGGCAGGGGTATATCGGTTTTGTTTTTCAGTCGTACAACTTATTGCCTACGCTGTCTGCGCTGGAAAATGTTACGTTGCCGCTTATCTTCCGCAAAATTCCGAAAAGGAAGCGGGTGCAGGCGGCGCGCAAAATGCTTAAAGCCGTTGGGCTTGGCAACCGCTGGCGGCACAAACCGCACGAACTTTCCGGCGGGCAACAGCAACGGGTTTCGCTGGCGCGGGCGTTCGTGAACGACCCGCAGGTAATTTTCGCGGACGAACCAACGGGCAATCTTGACACAAAAACCACATACGAAATGATGGACATGATTACGGGCATGGCGCGGGAACGCGAACAAACCCTTATAATAGTCACGCACGATACGGAAATTTCGGAATACGCCGACCAGATTATTCAAATGCGTGACGGACTAATAGAAAGCATAAAAGACACTGAGAGGACACGAGGGAATGAAAAAAATGAGGATAGTAACAATACTTCTGATGATGATACTTCTTCTGCCGATAACGGCGGCGGCATATGACAACGGGAATTTTCTGCCGCACCCAACCCCAACGCCTGCGCCGATAGGAATCGGGATTGTGGGGCTTGTTTCGCCGCACAATGTTGTGGTGGAAGCGGGGGACGATATTGACGTAACGGTTGTGTTGCGCAATGTGGGTTCGCAACCGTTGTACGATTTGTTTACGCTTGCCGCGCCGTCAAATTTCGCGCCGTTCGAGGTGGAATTTTTGCGAAATACAAACAGAATCGCAATGCTTGGCGTAAACGCACAGCGCAACGTGACAATGAGAATCATTGTGGACGAAAACGCCGACCCCGGCGACCATTTCATAGAATTAAATCACTTTTTCAATGACGTGGACGGACGCAACGCCACGTCTTCGGACAGAATTAATGTGCGCATTGAAGGCGAAGACCGCGAGGCAAATGTACGTTTAAGCGGCTTTCAAACCGTGCATACAGGCGCGTTGGCACCCGAACAAACCTTCACTGTAAGCGCGAATATTCAAAACATAGGCGATGCGGCGGCACGGGATGTGCGCGTAAGCTTCCCCGAAAATATGCGCGCCGCAGACAACATTTTTGTCACAAGCGACCTAAACAATGCGTTGTTTCAAACCATGGACGCGGGGCATTCAAGCGTATTAAATTTCACATTCCAAACGTCTTCCGACATTGAAACGGGGGCGCATACCATTCTTTTTGAGGTTTCGTTCCGCGAGGAAACGGGCAATGAAATAACACGGGAAGTTTTCCCGTTTATCGTAAATGTGTACTCTCCCGAAGATGACGAAGATGACGAGCTTACAACCCTTGAAGTACGCGGCGTTACCGCGCCGACAGGCAGGGTGAATGTTGGGCAAAACGGTACAATCAGTTTCGATTTGTACAACACGGGCGGCTTTGAAGCGCGTAATATCCGCGTGGAAGCAACGCCCGAAAACGAAAACGCGATAGTCCCAATGACGGCGAATGTGCAAACATTACGAAGCCTTGCAACAGGCGCAAGTCACAGGGTAAGCTTTAGTTTTTCCCCTCGGGATTCGGCGGTTACGCGCAGTTACGCAGTCCGATTCCGCATAAGTTTTGAAAACGAAAGCGGCGACGCAACAGACAGCTTTGACCAATTTGTATCTTTTAATGTGTACAATCCTGACGAAGAAGATGATGATGACGAGACGTTGCAAATTCCACGCGTTATGGTCTCGGACTACATTTTGTATCCGCCCGTTCCGCAAGCAGGCCGCGAATTTGAAATGACAATTACTTTCCGCAACACAAGTGCCACACGTTCCGTTAATAATATCCGCATTCTGATGGAAGAAGTTATGACCCAAAACGCGCCCGGCATGGGGCAGGGCGGACACCAGCATTTTGCAGGATTTTCGCCCGTTGGCGGAAGTAACACACTGTTCGTAGATTTCCTCGCGCCCCTTGGCGAAGTTACAAAGGTGTTGCGCTTTACAACATCCGGCGAAGCTACTTCCGGTGCGCACACAAAACGTATCTCTTTCGACTACCAAGACCAAGATTTCAGAACCCATGAAGCCAGCCAGCAGATAAGTATTTCTGTTGCGCAGGTTTCGCGGCTGGAACTTAGAAACGTTGAGATAATGCCGTTTGCGCAAGTTGGTTCGCCTGTGCGGTTTTCGTTCGGCGTAATAAATTCGGGGCGGGTGAACTTGGGAAGTGTTCGCGTTCGCATGGAAGGCCCCTTTGATACGGCACACGCGGGCGGCGAAGAAGGCGAGTTCATTGGCCCGCTTAATCTGCAACGCACAGTAGAATTTCACGGACAATTTGTCCCTAATGAAGCAGGTATGCAAGCGGGCGCGTTTATCGTTTTCGGCGAAGACCCGACAGGCGCAATGGTTGAAGTGCGTTATCCGTTTACCATCATGGTGGAGGGCGGCTGGGACATGGAAGGCGATTTCATGGGCGGCGATTCCCCCGATATGTGGTTTGGTGACGACATGATGGGGCGTCCGTTCCCGGGTGACGGCGGCGATTTCCATTTTGACGGCGGCGGGCGTTTCCCCATGGATGCCGCAGGTCAAGACGAACCGGGAATAATAACACGCCTTTTCACCCGCGAAGTCGCGGTTGCCCCCGAGTGGTGGAACTCCGAATTTGACGGCGAATTTACCACAGATATGGCGGCAATGCACGGCATTGCACCCGAACGCCAAACCCGCTGGGCGGCAGTCGCAGGCGCAATCGCCCTTGTTGCTCTCGCGATAGGCATTCCGATTGGCTATGTAGTTCGTAAGAAAAATTCTAAACTCGGTTTTGATGACGAAGAATAAAAACCGTGGGGGCTCTGCCCCCACTCCCCCGCAAGGGGATAAATCCCCTTGACCCCTATCACGAACCCGCGCAAAGCGCGGGTTCACGTTCGCAATGCATTTAATCGTTAGTCCGTGTCAAAGTTTTTTGTCGAACTTTTTTTCAAAAAAGTTCGTGGGGTTTGGGGCGAAGCCCCAAGGTTTTGTTTAAAGGGATGATAATATGAGCGTTATAGATGTTTTTGGAATGTGTATAAAAAATCTTGTGAAGCGTAAGTTGCGTACGTTGCTTACGCTTCTTGGCGTGATGATTGGCACTGGTTCTATCATTTTGATGATATCGCTTGGGCTTGCCACGGACGCGCAGTTTGCGCAGATGATAGAGGACAGAAACTTGGACATGACGGTGATAGGTGTGTGGCAGCAGGGCGGCTGGCACTGGACGCCTGAGTTGGGTAATCATCAGGTGGATGCGGGGCCGGAGATTACGGACGCGGTGGTGGACAGGATTTTGCGCATACCGGCGGTTAGCATGGCAACGCCGATTATTCAAGGGCGGCTTGTTTTGAGAAGCGGCCCGTATGCAATGGAGTCGTGGAACGTGACAGGCATAAGGCCTGAAGCAATGGCGCACATGGGTTACAATGTGGAATATGGGCGGCTTTTGCAGGAGGGCGACGAATTTGCGGCGGTGTTCAGTTCGCGCACAGAGCGTCATTTTTTCGACATGGGCGGCGACCAGTGGTGGGCGTACCGCGTTTGGGGAGACGGCGACAGGGACGCAGTGTATGTGGACGTCATGAACGACCCCATTCGTATGTATTACGATATCAACTCGCTTTTTCGCGGCAGATTCATGGGCGAGGATGACGAGTTTGGCATTGGGCTGGAAGAAGCCATGACCCCCGTGCGTTCCTTCGATTTGGAAGTGGTTGGCGTGTTGGAACACGTTGTTGATATGTGGGGCTGGGACGGCGGCAACGACACGATTATCATGGACATTGAAACATTGCAAATGTTTAATCAGTTGCAAACCGCGGCAGAGCGGCGGGCGCAAGAAGAAGGCAACTGGTGGGGTGGAACGCCTGTTTTTTCTGCCATACCTGATGATGTGCGGGACGCATACGATTCCCTTATGGTGCGCGTGCATAACATGGACGACACAAGCAGAATTGCGGAAACAATCCGCGATATGGGTTTTAACGTAAGTTTCGAGGGCGACTGGATAGAGCAACAACGCCAGTTGCAAGCGGGCATGGAGACGCTTCTTGCGGCGATTGCGGCAATCAGTATGCTTGTTGCCGCAATGAATATTGCCAACACAATGATAACCTCCGTCACGGAACGCACCCGCGAAATAGGTATAATGAAGGTAATCGGGGCGACGGTTTCGGACGTGCGCAAGCTTTTCCTTGCGGAAGCGATTTCGATTGGCTTGCTTGGCGGAATTTTCGGCATCACGCTGGCACTTTTCGGCTCGTATGCAATGAACAATTTTGATATTGAATTTCTAAACAACCTGAATATGGGCGTTCCCGATTGGATGCGCGTTGGTGACGAACGCCCCGCAATCTCCCTAATTACCCCGTGGCTGTGCGCTCTCGCGCTTGCCGTTGCGGGCGGCGTTGGCATAGTAAGCGGCTTCTATCCCGCGTGGCGAGCAACACGGTTAAGCGCGTTGGCGGCTATCAGGGGAGAATGATAAGGTCGAGGGGCTCTGCCCCGCACCCAGCAAACTTTTTGAAAAAAGTTTGAACAAAAACTTTAACTAAAAATCGCGCATTCGCGCGATTTTTGGATTGCGGCGAAGTTTATATAGCTAATCTCCGTTGGAAAAATTTGTTGACATAGAGAATTTTAATGATACAATTGACGTGGAATTTTTCTTAGAAATTTTTAGAAGTCCAGTTTTTCGTAGACGGCGTTTTTATCGTCTTGGGACACGCCAAGGTAACGCTTTGTGACGGCGTAGGAATTATGGTTGTAAATTTCCATGATGACAACGGGCGAAATTCCGCTTGTCCAAGAATGATAGCCGAAAGTTTTGCGCAGTGAGTGACAGCCAACCTTGTGGATAACGCCGATTGCGTTTGCGGC
>JGI24694J35173_10000054_pt1 | contig 91097 bp, 63 predicted proteins | sample TergutCo191P1_FD_35173 | JGI IMG/M metagenome (IMG submission 35173) | reverse complement strand
TAATCGTCGCTGGTTCACATTGGGCATCTTTTCTCGCCTTGTTAATGCCTGTGCTTCTTCTCGCAAAATTACGCTTCATGAGCTAATTGGATAGTCATTTTAAAAAATGGCGCAGAGTTGAACAAAATGTCGCCGCACTTCTTGAAACATTTGAAGAAACGAAAAAAGTCGAAGACGTTTCCGAACGCAATCTTGGGTATGATATTAAAGTCTTAAAAAGAGATGGAACAGAAAATTATTATGAAGTGAAAAGCGTAAGCTCGCTTGGAGATACAATATCAATTACAAACAACGAATATTCAACTGCTAATGAACTTGGAAATAGTTATTATCTTGCTATCGCACAACAAAATATTGATGATATTTCCGTCTGCTTCGTATGTAATCCGATAAAAAATCTTAATCTGACAAAAAGGGTCGTTCGTTGGAAATGGATAGCAAATGATTATGAGGGGTTTGTTGTTGAAGGAACATTGAAAACTTATGATTAGAGCAGGCTAACCGCCGGAGTGTGTTATCCTGCCAAATCGTATTATGCAAATGCTACGGGTCACCGATGTAATTAGACAAACACGCGACGAGGATGATTCACTTTGAAGATATATTTAGGGTACTGGTCAATAAATCGAGAAGTTAAAGAATTGGTTTATGGCGACAAAATATCCCTTCATACATTAGATAATATCGAAAGAAAGTTAAATTCAATTGAGGGTTTTATGTTGCACTGTTCGTATTTTAATATGATGTATGATAACTTAGCGGAGGTAGTTAAGTGCATACAATGTTATGAAGATTGTTTGGCTTTGGCTAAAACAGAAGTAGAGTTGCTATCCTATTTTCCAAAAATTAATAGATACTTCATGAATCTATTGGGTAGTTTTCACGTTTATGTAGACCGTCATGACCAGCATCAAAGGAAAGTCGGTGAAATTGGTTCCAATCCAAAAGTATTTTGGAATAAAGACCCCAACAGAAGGTCTTCAAAGTTTTATGACAAGTATTGGATTTATCGATTTTTTTATAAATTGCGCAACTTTGCTGTTCATTGTTCAATGCCAATAACGTCAAATATGAATTATGAAGGTAGTTCATGGAGGCATTTTATTATTGAAAAAAAGCATTTAATAAATAACAACTCCTTTGATTGGGGTTCATTGAAATATGAGTTTTTTGAAGAATATGACCTTAAACAATGCTTAAATCAATTTCAAGTTATGATTATTGAGTTTCATGCAGAAGTCATATCAACAATGTATAATAGTGTAACGCATACGATTGAATATTTTGATTGTTTTGCAAAGGAAGTTATCTTTGATAACAACAAATATAGAGTGTTGCCTAATGTCATAACTGATTTAGGTGATGGCAACGTAAAAATCGACCCTAGTATAGGAATAAATGTGCATATAGCATTAGAGTACCTTGAGAAATTAGCTGCTGTATTGCCCAAAAAGTAACATTACATTGTTAAAAGAATATCCCATCATTATCGATTATTAAAACCCTGCTTCAAATCCGCACCTTCCGTCGGTTGGTACACCACAATTTCTTCCCGTCAAAGCGGTAAATCCATAATCATGCGAATTACGCCGTCAATGGATTTAATAACGGTGAAAGGCTTACTCCCCTCGCGTTTTGAAGTGCATGTCATGGTGTAGGTGCTGGTCAGCTTCGGGCGCGGTGCATCGTAATGAGTGCGCTCGGCTACATAGGGTATGATGTCGCAATGGATGAGCCAATCAATCCATTTTTTTATGCCGTGCATTTTAGCGATGAACTGCCATTGCGGGCTACCCGTTTGGCGGTCGGCGTTGTACTGCTCGGCGGAAGTAGGTTTAATTTCGTGATAATGTTTGGTAAAAAAATCCTGCCATTGCTCGGGGGTTTCTTTCGGGTAATACAGGTCAAGAAATTCCCGCAGGGTGATGCCGAAGCGGAGTTTAATGACGGGATGCGGCGGTAGCCCTTTTTTTTAAAGTCCGTCACGGTAGGGGTACGGCCGTGGTCGGCAATGAATTGGTTGATGGAATCGAAGATGGTTTTTTCCGTCAAGCCGGTGAGAGGAAGGTCGGCAATCATGCCACGGAGTATTTCACCGGCGGTTTGGGCTTCTAATGCGGGGGGGTCGGGCCATCTGTTTGCGGCAAGGCTTCTGGGGCTTCTAACGCCTTATGTAGTGCCTGTTTGCGGGTCATTGGGTTTGCTCCTTTCGGACATTCACCCCTAATGACTTCTATTGGTGCTGTATAAATTGAAAATTGTGAAGCGCAAGGAGAAGATAGATTTGCCATAAATGCCCTTGTGTGCTATGTTTTTACCATCATATTTTTTGGAGGAAATTCCATGAAAGTAGCCGTTATCGGATGTGGCACAATCGCCAACGCGGCGCACATCCCCGCGTACATGAAAAATGCAGAGGCGGAGATTAAGTATTTCTGCGACATTATCCCCGAACGGGCGCAAAAAGCCGTAGAAGACTATAACTGCGGCATTGCCATTTCTGATTATCGGGAAGCCCTAGCCGACCCCGAAATTACCGCCGTTTCTGTTTGCACACCCAACAACGGACATAAAGACATTGCCATCGAAGCCTTACGCGCGGGCAAGCACGTATTATGCGAAAAACCCGCGGCCCGCACCTACCCCGAAGCGCTGGAAATGCAAAAAGCCCAGCACGAAACGGGAAAAACACTAAACATTGGCGTGGTAAACCGCTTTAACACAGCGGTAAACCGCATCAAAAATCACATCGACGCGGGCGACCTTGGCGAGGTATACCACGTGTACGTAAGCTTCCGCGCACATCGCTCTATCCCCGGTTTGGGTGGCGCGTTTACCACCAAGGCAATTGCGGGGGGCGGCGCGCTCATCGACTGGGGCGTGCATTTTCTGGATATTGTTATGTATTGCTGCGGCGACCCCGCTGTACACACCGTTTCCGGCGAAACCTTTTCAAAGCTCGGTAACGACATTAATGCCTATGTATACGAAGACATGTGGGCGGGACCGCCTACGCCCGACGGCATCTTTGATGTAGACGATTCCATGACCGCCCTTATCCGCACCGCAGGACCTGTGGTATCCGTAAACGGCGCATGGGCAGAAAATATTAACGCAGGCGGCATGTTTATCGACTTTATGGGCACAAAAGCGGGCATTCGCCTGCAATACGGCGGGAACTACACCCTCTTCGGCACAAAGGACGGCAAGCTAACCGAAGTCACTTCCGAACTTGACGCCGACAATATGTTCAACGACATGTTCCAAGAAGAAATTGACGCCTTTGTGCGCTGTGTACAAACGGGCGAAAAACTGGCGTCCCATATCGACACGGTAATCATCACCGCACAGATGATGCAGGCGATTTACGATTCGGCACAAACGCATAAAGAGGTGGCGTTTTAATGGAGTCGTACCCTAATTTACTTGCGGAAATCGGCATTTCTCCGTTTGATATCACTATGCGGATTAACGATGTATTTGATGAAATGTTCTTTCACCCGACGCGGCGCATTTACTTCGAGATGGGCGCAAACATGGGCTATATGCTAGACACGGGCAACAACGACGCGCGGTCGGAGGGCATGAGCTACGGCATGATGATGGCGGTACAATTGAACAGGAAAGACATTTTTGACAGGCTGTGGCTGTTTAGCAAAACGTACATGCACCACAGCAGCGGAAAATATGAAGGCTACTTCGCGTGGAGCGTAAAAACAGACGGCACAAAAAACTACGAAGGTCCTGCCCCCGACGGCGAGGAATACTTTGCACTGGCATTATTCTTCGCGGCGGCACGCTGGGGCGAAGGGGCTGCGCCCTATAATTATTCCGCTCAAGCGCGGGATATTCTGCGCCACTGCGTGCATCAGCATGAGTTGGTAGAAGGCGGCGACCCCATGTGGGAGCCTTCTAACCATTTGATAAAATTTATCCCCGAATCACCATATTCCGACCCGTCGTATCATCTGCCGCATTTTTATGAAATTTTTGCCCAACGCGCAAACGAAGAGGACCGCGCCTTTTGGAAAAAAGCCGCAGACGCCAGCCGAAAGTATATCGAAATTTCCTGCCACCCTGTAACGGGCATGGCGAGCGAATATGCGGAATACGACGGCACACCCGTACTGCGCCCCAACAAAAAGCAGGAATTTTATTCCGACGCCTACCGCGTAGCAATGAATATAGGGCTGGACGCGGCATGGTACGGCAAAACCCCCGCCCTTACTGCGGCGGTTGACCGCTTGCAGGCGTGGTTTTCGGCTAACACAAACCTCATGGATTATGATTCGTATTTGCTGGACGGCACACCGCTGGACATTCCCGCAATGCACCCGACGGCGATTATCGCAACAAATGCGGCGGGTTCGCTGGCGGCGGAAGGCACGCACCGCTTGCAATGGGTGCGCGATTTTTGGGCAACGCCCTTGCGCATCAATCACAGGCGTTACTACGATAATTGCCTGTACCTTTTCTGTCTGCTTATGCTTGCGGGGGAATATAGGATTTATTAAATAGGTTTTTATCCCTGTGCAATTACCAGTACTGCGACAGGCGAAAGCATTTCTTCTTTTTCGTAAACAATTAAGGGCATGGCGTCACCCGATTCCAGGGTAAAGGCGGTCGTGTCCTTTTTCATTTCCACGGAAAACACGCGCCCTTGCCAGCTTAAACGAAAACGCAACTCCTGCCAGCGGTCGGGCATACGGGGAGCAAAATGCAAAACCGCATCGTCGCTGCGCAAGCCCGCAAAGCCGTAGACAATGTTTATCCACGCCATGGCAATGCTGGTGGTGTGCAAACCCTCGCAGGTGTTACGGTTATAATTGTCCAAATCTAACCGCGTAGCGTAACCAAAGAAGCGCGTTGCTTCGTCCATACGCCCTAATTCCGCAGCTAAAATAGAATGCACCGACGGCGAAAGGCTGGATTCGTGAATGGTGCGCGGCTCGTAATATTCGTAATTTATGCGCTTTTCTTCCGGCGTAAAGGACGAATTATAGAGGTACAAAAACATCAGCACGTCGGGCTGCTTAATCATGCTGGTACGATAAATACGGTCATACGACCAGTGGGTATACAGGGGAAATTCTTCGATGGGAATGGCGTTTACATCAATGTACGGCAGGTCAAAATAGCCGTCGTGCTGCTCGATGAGCCCCTCGGGAGTAGCGGGAATTGCCATATGCTCGGCAATATCACGCCAACGCACGAGTTCCGCCGGGTTTAGAGCCGTTTTTTCTGCCATCCCACGATACGCGGTGGGGTGTTCGCTTTCCATGCGCGTTAGTACGTCTGTTGCGTATTCCAGCGCACGCTTGCCCATATAATTGGTGTACGCATTATTATTTACCATCATATGAAATTCATCGGGACCCATTACGCCGTAGTAGCCATATGCCCCGTTATGCGGGTTTTGCCCAACGCGGCTTGCCATGAAACGGGCTATTTGCAAGAGCATTTCCGCGCCGTATTGCCATAAAAATTCCTCGTCGCGGGTAACGGTAACGTAGTGCCAAATGCCGTAGCTCACCGCAGAAGAGGGCTGAAATTGTAAACTTGCATGTTGCCACAGGTTACACGCCTCTTCGCCGTTTAATGTGGCGATGGGATAGCAAGCGCCTTCACAGTCCAACATTTTTGCGCGCTCCAGCGCCTGAGGTAACGTATTAAAACGAAAAACCAGCAAACTCTTTGCGGCTTCGGGGTTGGTAAATAAATAGAAGGGAAAGCAACACGCCTCTGTGTCCCAAAACGCGTGGCCGTTATAGGCTTCCCCCGTTAGCCCTTTTGCGCCAATGTTGTGCCGCACATTGCCACCCTTATAGGTTTGTGCCATTTGGAAGGAACAAAAGCGAATGCCCTGCTGCTCTTCCGCCACTGCATCGGCTTCGGCGGGTGCGGGAGTAATTTGCACGTCGTTTAATTGCCAGTGGCGCGCCCAGTAATTTTCTTGGGCTTTTAATGCCTGTTCATAAGGCATATTTGCGCTTTCTTGCAGCTTTGCCGCACCGTTTGCCCGCAATTGCCCGCCTTCGGTATGGTCGTATAAAATAACGGCACGCTTAATAATGCTTGCAGGTTTGCCCTTTGTTAATTGCATTGTTACCCTTCGCGCAACAATACGGTCATTACTGTCCAATACACATAACTCGTCTATGCAATCTTTTTCCCCATCATTAAACTGTACCAACGCACCCGCATATACTGACTGCTTACTGCGCTGCGTAACGGCAATAATTTCACAGCTTCCGTTAGGGGCGCAATCTTTTTGTTGTACTTCCCAAAAGCATTTATCGCGCCCAACATGCTTTGTGTCAAAAGAAATGCCGCTCGTTACATTAGCCGCCGCGCCGCCGTTTATCGCGCACAGCACTATCTCTTGGTACGCACGCTCGCCATGGTTCATGTCCACAAAACGGGTGAAATTACACTGCACATCCTTGCCCGACGCGGTATGCCAAACAAACCGCCGTGTAAGCGTGCCCTTTTGCATATCCAAGACCCGCTCAAAGGCAGAAAACTTTATCTTACTCAAATCCAGTATTTCGCCGTCAATGTTAATTTGCGTGTACAGCCAGTCTGCTGCGGGTACCATAAAATGGGTCTTGTCCACAATACCCTTGTACGAACGCGGAAGTTCATCAATTTCATATACACCGTTGATGTACGCACCACGCAGGCTTTCCACGTTTCCGCCTTCGTCAAAACTGCCGCGGATACCCAAGGTTTCGTTACTCAGCGCGAAAACGGATTCGCTTACTTTGGCATAATTCGTGTCATAGCCGCGCTCAATTACCTGCCACGGCTGTGTTTCAAAATATTTGTCGGCTTGTTTTGCCATAAAGCACCTCTCGCTATCCTTTAATCCCTACAGAAACGATATTCTCCGTAAGCTTCTTTTGGAAGAAAAAGAATAAAATAATGGGGGGTATCATCGAAAATACAACGGCGCGCATCAAATCGTCGTGGTTAATGGTCTGCTGGGTAGAAAATTCGAACAACCGCACCATTACCGTTTGCCACGGCGTGCCGCGCAATACCAAAAACGGAAGCAAGAAGTCGCTCCACGCCCCGTTTACGGTAAAAATTGTAATTACTACGCATATCGGCTTCGAAAGAGGCATGACAATACGCATAAAAATGCCCATTTGGGTGCAGCCATCTATGCGCCCTGCATCAATGAGCGACGACGGTAACGACAGAAAAAATTGCCGAAATACCACAACATAAAACGCATTCGCACCTGCCGCCATCCACAACGGGGTAAAAAAGCCCACAAGCCCAAAGCGCGTCAAGCTCATAAACAACGGCACCAACGCAAGGGTAGTTGGGATTAATAACGAAACCATTACCAGCTTGTGGATAATGCCCCAGCCCTTGGGCTTTAAAATAGACAGCCCATACGCAAGCAACCCGTTGGACACCAGCGCAAAAAACACACTGCCCAAAATTAAATATAATGAGTTTAAATAATTGCGCATAATGCCCAGTTGCCGCCACGTTTGTGTATAACGGGCAAGTTCAAATGCTTCGGGGTGAATATTAGTGCTGGACATAAATTCGCGCAGGTTCATAAATCCTGCCATGATTACCCAGTAAATGGGGAACATAGCCACCAAAACAATTAACCCGCACAGTATATACACGATAACTAAAGCAATTTTTACGCTAAGGCGGCTCGCGTCATAATCGCGGATAATCCCCGTTCTTGTTTTATTCATCCCTTTACTCCCATTCTGTGCGGCGTTTATTTACAAAGGAATACAGCGCGGTAAAGCACAGCAAAATTAACGCCGTAATTACAGCAACTGCCGAAGCGCGCCCCATATCCATGACCCCGCTAAACGCCAAATTCCACATATACAGCATCAAGGAAAGCGAGGCATTATCCGGTCCGCCTGCCGTTAGTACCATAGGCTCGTACATAATTTGGAACACGGCAATGATTTGTAAAATAAGCAATGTAGACCCCAAGTTAAAAATTGCGGGAATGGTGATATGGCGGATACGCCTAAAAATACCCGCACCGTCTATGGTTGCGGCTTCATACAATTCGGGGTTAATGCCCGCTAAGCCCGCCATATAAATGAGCGCGGTTGCCCCGGCGCCCCGCCAAGTAGACACCAGCACAATAATAGGGATAACCATGTTGGTTTCCGTTAAAAACGTAAACGGTCCGCGGTCAATCCAACTCATAATAATGTTAATAACGCCCGTAGGTTCCGCAGAGAAGAAGCGGCTAAAAAGAATCATCGCAGCAAGCCCGGGCAAAATATTAGGCAAATACGCCGCCGTGCGGAAAAACCCGCGCCCGCGCAACGTTTCCCCAATTACGAGTGCCAAAAAAATCGGTACCAAGAAGCCAATCAGCAACGACCAGCCCGTATAAACAAAGGTGTTGCGCAATGCCTGTTGAAATTCCTGCCGCCCAAATATGCTGATATAGTTCTGCAAGCCCACAAACTCGACCAGCTCAATATTTACGGTACGGTAAAAGCTCATGCGCACGCTTTGCAAAAGCGGTACCCACAAGAAAAATGTGAAAAGAGCAATCCCGGGCAGCATGATTAACCAGCCGCCCAGGTGCTGTTTAGCCTTCGCCATGATTAACGGTTTACCATATCATCCAAGAATTCTTGGAAGCGGTCTTCGGCTTGTTGTAATGCGGTGAAAACGTCGGCATTTTCGCGGGTGATAATGCGTTGAATTGCCGCCGTTAAATCGCGGTACATCTGCTGGGTAAACATGGGTTCTTCGCCCCGCAACGCAACGCGCCCATCTACCAGCGAATCAAAGAAATCGTTAAACAAACGCATATCTACGTTCGAAAATTCATTAGCAATGGCGCGCTGCTGCGCAATAAAATCCTCGTCTGCCCAAGCGGGAATGGGAGGCAACACAGGCACACCGCGGTCACGGGCAGAAATAGCCCCCGCACGCATTGCCGCTACGGTATCGTCTGTAATTACGGGCAATACGCCAATAATTTCTAAGAAATGTAAAATCGCAATGGCTTGGTCGTGGGTGGTTTGGGGGGCAAACATAAAGGCGGTACCGCCCGTTAAGGCATATGCATTCACAGGTCCGGCGGGGAACGGCACAAGAGCAAAGCTGTCAACGGGAAGCCCACGCCCTGCGGTGGGTTCGGCTACCGCATCGTTTGCCGCAAAGTTCATTGCTGCGCGCCCCGTACCCAGAATATTGTGCGAACCTGCCCAGTCGGTGGTGGTCGCGTCTGCATTTAAAATATCATAGTCCCAACGCAATGCACGCATAAAATACAACGCCTCTACCATCGGGGGCGAGGTGAAGTTAGCGCGCCAATTGCCGTTTGCGTCTTGGTATTGCATGGCATGTTCGCCCGTAGCGCCAAAATTCCATGCAATATTGGTGAATAACCAACCGCCAAAGGTTTCGCTTGCGGGGAAAACAAGCCCGGCTGCACCCGTTTCCTCACGGATAATGCGCCCTTTTTCAGCCACCTCCTGCAAGGTGGTTGGGATAAGGGGCAACCCCTCTTCGTCTACCAGCCCTGCTTCACGGAATAAGTCTACATTTATATGCATACCCAGCACATAACCGTCGCGAGGTAAACCGAATAAACGCCCGTCATGCCCCAGCAAATCAACATAGGCGGGGCTAAACTTTTCCAACAAGCCAAATTCTGCCAACGCATCGGTTACATCGGCAACCAAGCCTTGGTTAATCAGCAACTGCGGGTCGGTAAACGGGGGCTGGAATAAGTTGGGCGCTGTACCGCCCAGTGCCATCGGCAAATAGCTGGTTAGCGTGTAGGAAAAAAATGCAGGAACAACCGTAACGTTGGGGAATTGCCTGCGCATAATATCGCGGAAGCCGTCAAAGAGTGCAAGCTCTGCCGCGGGTGCGGTATCGGGCGGCCAGTTGCCTAAGGTGATGGTCGCCGTTAAATACGGATTTACTACATCTACCGCAATGTCTGCAATTTCATACAGCACTTCTTCAGAGGGAAGTTCACCGCCGGGTGCGGTAGGGCCTTGACTGCCCTGCGTACCGCCGCCATCCCCGCAGGCTGTTAAAAATAATGCGACGCATAGTAACGCCAAGAATGCAAACCATTTTTTCATACTGTTTCCTCCTTAATTTATGGGGTTATGAACCAAATACGCGAATTGCCGCCGCTTGCGCACCCATGGTGCGAGTAGCGGTATTTGCCGTAAAGTGTACGCGCACATACTGTGCCGCCGTGGGTGCAAAGTCTAACCGAACGGTATTGCCCGTTAGCGGGTCAAAGTCGTGCAACGCATGGGGGACAACCGTGTTGAAATTTACATTGTCGGTAGAAACAAGCACTTCAAATGCTTGCGAGCGCGCCTCCCACAACAACGAAGGATTAACCGATACCGCCACCGTACTTACCTGATGAACGCCGTCCAACGTAATCGTAAAATCGGCGGGAAAGCCATGGCTCTCCCAATAAGAAGTGACTGTACCGTCTACCGCATTTGCGGGAACGTACACGTCCGTAAACGAAGTCGCGTGTACGGGTCTGCCCTCTGCCAAGTTAGGCGTTTCGGGCAATTCAACTATCAGTGACATGGGGTTAAAAACGGCGGGCGGCCATTCTGCCTCGGCTTGCGCGGGCGTGCGTACAATAGTAATGTTGCTGTCCTCGCCGCCACGCGTAACGAAGGCGAAAATACCCAGTGCCAGCGATACAACCATTACCGTGCAACATGCAATTACATATACTTTATTCATAGCTCACCTCAATAGATTACGATATTAAACGCATAGGGATTTACATGGGCGCGAAGCTGCTGCAAGGTCGTAATGCGTTCGCCCAAGATGTAAATATTGCGCATGGTTACGTTTTCCAGTGTGTGATACTCGTTATGCCCCCAAAAGTTGGACATGGGAACTGTGCCGTACAAGGTGCGATGTACGATTAGCCCGTCGATAACCACATCACGGATTTGCCCCCATTCGTCTGTAACGGTAGACCAATGGGTTTTTATCATATTAAATTCGATGAGTTCGTTGTTATGCCCGTGGTCACCGCGCATAAAGGCGTTATCTACGATAATGTTTTGGTAAAGAATATTATAGATAAGCGCATCATCACCGTTATGGATAGAAATGATAGGCTTGTGATTGTTATACAGCACAAAAATATCACGGAAAGTAATGTTCGAAATGGTGGGATTAATGGTTAGCCCCATGTTGGTTTCGTAACCGATTTCCATAGATTGCGCTAAATCGGTCCATATTTGAATGCGCTCGAAGGTGATATTATCCGACGACCCTGCGTAATTTTTAATTACCAGCGAATCATCCCATGTGCGCACAAACGAATCCACTACATGGTGGTTACGGCATGACTGGAAAGTAAAGCCGTCACCGTTTTGCCGCCCGCTGATAATTTTAATGTTTGACGCAAACAAATCTCTTGAGTTATAAGAATTAAACTTCCATGCGTTGCCGTTGATTAAAATGAAGCCCTCGGCGGTAATATCACGGCTGGAGCGAATGTCAATGGGAACGCGGGCATATGCCCCGGGCTGGTTCCATGCGGGGAAGCCGTAACCGCAAATCACACCGCGCCCGCGAATGGTCACATTTTCCGCATTATCTACCAAAACGATAGACGTAACCACCGCACCGCCCGAAATATATAGTGTTTGATTAGATTCCAGCACAATCGCGTCTAATGTCCAATGCCCGGGGTCAATGAAGATAACGTTGGGGTCGTCACGGTCGGGGATATCTGTGTCGATGGGATTGGCAAATATATGCGTGGCAAGGTGTACATGGTCGTTATAAATGAGGGTAAAAAACCCGGGTTCGCTGATGGTAAACGACACGCGGTTATTATACAGCGTTGGGGTAATGCCCAGCGCAGCGGGTAAAATATGCACCTCGCTAATGCCCTGCGCCAAACCGGGCACTTCCACTTCAATGGTGACCTCCCCTTCAAAGCAAAAATACGCCATAGGCGTACGCGAGGGAATGGTATTGTGGTTCCAAATATGTTCGTGGTTGACCATTACGTCAAACACAAAAAGCTCATGCCCTTCCACCCAAATGCGTGCCGACTGCGACGTAGCCATGGTAGAAGGACCGTCATATAAAATGACCGTGGGCAAATCAGGATTGTGTGCCGCCTCTACAGGGCGTACAAACATAAAAATAGCGAAGGCTGCACAGGCGACCGTCATAATGCCCAGCAAAACAGCCGACAGCGGTGATTTTTGCTTGTTTTCGTTTTTCATACCATTCCTCCAAAATCAGTTTAACGTTAAATTAGGCACATCATACAAAAGCTACAGACAAAATGCAAGAGGATAAAGAAATTTACTGAAAATTTTTATTTACTGTTGACATTTATGTGCAATATTGCTATCTTACGAACGAAGTTTAACGGGAAACGCCTCGCGCATACCTGTAAAGATTCACAAAACAATTATTCTAAGTAAAAAGGAGAATTGGCATGAAAAGTAACCGGATTAAAAATGTGCTGTTACCCATCGCATTGCTGTTGGTATTAATAGCGGGGTTAGCTGCCTGCGGCAGTGACGACCCGGCACCAACGCCAACCCCCACCCCGGCGGCAACGCCCGCACCTACGCCGGCTCCCCCGCCCGCCCCCGCAGCTTTGCGCACCGAATTTGCGTGGAACTCGTATGCAGGGCGCGACCCGCACAATAACCCGGGCACAGCCGCCGAAGGCGTTCCTATTTGGTGGGATAACTGGGCAAACCTACGTGCTGCGTCGGGCGGCGACTATGTGCAAATCGAATTTCGCCCGGGTTCATTTGACCCGGAAGACTTTGACGATTACGATGACTTCTATGCCCGCGCATTCGATTGGATGGGCAACTGGGGCGAAGCGGTAGACATGTGGGGCGTTGATGATATCCACTTCTGCCGATACATGCGCATTACCATACGCGGCGCACAAGGCGGCGAAGAAGATGCACTGCTATTGCACTTCCAGCCCAACGACGGTCCTGTATTTATGGCACCCTTTGCGCAACTGGTAACCCGCGACGGCGGCACGGCGCAAATCACTACCGACACACAAGCCATTTACATCGACTTGCAGGCATCGGGCTTCCCCGGTATGACCAACCGTATGCATATCCGCGCATTTGCGCCCGCAACTATTTTCTTGTATGCTATTGACTTCGTTGAACCCGTTGAGCCCATTGACGCAACAAACAACGAAACCATTGCCGCGGGCTTTACCGTAGCGGAAACGGGTCCGATTTTGGGCGAAGCATTGCGTACGGTGCGGCGCGGCGGCGCAGCAGACTTTATTATGTGGAATAACTTTATTGGGCGTGACCCGCACAATAACCCGGGCGTTTCCACGGGCGGCGTACCCATTTGGTGGGATAACTGGGCAAACCTGCGCGCAACCGCACAAGACGACGGCGCGTTGATTGAATTCCGTCCGGGCGCATTTGACCCCGAAGATTTTGACGACTATGAGGACTACTTTGCCCACGCATTAAATTGGATGGGCAACTGGGGCGAGGCTGTAAACACATGGGCAAAAGATGACATTGGCGTAATGCGCTATTTGGTTATCCGCATGTCGGGTGAAGCAGGCGGCGAAGAAAACCGTCTAATCCTTCACTTCCAGCCCGAAGACCAACCCATTTTTGCCGCACGTTTTTCTGATTTAGTACTACGCGGCGGCGGCAACCCCGAAATTACCACCGAAATGCAGGATATTGTGATTGACCTTGGGGCATCCGGCTTCCCGGGCATGACAAATCGGATGCATATCCGCGCTTTTGCCCCTGCGACCATTACCCTGCAGTCCATTCACTTTGAAGGCTTTGCAAGCCGATTAGACCCCGACGCGCCTTTAGCGTCCATAGGTGGCACACCCATCGACAGCTTTGCAAGCCTACCCATTCAGCAATTTGTAGACGAACTGTAAAGTTAACGCAATTGCAATACCCCGCACCCCCACAGGAAGCGCGCAACGATTCTTGCGGGGGTGCTGCTTTTTAAAGGAGAATCAAATGATTACATTAAAAGACATAGCACGGGAAGCGGGCGTAAGCGTTACCACCGTTTCCAACGTAGTACACAACAAAGGCGGACGCGTTTCCCCTGCGCTAAGCCGACAAATTAACAAAATTATGACGCGCAATAATTACGTGCCCAGCTTGGCGGCGCGTGCATTGTCCAGCAAGGTTGCGCCGATTATCGGCGTGTTAAACCACGTTGTACCCCAAAACGGCGACGGCTTTGTAACCGACCCGTTCCACAATTTATTCATCGACAGTATAGAAACAAGCACACGTGAGCGGGGCTATTTCACCATGGTACGCAGCGTAAAAGATGCGCGCGACCTGGCAACGGTATGCAAAACGTGGCGCTTAGCGGGGGTTATCTTGGTGGGCTTGTCGGCGGGTGAATTCTTTGACGCGGTGCGCGCGCTGGGTATTCCCTTTGTGCTGATAGACAGTTACATCACGGCAGAGGGCGTATGCAACGTAGGGTTAGAGGACATGCACGGCGGTTATTTAGCGACAAAGCATTTATTGGAACACAGGCACCGCGCCATTGCATTTGCTGCGCCAAGCATGGGCGAGGACGATGTAATTGCGCGCCGTTTGCGCGGCTATAAACAAGCACTTGCCGAATTTGGCGTACCCTTTGACGCAGGGCGGGTATATGAAAGTGAATTGCATGTAAGCGCGGGCACGCAATTGGGGCATGAACTAAGCAAACGGACAGACATTACAGGCATTTTTGCCACGGCAGACATGCTTGCAGCAGGGATATTGGCGGGTCTGCGCGATAAGGGCGTTGCTGTACCTCAGGATAAATCCATCGTGGGCTTTGATGATAATTATTTATGCCAAATTATATCGCCGCGCTTAACCAGCGTGCATCAGAATGTTAAAGAAAAAGCGATTCTTGCAACCGAGATGATTGCGGCACAGCTTGCAGGGAAAAAAATTAAAGAAAAATCACGCATTTTGCCCGTACACTTAGTCGCGCGCGAAAGTGTGAGAAGGATTTGACATGGAAAACATAAAAGGCATTATTTTCGACTTAGACGGAGTGCTGGTGCATACCGACGAACTGCATTATCAGGCATGGAAAAGCATTGCCGACAAAGAAGGCATTTTTTTTGACCGCACGGTAAATAATCGGTTGCGCGGCGTTTCCCGCATGGAAAGCTTGGACATTATTTTAGAAAAATGCGATAAGACGCGCTCAAATGCAGAAAAACTGCACTTGGCAACACAAAAAAATGACTTATACCGCACGTCGCTGGCAAGTTTATCTGCCGATTCGGTTGCGCAAGGGGTGCGCAGTGCGCTGCTTACCTTGCGTGAGCGCGGGTATCGGCTTGCGATTGGTTCATCCAGCAAAAATGCGGAGGGCATACTTGCCAATACGCAATTACGCGATTTATTTGAAAACGTGACCGACGGAAATAACATCAGTCATTCGAAGCCGCACCCCGAGGTTTTTTTAAAGGCGGCGGCGGCGCTTGGGCTTTCCCCCGCGCAATGCGTAGTGGTGGAAGATGCACGGGCAGGCGTTGACGCGGCTATAGACGGCGGGTTTGTGTGCTTCGCCATGGGCGACGCGGCAGACTATCCGCGCGCCGACCATAAGTTAAATGATTTTACGGATATTCTGGAGTGGTTGCGATGATAAAATGGACTTTTCTTATTGTGCTGGGGGTGGGGTTAATGCTGTTAAGCGCTTGCGGCGGGGGAAATAACGACGACACGCCTTGTGCATTGGTTACGCCAATTCCCCTGCATGAAAGCATTCCGCGTTTTTACGGGCTGGAAGTAAGGGCGGGCGGGCACGAAATTGAATTAGCCAACGTGCCTGTGAATATTCGGCGCGGGTGGATAAACCCGCCAATCCCCGACCGCTATATTCGTGACAGCGCCGTTGCCATGTTTGATATGGCGGATAATGCTACCGTAGAAGTGCGCGTGCGCCGCCCCGAGGGCGTAACAGACGTAACTGTACGCCCCGCCCGCGCGGGTATTACACCCATTATCGAGGGCGATGAAGTGATTTTTACCCTGCGCACATGGGGGCAGTACACCGTGGAATTTAACGGCGACCCACTCACCGACGCGCTGCATGTGTTTGCCAACCCGCCCTTTGAGCCTTCACCGACCGCGCGACTTATCACCGACCGCATAGACGGCGCGCTAAACATTGCATCGGGGGAAACGGTGGCACTCATGCCCGGCGCCGTTGTACATGGTGGCGTGGTGATGGGTAGCAATACGCGATTAGAAGGGCGCGGCATTATTTGGGGGCATGGACCTACCAATTTTGTGCAGGACGGGCGCGTGCTTAGCCTAAATGCCAACGCCATTCGCGTTTGGGGGCAGCAGAATGTAGAAATTGACGGCATCGCCTGTTTTAACCAGAGCCGTTGGGTGGTGGAGTTTCGCAATAGCGAGCATGTGTATGTAAACAATATTAAAATTATTTCGGCGGGTAATAACGGTGACGGCATTACCGTACAATCCAGCCGTCACGTGCATGTGAGCAATTCCTTCGTGCGCGCGTGGGACGATGCGCTGGTGATAAAAAATTACAGCCCCATCGACTCGGCGCATCAAACTTTCCGCAATATAGTACTGTGGGTAGACCTGGCACAAGCCATGGAAATTGGCTACGAAACCAACGCAGGTAATGAGTCGTGGTTTGGCGGTCAATTTAACCGCGACGCACAAATTTACGACATTCTGTTTGAAGATATTGATGTATTACACGCGCTGCACCAGTCGGTTATCTCCATTCACAACGACAACCGTGCGCTGGTGCGCGACGTCACTTACCGCAATATTATTGTGGAAAACGCGTATATGATTACGCCCTTCCGCTATCTCATTGATTTTCGCAACGGCGGAATGCCCCATACCTTCCAAGGCTACCGCGTATGTGACGGCGAACATTGGGCAATTGACAATATTACCGTAGACGGCGTATGGGTGCTGGGCGGCGACAGAAACCGCGCAGGCTGGGTGTTTAACGACCATAACGGCGTCCGCCCTATTACTAATGTGCATATTTCAAACGTGTTTTGGGTACCCGACCAAGAACCCATGTGGCCCGATATGGACGGCACACTGGCGGGCATTACGTATATCGCAAGCCCGTTTGTGCCCCTGCCCATGCGGTAGAAAAGGGAGCACTTTAACAAGAACACGAATTTTTTCTACGCATCGCACATATAGCAAACCCCCGTCGGAGCATGTTGACGGGGGTTTTTGTGTTTCTACGAGAAAGGCGGTTTATCTTGTAATATTAATCACACGATTATCGGCACAAATGGAGACAGCCGCACCAAATGCCTCCGTTACAAAACGCAAGGGCACAAGAATTCTATCGTTTTGTTTGACGGCGGGCACGTCCATGCCCGGTAATAGTTCCTCTACGGGAATGCGCAAGACTGTGCCGTCCAGTTCCACACGGGCAATGGCTTCGCTTTCCAACCACTGTACATGCGCGCCCAATGCTTCCGCTACAAAACGCAGGGGCACCATGGTACGGTCACCCGCGGCGATGAAGGGGGCTACGTCCATGGTACGGTTTGCACCATTTACGGTAAACAGTGCAGAACCAATGGTCAACTGCACGCGCTGTACGGCGGGTAACAAGTGAACCATTGCCACCATTTGCGGGGCTTCGCCGATTACAAAGAAGGATAAACGGTTGGTTAAAAACGTAACCGTCCCCGCTTGCGCGTTATAGTTGGCGTTAAGCAGTTCCAACGTGCCTTCGGCGGTAATGCGCCATACGGCGGCGGGGAAAAGACCTTCATGGGGTACGGTTACCTCCAGCATTCCGCCTAGGTTTGTTACATACTCGCCGTCTACGGTCAACGTGATTTGCATAACCAGTGCGTTGTCACCTGTGGCGGTTACGGCAGCTTGTTGCACCGGGCTGAGCGCTTCGGCCGCATCTACATTTGAAATACTTGCAACCACCTCTGCCCCTGCTTGGCTGCCGATGTTTGCCACGGCGGAAGGCGCAAAATACATAGCACCCGCAGGCAGGTTAAGGGTTAGCCCTAAATTTGCATCGCCTACCGCCTCCCACAATTCGCCGGGCAAGGCAACAGAGGTTGCGCCATCGAAGGCATCACTTGTGAAGTCCAGTACCACAGTGGGTTCATAGGCTTCGCCCGCTTGCATGGCATTGAAGATGGCGTCTAGTACGGCGTCGATGAGGTTTTCAATTTCATCGGCGGTAAGGGCTACGGAAATTTCCTCGCCGTCAATCACAGCGGAAATTTCATAGTCGCCGATAATTATCGTTTCTGCTTGAACCGCAAGAGGTGCGGGAGATGGCGAAGGGGACGGGGCAGGTGCGGGGGTAGCACCACCGCCTGTATCGCCATTACTGTCATTGCCTGTATCGGGTGGATGGCTGGGTGCGGGTAAAGGCGGGATGACAGGGTTATCCAACGTAACCGGTGTACCCATGAACTCATAGCCATCTTTTGCTATTGTTTCAAGAGTAATCCATCTTTGCGTTGAAGCTCTAAAACCTGCGGGCAAATTGGTTAATGATAATGAGGTTACCGTTAGCGGGTTATCAAAATCATAAAATACGTGCCTATTATACGTATTATTGTGCCACCACCCAGTGACGATTCTGTAGCCCAGCGCGCCCTGTACTGCCTCCCAACGGAGGTAGTTACCTTCAATGCGCACATTTTGCGGGGCGGGCAGTCTAACCAATACATGAAAAATAAGGTTTGCTTCGAAGTTAACAATAAGGCGCGTTATTACTTTGTCATCATCAAACCAAGTATCGGTTATTGTTGAACCTTCAAGAAGTCGCCACATACCATGCGTATCTTGGTTAAAGAAAGTATCGATATACAATATCGAACCTACGGGTACTTGCTCGCCACTAAAAACAGGAAGCCAAGTGTCATTTCCAATGTAACGCCAAACCGCTAGGCGAATGTCGGGGTTGTTAATTGCCGTTTGTGGCGCAAGGGTGAATGTTACAGACGTAAACGCAGAGGGCGTAGTCGTCGACGCGGTTACTAAAGCCATGGACGAGTGCATATTAATCGCCGTTGCCCGTACCGTAAGTATATCCGATACGAACCCTGCACTGCTAAGTATCATCACTAAGGTGACAAGCAGAGCAATCTTTCTTTTGAAGCTGTGTTTCATTTTGTTTCCTCCTTTGGGTTATTCCGCGACATCACACAGGGGAAGGGCCCTCCCCCTGCAGACGGCGGATAATAAAAAGTGTGCAAGGAAGGCAGAAGATGCGAATACCTTCGCACAATCTGCCACCACCTACACACTTTTGGATAACCCAAATATAAACAAAACCTAGCCGTGCAATAACGGTCATACAAAAATAACACAACTGCCCCGCACACAAAATGCATTTGAACGCAAAGCAATACAATGTTAAACTGTAATCACGTAGTGGCAGGCTGTTGACCTGTGTGTGTTAGGTGATGAACGGCATCCCTACACGCGCCATGAGGTGTTCTCGCACTTCATGGTCGCTGCGTTTTGTTACTTGAGCATTCTAGCACAATGAAAATAGATTATGCAAATAAACTTGGCATTTCAACAGAAATATTAATAAACCTACTTCAATTTCTCCACTGCAACTCGTTCAATTTCCAAGCCGGCGACAAAGCGTTGTAAAAAATTTTCAAAGCCCTGCACATCTTCTTGTGCAGGGTTTATTGTTTCGCCTGCGTTGTTTTTGAATACGTAAGCGCTTAAAAATTTATCCAGCGTTGGGGCTTCGTGCGCCATGTAAGCGGCGAGGAGTGCAATACCCCATGCGCCGCCCTCGCCGGCGGTTTGCATTACGGTAATGGGCACGTTTAGCGCGCCCGCGAGTAGGGTTTGCGCGGCTTTTTTTACGGTAAAAAGCCCGCCGTGGGCGTAAATTTTTTCTATACGCACGCGTTCTTTTACGGTGATGCTTTCCATGCCCAGCTTTAGCGTGGCAAAGGACGCATATAACAACGCACGCATCGTATTTGCGAGGGAAAACTTTGCCTCGGGCAGGCGCACCAGCAGGGGACGCCCTTCGTCGAAGCCTGTATTATGCTCCCCCGAGTGGTAGCTAACGGCGCACAGCCCGCCGCCGTCGGGTTCGCCCTCTAGGGCATGGGTGTAGAGTTTTTCATAAACGTCGCTAATGTCGGGCTTTGCGCCGCTTATTTTTTGCGACGCTTCGGTAAACAGGCGTATCCATGCGTCCAAATCGGTGCTGCAATTATTGCAATGCACCATGGCAACGGGCTTTCCATCGGGGGTGGTTACCATGTCAATTTCGGCATAGCGGCGGGAAAGGGAATTTTCCAACACCAGCATGGCAAAAATAGATGTACCCGCAGAGATATTGCCCGTATTTTTGGCAATCGAATTTGTCGCAACCATGCCCGTACCCGCATCGCCTTCGGGCGGGCAGAAGGGGATACCCGCTTGCAGCGTTCCCGTTGGGTCCAGCAGCCTTGCGCCCTCGAGGGTGAGCTTGCCCGCGGCTTCCCCTGCGTTTAGTATGCGGGGGAGAACGTTTGCAATGTCAATTTGCGGCGCAAGCCCCGCGTACTTTGCAACCATTTTTTTATCATATTCCAAGCCATTTACGGGAAAAACGCCCGATGCGTCCCCTACCCCAAGCACATTTTCGCCCGTCAATTTTAAATGCACATACCCCGCAAGCGTGGTAATGCACGCAGTATCCTTCACATGGGCTTCGCCGTTTAACACGGCTTGGTGCAGGTGGGCAATGCTCCAGCGCAGGGGAATATTAAAGTCAAAGGCTTCGCTTAGTTGATGCGCCGCTTCCCCTGTGGTTGTGTTGCGCCATGTGCGGAAGGGGACAAGCGCCTGCCCCTGCGTGTCCAGCGGTAAATAGCCGTGCATCATGGCAGAAACACCAATACCCGAAAGAGTGACGATTTTTTTGCCGTGATTCGCTTCGTAATCGGCGTTTAGGGAACGATAGCATTCTTGTAAGCCTTCCAAAATATCGGGGTAGCGGTACGTCCAAAAGCCGTTTTCTAAGCGGTTTTCCCAGCTATGCGTGCCAATGGCAATGGGGGAAAGGTCCTCACCGATAAGTACCGCCTTAATGCGGGTCGAGCCAAATTCTATACCTAAAAACATAATTACATCTCCTCATTTCCAGTTAACAATACCCATGGGCGCAATTCGCCCATCATGGGTATTAACCGCGTTAAATTTATCCGCTCCCGCATGAAGGCGTGGTAGCGCAGTGCGGTATCGTTTTCGACCGGACTTATGTCAATATCTTCGATATTGGTGGTTGCGCCTACTTTTTGCATAAGCTCAATTAATTCGCCAAGGGGCGGAATTTCCTCGTGAACAATTTGCCGTATTTCTTTCCACTGTCTGGTTAGTGTTGCGGGGTCCATTTTAGCCGTGGGGGCGGGGTTGTTCATTTTTTTAACATCCTCCGCGAAATTTACGCCGTATACACTATACACCTCGTCCCAATCCACTACTTCCTGTGTAAAGGTCATGTTTTGCCGCTTGGTGAGCAAGTGATACATCGAAGCGATTAATATTGTAGCTACGCCTACCTTTTTCCCGTGAAAGTCGGAAGGCAAGCCCTTCTCAAGCTTTTTTATTTCCCAGAAATGCGCCACAACGTGTTCCGCCCCCGAAGCAGGGCGGGTTAGGTTGGTAAGCGTCATTGCCAGCCCCGAAAGCACCAGTCCCTCCATTATCACCGCCGCGGCTTGGGGGTTATTATTTTGCACATCCCCCGCTACGTGCATAATTTTTTCCAAACCCGCCTTGGTAAGGGCAGCAACGCGGGGGCAATAATATTCGCCGTCGGTTAAATGTGCGATGCGCCAGTCTGCCATGGCAATATATTTTGCTATCATATCGCCAAAGCCCGCTGCCTTTAGCTCCACGGGGGCGGCTGCAAGAATGCGCGTATCGCCGATAATCACCATTGGCGCGTGGCACAGCACGGATTTTTTGAAATTATTAAAGGTAATGGGGGCGGCGTTTGCCGCAAACCCGTCCATAGAAGGCGCAGTAGCAAAAATAGCAAATTTTTTACCCGCGTTAAACGAGGCAAGGCGACAAATATCGTTCAACGAGCCAGTACCCACCGAAAGCACCCCGTCACAACCTTGCGCAAGGACTTCAATTTCCTCCACCTCTTTTATATCCGCAGTGCGCATATTTTCGTAACATTTTACTGTGCATTCGAAACCGCCGCTTTTTAGCACGTCCAAAATACCCTCGGCGGCGTTTAAGGTATTTTTATCCGCCACCACCAGTACGTTACGAGGAAAGTCGTAAAGCAGTTCTGCCGTTTTTGCAAGGAAGCCCTCGCCAATTTCCACCCGCATTGGGGGGGCGGTATGTTCCCGCCCGCAGGGGCAATTCGCCAAATCTGCAATAATTTTTGCCACGTCCATGAAATTCACCCTTTACAAAAATGTGGTATTATGCGCACCACTATAGCAAAAAAATGGGGGACGCACCATGCAAACAAAGCCCTGCCGTAAATGCCTGCTCGCAGAAACCAACCAAGCCGAGCTATACGCCACCATCCAAGACTACATAAAAAATATACCCCCCGAGCAAAAAACGCCCGCCGCGGTATATGAAAAACGCCTGCAAATTTGCAAAAGCTGCACGCACCTGCTTAACGGCATGTGCGTATTATGCGGTTGCTATATAGAACTTCGCGCGGCGAAAAAAAACCAGCAATGCGTAGAGGACGCAAACCGCTGGTAAGGGGGCAGGTGGTTTTTGTGATTGGAGAGAAAATGTGGTATATTCTCAGCACTACACTAAATAAAAACGGAGGTGCATTATGGTTGCCATTGACGCAATACATGTTGAACCGCAAATAAAGCAAGAGGTTGAAAAAATCCTTACACCGTTAGGTTTATCAACTTCCGATGTGATTAATGCGCTATTTAATCACATCGTTTTGCGTGGGGGCTTGCCGTTTGAAGTACGCACGCCCGAAAAAACTTGCACAGAAGCAACTCATTCCGCAAAATTTGTGGCAGCAATGGAAAAATACCAAAAAGAGGTTGCAAGCGTTGTATATACCGAGGATGAGGTACTGGCGGATATAATGGCGTTGCGGTATGGGAAAAACCACGTATGAAAATCATGATTGATTCTAACGTAATTGTATCCGCTGCTTATAACGCAAGCTCTGTACCCGCACAAGCACTTTCGCTTGCGGGTAAAAACCACCGCCTTGTTTTGTGTGACTATATTTTAATGGAATGCCGTAAAGTAATAACAAATAAATTCCCACATTTAATAGCTGGCTTTGAGAAAATATTAACCACCTACGATTATGAAATTGCNCCCGCCCCCACAGACGGTATATCCATGCGTGACCCGAAGGACATACCCATACTTAACGCCGCCATTAACGCAAATGTGGACATAATCATCAGCGGCGATAAGGATTTTTTAGCGTTAGAAATAGAACGCCCCAAGGTATTATCCCCTGCGCAGTTTCTTGTTTATTAGCGGGTTTCCACAACAATTCTCTGTAGCGTACATAATAATTATATACGACTTTGCAAAGCAGTGGTATAGTGGAGCAAAGAGGTGATTCACATGCACATCTTCGACATTATTGGTCCTGTAATGATAGGCCCCTCCAGTTCCCACACGGCAGGGGCGTTACAATTGGGCTACCTTGCCTATTTGGTGCTAAAGCAAGTCCCTTCAAAAGCGGTGATAAAATTCCACGGCTCATTTGCCCAAACCTTTAAGGGTCACGGGTCAGACAAGGCCGTAATCGGCGGGCTACTGGGCTATCGTACCGACGATGTGCGCATTCGCACCAGTCTACAGGACGCGGCGGCGCAGGGTATGCAATTTTCCTTCCAAACCGTTCAGTTGCCCAACGCCCACCCCAACACCATCGTTATTGAAGCACAAGCCTCTTCGGGAGCAAAAACCGAGATAATTGGCGAATCCGTAGGCGGGGGCAACATACGCCTCACCTCCCTTGACGGCATTGAAATTGAATACACGGGCAGCCTAAACACCCTTATTGTGGAAATTTATGACTATATGGGCGCGGTTAGCCAAATTACAGGCATTTTTATGGAAAAGGGCGTAAACATTGAACGTATGCGCTTTTTTAAATCTAAAAACGACACCCGCAAAGCAATTACCATTGTGGAAACCGGCGACGCAATCAGCGAAGCCGTTACCCAATCCGCCCTGGGCTTAGAAAATGCAATCACCGCCATTTACCTGCCCAAAATTGACTGAGAGGTACAGCCATGCAAATAGACTTTTCTTCCGTTGCGCAGCTTATAGAAGCGGCGAATACAAACAATGTCGCCATCTCCCGCATTGTATTACAGCAATCCGCCTGTGATATGCAAATAACCGAAGGGGAAATCTTCGCAAAAATGGCAAGCCACCTTACCATTATGTGTGCTTCCGTGGAAGAAGGGCTTTCCCCCAACACCCGCTCCCTTAGCGGGCTAATCACCAACGAAGCGTTTCTGCTTAAAGAATATGTAGACGCCGGCAAATCCCTTTCGGGGCAGTTGCTGGGCAGTGCGGTGTACAATTCCCTTGCCGTAATGGCGACCAATGCCTGTATGGGCAAGGTGGTTGCCGCGCCAACGGCGGGCAGTGCGGGGGTAATCCCCGGTTGCTTGGTCGCCCTCCTCGGCAGCTTGCAAATACCCGAAGAAGTCCTAATAAACGGGCTGTTAAACGCATCGGGCATTGGCATGGTAATTGCGCGTAATGCCTCTATTTCGGGGGCGGTGGGAGGCTGCCAAGCGGAATGCGGATCGGCGTCGGCTATGGCGGCTTCCGCCTTGGTGGAAATAAAGGGCGGCACACCCACTATGTGTGGACATGCCGCCGCCTTGGCGTTAAAAAGTCTAATGGGGCTGGTTTGCGACCCCGTTGCAGGGCTGGTAGAAGTCCCCTGTGCCCTGCGCAACGCCGCCGCAACCTCGGTGGCGATTATCAGCGCCGATATGGCACTGGCGGGCATAAAAAGCGTTATTCCCATAGACGAAGTTATCACCGCCATGGGCGAGGTAGGAAAAGCCATCCCCGAAGCCCTGCGGGAAACATCTAAGGGCGGGCTTGCCGTAACCCCCACCGCGAAAAAAATTGAAGCTACGCTTTACTCGTAAAATGAAAATTTTCTATCCGCATTGCGGGTACAAGCATAATACCAAAGCCACTTACCAGTTCACGCTCCTTGGAGATGGCAGTAATATTGCAAAACGCCTCCAGCAGGCTTCCCGTAAAGCGCACGGTGGAAATGGCGCTTCCCAGCTTACCGTCCTCTATAAGGAACGCCCCGTTGCGCGTTAGCCCCGTAATTTGCAAATTGCGGGGATTTACGAAATTCGTGTAATGAAATTCGTTGATAAAAATTCCGTTTTTGGTAGACGCAATCATTTCCTCCAACGAACTATCGCCTGCTTCCACCACCATGTTTACGGGATAACCACCCGCATACCCAAGGCTATGCCCCGTGGATTTTACCCCATGCTTCGCGGCGCGCTTGTTGTCATACAGGTAATTTTTTACCACGCCGTTTTCGATAAGGGGAAGCGCTTGGCGGGGGGTAGATTCAAAGTCGAAGTACATTTTCATTAAATCGGGGTGGTTTACGTCGTCTCGCAGGGTAAAGTTTTCGCCAAATACCTTTTCGCCTAATTTACCCGCCGCGAAAGACATGCCATCGTCCACCGCCTTCGCGTTAAACATAATGCCTAAGAAATACATTAAGTCCCCTACCGCATTGGGTGAAAGCACCACCGTATGCCCGCCAAGGGTCGGCTCTACGGGGTTACGCGCGGCTTTTGCCGTCGCCTGCGCCTTGGCAAATTGCGCAACAACATCGGGCGTGTTGGTATACGAACAACATGCGCCCGCGCCGTCGGTACCGTCCTCATGGGTAATTACGGTATTAAAATTGACTTCCTCGCCTTGCAGGTAACGGAACGCACCCTTACTGTCCCCCAGCGCGTACACACTTTGCGAAAGCACCAGCGCACCCGATGCGGTATACCCCGCTTCAATTTGGGCAAAGCCTTCCTTTAAAAGCGCTGCGCGCTCCGCAACGCCAAATGCGCGGGCAAGGGCACCCGTGTAGGGCGCTTCCTTTACCGCCTCCTGCGAATAGAGGAAGGCTTCAAACTCGCCTTCGGGTACGTGGGCAAGCAGTGCCTCTGCGTCCTTGACCGCTTGCGCAAGCCCTTCGTCTGTAAATACGTTGGTAGAAACCGTGGCTTCTTTTTTCCCGTCGTATACGATAAGCGTAAGGGTGGTATCGGCAATGGCTACATTTTGGCTAATTTCCGATTTAGCAAAGCGTGTCGTCCCCTGTTGGGAAGAAGTGATGCGCGCTTGGGCGTAAAATTTGCACTGCCCCGTTATTTTTTTAATAATTTCCTGTGCCGTATTCCTATCCAACATCTTGTACACCTACCTTCACATTTCTAAACCGCGAGGGGGAAGACCCGTGGGACACGCGCATAATCTGCGTGGGCTGGCCTTTACCGCAATTGGGTACGCCCACCAACTCCCAGGTATCCTTATTGCCCACGCCGTCACAGCTCGCCCAAAATTCCGTCGTCTTGCCCGAATAAATCGGGTTCTTAAACACCTTGCCCGTACGCTTGCCGTTTTTAATTTCATGGGCAATTTCGCAAGCGAATTGGAAATTAACGCGCAAATCGTCTATCGACCAGCTTTTATTTTCGTCAAAAATAAAGCCGTATTCGATGCCTGCAATCAGCTCGTCCATGGTTTTATCGCCATGCAGCATATTAATGTTTGTCATGCGCACCAAGGGCAAATTGCGCCACCCATCGGAAAGCCCCGCCCCGCCGGAATTTTTGCCAATTACATGAGCATTGTCCCGCGAGGTTTGGAAGCCTGTAAACTTGCCTTTATCAATTAACGTTACACACTGGGCGGGAACGCCCTCGTCGTCAAAGGCAAAGGTACCCAGCCCACCCGGGCAATGGGCGTCCGCAACAATGGTCACTTGCTCCGAGCCGTAGGTAAGGGGTTTTTCCTTTAAATTTGCAGGCTCTATAAAGCTGCGCCCCGCGTATGCCGCTTCGCTGCCCATTACGCGGTCAAGCTCGGTGGGGTGTCCCACGCTTTCATGGATTTGCAGGAACATTTGCCGCGGTGTAAGAATTACGTCAAACACACCGCTTGGGCAGTCCTCGGCTTCGATAATTGCCGCCGCTTCCTGTGCAAGCCCATGGGCTTTGTTGGGCAAATCCATGGCTTTTATGCCTTCAAAGCCGCCGCGCACTACGTTAATATAGCTACGCTCCTGCGTATCGCTGTCGGAAATAATGGTAGCCCCAACAAACGCCGTACCTTGGCAAAAATCCTGCACAATGTAACTGCCGTCCGTATCCGCGAAAATTACCGCATCGCTGCGGAAGTCCATATTCATGCTCGTCTTAAACTTCATTTGTTGGGAAAAATTATGCCCCTCCCACACACCGCGAATGCTTTTTTCGCACGCGCCAAGCAATGCCAGTTTTTCAGAAATCGACACACCAAAGGGGTCAATTTCCACAGGCGTTTTGTACGTGCCTTGGGCGGCTTTCTTTTCGTCCAGCCGTGCGGGAACGTTTAAGAGCGTCTTACTCGCCTGCGCAATTGCATACGCCTCGCGCACCACTTCTTCCATTTTTGCCGCATCGCTACCCGCCGCAAAGCCCATTGCCCCACCGACATACACCCGCACACCAAAGCCTTGGCTGCGGCTATTGCTCGCGCTCATTAACGCGCCGTCCTCCATACGCAAGCTTTCCATTCGAATGTCCTTCATTCGAATGTCTGCAAAGTCTGCGCCAAGTTCCCGCGCCAGCTGCATGGCTTTTGTTAATTGCTCTTTCATGTAGTACCTCCTTTATATTTTTGTAATCTCTTGCGTTCCGTCCGACTTATACGCATTTTCTAACATTTCCGTAAGCATCAGCGCCATGGGCATGTCAAATAAAATCGGCGTATCTTTAATAATCCCGTCCAGCCACATACGTAGCGGTTCAACACCTTTTTCGGGCATAGTTGAGGGCGTGCGCCATTCTTTGTTGTTACCTTTGGTGCGGATTTTCACTTCGCCCGCTGCGGAAATTACCGCGCCTTCCGTGCCCAGCAGTTCGAAGCAATTTGCGTCAAAGGGCGAAATGAAGGACGTTTCCAATACAGCAATGGCATTGTTTTCAAATTCCACCACGCTTACGGCGTTATCGTCGCCTGCGGGGGCGTGAGTGCGGTTAAAAACAGACGCAACGCGGCGGGGCTTGCCCAATAAATAGGGCGCAACGTACATGGGGTGACAGCCTAAATCCATCATCGCGCCGCCGCCTGTGGCTTCCATATCATACCAATGCGGGGGCAGCCAGTTGGCAAGGGCGCCGTTATGCGCGTTGCGGAACCGCAGATAATGGATTTTACCCAATTCGCCCGCGTCGATGAGTTGTTTGCACAGTGCGTACAACGGATTAGTTAGATGCGGGTAGGAAATACAGAATTTTACCCCCGCTTTTGCGACCGCATCGGCAATTACGTTTGCGTCTGCCGTGGTAGTTGCCAGCGCCTTTTCGGTAAAAATGTGCTTGCCCGCTTCGGCAGCGGCGACGATTATTGCGCGGTGTACCGTGGTGGGCGTGTCTACAATTACGGCATCTACGTCCTCGCGGGCAAGTGCCTTATGCAGATTGGGTTCAAATGCCGCGCCAAGCTCACCCGCCCACGCTTCGCCGCGGGGCAAATCCTCGTCCCATACGCAGGTAATTTGTGCGTCGGGCTGGGCTTGGATAAACTTTGCATACCCATCGGCATGTACATGCCACTTGGAAAGCATAAGAATACGTACCATTTGCAAGCCTCCTGTTTATTTAGTTTTGCATTGCTCCTACAGGAAAATAAAATGTAATATAAAAACTAGCACGATTACTACACCGCCCACGACTTGAAACCACATCTTATTAATACTTTTTGGCTCGGTATAATCGCCGTTAACGTTAAAATTTGCACCCCAGCGTTGGAAGGTTTCCGGAAAAATCATCAACGCTGCGCCAAGCAACAAAAATGCCGCCCCAAGCACAATATTGTGGAAATACCACACGAAGGTACGGTTTTCCGCGTAGCCGGCAAGCGCCCATTCAAAAAGGGCTTGTTCCTGCCATGTGACCGCGCCTTCGGGATGGGGTACGGGCGTACCCCCTCTTTCAGATGTCCATTGTCTTGACGCGCCATATAAGGACACCCATGTCGCGTCTGTGAGGGGTTCTCCATCGGATGAAGCAAGAAAATGCCACAATGTATACGTACGGCGGCCGGGAACGGAACGGTCTGCCACCATTCCGGCACCCCCGCCCTCGTACAAAAATAGGGGTGGGCTAACGCGCAAATTACCGTCTATGCCTAAAAAACCGCGAAAACGTATCGTTACCCCATCGCGTTGAATTTCCCGTATCCGTACCCTTTCACCGTCAATAAAAGTAGTGCGATGCACTAAAAACCCTATTGCATTAACCATTACCAGCGCAATTAATAAAACGCCGCATAACAGGAAAAACCGCTTCATTATGCGAAACTCTTTTCTTTGCCGTTAATAATAAAATGGCAGGTGCAGCCCAAATATTCGGCGGCTTCTTTAGGCATCTTGTAGCCTTTTTCGTATTTATCGAAGAGCAAATCCTCGTTAAATTTGTCTGTTACGTCGAAGCAAATTTCAATGCGCTTGTCGCGTATTTGAATATGAATATCTTCTATTTCGCGGTCGTTAAGGTTGGCGGCATCATGCTCGCGCACAAATAATTGCCGCTTTTGCGAAGCGTCTGCCTTATCCGCAATAATTACCGCAGCGCTTATTACGCTGGTAATGGGACACCCGCCGGAATGTTCTTCAATTGCTTGCAAAACAGTACGCTTTTCCTCCGGCGTTAGGTCGTCGGTTTCGTCCAAAAAAACGGCGGCAAGCCCCGCGCTTTTACGCGCGTGTTCCCACCGCCCTGCAATATTTCCCACATCGTGTAATAATGCCGCAATTTTTCCAAGCTCAATGGTACGGGCATCGTATTCAAGCCCTCTGAGAATGGTTTCAACTGCGTCCAGCACAAACATAATATGCGTGCGCCCGTGGCATACCCACAGCGTATCGCGGTACATCACATTCACCGTATCAAGAATTCGGTTTACGTCAACATTGTTGCGCAATTGTTTATATGTATTCATATAAATCGCCTCCGCACCCATGTTACCATCATTTCCAAGAAAAACATACACCCAAAAATAATAATTATTAAAACGGTAACGGATGGATAATCAAATGTACGTATTGCACGGGATAAAAGCGTGCCAATACCCCCCGCCCCCACCACGCCAAGGGAAACGGATTCGGCTACGGACGTTTCCAGCCGAATTGCAACCCACGCAAGGAAGCCCGTAAGCACGGCGGGCAGCAGCCCATGCACCACAATTTGCCCCCAGCTTGCGCCAGTAGCCCGCATAGATGTAATAATTCCGCGGGGCTGCTCCTCTATAGTAGCGATAAATGCCTTGGTTAAATACCCCATAGACGATAAAATTAGCCCCACCACCCCTGCGTTATGCCCAAGCCCAATTGCGGCGACAATCATTAAAATAAATATCAAGGAAGGCACAGCGCGTACAACGCTTACAAACATTTTTATCGCGTAGGAAAGCGGCTTGCACGGCGCAATATTTTCCGCAGCAAGAAAGGCAAGCACCAGTGCAAGCAACCCGCCGAACACCAAGCCCACCGCCCCCATAGCAAAGGAAGCCGCAAACCCGCGCAAGCCGGGCATAATCATGTCTGAATTAATATCCGCAAGCAAACGTAAAATACGCGGCGCGCGGGAAAGGCGGTTTACAAATCTATGTATATCAAGATTTAAATATTGTAAACAAAATAAAAAAATAATAATTATTCCTGCCGCCGTTGCACCGCTTGAAGCTATTGCACTATCCCCCATCAGCCGCTTGCGGATAAAGCCCGCCGCAAACTCCGTAATAAGCACAATTGCAACAAGCATAAGCACCATGGCAGCGACTTCGTTAAAACGGCGCAGGCTTAGTTGCGTTTGAATAATAACGCCCATACCCCCCGCACCCACCATGCCCAATACCGCCGACGCGCGGATATTCAATTCAAATGCAAACAGTGTCCAGTTTATCCACGCGGGGGTAAATTCCGGGAGCAAGCCGTGACGTATCATCGCAATTTTGCCTGTACCGCTTGCGCGCAGGGGTTCAAGTTTTTTGGCGGCAATTTCCTGTATGCTCTCGGCATAGGAACGCGAAAGGAAGCCCGTTGTCGCAAGCACCAGCGCAATTAAGCCCACCATGCTTCCTATGCCAAAAATCATCACCATTAACGACGCCCAAATAATTACGGGAATATTGCGCAGGAAGGCAACAAAAAACCGTACAACCGCCCGCGCAAACGCGTTTGGTACAATGGCTTCCGACATTAATAATGCAAAAATAAATGATAAAACCATGGAAATAAAAACACTTACCACCGCAAACGCGACTGTGTGTAATACTGCCTCTATATATATGCGCACATGCACCATGGAAGGCGGAAAAAAATTAACCGCAATGTAGCTAACAAAGGTAGGCGCTGCGGTAAAAATACGTACAGCGTCTAGTTGCAAATAAAAAAAGCACACAACAACAATGGCGGCAATAAAGAGTATATTGCCCCACAGCTTTATGCGGGCTTGTTTATCGTACATAAATATGGTCTACCATTTCTTCGGTTAAATCACCGGGCTTGCCATCAAAAACGATTTTGCCAAGGCGCAGACCAATAATACGGCTTGCGTATGCCTTGGCAAAATCCACTTGGTGCAGGTTAATTATGCCCGTTAGCCCCCGCGCCGTGGTAAGCATTTTTATTTGGTCCAGTATAATGCGCGCGCTTGCAGGGTCTAACGAAGATATGGGTTCATCTGCGAGTAATAACTTGGGGCTTTGCATCATGGCGCGGCATATGCCCACACGCTGCATTTGCCCGCCCGAAAGGGTGCCTGCTTTATTGTGCATAAAATCTTCTAAACCCACAGCAACCAGTAAATCCTGTGCCGCTTGCAAATCCTCTTGCGTATACAAGCCCAGCGCACTGCGCAAAAAATTCATATGCCCAAGCCGCCCGTGCAGTACATTTTGCATTACATTGCTGCGGTAAATTAGATTATAATCTTGAAAAATCATGCCAATTTGCGTGCGCAATTTGCGCAACCTTGCGCCCCTGTATGCGCCCGTAGGCTCGCCTTCGAAGTAAATTTCGCCCGCGGTGGGCGAAATTAGGCGGTTAATACAGCGGATTAGCGTCGTCTTACCCGAACCGCTTGGCCCGATAATAACCACAAATTCTCCCGCTTGCACGGTTAGATTAACCCCTTGAAGCACTTCCGTGTCGGGGCGGGTGTAGTTTTTTACGAGATTTTTTATCTCAAGCAACGGCATTAGTTTACGTTTAACCCAAGCGCATTTACCACCGAGCGCACATAGGCAAAGCCCCCTAAATCGGGCGCAGTAAAGCGGATAGACCCATCGCCCCAGTTTTCCGCAAAGTACGCGCTTTGGTCAAACTGCAGGAAAAAGTCGCGTATATTTGCAATGAGGGCACTGTCAAGTTCGCTTCTGATAATATATGCGGGGTTGGGTACGGGCTCGGTTGCTGCAATGATTTTAAAATCGGCGGAATTAATCAGCCCGCGTTCTTCCATATTTTCGATAAACATACCCCCAATGGCGGCGGCGTCAAAATCGCCCATTTCTACACCAAAAATATTATGCTCATGCCCGCCCGAAAAATTTACCGTGTCAAAAAAATACCCGCTATGGGTAATTAAGTCGGGGTCAAGCGCCAATTCGCTGGTCAAATGATACACGGGGAAAATAAAGCCCGACGTGCTTGTAGCGCTAACAAACGCCATGGTTTTGCCCTGCAAATCTTCCAGCGCATTAATATCATGCCTATCCGCGCGGGTAATAAAAACGGAATTATTTACCGTGCCTTCGCGAATGGGCAGCGAAACCAGCATTTCCACATCTACCACCGAAGAGGTGTGTATATAATTGAAGGCGGAAACCAGCATAATGTCCAAATGCCCGCCGCGCATCGCCTCTGTGCCCGCTTGGTAAGAAATATCCAAATATGCGACCACGGGAATGCCAAGGAACTCTTCCATCGCCTGTGCCAGTGCGCGGCTTGCCGCTTCCCCCGCCGCACGGTTAGAGTCGTCAATCGTTAGCCCAATGCGGATTGGGGTTGTATCCCCATCGTCCCCACATGCGGTAAATCCTAATAAAGCCCCCAGTAACAAAACCATTAAAAATACTTTTTTAAACATTTCCAAATCTCCTTTATGAATTAATTATCAATTTTTTTAATATTAAAAATTGTTCATCGACCGTTTGCTCGGTTAGCGCGTCGCCCAGCGCAAGTATACTTAACCCGTCAATTACGGCAATTACATGCACGGCAAGCTGGGTAATATCTGCTTTACGCAATACGCCCTGGCTTGCGCCGTGGCGTAAAATCGCCTCAACGCTTCCCCGCAAATGCGCCAGCTGGGTATCCCTAAATGCGCGGACCTCTGTCACTGATTTTGAGAAAATATATTCACAATACGCGCGGAATAAACTATGCTCAAAATTAATTAAACGTTCCTTTTGCTTTGCCATAAACGCCTCGTACATGGCGACAAAGGGCTCCCGTGCGTCAACAGAAGCATTGATTTTACTAATACCCTCCCTATTACGCCGCTCCAGCACCGCAAGGAACACCTTATCCACCGAAGCATAATAAATGTAAATGCCGCCGCGGCTAATCCCGCATTCGTTAATAATGTCTTGCATCTTCACCGCGAGGAAGCCTTTTCGGCAAAAGACCCGCCGTGCCGCGTCTAAAATAAGACGCTGTTTACCCTCGCGCTTTTTTTCAAAATGTGGCTTTGCGAAGATGGTTACCCCCTCGAGTAAAAATATGTACAAACAATAATGACACCCGTGTCATATATCCATCATATGACACGGGTGTCATTTTGTCAACTGTTTTTCGTGTAAAGTTTTAGATAAACTTATATCCCTTATTCCGTGGTGTTTTAGTAAGCGTCAAATAAGCCAGCGTCTGTACAGGCGGTATGGTAAATGGTAAGCGTTAAATATACCTTAACAGTGAACAACCAAGATATAACTGAGTTGTGCGAAGGTGAAATAAGAATCACCACCCAGCGCAGGGGCGCGGGCAAACTGGTTTTTACTATTTTATACGACGAAGAAATTGAAATCAACGAAGGTGACACCGCCGTTCATACCCTAGACGGGGAAATTATGTTTAAAGGATATGTCCTTAAACAGGGCAACAAAGAAAATAATTTTATTGAAATAAAATGCCACGACCAAATTATTAATAATAAAAATTAATAGCGAAACCTATGTATATGAAGATATGACCGCCGCCGATGTAATTCAAAAAATCGCGGCCGATTTTGGTTTATCCGTCGGCGCAATCGCCGATACGGTGTACCGCATACCCTCCCGCGTAGAGGACATTCAAACCCTATTGGATATTATTTACCGCGCAATTGACCTCACGGTTATACACACAGGCGAATTGTTCACCCTTTACGATAAGGTAGGGTAAGCGTTAAGATGGCAATATTATCCTTAGACCATGCAGATTATGTCCCCGTTGCGGGCGAGGTGATTTTACATGAATAGGCTCATGGAATATCTACCCCGTTATTATCGTGATTTTGTTGAAATGCTGGACCTCACCAACGCCGAAACCCCCGAAATGGATAGGCTTTGGAAAGCGATAACCCGCGTACTTAACAATCAATTCATCATCCACGCCGAGGCGTCGCGGGTAGCACAGTGGGAGCGCTTACTGCGCATCCGCCCCGACACCACAACCCAAACCCTAGACCAGCGGAAAGAAATCGTACTCATGCGCTTACAAATGCGCCTGCATTTTACTTATCGCTGGTTACAGGGTTTCCTTGCGGATAAGTCCGGCGAAGAAAATGTAACCACCACACGGAACATCGACGCCTACGCGCTGGATATTATTATCGTGTATGAGGACATTGTCATATTACAAGAGTTATACAGACATTGGTTCAATAGTAGGGGCAACTTCGATAAATGTTTTTACATTTAGCTCTGTTAATGTGGCAAGAAGTTATTTATACTTTCCACATCTTACAACGATACAATTACAGTCGACAAACCTACAAACTTTTGATTTTAGAGCAACAGCACTTGCAGTTGTAAATACTGGCGCTGGTGCATCGACGGTTAATGTAATTCCGCAGTCGGGCGCACGTATACATGAGGGTGTAATATTGCGATTCAATTGGGATGTTGTTTCGTTTACGTAAATGATATTACTTGAAACGAATAAGCTCTTGCAGGTGTGTTCGAGGCTGCACCTGCAATGCCAGTTTCACTAAGCAGAAGAAACTACGTCCCAAAACATTTGGCGCGGCGTTGTTTGCTCCTATGCTATCAATAAAACCAGCTCGTGCGGCAGTAAGTCTTGCGGCGTTTGTATTAATCGTGTTTATAGTTGTTGTAATTGCATTTACCGTAACCTGCGATGTGCGGGATGAAATAGCCGCATCAATATGGTTAGGGTCAAATGGGAGTCGCTCCGCAGGGACAAACCCCTGTGCGTTTAGCGATGCCACGCCATTAGCTGCGCCTATCCTCTTTATGTGTACATAATCATCCAGCTTTACTCCAAAGGTAGCGATGAACACCCATGCGTTCACACGGTGCTGAGGTGGCTAAATTGTCCGTCCCCAATGGTAGATAGCACGGACGGCTTAATGGGTACATTTAAAGTCGGCAACGAGTTTGTACCGCCGCGGTCTTTTGTTGTTACCGACAATAGCGGTCGTTAAAGAAGTTATTAGAGTCCCCAACATCGGTACACAGGTAACCGCAATGCGCGCACGCGATGACGTAACCGAGGTTTTAAATGAAGTGGCAAATACCATAACCACGCATACAGTAGATAAATTCGGCTATGATAACGGTTCTAGATTTAACAAAAACGGAGAAATCGAATTTGTCGACGCAGAGGTTAATCGTCACAACGAAACATGCGCGCGAGAAGAAAAGTTAATTGCTTTGTTAGAAGCGCAATCCGCAAGACAATAGCGCACACAATAATGCAACAAGCACTATCCGTGCCGCTGTTTAAACGTGCATTAAATGTTGTTTATAAAAACGAGCGTAAGTACCACATATTGGTAATTTGCGCTCGTTTTTCGCTTTATATTTTTTCCAGCTTTTCATGCGCTTATTTCTCGCTCTTTATGCGGTTATTTCCCCCTCTTCGTGCGCCCTCACATTGACGCTTACGTTTTCGCAGGCATTTTTGTGCGATGTAACATCTTCTGTCGTTCGAGGGTGCATTTAAGACGTTAAAATGACCGCGCTTTACTAGACTTTCGGAAGAACCCATTTCACGTCGACGGAAACAGGACTGCATTATGCGCAAAAAAACCGACTCAGTAAAAAAAACTTCACAAACAGCCCGATTTTAGCCAAGAAAAGCTTGCAAAAAAGTTAGAAATCACTCGGCGAATACACCATTATCACTAGGGCAGTATTCGTTCAAAACTTCAATCACCTCGGGTTTTTGATAGTCTTTAATTTCTTGTAACATGGATTTCTCCTCCTAGGCGGAATTATAGCTGTATATTGGCAATAGGGGCAAGTAATCCCAATTTAATCAAACAAGTCAAACGCATGAGAAAAATTTCATGCGTTTGACTTGTTATAGTCTGACTACCCTATCGAAAAAAAATTCACTAGAACTTCGGTGACTTATGCATATTATGGCTCTGTCTTCATAGTCCGTGAGTATTTTCGTTAATATCTGCGATTCAAGTTCTTCGTCCATATTAGAGAATGGCTCGTCTAACAGCATTACCTGCGGATTCGATACAAGCATTTGCGACAGCCCTACTCTGGACTTTTCGCCGCCGCTTAACACCTTGTTATTAAGCATCTCGTCTCCTTTTGTCTCCTGCAGATTCTCTAACGAGGTTAGCTTTATCAATTTTTCAAGTCTTGCATTATTGCTCTCCCGGCCAAGCACAATATTGTCGCATAAGCTAAGAGTCGCTATATTTATGTCTTGAAATGTTATACCAAATATTTTTCGTAAAGAAGTAAGGCTTATCTCTCTTAAGTTTACACCATTAACTAACACCTTGCCCTCGTATTCTTGGTTTAATCCCATGATGATATTAAATATTGTAGACTTACCTGCGCCGCTCTCTCCGACTAACATTATCTTCTCGCCGATTTTAACTTCAAAATCAGGCACTGTTACTACACGTCCATCCGAAAATTTTACAGTTATGCCCTCTGTTTGTATGGCTTCAAACGATTTAATTTCCACACCGTCTTGCTTCTCCAACTCCAGCTCGTTAAACTCTAACAATTGCCGTATGAAAGGCTTTGTAAACCCATACTCGACAAATTGATCATATACGCTTTCAAAAGATCCTAAGAATAAAGGTATGTTTATATATAGAACTAAAATAGCACCCGCATCTCCTGCAAAGTTTGGAGAAAAGCGCATTGCCGCAAAAATAGCCAACAGAGGTGCTGCTAGACTAAGCAAACCAGTTATACCACTAACGTAATACTCCAGCACCGAAGACTTCACAGCGTTTTTCTTGATTTTGTGTAGTGCTGCAACCGTACGTAAAATAAAAAACGAATATACTCCCTTTACCTTTACATTTCTTACGTCTCCAAATGTTTCTTGTGTTACTTTGCTTAGTTCTGCGGCGTACTCCATTCCCTCGTGTTCTAACTCTGCAATTATATCAACCACCCTAGTTGTCGCAAAAAAATAAATCGGTGTGAATAAGATCGTAAAGATACCGGCATACATATCAATGCTAAAAATTATTATTCCATAGAAAATAAAAATCGTAATATGAGATGCTCCCTCTAGTAGAGTTCCTACCAAATTGGCAACATTATCGCAAGATTGCCTTAATTTGGTATATAATTCGGCATTGGAGATCTTAATAAAGTAACTGCTCTTTGTACGCAACAATAATTCCATACAATGTTCGATAAGGCGTATTAATAAGCTAAATTGAAATTTGGTTTGTAGGTATTTAGCAAATCCCTTAATCGCAAAAACTAAAATAAACACCCCAATTGTAAGTAGTAGCGGTGTTATAAATCCATCGAAATTTTGCACTAGTAAGTAGTCATTAACTACCCTCATTAAGAAACTATTAGCAGCCAAGAGCAAAAATCCCCCCACTACTGCGAGTGCTACATACGCCGAAATAGCCAACTTTGTCTTTGTTCCTTTAAAAATTATCTCTTTCATTTTGTTCACCTGACCCCTTTCATTGTTCTTTCAATTCCTACATCTGTGATGTTTAACTGATAATGCGACAGAGGACAATTTTATCCTAGGGCGTATTCCCTCTACCCAAAACTAACAAAATGTGTAATAATACGGAAATGGAGATAAATATTGAACAACATGAAAAAGTGAAACACGTACTTCCTGTGCAAAGAGGAAACGTATCGGTAGAAAACGTGAAATTTATCAATGCCATACTGTACATCTGCGAAAACGACTGCAAATGGATGAGATTGCCGAAAGAGTATAGAAAATGGCATCCTATTTACAAACGTTTTCGGCGATGGGTAGAAGATGGAATCATTGACAAGCTGTTTAGAGAATTGTGTTCCCAAGGGGCAATCAATTCTGATGCCGTTGCGTGGCTCATGGATTCTATGGCAGTGCCAGAGTACACCCCCGGACGCTTGCGGAGCGTTAAAAAAACGGAAAACAGTCTATCGGACGCTCCAAAGGCGGATTAACAACCAAAGTTCACATGATTGCCGCAAACGTGATGAGGGTTATAGACTTTATCCTAAGTACGGGACAAAGCCATGACGTACCACAAGACAGAACTTTATTGGAAACAGTTGGTAAGCAAAGAGGCGTTACTTCATTACTCATGGCAGGGCTTATGAAGATGATTTAACACGATATATCGCACAAATACTGGACTTTTCGCCTGTAGTTCCACCCAAGAAAACTCGTGAAAATCATTGGGAATACGACAAAACATTTATAAACTCCGCAACGAAATTGAACGACTTTTCGCAAAATTCAAGGCTTTCGCCGCATTTTCGTAAGATTTGAAAAATTTGACATCATGTAGTATGCTGGATTCATTCAATTTGCCTTGGTTTATATGGAAATTAGTCGCACCTTTAGTTGATCATGACATAGCAAATCCACTTTAAATCGAAATGGTGATAGTCGTAAAATGTATTGCTAACAACACCACAATCCAGAGAAAGCCTAAATTTAAGCCATTCAGTGCGTACTGCCAAATCCTTGTCCTGCAGGGTTTTAGGGGAAAGCAATACCCTTTGCGACTATCACCATCGATCACCATCGAAATTGCTATACCATCATATGGCCCGCTTTAAATATTATACTGCCCCATAAACAATTCTTCGTATGTCGCTTCTTTGTCGCTATATCCGCACGTTACTCCAAAATCAAATATTCTTTTGCTAGTTGATATCATAGGAACGTTAATCGTTTGAATATCCCCTGTTATTATAACCTTAACAACTTTGACATTCATACCAGGCTTTGTCATATCAACATAATAAACATCACCACCAACTTTTTCTTTAACCTGATCAGCTACTTTCTTGATGATATTGTAAGAACTGTCCATTCCTAGAATTGGCTCACCAATTGTTGTGGTTTTATCAGTTTTGCCTAAAACATCTTTATTAATCAAGAAATGTTGATTATATAAGTTGACTTGACTTTTTAGCATGGCCTCTTGAGTCATCACATCAGGTTCAGCGTTGCCACCGTAGTCAGAACTATCATTACTTTGTATTGCTTCTGTAATCGAGCGCTCAAGCGCTATTTCAGGCGATATATGACAACCAGTGCCATTATAGGCATACTTCGAATAATTTTTTCGGTCAACCATCCACGTTCTGAAAACCGGAACACCTATGTCATTTGTATAATCACGTGTTATAACATCATATCCCATCTCATTTGCTCTTGACAAGAGTTCTCTTATTTTCATATTGGTAACGTTCGCGTAATCAACCATAGGAAGTACATAGGGATTTGAATTGCCAATAACGAAAGCATCACGTTCAATAGCCTCGAATAGTCCATGTAGTATCGCATCTTCTAAGGTTGCAGCTGCAGCAGCTCCATTAGAAGAAGAATTAAACAAAATTCCTTTTAACTCCACATCAAACATAAACACTAAAAAAGCTGGAACCAGTTTTTGACTGCCATCTGTTAGGGAAGTGGCAACTACCCAGTCCATTTCAAGATTTTCATCAAAATTGTCATATGCCGTGTACGTATTCATAATTGTGCTAGCTAAATAAGGCACATCCACAGCAAAATCCTTCACCTCACTGTATTTACCGCAAACAATAGGAATATTACCTGTATACTGTAATCCCATATGTTCTAACAACTCAAATGCTGCTGAAAAATAGGCTTGAGATTTTGTTATTCCTTTGCCCGATCCCGTGTCTTCTCTAAAAATATGCGATGCTTTATCAAACTCAGTTTGCTCTACATCAACATCATAGCAGTGAATCACGTCACTACTATTAAAAGGATTTCCAGAAGAAAACTTAACTTTAACTTTCGCACCTAACTTACCAAGTTCTGCCTCGAGTAATTGTTTTGTTTCATTTTCATTCTTCGAGCGAAGCCCACCAACTTGGTATTCAATTTTATTTTCCATCAATTCAGTTCGTTCTCCACAAAAAATTCCATCGAAGGAAAAGTTGGAGTCAAATCTAATATAATTCTTATTAATAGCATTACAGAAATCGCAAGAGGTTGTAGGCAGTCTCTTTCTTTTAGTGTAACCTATAAGATTTGTATTGTCAAAAAGATACTGTGAGTCTAAAAAATCAGACGACCCACCTCCAAAAAAGTTAGTCAAATCTTTAAGCAAGATATTACCAACTGTTATTGCTAAACCGCTGAACTCTGCAGGAACATCGTAGGAATAGTTTAAACTTTTCAAATCGGTAAGCGTTATTTCCTTTCCATTTGAATATCTAACTTTTTTATTTAACAGATTAAGGTCTTGATTTACTACGCACTCTAAGCAAGCACTTTTTTCGGGAACTACCAAAGGACCTGCTGATATTGCAGTACCATTAAAGCCAATCTGAACAAATGGCTTTTTGTACTGATATAATTTTCTATTTATGCTCAACACCTCAGAATATTTAGATGATAATGGCGCGAATAAAGCTATATCGAAATCTAAATTATTCTCTGCATTTAGAAACGAACTGACTGCAATATAGGTGTGATTTTTTAAGCAATCAACTTTAAAACCCTCTCCTATGACTAAAATCTGGGGGATTCTTTCCGCTTTGCTTGCAACCTCAGATTTTACTATAATCCCTTCTTGTAAAATTACATTCAAGAAATTATTAACTTCTTCTGCTGAATACCTGTCCATAAAATTTTCTTCAATGTTAGCAAAGGTTCTCGTCCCATCTACGCTGGACAGTACTTCTTCTAATATTTGGGGGTCGCAATTTAAAACTTTAACTTCTCCTAAAGAGGAACATATCACTCTGTCATTGACCTTATCATTTTGATAACTATATGTTTTGTTAACTAAGGGAATCTCGCTTAATTGATAATCCATAATATAAGTCTCCTTGTTGTAAATCCATATTGATACATTTCGTTTTTTAGATAAACTCATCTTGCTGATACGGATTAACTTTATTCCCTTTAATCCGCATCAACAAGATTTCTTAAACCTTTCTAGCACATTTAACACCCTAAGCAGGACTCCTGTAAATCTGACCATGCTTAATCCGAACACCATTCACAAAATAATGTGGTACGATGGTCTGGATGTTTGTCTTGATAACCGAAATTTTCATGTTGCTCACCTCCTTCGTCTCTTGAAATATGTGAAATAGCTGAAGACTAACTTTGCTCCTGAATCCATGACAGAGGGCATTCAAAACCTTCGCAACTTCAGTAACCACAAGGCTTACAGTAGTTTCACTCATTGGGTGAAAGGCACAAAAAGCCTGTAGACCGCATAGCGACTGGCGTTGATGGCATTTTGAGAAGCTTCCCACCACGAATTCAAGTTCGCTATGGATGCAATCTATCATATGCCTAGCGAAATGTCAAGAATTTTTCAACCTATTTTTTAATTTTTAACCTATATTTTTTAGATTTTCAGGCTATATTATTTACATTAAATGTCAATAATAAATTTAGCAACTATATATGTATGGGAGAAGGGCTTAATGCAAATTGGTGATAGAATAAAAATCATAAGACAAACAATCGGTATCACTCAAGCGAGGTTCGCTGGACAAATGGCAATTTCCGTTAGCTACCTCGCTGAATTGGAGAAAAATAAAAAAGTGGTCAACGATAGAATTGTTCGCTTAATCTGCCTTAACTATAATGTCAACGAGCTATGGCTCAGAACCGGATCAGAGTCTATGTTCGCTGAAAGCGTTGATGCGCATAGTGTAAGAGTGAATGGTTTATTCAAGTCATTAAGTCAAGAATTTCAATTATGTGCCATAAAGCAATTAGAGGAGTTAGCGACTTTAGATAAGTCAGGCACGAAGAGAAGATAGATTGTTTTTATGAGATTATTTATTGCCTCATAAAATAGTTTTACTCAAAGGGGATGTCTTGCTAAGAAAAAAGGCAAGGCATCCCCTATTTAATGAATAAGCGCGAGAAATGTGAAGAAAGCAGAGGCGAAGCTGGATTTTTGGGTGGAGATATCCAAACCCATGCAAAAATGCAAGAAGCTTCGGGGATGACCGGAATATAAGATTGAAAAAGTTACGCAGACTTCAGCGGGTGAAGGACAACGCCGTGAAGTTTGCGTTTTGTTTTGGGTGAAGCTGATTTTTTCCTCGTGTAGATAATAATCTCCATAACAAAAAAATGGAGATATGTCACATGAGGACACTAAAAAAACGTTCAAACAGAACACGAACTAGAGTTAGTAAAGCTGTTGGTGGCAGAATGCCAAAGCACGGGAGATATCCAAGAGAGGCTGAAGCGATTATTTGCGGGAAGCATCGAGCAAATGCTGGAAGCGGAAATGGACGAGCATCTGGGATACGACAAAAACAGCGTGGTGGGAAATAATAGCGGCAACAGCCGAAACGGTTACAATTGCAAGACAATAACAAGCGATTACGGAGCGGCAGAAGTTGCAATCAATACCACGCGACCGAAACGGCGAGTTTGAGCCGCAAGTATTATCAATGCGGCAGGTACGCATGGACGAAATTGAGCAAAAATACTCGCCATGTATGCGAAGGGGATGAGCCAGCACGACATAGAGGACAGTGTGCGAGAAATCTACGGCGCGGAAGTATCACAAACGCTGGTATCGAAAATCACGGACAAGATTCTACCAGAAGTAAACGAATGGCAAAATCGCCCACTTGAAAGCATTTATCCCATTGTGTATTTTGATGGTGTGGTGTTCAAAAGCCGCAAGGATAACCAAATTATCAACAAATGCGTGTACAGCGTTTTGGGTATCGACATGGACGGCCGCAAGGAAATTTTGGGCTGCTGGTTATCAGAAAACGAAGGTGCATCATTCTGGGCAGGAATCTGCTCAGACCTTAGAAAACAGGGCGTTACGGACATTTTTGTGGCTTGCCATGACAACTTGAAAGCAAACGTCAAATAAACCAGCTTCTGTACAGGCGCTGGCTTATTTGACGCTTACATGTCTATAAGGTTGTCGCTGAATCCGTGTATTTCGCAGGTTCCAAGAGGGATAACGATGACGCTCAAAACAACGATGCTGGCTACGATGCGGATTTTGACCCATTCGCAGACGCGGCGTAGCAAAAAAGTCATGGTAATGAAATAATATTATAGGTCTGCCCAAGATTTATTTTCGTGGCAGACCTATACATCCCCAACACCCTACGGGTTCATTGTTGTAATATAGCAGTTTCATCAGCAGCGCGGAAATCTAGCGGGGCTGTAACGAAATGAAAGCGTCCCACGGAGTCTCTTTTGCAAATGAGGGCTTCTAGTCAACGAGAGCGACGAAAAAGGGACTGAAACGGTATTTCGTTATAGCCCCTCTGTTGGCTAAACTGCTATAACTTGCAATAGTCATCAAGCAACAGAATCCACTACGGACATGGCTATGTTCAATGCTAATCATCTTGCGTGAACGTATTTTCATACTTCAAGTTGTTCATTCGTGAAAGCGCAAACAAAATATCGTGTATGGTAGGGAGTTCCAAATTAAAGTCAATGCCAAATTTGCTTGAATAAATATCATCAAAACCACTTAGTTTTATTTTCTCATATATGTTGCTGATTTCATCAAGAAGGTGGCATTTATCGGCTTTTTGGACAGTAAATAAGTATCGTATTACAAAAGCAATCGCTGACCCTTGTTGTGAGGAAATGATTGTTTCAAGACGAGCGATATTAGTCCTATGAATGCCAATATACAATTCATCATCATTTACCGAAACAAATTCACGAATTTTATTTGTTTCATCTTTTCTGAACGCTGACATTGATTTTTTGACAAGTGTTCGTTCATCTCGCCATTTGACGGGCTCTTTGTCATTGGCAGTAAAGAAATCTAATGTATTTTGCCTTGTTTTTGCGACTTCATTGTTATAGTTGGCAATCAAATAATCCTTCATCATATAGACGTTATCTGCTAAATCCAAATACTCACTACTCCCGCCAATAATCAATATCGTGGAAATTCCTGTTTCGGTGTGTATCTGGCGCACACGGTCAGTAAATGGTACAATCGGGTCATCTTTAATAATTTTTTTCATGCGTGTATCCCGTATCATAAAATTTGTTGCTGTTCTGTCCTCATCAATCAGTAATGCACTACACCCGAATGAAATTGCCTCCATAATGTTCGCCGCTTGGGACGTACTTCCGCTGGCGTGTTGAGAAGTGAAACTCTTTGTGCTAAGGCTTCCTTTATTTCGGATAAATGGGGAAATATCCAAAGATGTTACACTTCTACCATCCTCAGCGATAATCTTACATGCCCTTTCCTGCATAATACAATATTCTCGTCCATCCCCCGGAACATGGTCATAAATACCATGCATTAAACCATCTAACAAGGTGCTTTTCCCTGAATATCCACCTCCCGTAATGACAGTTACACCTTCCTTAATTCCCATTCCGTGCAATACGAACCCATCTGGAAATTGCATTTCTATTTCATCTTCGTAAGGTGATTGAAAGGGGACAGCCCCCTTGAGTGCAAACCCATCCCCGTTACGAGGCAATATACTTCCATTTGCGATGAAACCAACCAACCCTTTCCTTGATAACATATGCCGAATCTCTTGTTGTCTTTTATATACCGCAGCACATTCTTCAAAATCATCCGGGTCGAATGAATATAGAAAGTTTCGGATGGCACGCGCTAAATCCTTTTGAACGATTCTGACACATGCTTTTCCGGCTACTGCATTCCGTTTAGACGCATGTAGCACAGGGAAGCGTATCGTAAGCGATATATATAAAATTTTATTTCGTATGAATGAACTGCTGCGCAACACAATTTTTGAGGTAGGCTTGTGGATAGATATTTTACCCGTATATTTTTCTTTGCCTAACCCTTTTTCGAGATATATCTCATCAATATGTTTTCCAAATTCACGCAAGCCATAATCTGCAATCATGGTATTCAATTGCGAATCTCCGAATATAGCTATTTCTAGCATATCCAAAGGGAATCCCAAGGTGAATTTAACAAACTCCGGCGTGGTTCGTTGGGTTTCGCCACATTCAATTGTTACACCTTCGTACTCATATGTTTCGCCGCCTTCGTATGTATAAATTCTTCTGAGGGAAGCGACATCTCCAAATTCACATGAAGCAAGCAATTGTATTAGTCTATTCATGAAATATCCTTTCTGTTTCATTTCAAACGCATTGGCATTCAATTTTCCATTTGCAGCATATCATGTAGCCCTATATGGCTACGTTCATCATACGCTTCAAATCTAAAGGAGTATCGTCATATATAGCCGTTTAACTTAATCGCTTGTGCCACTTACTTACCCATTTGATGAAGATTTTAAACCTATTGTTACAATTTTGTCAACCTAATTGTGATATAGACTTCCCCAAAGTAAATTTTAGGTAAATCCATTGCGCTCACTTTCTACGAATTATTTATTTTTTATGTAATTTTATTTGGATAAAAAATAAGTAATAATGTATAAATAACTTCATAACATTTGACAATTATAATGGAGCGCAGGGCACTGCCCCATATATCATTCACCCCGAAAGGAATGTATACCATGAAGTCGTTGTGTTTATTATTCGTACTGCTTACAGCCATTTTTCTTAGCGGCTGTGACAGCGCAGGGGAATCACCTGTTTACCCCACCCCAACCGCGGAAGCCACACATCCGCCCTTACGTGTGCGGACAATCCAAGAACTTGGCGCGACCATTGAAGGAGCGGGTACGTTTTGGGAAGACTGGTGGAGCAAACAAGGCGTTTTTGCGTTTACGGACACGGGGCGCGGTATTTTTGTGCCAACGGACGAGGAACACCCCGGCGTGGGTATGAGCTATACGCCGTTAATGCGGGCTTCGGGGCTTCACAGTATTAATGATGTGCGCAATTTTTTATTGCGGTTTTACTGCGAAACGCGGGTAGATGCGGAAATGGGTACAATCTTTATAGAATATGGCGGCGTTTTGCATTTTGCCGATGCACGGGCAGGTTTTCCGCGGTTTGACTGGCGTACGGCCTCCCATGAACTGGTTGCAATGGAGAATAATTATGCCATTGTGGAAACACATGTAAACCACGGGCGCTGCTGCTTTGATATTTGGGAACGCGTAGCGCTGCGCTTTCATATGTACGATGGCAAGATTAATTATGTTGAACGCGGGTCAATTGTACACGCCACGTTGGATTATTGGGCATTTGGGCAAGGGCACCCCCCATGGCAAGGGTATGAGTTTTGGTATAACGATGGCTTTATAAATATCGCACCTTCCGATGACCCCCATCTGCCCGCCTTTGCAGGGCTGGTGGAGGTGGATTACACCCCACTGCGCACCTTGCGTTACGGCACACAAGCCGAACCAATGGGCGCCGGGCTGGTAATTTGGGCAAGCTTTCCCATGTATGAATTTGAATTAATTAATTTAATCGGCGATTTTATAAATGAAGAAATTGTATTTTTCCCGCAGGAGGGTCACGGGCGGGTAGATATACTTCCCGCAGGGTACGGCTACATTGTAAACAATTACCTTGGCATGGGAACGCTGCCGTGGAGCGGCTTCACCTTCTTAGATGCGTTGGGCGAGCGGCATCATTTTTTCATGCAGCATGATAACAGCGACTCCCATAATTTTTATGTTATTCGCCCGTTTTTGCCGTCGGGCGCATAACCAACACGCAACTGCACAACGTAAAGATAAATACGCCTGTTTGCCTAAGCAGGTGTATTTTTATTTCAATGTCGCGCACGGTGGGCACGGTAGAAAGAAAATCCCGTAAGCCCTCGTTGGCTTGCTGCATTGTATTCGCCCAAAAGGCGAAGTTACTCCATTGGTTGGGGATAAGCCACGGGGGCAGGTGATTAAGCAAAAAGGGCAGCACAAGGGCAAAAACGATAAACCCGCTTAGCAGCAGGGGCATAACATAGGCGGGCTTGTACGTTTTTACATAGCTCATAAACAAAAAAGCGGTGTGAAAAATAAGTATAATTATTGGCAGCCATGCCATAAGACGCGCAAGGGCTTGGGCACCACCCGCATGTATATTTTGGGGCATTCCCAGCCCTGCGGACAGGGCAAATTGCCGGGCATTTTCGCGGGTCAACCGCTTACAATTTGTAAGCAGTTGGAGTTCTGCGGCGCTCCAATAGGGGGCGGTGTCCTCCAAGTGGAAGGGCAGTAACGCCAAGGGGGCAGTACCTTCAAAGATACCCCGCACTGTGCGCGGGGCGTTGTTTACGTATAGGCGCTTTCCAATAATATCAAGACTTCCCCATAATTGGTGCGCAAGGGCGTAGGAAACAGCAATGCCGTAACCGTCCAAGCCGCTTGGCGCACTGCCCGCAAGATAGGCTGCGTGCCATACAAGAAACGCATCCCCCGAAAAACGAATCGCAGGGGCGGTAATTTCGCGCATTGGGGTAGCGAGTCGGAGCGTTTCCTGCGCCCAAAAGGTGAGCCATATTGGGGCTTCGCCCTCGTATGCAATGGCGCGTTGGCGCGCATAGCGGGCAGCTTCCCCGTTTATTGGCGTTTCAAACCGCAGAGAAACGCGCGAAAACTGCCCGATTATACGCGCTTCACGGAAGCCAAGGGCGATAAAAACGCCTAATACGCATACAAAAATAATACGAACGGCTGTATGCTTCACCCTATGCCACCCGTATGCGGTCGCCAACGGCAACGGGGGTATTGCTGCCCGTTATCACTTGGCTTGTGCGGTCTATCGCGCCCCAAACGGAAGCGCGGTAGCGGTCACTTGCAAGCACCGTTACATTTACGCGGGCAACCACATTTTGCACGCCCATTACGGTATTGCGCTGCGTAATAACGAGCAAAAAATGCCCCGTATTATCGGAATGCACGGCAGATATAGGCACACTTAAATCATAGTTGGCGCGGTGAAGGATTACCTGCGCCTCTACCCGCTGTCCTTCGTGCCAATTACCTTCGGGCAAGGTAATGGTGACCTGTACGCGGTCATTTTCGCAAGGGTTAGCAATGGCGGAAACAGTGCCCGTGACCGTAGGTACAAAAAAGAAGCTGCCGCCGCCCGTGGTTACGCTGCTTTCACTGCCTATGCGCAAGCGCTCTGCCTGTGTGCGGGGAACGCTTAGCACCGCATAAAAACCGCCGTACACATCGCGCAGGATAATTAAAGGCGAAGCGCTCGTTATTTCCCCCACGGGCCGGACGAAGGCAACCGCCCCCGCCTTGGGCGCGTAGAAAACACCGTTTGTGGAAAGTAACATGCGCAAGCTCTCCACTAAAGCGTATTTTTCTGCAATGTCCAGCTGTAGGGTTGTTGCGTTAATGTGATTGAGAATGCTTGCGTCTTCTGCCTGCAAAACTGCGTTGCTTAGGGCAAGCTCTGCGTCCTCTACGCGGCGGCGGGCTTGTTGGCGGTTTTGTGCCGCGTTTGTAATAGCGGTTTGCAGCGTTGTATGAGCGCGCCGGGTATCGCCGTACAAGGCCGAAGCGGTGTCTTCGGTACGGCGTTGGGCGGTGCGGATATTTTCCGCGGCGCGGGCTTGCGCGTTTTCGTAGGCGGTTTGCGCTTGGGCGAGGGCTTGTGCAATTACGGCGGCGGCGTCCTCTACGCGGCGTCGCGCGGTTTGCAGGTTGTTTTCTGCGCTTTGTCTTATATTTTCAAGGGCGTTGGATGCTTGCTCACGTTCGTTTTGCGTGGCAGCATTTACCCCCCGCTGCGCTTGAGAAAGGGCGGTTTCTGCATCTTCCACACGGCGCAATACCGCAAGATGGTTTGCCTGTGCCGTTGCTTGCGCGGCGGCTATAGCCTGTTGCAAAAGCGCAATTTCTTCTAAAGAAGCATTGCCCGTACGTAACGCATCTAAGAGCGCGTTTTCTGCATTGCGTATTGCATCTTCGCTTTGCTGTACCGTTGCCTGATAATCCTCCCGCGCACGCTGGGCGTTACGCTGGGCATTTTCTACAGCGGTACGGTCTACCTGTGTGCCGCGGCGCACGGTATTGTAATGGGTATAGGCGGCGGCAATGTCCGCCTCAACCCGAGCGCGGGTTTGTGCGTAGTCCTCTTCGGCGCGGGCTTGGCTGCGCAGGGCGGCTTCGTCGGGGGTATTTTGCAATTGGTACAAAGCGGCGGAAACCTCTGCCTCGCCCTGTGCTTTCGCTGCATAGTAGTCTGCCATGGCGCGCTCATGGCTACGCAGTGCCTCGGGCCGGGCAAGGGCGTTTAACGCATCTTGCGCGGTACGGATATCGGCTTCGCTCTGTTGTACGGTTTGCGTATAATCGGCGTGCGCGCGGGACAAATTACGCTGGGCGGTTTCGATGGGACTTTCACCGTTTGCGGCTATGTTTGCCAAATCCCGTTGCAAGCGTTGCAAATTGGCACTTTCTCGTGTATAGACGCTGTATAGATTTTCCAAGTCAAACGCCGCCACGGGTTGCCCCGCTTGCAGGGGTTGCCCTGTGTTTACGTGCATTTGTGTGATACGAAGCCCCGCGGGCACATATAAATGCAGGCGGTCGGCGGCGTGGATGGTTGCATGTGCGCTTATTGCGTCAATAATTTCCCCCCGCTCGGGGGATGCAAGCGCCACGCGCGCCATGGTTGCCCCGCTTGTACCCTGCGCGATTAATGTAAACGCCAGCAAAATTGCAAGAAATTTAAGAATATTCCCGCCCGCATTGCGTTGCTTTGGGTCGGTTTGTTTGTACCGAGCGATTAATTTTTGCATATTCTACTCCTTTATCCCTGCGGCTTGTATGCCAAGCTCAAGGTACTTTTGCCCAAAAAGGAAAAATAAAACGGCGGGCAGTAACATAAATAATGACGCAACCATAGCAAGTCCAAGCTCCTCTGCCACGATTTGCGGCAAAAAAAGCGACAACGGCCACGCGCTTGGGTCGCCAAGGAAGGTCATTGGCTGTTCAATCGCGCCCCATACCTCCAAAAAACCCAGCACCAGCGCAGCAAGAATACTTGGTACCCCTAAGGGCAAGCCTACATGCACAAAGGTACGCACCGCGTTTGCGCCGTCAATGGAAGCCGCCTCAAGCAAGGCACGCGGCACGGCGTCAAACCCCTTCAGCATAATAAAAACGGGAAAGGCCGAAAACGCAAAGGGCAAAATCACCGCCAAGCGGTTATCCATCAGCCCCAAGCGGTCAATCACAAGGAAGTTAGGCACCATGGTTACTTGGAAAGGCATGAGCATTAACGCGATATAGACAGTGATAAGAATTTTCCGCCCCCGAAAGCGAAAGCGGCTCAACGCCCACGCCGCAGGCGCACCCAAGACCAACTGCCCCAAAACGGAGGGAATAACCAGTCGAAAGGTATTCCAAAACATTACAAAAAAATGGGGCGTATCCAGCAGCAAGCGCACCAAGGGCTGCAAGCCGGGCCACGCGGGTATAAACGGGAAAAATGCCCGTTCGTCACTGCCGTCATTGGCAAGTGCTGCGCCGATGGTTGCGTTTAATTCCTCCAGGCTCATTAGGCTGCCCATGCCCATAAACCACAGCACCCACCACACCAGCAACGCAAGGGCAACCAATGGAATAAATGCCAAAAAGCGCGAATTTTTGCGAAACTTGCTATTATTAATCCTTTTCATCCAAAAATCCTCGTATCAGCAAAATAATTACCAGTAATACCACGGCAAGCATGGTCGCCGCCGCGCTTAGGCGGCTTACGTCCATTTGCACAAACCAGTTATTAAACAAGTGCTGTAATAAGTACATAGAATCATGGGGATACGCCCCCGCAACTAAATACGCCTCGCGGAAAACCTTAAAGCTGTTTAGCAGCGATAAAATAGAAACAATACCGATGGTGGGCAGTAAGCACGGCAGCGTAACATACCGAAAGCTTTGCCATTTGTTTGCGCCGTCTACATGGGCGGCCTCGTATAGCGTATCGCTAATACTATCCAGCCCTGCAAGCCATAAAATCATATTATAGCCCGTGTTCTTCCAAAGATAGGTGAAAACCAGCACCCAAAACGCCGCGCCGCTTCCCATAAAATTTACGGCATTAAGATTAAAAAATTCCAACACGCTGTTTGCCAGCCCGTTGTCGTTAAAAACCACCTGCCACAGCAGTACAATGCTTGCAACGGGCACAGCCATCGGCAGTAAAAACGTAGTTTTAAACAGTGCATTATGCGGGCGGATGCACCGAATCAACAACGCAATCCCAAGGCTAATCAGCAGCAAAAGGGGTATGCAAATTGCAACAAACCGTAATGTATTGGTAGCCGCAAGCCGAAACGCCGCGTTATTAATCACGGAGGTATAGCTTTGCAGCCCAATAAAGTTTACTCCCCTTACATCGTAAAAGCTGCGGCGCACCGTGTCGGCAAATGGGATAAGGAAGAAGATAAGAATCCCCGCAAAGCTGGGCGCGAGGAAAGCAAGGGCGGTAACGCCCTCGCTCCTTCGCACATATTGGCTTACATATTTACGACCGCTCTGCAAGGTAATTGCGAATATTTTGCTCAACCTCCGCCACCGCCCCTTCTACGGTTAGCCGCCCGTCGGCAAGGCGTTCGGCGGTTTGCCACACCATTTCACGCAAGGTGGTTTCGATAAGAGCGGGGGTACTTAATTGGGCGATAAGAACGTCCAAGTTAGGCTCAAACAGGGGCATTCCCACCTCGGCAAGAATTTCGTTCATATTTGCCAATTGCCATGCCGTAGCCTCAGGTAACATAGAGAAGCCCGTGCCGTGGTTTAACCGTTGCACCTCCATGGAAAGCATAGCGTTTACAAAAGTTACGGCAAAATCCTGCATCGCGGTATCCGCGCTAATGCCCACCAGCGTAGAAGGTACCCACGCGCCTTGCGCCAAACCGGGAAGTAACGCAAGCTCCAGCTCCATATTATCTCGCCGCATAAAGCTGCTCAGCATGTGTATATTGCCCGCTTCAAATGCTGCGGTGTGGGCTGTTTGCAGCAAAAAGTTGGTCATAGAACCGCCCAGCATGTTTACGCGGTTCGTTGCACCGCCGCCACCGCTTACCACCATAAATACGCCCGTCGCCACGCCGCCTTGCATCATATCGGCTTCGGCACCAAGCCCAAATTTTTCGCTTATTGCGTATAATGCGGTAAAAAATTCTCCCAGCGCATTCGAATCCAGCCGATTGTCGTGGATAAACGCAGAAACATTGGCAATCCACAGCAAGTGAAAGAGTTCATCCAGGTCGTTAAAGCCCATAAAAGCGCTATCTTCATCGGGTGCGCCGCCAATAACGCGCCCCGCAAGCATGGCTTCCATGGGGGGCAGTGGGTTACCCGTAACAATGGCTTGCACCAAGTTATCCGGCGTTAATGCCTGCCGTAAATGGGAAGCCTCGCCCACCATCATGGGCACGGTAAATTGCGTGGGAAGCACATACAGCCCACCCGCCGCAAAGGGCGCAAGCAAGTTTTGGTACATGCCTGCCGTATCTACCCGTCCCGTTAAATCCAGCAGCATACCACGGTTGGCGTAGTTTTCGAAGGGTGTGCCGTCCATGATAATCACATCAGGACCACGCCCGCTAAGCAGTCGCGTATTTAACGTACGTATCGCGTCTGTTGCAGTTACGCCGCCCTCTTCCGATAAGGCAATTTCCAGCGTAAAATTGGCTTCGGGGTATAAACGCCATACCTCAGTAATGGCGGCGCGTACCAGCGCGTTGTCCTCCAGCGTCCATATGGTTATGTCTTTGCCGGGGTTAATTGTGGCGTTTTCGTCCCAAATATATTTAAGCAAACGGCTAACCATTTCTTCTGCCGCGGGCTGCATAACATTGGCAATAAACCCACCCGCAGGAAGAGAGCTTACCCCAACGGGGAACCCCGCGGGCGAGCCAAAAGCAAATGCCGTGCCGTTAAGCAAAACCTCCACATCGCCATTGGCGCTGTACAGCACCAAATTGTGGGAAGCCACGGTATACACCCCACCCTGCGCATTCGCCCCCATAGGTTGCATAAATTCCGTATGGGAAAGGCGCTCCAGCTCGCGCCCCGTTTGAATGCAATGGATAGCCGTGACGGCATTCATACTGCCGAAAGCCATTCCGCCGCCCGCCGCAACCGTACCGCCTACGCGCATTTGTGTACGGGGCTGCCCGTCTTCGTCTTCGTCTGTTTCTTCCTCTTCGTCATCGTCCTCTTCGCCAAACATTTGGAATGTACCGCCGTCACGCATAAAACGGGCAATCCAGTCTACGTTATAGGTAAGCAGTACGCGTTCATTATCCAGCACATGGATAAACGACACATTAAATTCGTCACCGTCGGCGATGCCCGCGTCAATATAGGGCATGGGGAAATGGGCGGTCGTACCGTCTGCGGAAACTGCCGTCAAGCCTTCCTCTTGCAGGTACACCAGCAACCGCCCGTCGGGAAGCAAGCCAACGGATTGTACGTCTGCAAAGCGTTCGTCGGCTGCACCAACGCCCGTGGCGTGTACCCATGTAATGCCATTGTCTGCACTGTCGTAGCGGTTGTGCAGCCCTTCGTCGAAGGCGACCAACCCGCCGTCGGGGGCGACCACCAACATAATGCGCCCGTTTATCGGCGGGGTAATATCAACCTCTACGTAGCGCCCGGCACCCGCGGCAAGGGGTGTAGCCCCCCGCGTACCCGCGCCGTTTGTTCCGCTTGCATTTACGCCGTCTTCGTTGTTGCCGCTTCCGCAGGCGCTTGCCACCAGCCACAGGAGCATTACCCCCGCGCACAGCAAAAATTTTGCAGCTTTTTTCATTTTCATTCCTCCCAAAATTTTGTTTGCATGACCAAGCATACAAAGCAAGTCGGGACAAAATCGCCCACAAACTGCAACAAAATTGCGACAAAGCAAAAACATAGAGCAACACATGCTATAATCCTCACACTTCCCATTGGAAAGGAACGCCCAATGCCTCCACTCATCTACATTGCCGAGGACGAGAAAAATATCCGCTACTTAGTGCGCTCGTACCTGGAAAAAGAAGGCTACCGCGTACAAGCCTTCGAAAACGGCGACCAATTGTATGAAGCATTTAAAGCCGCCCCCTGCGACTTAGTTGTGCTGGACATTATGATGCCGGGCAGCAGCGGGTTTATCGTATGTACAAAAATCCGCGCAATTTCGCCCGTGCCCATTATTATGTTAACGGCACGGGATACGGACGAGGATTATATCTCGGGCATCTCCTTGGGCAGTGACGACTATTTTACCAAGCCCTTCAGCCCCGTAAAATTGATTATGCGGGTCAAGGCAATGCTGCGCCGCGTAGCTATGGATACAGCAGAAAAAACAGACACCAGAATTCATTTTGCCGATATTACCCTGTACCCCGAAAAATACGCCGCCTTCTGCGGCGAAACCCAGCTAAACCTTACCAATACGGAATTTTCTCTCCTCGCTTATTTACTGGCTAACCAAGACCGCGCCATATCCCGCGAGGAGTTGCTCAACAAAATATGGGGCTACGACAACGCGGTAGAAACCCGCGCCACCGACGCCACCGTTAAACGCCTGCGTAAAAAACTCGCCGACCTGCAAAGCACCACCGTAATAGAAACCATTTGGGGGCACGGCTTTCGGCTAACAGAAAGGAAGGCACAATGATGAACCGTTTTACACGTAAATTAGTGATTAACTACACGGGGGTAATTTTTCTCAGCTTTCTCATCGTGTATTTTTTGTTTAATGCCCTTGCAAGCAATTACATTCGCGGCATTGCAGAAGGGGAGCTAGCCACAGGCATGGTAAACGCCGTCACATTTACCGACGCGGTATTTGTTACAGGCACCTTCCCGCAGGATATGGCACTACGCACCCACGAATTTCAATTTACGCCTTTTACTGACGCGGAGCAGATGTTCATGTTCGTTACACAGTATGCACCTATGCTGCGGTTTGGGGCTTTGCCACAGCACATCCCTCCCTCGTTGCGCGTTGGCAACGAACCGCTGGATTTTGAAGTTAGCGTAGGCATATTTGAACAGGACCGGATATTTACCGCCACCCCCGGGTATAATTATTTCCAGCCGACCTTTTCAATGGGGTCTATTACACCCCGCGCAGCGATTGTGGATACAAGCGTAATTATCATAGACGAAACGGGGGAAATTATTTCCCCAAATATGGTCTTTTTGCCCCCTGCACAGCACGCCCAAATTGCGCTAATCGCCGATTACTACCGCGCAAACACCCCCCGCTTTAACACCCACGAGATGCGCCGCGTACGGGGCAACGGCAGCACCTACTACGTTAGCACCCTGCGCCGTCCCATGCCCGAAGGGGAATGGTCCTTCCTTATGTATACCGATATTACCTCGGCAATGAATTTTACCCGCCGTATGAACCAAATCTTAGGTGTTTTGCTTGTGGTTTCCGGGCTTGCGGGACTTGCAATTACCCTTTCGCTTTCCTCGCGGTTTAAGCAGTCTATCGCGCGGTTATGCGGCTATGCCGAAACCATTGGGCACGGAAATTTCGACACCCCCGCAGGCACGTTTAAAGACGAGGAATTTTCCCAGCTTTCGCAAAGTATGGACGCAATGGCGCACATGCTGCAAGCCTACGAAACCAAGCAGAAGCAATTTTTCCAAAATGCATCCCATGAGTTACGCACGCCGCTTATGTCTATCCAAGGCTTTGCGGAGGGGCTAATGGACGGAGTATTCGACACAAAGGAAGGCGCGGGCATTATCCTTGCCGAGGGGCATAAAATGGCGGCATTGGTAGACGAATTGCTGTACGTATCCCGTATGGACAGCCAAGCGCAATTGCAAAGCAATTGTCGCAAAACCCAAGATATTACCCAAGAAATAAACCTGCCCGAGCTGCTGCGTGAATGCCAAGACCGCTTGCAGCCCATCGCAAACAGTGCAAATAAAAAAATGACGCTTGTAACGGATTTTGAAGAAATCCAAAGCGCACCGAAAATTATTTTACACGCCAACTACGAAAAGCTGGAACGCGCCCTAACCAACATTTTAACTAATGCTATCCGCCACGCCCACAACGAAGTTACTTTGCACTGCGCAACCGACGCCCGACAAGTAAAAATTACCATCGCAGACGACGGCAACGGCATAAACCCTAACGATGCGCCCCACATCTTTGAACGCTTCTACAAAGGCGAAAACGGTAATGTTGGGCTTGGGCTTGCCATTAGCAAGGATATTATCAAATCCCTGGGCGGCACAATCACCGCAAAAAATAATGAAAACTCCGCCACAGGGGCAGTGTTTGTGGTTATCCTACCATTTAGATTATCAGCCTAACACAATAGTTCTTCCTCTTGTATTATTGATTCAGACCACGGTAAAAGCTTCAACCCATCAAGTCCATTGTGCGGATAAATGATGGAATATAAGATATCCTGTATTGTGAGTGGTAATTTATCACAACTATTTGGCCATGAAAAACATTCTATTTTTTCTTCACATCTATCAATTCTCCAATCATTATATTTTGACAAAATAATTATTGGTTCTTTTAATTTCTTTCTCATATACGATACAACTTTTTCTTTATATAATTCAAAATCATTAATATCTAACAATATTAGTAAAAAATAATTTTTTTCTATTCCGGTGGGAACTGTACAATATTTAATACATATAGACTTTGACATTATTAAACTCCTTTGTATATATACAGTTTTCCTAAAGACCGCTTTGCGTTGTTATTCAACATCCTGTGAATACGTTGTCGCTCTCTCATGGCTTCGAATTAAATTATATCTACAAATCTGCCTTTTGCATCCACTTTAATAAATCTTTATCAAACGTAAACACTTCATCGCCTTCAATTTCGCTGTTATCATTAATTTGCCTAACGGCTTCCATAACAAGCACCTCCTTTTTTACTTTTGAAGTATACCCTACCCTTCCCTGTCCAACAACTTCTCGAACCATTTTAATTGAAACTTTGCGCCTTCTACCCCGTAACCCGGCGTTAGGCGGCAAAAAGCCGAGCAAAAGTAATTTGCTCAGCTCCATGTTGTACGCTTTTTCAATACCACTCAACAACTTTTTCTTTGAAAATCCAATTTATCCACAGTGTAACGCGCGAAGCACCCGCAGAGGCAAACATGCCGTATTTGCACAGCGACCATGTGCCGTCGGGGTTGCGTTGACGCAGATAGTTTATTTGCGTTTCGTTGGAATTGCCGTAAATCAACTCATCAACCGTTAGCAAATCGTCGATATATACGCCGTTTAACGTGCCTTGCTCGGTCAATGCATCGAAACGGATAATACGCCGATAATCTACGAGAATTGGCGTGCCCGGTTCCGCGCTTCGCAGGGAAAGGCGCATTCCCGTAGCCGTATTGGCTGTGAAAACGAATTCAAGGCTGCCTACTTTATAAACCACGGGATTTGCGGCATCGTTTGCCGTGGTTATCACAAAATTGAAATATTCCGGTGTCTCGCCTTTTTCGCCAGTCTCGCCTTTTTCGCCAGTCTCGCCTTTTTCGCCAGTCTCGCCTTTTTCGCCNGTCTCGCCTTTTTCGCCGGTCTCGCCTTTTTCGCCGGTCTCGCCTTTTTCGCCGGTCTCGCCTTTTTCGCCGGTCTCGCCTTTTTCGCCGGTCTCGCCTTGCGGCCCAATGTTCCCCGGCGGGTCCATTGGGCTCGGTGGACAATTATGTCCACCAAACGGCGGACAAACGGGCGGGGTTTTGGGTTCACTTTCTTCGTTTTCCTTGCGGCAATGACAAGCCGTAAACCCATAGCATTTACACTTATTATCCGTGCATGACATAATTTTTCCTCCCAATAAAATATGAAAAATTGCACCGGGCAACCTCTATTACACTATATGCATTGCCCAAACGGGGGTTCCGCCAGCATTGCGCGCAAATTTAATACACCACCCGTTACCACTTTCCCCGCGAGCTGCGGTTGGGGGGTAGCGGCGGATAAAATCGCCTCTTTCACCTGCACGGCAGTTAAATGCGGCGCACGGGATAATAGCAGCGCCGCCGCGCCTGCAACATAAGGGGCAGACATGGAAGAACCGCTGCGCGTATTGTATTCCCCATGCAGCGCGGTGCTTAAAATATCTACCCCCGGGGCAGCAATATCTACATTTTTTGCACCGTAGTTTGAAAATTGGGCAAGTGCGTTTTGCGCATCGGTTGCCGCAACGGAAATTATATTTTCGCAGTCAAAATTGCCGGGGAAGTCGGGGGTCGTATCATTGTCCGCCCCAACATTACCGGCAGAAACCACAAACAACCCCTTATATTGACTAATCACGTGCTTTAAAATAGGCGAATCATATTGCCCGCCCCAGCTATTGTTTAACACGGGAATACGATGCTCGTTGGCATAGGCAATTGCCGCTATCGCCGCCGACATACCAAAGGTAGCATCACCAATTTTTAATGCCGCCAATTTAACCCGCCAGCACACCCCCGCTATGCCGATGGCGTTATTGCCCAACGCGCCCACAATGCCCGCTACATGCGTACCGTGGGCGGTGATATCGTCGGTATTATTCGTGTCGCTGTAAAAATTCCACCCATAGCTCCCCGTGGGGGAACGCCATAAATTTTCCTTAATATCGGGGTGTGCGGGGTCTATTCCGCTATCTACAATACCAACCACCACATCGGTACACCCCGTTGTATACTCCCACGCCTGCGGCGCGTGAATATTCTCAAGCCCCCACTGCGCAAGGAAGCGCGGGTCGTTGGGTACGGTATGGTTGGCAAAGGCATAGCAGGGCTCGGCATACACTACGTGTGGGTGCGCCGTAAAATAGGCAACCATATCATATACCGTTGTGTTGCCTTCAAAAAAAACAACAATGATATCGCCTATTTCATTCTCGCTTGCATGGGACGAAAAAATGTGCGTAACCCGCGTATGCGCCACCCCTTGCAGCAAGCTTTTATACCCTGCACTGCCATACGGGTGCGCGGTATGCAACGCAACCACCACTTTTCCCCCGGCAAAAACTTCGCAATGCGATAGCATGTATATTCCCCCAAAAATCATTCTCCTGTATACTATGGAAAAATTTTTACGGGGTGAAGCATGTTAAAGCATCATGAAGATTCGATTAAAATCATGACGGAACACTACCGCGAAAATACGGAAATTATTGCACTGTTTCTCGTCGGCTCGGTGGCGACAGGCACCGCACGAGAGGATTCGGACCTTGACGGCGTTGCCATCGTGCCGCAAGAATACTTTGACCGTTTACAAGCCGCAGGCGGTACAATGGTTATCCACCACGGCAAATGCACCTACGAGAAGGGTTACTTCGATATCCACTTTAAAACCACAACGCACCTGCAGCAAATTCTTGAAAACGGGTCGGAACCCATGCGCAATTTATTTGACTGCGCAACGCCCCTCTTCTGCAACGACGATTCGCTCATTGACTTGGTTAAGCAAATCCCCATCCTTCCCGAAGGAGAAATTGCGGCAAAACAACTGCGCTATTACTGCACCATGAAGCAGTCCTACCGTTATTATTGGAACATTTGCAAGCCCGAGGGCTTTCACCGTCACCAAATCGCCTGCGCAATGGTGCATTGCCTGTACCGCTTAATTTTGTTGGAAAATCGCATCCTCTTCCCTTCCCTGCGCAAGCTGGAAGATGCAATAAAAAAAGCACCGGGCAAGCCCGATGCTTTATTGGAAAAATGTCACACATTCCTGCAAAATCTAACCGATGATGAAGCCAACGCCCTAATTCAAGCCTACGAAGGCTGGACGCAGTACGCCTTCCCCACCGAGCAGCGTATTATTGCAAACAACCACCGCGAACCGTGGGAGTGGTAATCACGACCCATGGAAAACCACGCGGTTGCGCCCGCTTTGCTTAGCTTCGTACAGCGCGTCGTCTGCGTTCTTTATTGCCTTTTCTAAGCTTGTTTCAATGGTGGCGGCGCCCAGGCTTACGGTAATTTGAAAGGTATTTTCCGCCACCTCGAAGGGGCGTTCGCAAATAGCAAGGCGAATGCGCTCTGTCACCGATTGAGCAGTATTTTTTGTCATGTTAGGCAAGTACAAAATAAATTCCTCGCCCCCATAACGAGCGACAATATCGCTTGCGCGGGTAGCTTCTTTAAGCCGTTTTGCAATTTCTACCAATACTTTGTCGCCTGCCAAATGCCCGTAGGTGTCGTTTACTTTCTTAAAAAAGTCGGCGTCTACAAGGGTGATGTACGACGGATTTTTTGCTGTACGCGTGCGGGTACTGTCACTTTCCACCAAGTCGATAAAATTACGCCGATTATTAATGCCCGTAAGGGGGTCGGTTTTTGCCAGCACATCCAGCGCCGTTTTTGCCTGCCGAAGGCGCGAATAATTTTGCCCGACAAACATAACCAGCAGGCAGATAAAAAAGCCCAGAATAATTAACGAAATAACCTCCACATCTGTATACCAAACGCGGGTAGATTTAAGGCGCAAATACCAATTCGCATTCATAAATTGCACGCTGGAGTCTACAAACCGTGCGTTAAGGTTTGCGTACTGTACGTTTGTGCTAAGTACTTGCCTTTCGCTTGTGTCGGGGTTAATGCGCCATAGCTCGTACTCATACCCCTGCGCCCTTAGCCTGCCCAGTTCGGCATTGTCCAAGGCTTCGGGAAAGCGCACAGCAACGGAAACAAGCCCCCAGAATTCCGTCTGCTCCCTATCTAAGTACACGGGGGCACGCCCCGCCAAAATGGTACGCCCATAGCGCGAAGTAAACGGCCCTGCAATTACCAGTTCGCCCATTTCCACGGCTTTAACGGCTTCGATATTACCGTAAACGCTGGGCCGGAAATAGTCATGCCCAACCATTTCCGACAAATCCTCATACGAGGAATACACCTTAGATACAACGCCGTCGGGTGCAATTAGCAGCTTGGTAATTACGGGGTTATCCACAATCAAGGGGGCGATGCCGTCGAAGCCTACAATATCCCCTTCCCCATACTGCACCAGCGCCGTTAGCACCTCGGTTTTGAAAAATAATGTGCTTAGCGTATCAACTATCCGCAGTCCCTTTTCCATTAAAAATTGCTCGGTTTGCAACGCTTGATTTTGCTCGCGGGTAATAACTATCGCGCTTATCATAAACGTACAAATGAACAACGCCGCAATAAAAGAAATAATTGCTATTCGGGATAGACCAAAAATTAGGTTGCGGTTTTTTTCCATAATACGCCTCGCTTAGGGTCGGAAATCAATATTCCTTCATGGGTGTGTAAAAATTCTGTTAAATGGCTGTGGGGCAGAATAGTATGTTCTGCCTGTGTGCGGTCTTCGAAGTCCATACTATATACGGGGCTTGCCATACCTGCAAGGGTAATGGCTTCTCGCACAATACCGTTTGCAAGCGATAAACGCCGAAGCACATTAAAATCCCACAAATATAAATACCCATTGCGGTAACGAATGTGTGCAGGGCGGTAAAACAACGGAGCTGTGCCGTCAATAAAATGCCGTTCGTTTGCGATACCCGCCAGGTTATGCAGTGCATCGTTTTCGTATACTAAAATTACACCCGTTTCCGCATCGGTAATAAATACGCGCCCGCCCGCTGCCACGGTTAATGCACTTGCCGTATCGGGCAAGGAAACGAGGGTTTGCCTATTTTCCGGTGCTTGTGGGTCTACTGCACGCAAGCGCGTGCCGCCACCATAATTCCATTCAATGAAGTATATAATACCATTTTTTACATAGAAGTCACGCACATTTGTAAAATGCGCGTCGCTGTACGTAATTAATTCCGTACCCGCCGCCGTAATGCGCTTAAAGGCAAAGATGGCGCTGTCGTTTTGGTCCCACCATGGGTCGGTGAGTAAATACACGCTGTTGCCACATGCGCGTAAACGCTGTATACGTTGTTCCGTTATTATTGTTTGCGTAATCCCTTGGGGGGTTATCCTGCGTAAGCGCCCGCGGTCGGTAAAATACAGCGTACCATCTGCGGTGAGTGCTAAGCTTTCCGGTCCTATCATTTCCATTTCGGTTAGCGTGCCGTCTGCAAGGTCGCGGTATGCGGTCCCTGCAAAACGTTGCACCACGCCGCCCGCAAAATAGCGCAGGGCAATATCTACCATGCCTGCAATTGGCTCAACTACCGTTACCTGCAGTGTGACCTCCGCATTACGGTACATGCCGTGGAATTCGGTTTGCCCTACGTTTAAGCCAACGATACGGTTGCCATCAATTTGCGCAATGTTATCGCCTGCGTATTCCCAGCGCAGAAAAGCGGCATCCATGGGTTGCTCGCGCCCCGTGTGGGGGAAGTACCGCGTAATTTGCAGCACGCTATCCTGCTGTAGCGAAACGACAATCACCGCAGGAGCGATGTACATGTAGGCACTTAATTCCGCTTGGCGTACGCGCATTCCGCCCCCAAAGCCCGTAAAGGCAAGTAATAAAAATAACGCCGTAGCCGCCATAGCCGCACGCCGTAAAAATAAGGTGCGCACCATGGCAGGCTTTGCGCCCGTGCGTTGCTTAGTAATTGCGGCTAACAAATCATCCGTACTTTGGAAGCGGTCGGCAGGGTTTATCTGCAGGCACTTCAACACAATTTCGCTCATGCCCGGGGTAAGATGCGAATGGATACGCGATAGCGTATTGTACGTAGGGATATGCCCCACGGCAGCCTCAAACATAATCACGCCAAAGCTGTAAATGTCGGTGCGTTCGTCTAACGTCCAATTTTGCCGCACCTCGGGCAATGTGTTGCCAAAGCGCCGTGTAATAATATCCTGCGTTTGCCGGTTTGCCCGCCCCTTTAACTGCTCGGGTGCGGCATATGCAACGGTAACGCCAAGGGAATCTCCATCGTCGGATGCCCGTCTGGAAATACCAAAGTCGATAAGCACTAATTTATTATCCGCCGTTACCATTATATTGGCAGGCTTTAAGTCGAGGTGGTACACAGGGCCTGATTTATGCAAATACGCAAGCACCTGCGCCAATTGCTGCGCCCAGTCTGCCACTACAAACTCGTGTGCGCCGCGCATGGATTTTAATACCGTGTTCATGCCTGTGCCTTCTACATAGCTTACCACCATATATGAACCTGTATGGTCGTGCATAATGTCAATAATTTTTGGCAAGCTTATGTGATTTAACGAAGTTAAAATATCCGCCTCGGCGGAAAGCTCACCAATATGCGCGGGCACGTATTTTACAATCCATTCATTGCCTACATTGTCCTTACGCGCCAGAAAAACACGGCTCATACCCCCGCCGCCAATTTCCCCCAGCAGGGTATATTGCCCGCGCAATATTTCGGGGTTAAAGCTGCCGATGGGGTTAAGCCCCGCAGGGGTGGGCACGGCCTGCGGCTCGGTAAAGGCATAACCGCCGCCTGTACGCGGGTCTATATAGGCATCGTCAAGTTGTGTACGATTGGGGTCATCGTAATCGCCTTCAAATTCTGTTGCATCGGCGCTCAGCTCGGTAGATTCGGTAAGCCGGGTAGCCTCGGTAAGCAAGGTTTGCATGGTCATAATCGGCTGTGTACGCGTTAGCACACTTATCGCCGCCGAAGCTTCCGTTTCGTTTACCAGAATATTACGGAATAACCGCCCCCGCTTGCGTGTAACAATTAAATACCCCGTAAGCAGTAAAAAAAGAACAGAAGCAAGCGCCCCTGTTAGAAAAAATACATGGTCTGTATACATTATTTATCACACTCGAATAATAATTTTTTCTTGTGCAGCTCCAGGGTATCGCCATGCTTTAACGGCACAGGGTGGTTGGAAACAATGCGCGCGCCATTAACAAACGTACCCCCGCTGGAGCCTTTATCCGTAACGGTATAGCCCTTTGCATCGCTTTGAATTACCGCATGTACGCGGCTTATGCTCTTTTCATCAAAGCAATGGTCGCATTCGTTGCGGGTACGACCCAGCACAAAATATTCCTTGGTGATGGGAATTTGCATAACCCGTGCGTCCCGTTCCATTACATACAACGCAGCTACGTTTAAGTCGATGCCGCTTACATCGGTCATGCTTATTACCGTACGCTCGTCAAACCCTGCGAATGGGTCTTCGTAGGCTTCGCTTTCTTTGCTTCCCGTTACGCCCGCAACCAGCCGTTTGAAAATACCCTTAGGTTCATCTGCGGGTTTATCCTTTTGTGGGTTTAAGTATTTATCTTCTATCGTTTTACTGTTTGCCGCCTGTACCACGATGGTGGCAAGGTCACGCAAATTAAAATTGCCCGTTACCGTATTTTTAAGGGCAGTTAAAATCTGCCCCGTAAGGGGATTTGCCGTATCCTGCGACAAGGAAAGGTAATGCACAAGCTGCCCAAACCCAATTTTTAACGGTACATCTATGCTATAGGGCAAGTACACCAGCTGCGGCTGGGTGGAATTACGCTTCATATAAACATAACGCGGGTCAAGCATAAAAGAATTTTCATGCAGCCCAAGCTTTGTACCCGTTAGCACCGCGCCCACAATGCCATGCACCAGCAGAATTAACTCTTCTGCCTTAATGGGGCGCTTTGCGTGAAACACATGCACCAGCGAAATTAGCCCGTGATGCACCTCCCCCAGCTCGTAGCACAGCGTTTCAAACCCGTCGGGAATTTGGTGGCTGTAGGGGACAAGATGCAACGAACCCGCATTTTCGCGTATTGTTTGCCTATGGGCGGGATTGGTCGCCGCAGAAGGCTCGTGATACAAATACTTCATACTGCCGATTACACTTTCGGTGAAGGTGATTTCCTTGTTCATGGATGTGTCCTTTCTGAGATATGAATTTTTTACCACAGCCGTAAATACAACCTGTGGAAGATAAGCGCAGCTTCGCCGCGGGTAATGTCATCCAGCGGGCGCAGGTGCCCGTCTGCACGCAGCATGGGTACATTCTCCCGTGCAGAGAGTGCTACCTCGGGGCGCAGCGCTTCGCTTATCTCCTGCCAGTCACGGAATTCTATTAAGAAATTAGCAGGCGTTGTTGGGAAGCGGTAGCCCATTTCCACATGCAGCACCTGTGCCGCAAGGGCAAGCAATTGCTCACGGCTTGTGTTTGTATTGGGGGCAAATGCAGCAACCGCCGTACCCGCCATTAGCCCTGCTTGGTATACCGTACTCACCGACGCGTAAAACCAATCTGCCCCGCGCACATCGGCAAAATGATTGGTTGCCGATGCATCGTATATAGCCAGCATACGCACCACCAGCGCCGCCATTTGGGCGCGGGTTAGCGTATCATCGGGGCGGAACTCCGTAGGCGTTGCACCTTGCATCATGCCATGGGCGGCGAGTTGGCGTATGGCGCGCTGCATTTCTGCCGAGCGGTCTTGGATATCTGTAAAGTCAATTCGGTTATTTTGTACTACAAAAGTACCGTTTTGGTTTACCCGTGCTTCCAGGTTGCCTGTTGCGGGGTTGTACCGCCCGCCGATATTTGCACCGCATGTACCGCGCAGGGTTTGGTACGTTGGGTCGCTGCCGGGGCTTGGGGGTACGGCAATGCGCACGGGTTCGCTTACGGGACGGCTAAAGGTTACCGTATAGGTACGGTATGCTTCACGGCTATGGTGCATAGGTGCGTTACCAAACACCGCAGGTGCCCTCGTACCTACAAAGGGCGTACCAAATATCCACGCGGGCGGCGCGGTAATGTCTATGTCCATGTTAGGTGCGGGTGTGGGCTGCGGCGTTGGTATAGCCGCAGGTGCTGCGGGCACGCTTACCCATGGCGTTTCCGCAAAAAGCGCTTGCGGCGGGATAAAGGGGCGGTAATCCCGTACATCGCTGGTGATGGTGATGTACAAATTGGTGTTTGCGTTATTTTCGATAAAGGATTTGCTCATGGCAAGCGCGTAATAAGGGGTACTAATCCACACCCTGTCAACGTCCGTTAATTGGGCAGAAGGCTCTACCCGCACGCGCACATTGGTATGGTCTGTAGTAATAAACGCGACCGATGCCGCCAAGGGGCGGTAGGGGTCAAGCCCTGCGCCTTCCAAGGTTTCCATAATCGCGTCGCGGGTTATAATTGCGATATTTTGCAAGTCAACTACATTAGGCTGGTTGACGATAATCAAATCTTCCATACGCAAAGTAGCAGCTTGCTTAATTGCCGCCTCTGCAAAGTTTTCGAGATAATTAGGCGGCAATTGTGCCTGTTGCCATGGGGTCATGGCTTGGAAGCGCATTACTGCGTTTTCCACCGCCGTTACTGCCGAAGCCGTGTTGTGTACCCCCGCAATTTCCCCCAGTCTTGGGGTTGCGGGCTGCGGAGCAAACACAGGGGGTGGGGTAAAGTCGGCAGGGGGTGTGCCATCCACCGCAACGGGCGGGGCGGGTTGCGCGGGCGGGAACGGTTGCCACAACAACCAGTAATACCACAATGCCCAGTCATCCCAAATTGTTTGGGCGCGTGTCCAATGGGCGATAATTGCTACGGCGTGGTTGGGCATGATAAAGGACGTGGTTGAACTAATCGCATTAAATAACGATATATTACCCATATCAATTGACCAGCCTGCAAAATTGTAATTATTTCGCGTACCCGCGTTGATGGTAACAATGTCGCCTGCGTTAAATGTCCCCGCACCCGAATGGGATGCAAAGGAGTTTGCAATGCTTACGGGGAAGGCTACAGGCGTAATAATTGGCGGGTCTGTTGCCCTCACCCAATTTGCGGTAACGGTAATGGGTCTGCCATCCATAAAAAATGTTGTAGTGGCTGCGTTTGCATTTGCAAAAAATATATTTGCATGGCTTGCCGTCCACCCTGCGAAGTTGTACCCCGCCCGCGTTCCTGCACGTATAGTAACAACCGTACCCATTGCGTGTGTACCCGCACCCGAATAGCTTGTTCCCACACCCGGAGCAAGTTGGCTTCCAATAACGGTTAAACGACCAATCGCTTGGGGGAAAAACCAAAAACTGCGCCCGCCAATGACGGCATCATACTGTTGGAAGTGGTTTCGCCAGCCTACAACATCGTTGGGGTCGGTCATAAAGTTTTGGGTAACGTCTAAGTCCCGCAACGCATGATTGTTGGAAACATCCAAGGTTAGGAATGAATTATTATATAGCCACAATTCCTCCAATTCGGGGTTATTATGCAATTGCAGTTCCGAAAGCATATTCGCATCTGCTTGAATGGATACTAAAATAGGGTTGTTGCTTACATCCAACGCCGTTAATTGATTAGCCGTAACCCATAGCGTGCGTAATTGCGTGTTTTGGGAAACATTTAGCGCCGTTAAGCGGTTAAACTCCAACCGCAAATTTTGCAGCATAAGATTTTGCGACACATTTAATGATGTAAGCAGGTTGTTATATGCGTGCAGCTCTGTAAGTGCGGCATTATTTGTCACATTTAATTGGGTTAGTTGATTAAAACCCACCCGCAAACGTTGAAGGGCATGACTGGCAGAAACATCCAGCATTTCAAGCCGGTTATTTTCCGCCCGTACTTCTACTAAAGCGGGGTTACCCGTTAGGTTAAGCGTTGTTAATTGATTATTGTTTACCCATAGCGTAGTCAGCGCATGATTGTTTGACAAATCCAATGTTGTGAGGGAATTATCACTTACCCTAAGCTCTGTAAGCGCGGTAAAATGGTGAATGCCCGCTAAGCTGGTTATCCCCCGCCCCGAAAAAGGCAGTACCGTAACCCCTGCAACATGAATGGGTAAAATGGGACCCGTATTGGGCACACCGGGCAACCCCCGCACCGCCGACAAAAATTGCGGGCAGGTGAAGGATGGGGAAACATCCGCAGATGGGTCAACGTCAATAAACGTCCAGTTTGCGGTAAGCGTTACGGGGTTAGGGGGCATTACAAAGGTAGTTGAAGGGGCTGCAGGGTCGGCAAGGGTAATGTCCCCCGCATTCACCGTCCACCCCGAGAAGGTGTAGCCCGTGCGTGTACCCGCGTTAATATTAACCACATCCCCGGCGGCGTATCTCCCCGCTCCGGACCATGGCGGTAAGGGTCGTACGGGTGTGGATATAGTATATTGTGGAGGGCGTTGACTTCCGTAAACTGTTAGTGTATGAGGCGTTTGGGGCGTAAACCCAAAACCTAGTTGCGGTGGTGAAGGCGGCGGCATGGACGACATACGTATATTGTCATATTCATTACTAAACAGGACGCTCCAGCCCACTACATCATCCAATATATTCATATTGTTTCGACGAACATCTAAAAATAATAGATTGGCATTATTGGAAACATCCAAACTTGTTAATTGATTATTTTCAACATTTAATGATGTTAACGAAGCAAAATATTCAATGCCGGACAGACCGGTTAATCCATGGTTGCTTAATTGAAGATTAGTTACCCCTTCTACGTGGGTGCATAATATCGGCGCAGGGGAAGCAGGAACGCTGGGCAACGCACGTACAGCGGTATACCAATTTGGGCAAGCGTTATAAATGGTTGCTGTAATATCAATAGGGGTTACCCCGCCGCCTGTACGCTGCCACACCCATGTGTCGGCGAAGCCGGGGGTGGTGTAGAATGCCACTAATTGGTCTGATGTGAAAACATGTGCGCCTTGTGGGTTTTCGGGTGTACCTGCGCCAACATTTTGCCAGTAGCCTGTGTATTGAGCAGTTGGAGTGATGGAGGGTAAAAGCGGCGACCCGAGACCGACAAAACGGAAATGCTCACCGAATGTTATCCGTCTTAGATTGTTGGTGTTGGCGAAAATGAAGCTCATAGACATCACATTGGCAGTGTTCCAAGCAGATAGGTCAAGACTGGCTAACCCGCTGGCATTGGCGAACATCTCCAACATCCCCACCACATTGCTAGTATCCCAACTGGACAGGTCAAGACTGGTTAACCCACTGGCACCTTGGAACATTAAACTCATATTCAGCACATTGTTGGTGTCCCAATTGGATATATCAAGACTGGATAGATTGCTTGCGCCATTGAACATGTTCTGCATGTTCGTCACATTGCTGGTATCCCAACCAGATACATCAAGACTGGCTAGACTGCTTGCATCGCCGAACATTCGGTTCATATCCGTTACATTCTCGGTATTCCAATTAGATAAGTTAAGACTGGTTAACCCGCTCGCGCGGGAAAACATGCTACTCATATTCGTCACATTACTAGTATCCCAACCAGATACATCAAGATTGGCTAGACTGCTTGTATCACTGAACATCTCGCTCATATCCGTTACATTTTCGGTATTCCAATCAGATAAGTCAAGACTGGTTAACCCGCTTGCGTGGAAAAACATGCTATTCATATTCGTCACATTGCTGGTGTCCCAGTCTGATACATCAAGACTGGTTAATCCCCTTGTGGCGGCGAACGTGCCATGCATATCCATCACAGCGCCTGTATTAAAATAATCCAGTCTATTGATAACAGTCACATTGGGTAAGTCCATAAATAGTCTCCGCAATGACGTTCCCGCATCTATCGGACCAGTAAAAATAATTCGAAGAATATCACTGCGATGTGAAAACCATGGACTTTGCGTTCCCGTCCAATTAATAACCCCACTGTCCACCACCAATGTACCACAATCATACAACCGCCATGGCGCACCGCCTGCACCAAAGGTTGTTGTTGAATAATGCGCAACTGTACAAGTACCACTTGCGCAACCACACGTTGGTGTACTGCCGCCCGTTGGCGTCCAGTTAGCGGTAAGAGTAACGGCATTGTTGGGCATGGTGAAAATCGTAATCGCAGAAGAAGCATTCGCCAGCGTTACGCTCCCCGTATTTACTGTCCACCCCGTAAAGGTATAACCTGTGCGTGTACCCGCGTTGATGGTAACCGTTGCGCCAATGGCATGTTGCCCCGCGCCTATCTGCCCAACAACTACACCAGAGGGGTTGTTATTTAAGGTAAGTGTATTTACTGTGGCAATGGCAGGGATAATTTGGATGGGGATATTTGAGTCAGTAGTTGTTCCATTCCCTAATTGACTAGAAGTATTCAATCCCCATGCCCAAAGTGCTCCATTATCTTCTACCGCAACCGTGTGAAATTGACTAGTTGAAACACTTTGCCAATCATTGCTTGCATTAATCTGCACAGGCACATAAGAGCTAAGAAGGGTTCCATCACCTAGTTGACCGCTTAAATTTGCCCCCCATACCCAAAGCGTTCCATTATTTTTTATTGCAACCGTGTGAAACTGACCAGTTGAAACGCTTATCCAATCATTTTCAATCCCTATTTGTTGTGGCAATTGATTGCTTATTGCTGTGCCATCACCTAGTTGACCGCTTGAATTTGCCCCCCATGCCCAAAGTGTTCCATCCGTTCTTATCGCAACTGTGTGATGCCCCCCAGCAGAAGCACTTTTCCATTCATTACTTGCACCAATTTGCATAGGCACATGAGAACTAAGAAGGGTTCCATCACCTAGTTGACCGCTTGAATTTGCCCCCCATGCCCAAAGCGTTCCATCCGTTCTTATCGCAATTGTAAACGAAAACCCTGCACTTACTTCTGCCCAATCTGTATCTACACCAACTTGTACGGGCATATTACGATTTACTGTCGTTCCATCACCCAACTGACCATTTGAATTAACACCCCACGACCAAAGTGTTCCATCATTTTTTACCGCAACTGTATGTGAGTTGCCTGCCGAAACATTTACCCATCCAGCACATGTTCCTATTTGCACAGGCGTGTGACGTGTTGTAGTTGACCCATCACCCAATTGACCTTCATTGTTCTGCCCCCATCCCCAAAGTGTCCCGTCATTTTTAATTGCCATTGTGTACCTGTGTCTGCCAGCAGACACCTTCGCCCAATCATTATCTACTCCAATCCTTATTGGCATATGTCTGTCAATATTTGTTCCATCGCCTATACTTCCTAGACTATTGCATCCCCAACCCCATAAACTTCCATCTACATCAATCATCATCGTATGACTACTGCCCGCCGAAATTACTCGTTGCCCAACAGGCGCAGGATTCGCCAGTACTTCTCGCGCATCCCAAACCCCAACCACCCCAATCGACATCACCCAAACCAGCACCCACGCCAAACACTTATGTAGCATCTTTTTCATTCCAGCACATCCTTCAATAATAATTTATGCAAAATAAATTAATTCCACCCATAAAGGTTGCCTAAAACCAAAGGCTTGTGGCTCATAAGGAGCAAACAAGCCTCGGCGGGTACAAATAAAATAGGCGTGTAAGGGAAGACGGCTACAGCCATTACTGGCTGCTAAATGCCGTCACCACCTACACGCCAAAAAGTTGACGTTACCAAGGCGCTACCCATTGCGCGCTTACATAAATTAAATCACATATTACGCTTGCCCCATCTCACATATTTGACAAGCAAACATGTTCGCTTGTATTGCGGGCAGTGGTGTAAATGTGTATACTTAATTTACTGCAACGGCAGGGTTTTGCCCTGTGTTTGTAGGCGATGAGGTGCATCCCTACACTCGCTGCCAAGCGTTGACGCGCTTCGCAGTCGTTGTGGTTTTTTGTTACACTGCTATAGTAGCACTACTTTAATACATATACAAGATATTTTTTAAAAATCGCTACGTTAGGCTTTTTCGGGTTTAGGCGGGCGCAAGCTCGGGCAGCAGGGTTGTGACACGTTCTTCTGTCGCGCTTAATATGGTTGCAATTTCTTTAATGGAGCTACCTTTGTCATATAAGGCTTTTATTGCAAACTTCAATTCCCGCTCTGCTTCTGCCCTAGCCTCTCGCCTTGTTGCCTGCACATCGTAATTTTCAATAGCAATCATTTCACTTATACCCCTTTCATCTATCCTCTTTACGAGGGTTTCAATTTCTGCTTGCGGTACGTTAATTTTGCGAAGCAGTAAAGTGATAACGTTCACAAGTAATTTTTTCAAATGCGGTGGTACATTCATGTTGTTTATGCGCTCGGTATGCGCTTTGGTTAGATTTTTAAACTCGTCAAACGCTTCTGCCGTTTTTAACTTGTCAACCATCATAAACAGGGAAAGCGTATCGCCAAAATCAGCGAGGTCTGTAAAGCTGTATTCTTTAAGGCTCACCAACTCATACTCGAATTTGGGAATATACTTTTCAAAAATTTCACTCATCTCTGTACGGTGCAGGAAGTTTGTTTCTGCCGTCCATTCGTTTTCACCATCGTAAAATATGATGGGTAGAATAGGCGGGTACTTAAAATCTTTTGTAAACTGGCTCGGATAATATCACTTTTACACTGTTATCTTTCGCCTTGTGTATTACTGCCAAGCTGTACACACTCCAATCGTTTGAGGGCTTCATCATTATAACGTAATTGTAAACCAAAGGCATTATATTTTCAAATTTGGAAAAGGCTTCGCGCGGGAGGGTTCAAATCACCAGCGCCTAACACAGAACGGGCACGGAGTTGTAATTGCACATGCCAAAAAATTTTGACAAAACCTTAGAAAATGTCCAAACAAGTCTGCTATAGTAGCCCCGTCAAGAGGCCTACGCCCAACCGACCCTTCGTTTAGCTGCATGACAAACGTAGCCCGTCACTGCATAGCACGCTTTGCCGATGTGCGTTAACCGCGGATTAGCACCCTCAAGACACAAAATTGACTCATTTTTGCCGGCCGGCAAGAGTCCCCACAGGAAGTGCATATAACGGGTACCCACCTGTATCAACTACGCCATAATTACAACCACATCAAAAGAGATAGAGAAAGAAAAACCAAAGGACGCGTACTGTACCGCATCCCAAGGTTTACGTATTATTCAATTTCGCCCCGCGCAGGTTATTTTGCACGGGGCGTTTTGTATCTACCCCCCTATTACCACCCTCACACATTCCCCTACGGTCATATACCCTTGTGCGTCAAGGTTTTGCACTACGGTACCTTCGGCGGTAAATGTGCCTGCGTTAATTACGCGGGCGTAGTAGAAGTAGGTAATGCGTTCTTCTCTGCGGTTGTTTGGGCTGTTAAAGTCGAAGAATTGTATGCGCCGGCCTTCTGCCGTTGCCCAAATATGGCGGCGGTGAGTGCTGTTGTGCTGCTCTGCGCGGGCAGAGTTGGGCGCATGTACCAGCCCCGCGGGGATAAAGTCGGTAATTTGGAACGCGCCCGTTAGCGCGGTGCGCCCGTAATTTACTGTAATTTCCACCCGTACTAAGTCGCCCTCGTTAAAGGTCGTGCGGGGGGTGCGCTCCCCCGCGCGGAAGAATTGGCGCGTAATGGTTACATCGGCGTCGGTGCTTTCAATTTCCGCCAAGGGAACACGATGGGTGGAAACTGCGCCAACATCACCCATGACGGAGGTTATGGCAAATTCATGCAGGTTTTGTGTGGGAATGCGCAAAGTAAAGCTGTTCCAACCCGAAAGGTCGCGGGTAGTTTCTTCGCCGAACAAGGTATACGTAATGCTTGCGGGCGTTGTATTTACCTGCATTATTTCGTGGGAAATATAAGATAGTTGGCGCATACGCACGGGCAAAAGCCCCGTATGGTTGCGCATTACATAGTTGTGCAAACCCGCGCGCTCGGGCATTTGCAGCCGAGAGGCAAGCAGTGCAATATCGGCGGTTAGCTGCAGCGTTTCGTTACGGTTTGCGCCTTCCGCGCGGTAGAAGGGGGCAATACTTGCAATATACGGGGCAATACGCGCCGTATACAGGCTGCGGGCGGTTTGCATATCACCCAGCGCGGCAAACGCAAGGGCGAGGTGCGTTGTATCTGCTAACGATAAATCCTGCACTTGCGTAAAATCGTGTAAATGAAGCAGTACAGGCTCGCGCAGCAGTGCCAAACCATACAGCGCCAGGACAGCGCTTTGCGCAGGGTCTTGGTAGGCAGCGTGCAGGAAATTGCGCATAGCGGTTTGGTTAATTTCGTTTATTACAAAGGGCAGCACGCGCACGGTTACGGCAAGGTCGGCTTCCGCATGGGGCAGCATTGCAAGCCCGCCGTTGGGGCGCTGGTAATCGGCGGCGTTAAACGTACACGGTGCCGTAAACAACCGCACATCCGGGAAGTGGGCGGCAATTAAGCGGTTTGCCTCGCGGCGCATAATTAACTCCTCTATCCGCGCACCACGGGGAAAGCGCATAGCAAACAACGCTTGCAGGAACTGGCTTTGCCCTTGGTCGGCAAAGGTAATTTGCGTCATACCCATATTTTGCGGGTTAAACTGCAAGCCCGCCGTTACTTCGTAGAAATAAGCAATGTCGATAAAACGGTGGGATTCCACCACTTCGAAGTGATGGCGCACAATGTCGCTTAACCCGTTTTCACAGGTAACGCGGATAAGGATTGAATCGCTGCCTTCCTCCGTCATTTCCCATAGGGGAATGTTTACGCGGGCAAAGGCATAGCCCTCGGCACGCAGCGGGTAAATGCGGGTTAGCAGCGGGTCGTCCTGCCATATTTCAAAAGACACACGGTCACCCGCGGAAAGGGACGTACCAAAAGCATTTACACCCAGTATGGGTACATCGCCCACCAGAAAAATATCATTTAAGCTGTAATGCACAAACAGGGGATTGCTTACAATAAGATTCGCCGTTTCGTTACCTGCGTATAAATCATCGGTAATGCCCGAAGCGGTTAACCGCCACGAGGTCAAATTATCAGGCACGCGGAGGGTAACGGTTGCTATCCCCTGTGCATTGGTTTGCGCCGAGAAAAAGAGCGCCGTATCCTCAAAAATTTCGCGGATATGCTCTGCGCCTGCAAGTGCAGTGCCCGGCGGCGCGGCTGTAGGTGCGGGCATTGCCGCCATATCGGCAGATTCGGCAACGGCTAAGCCGCTGCGGAACACGTTCTGCCCGCCCCAGCTTTGACGGCTTCCGCCCGCCATATACATAACCGCATCGTTGCCGTCACTAGTAAACGTGCCATGGGTAACCACCTGCCGACGCACCCCGCTGGGAATACTGCGGTACAAATCCGCCAAGGTGCGCGGGGTAAAGTCGCGCAGGGCAAAAATCGCTTCATCTACGGCGGATAGGTTAATAAATGCTTGGCGGGGGCGGCCGCTTTCGTCGGTTACGCGCACGGTAATTTCTGCCGTTTCGCCCGGGCGGTAGCCGGGGCGGCAGGTCGTAATTTCGAAGGACAATGCGCGGCTATTGTGGTTAAAATGCAGTGTTTCGCGCATTCCCCAGCCCGAGCGGTAGGTATGCCCGTTAAAGTGGATTGCGTATACCGTTGCGGAAGGCAGGTGCATTTCATCAAAAGTAAATACCAGCGGATTTACACCAACGCGATACTCTACAATGCCGCCCGATGCGATGACAAACAGGAATTGACCGCGTTCAAGCTTTTCTGTACCGCTCATTACGGTAAGACGTACCTCTTCGTTTAGGTCGTAGCCTTCGCCCCATGGGCGCGCGCCGTCAAGGAAGGGTTCGCCGCTTTCTGCACGTGACCAAAAGTTCCACCAATCGCGGCCAATAAATGCCTCGTGCATGATACGCCGCCCGTTGCCGTCTGTTGTACTAACGCGGGCAAAGTAACTTTCCCCGTCAACGTTAGGCACGGTAAAATTGCGCTCCGCTTGCCCTTGGGTGTTAGTTGTCACCGTAAAGTTTTGAATCACCTGTTCGCGCCTATCGTAGCGGTAGCGCGGTACAACCACGCGGTTAATAAAGCAATAGCGTTCGCCAATGCGGGTAGCCACCCAGTACACCCGTACAATGTCAACATGTAAATTTTGTCGTACCAAGGGCTGCCCTAAAAAGTCGCCGCTATGCAATGCCGTACCGTCGTTTAAACGGTCCAACGTAATGTGGTGAGCCTCTATTGACAGGGTGGCGTCCGCACCTTCGCGGCTTGCGCGCACCTGTACGTCTATATCATTTACAAAAACCTGTATGCTGTGCTGGTGCCACGTATGCCCGATTTCGGGTAGGGTTGCTTCGGCAGAAAGGTTAATCTGCCCCTGCCCCTGTGCGCCTGCCTGTGCGCTAAATGGCCCTACGGTAACGTTTACTTCGCCGTTTTGGTTAGTGGTTGCACTGCGCGGAGACGGGTTAAACTGCACAGGCCAGCCCCAACCGCTGTAAGAAATGCGCAAATCGGGTACGGGCGTGCCTTCAAAAAACTCCGTGCGAATGGTAAAGGTCGCTTGCTGGTCCATAAAAATTGCGCGGGGGGTTGCACTCATAACGAGTTGATACGGCGGCTTTACAAAATCCTGCACTTCAAAATTGACGGTACCAAGAACGATGTCGCCATGGTAGATGGTTAGCACATACCAGTTAGGGTCCAGGTGGGGCAACTGCATTTCGCCGTTAAAGCGCCCCCGTTCTACAGGCACAACTTGACGGTGCAAGGTATCCCCTGCCCCGCCGCCTATACGCGCCCAGTTCCAGCCCTCGGTAAGGACGGCAGTAATATAATTAATTTCCTCCCGTTCGGCTCTGTTTTGCGCAAAGCCCCAAAAATACACGGTGTCGCTGCGTTGAAACAAAGTGCGGTCCAGCTGCACCACCGACCAGTACGCTTCACTGGTCTGGGGCGCACCCCACCATGCCCTATCAACACGGAACATGCCCGAAGGCTGCACATACAGCGCATTAAACAGTACCATGCGCTTGCCGTCGGGGGCTTCGATAATAAGGCGGTCGTTTGCATCGGTAATGCCGCCCGTAAGGGAAACAATACCGCTTGCATTGGTTTGCCCGCTGCGCGTTGTGTCGCGCACGGTTGCATGTTGTACGGGAAGTCCGCTAATCATGTCGTTTACCCATACCAGGGTTTGCGTATCGTCGGCAATAACATGTACCGCTAAATCAGAGATTTGCAGGATTTTTTGCGCATTCAGCTCCCCGCGAATACTTGCATTAACTACATAAAAGCCCGGGGGCAACGCGTCGTTTAAAATAAGTGTTTCCTGCCAGCCCCATTCGTCTAAGTTTTGCGCGGTATTAAAATTCATGCGCATAACGCGCTCCATATTTGCAGTGTCTATTCGATTGGTATGCCACGAAAGCCAAGCCCACTGCGGGGTTGCAAAAAATTGGTGAATGTCCGCAACGGCGCGTTCGTTATCCCCAAAGCGGAATACCTCAATATCTACCCTGGGGCGCGCCCCACGGGCATAACTAAGCCAAAAGCTGATTTGCGGCGGTTCAAAGCCGGGTAATTCGGCATAGGGGACGCTAAAGTGAAAGCTTTCGTCGGAGTGGGTTAGCCCCGCAAACTCGCTGTCCTCTGTTTCAAACGCGAAGGAAACATCTTGCCCCAAGCGTTCGTTTGTGCCCTCAAGCCCAATACCTGCGCGTAGCGTTACGGTATAAATACGCCCCCGCTCCAGCGGATTAACGGGCATAAAAATGCTGGTAGCCCCGCGTTGAATAAATCGCCCCTCTACAGGCGGATATATAGAAAAATATTCACGGATATCGCCATACCCCGCGACAGAAAAATTTAACTCAATGCCCGTATTTACAGGCACATTTACCGATTCATGTGCGGGCAATGTGCTTACCAGCGCAAAAGCGGGTGTGGTTTGGAATGTCCAAGCAAGGTCCCCCGCTTGATTGGTAACTATGCGGAAGGTATACAGCGTATTATGTGAAAGCAACACAGCGGGGATAATTAAAAATGAGCCATCCGCTTGCGCGGCAACCATGGGCTGCGGCTGCCCGTCGATAAATACATCTTGCCAGTGTCCGGCACTGCCTTGAGGCACGGTTAACGTAAAGGCACTTGCCACACAAACGCCGTGCGCGCCCAGTATTTGCGGGATTAATGTAAAACCGCTTTGCGGTGCATCCAATGCGGATTGCCAGCCCAACGGCACAGCCATACGCAGGGGTACATCTATAATTTCCAACGGCATTTGCCTTATATCCACAGGCGGCGGGGCGTCAAGCCCGTCCCTGTTTTCGCCGCGTCCGCAAGCGGTTATTGCGAGGGAAAATAATAAAAATGCAATTAAAATTAATTTTTTCATGGTTAAAACCCCTTTTGATTTTTTCGCGGATACACCCATAAAGACGCGGGAATATTTTGAAAGTTTTAACATATATAAGTTTTTCTTTACAAGCGAACAATTATTCGGTACAATGCAGGCGAAAGGATGTTTTGCCATGTCGCATCTCATTTTTAAATCGCCGCTTACAATGGCGGAAAAGCTGGAGCAAATGCGAGAGGATTCGGCATACGATGTAGCGGACGATGATTCCGCCTGCGTACCCGATTTTTCTTCTATTAAAAATGAAATTAAATCTGCCCCTGCGCCCCCAAAGGTGCCAAAAATTTTTATGTCTAACGATTGTATTTTTAATTGTGCCTATTGCGGTTGCCGTGCAGGCAACGATATGCGCCGTTGTTATACCAATGTACCACGCGAGCTTGCGGAAATTGCCGTAAGCGAAGCGGTGCGCAGTAAACACGGCGTTTTTATTTCCTCGGCAATTTTCAAAAATGCGGATTATACGACAGAGTTGATAGTGGAAACATTAAAGCACATCCGCAGGGTACTTGGCTATAAGGGCTATGTCCACGCCAAAATTATGCCGGGAACAGACCCGCTTTTAATCCGCACGGCGGGCTTATACGCAAACCGCCTGAGCGTAAATATTGAGGTGGCAAAAAGCGAAGGCTACGCCAACATTGCCCGCCAAAAAACGCGGGAAAACATTCTAACCCCCATGCGCCAAATCAGCGAACTAATTACTGCCGCATCGGCGGAACGGGGGCGCTATTCCCCGCGGTTTGCCACTTCGCAAACCACGCAAATGATGGCGGGCAGTACAAACGAAACGGATTTTGAAATTCTTCGCCTTTCCAAGGCGATGTATAACAAATACAAGCTAAAACGCGTGTATTACACGGCATTCGGCATGGGCGAAGCGGTAAAGGGCTACGAAAACCTAGCCCCTGTAAAAACCCCCATTTGGCGCATGAAGCGCCTATACCAAGCCGACCGCCTAATGCAGCTTTACGGCTTTACCCCGGACGAAATAACCCCAACCACCGACCCAAATCTGGTACACGACCTAGACCCCAAAGCCGCTTGGGCGCTGCGTAATTTGCACCTATACCCCATAGAAGTAAACACCGCCGACTATGAGGCACTGCTGCGTATCCCGGGTATTGGCACAACCTATGCCGCGCGCATTTTAAAAGCGCGCAAATATTGCAAAATTACCCATGAGGTATTGCGGGCGCTGGGGGTTTCGTTAAAAAAAAGCACGCATTTTTTGGTATGCGACGGGAGGTTTGACGGCGAAAAAACCGAATGCGAGAACGTTTTCCGCGAAATATTAAAGTCACCGCCGGATAAAAAAAAGCTGCCCCAAGGACAGCTTTTCGAAGATTGTTGAAACACAGGAAGCCACTTTTTAATTCCTTCTAATCTCAATCTCGTACACGGTAAAGGTTGCGGTATTATTTGTCTGCAGGCGGAAGGCGCGGCTAAACTGTGCTGCGCCGCCGTCGGTTTCGTTAATTGCGTCGTTAGAGATTGTACCGTCGATGGTAAACGCGCCGTTTGCGGCGGGTTCGGCACTTGCCAACCAATTCCACGGGCTGGACGAACCGCCGAAAATTACATGCGTTCCTGCAGGGGCGTTTTGCACGCTTCCGTGTATTACCACGCGGTAGGAATTTGCGCTTAAATTCAAGTTTAACGCGGCGGTAAGGATATCAATTGAATACCAGTCGCCGCCTCTGCCGGAAACGCGAACCGCATTGCCCCCGCGCGGGTTGGTCACAATCGTATACATCGGGTTACCCGACTGGGTAAGGTTAGCCGAAGGACCTAATATATCCGCCGTTGTGCTGTCTGCGCCCATGGCAAGGCTTTGTACATGCGGGTCGGTGGAAAGGGAGTACACAACCCCCGCAGGGCGTGCGGGAATGTTTGCCGCAGGCGTTGCGGGCTGTTGCGGGGCAGCAGGTGCCGCCGCCGCGCCGCCGCGGGTTATGGTGATGTCGGTGATGGTAAAGGTGGCGGTATTGTTGGTTTGTATGCGCATCGCACTTTGGAACTGTGCAGCACCCCCTTCTGCCGCTGCAAACACCGCGTTGGAAATTGTGGTATTTATGGTAAATGCGCCGCCCGCACCGGGTTCGGCATTGCCAAGCCAGTTCCATGGGTTAGAGGAACCGCCAAGGATTACCATGGTCCCCGCCGGGGGGTTTTCAACCGTACCGCGTATTACAACGTTGTAGTTGTTGGCGGCAAGGTTCATGCCCAGTTGCGCGGTAACAAGGTCTACGGCATACCAGTTGCCGCCGCCGCGGTTGCTAACGCGAATTGCGTTGCCGCCCAACGGGTTTGTAACAATGGTATACATGGGGTTGCCCGCTTGCGTTAGCTGGGGCGAACCGCCGAGAATATCCGCCGTTGTGCTGTCTGCGCCCATTTCCAAGCCCTGTACATGGGGGTCGGTGGCAAGGGAGTACACAACCCCTGCAGGACGCGCGGGAATGTTGGGCGCAGGCGCGGCAGGCTGCTGCGGTGCCGCGGGCGTTGTTGGGGCAGCAGGGGCAGCAGCACCCGCCGCACCGCTGCGCGTAATAGTAATGTCCGTTATGGTGAAATTGGCGGTATTGTTGGTTTGTATGCGCATTGCCGTAGTAAACTGCGACGCACCCCCTTCTGCCGCTGCAAACGCCGCGGTGGAAATTGTTCCGTCAATGGTAAATGCGCCGTTTGCGGCCGGCTCTGCCGAGGCAAGCCAATTCCACGGGTTGGACGAGCCGCCAAGGATTACATGGGTCCCCGCCGGGGGCGAAGCCACCGTACCGCGTATTACAATGCGGTATTGGTTGTTTGCAAGGTTCATACCCAAATTTGCGGTCACCAGGTCAATTGCGTACCAGTCCCCGCTGCGGTTGGTTACGCGTATCGCATTGCCGCCCAGCGGATTTTCTACAATGGTATACATGGGGTTGCCCGCTTGGTTTAGCTGGCGCGTACCGCCAAGGATATCTGCCGTTGTGCTGTCTGCGCCCATTTCCAAGCCTTGAATATGGGCGTCGGTTGCCAGAGAGTACACAACACCCGCAGGGCGTGCAGGTACATTAGCAGCCGGGGTGGCAGGCGTTGCCGCCGCCGTTACCGCAGGGGCAGTACCCGTTGCCGCGCGGCGCACAGGGGCGGGCCAATCATAAATTTCGCCCTTTTCGGCGATACCTAAAAAGCCGTAGGGGTCCATCACCGCAAGCAGTGCATCCTTTTCGCTCAAGTCCGCGTTAAACAAAAGCGGGAAGCGGTCGGAACGCCAGCTTGTCGGGTCGCAAATGCCCCAGAAGGTAACACGGTGTATAACATTGCTGTGCCTGCGGAAAATACGGAACAATTCCGCATACAGGCGCGCTTGGTTAGCCTCTTGCATTTCGCTGAGCCTTTCATTACCCAGCGCGGCTTGCACGGTAATATCCAATTCTGTAATGCTTACATAAATGCCCAGCTCCGCAAAGCGCATGATAGATGCCTCTACATTTTGCGGGCGCGTGCCTGTGTTGTAATGTCCTTGCATTCCCACACCGTGAATGGGCACGCCGCGCTCTAACAGCTCTTCAATCATGTGAAAAACCGCTTCCCGCTTGCCGGGCGAGTCCAGGTTATAGTCGTTATAAATGAGCATCGCATAGGGGTCGGCTGCGTGGGCAGCGCGGAAGGCGATTTCAATAAATTCGTAGCCGATGGCGGCAAGCCATGGGGTTTGGCGCAAATTGGCGCGCCAGTTATGGGCATTGCCCAAGGGCACAGAGCTTGGGAAGGCTTCGTTTACTACGTCCCATACCAAAATTTGCCCGCGGTAGCGGGTTACTACCTCGGTTACATGGGCCTCAAGGTTGCGTATCGCCTCCTCGCGGGATATGCCTACAGGGTTCATCCACGCGGGGGATTGCTCATGCCATACCAGCGTATGGCCAATCATGTGCATGTCGTTATCCAGCGTTGTGTTTACAATCGCGTCGGAGGCATCCCAGCGGAAACTACCCGCCGTGGGCTGCAGTGCGTCGGGCTTCATATGGTTTGCCGCCGTTATGGCGTTAAAGTGGTGGCTTACCAGCTCAAACCGCGTGCCTACCATGTCACGGGGCAGCACCGCCGTACCAATAATGAAATAATCTGCCCATATTTCGTGCAGTGGGGTTAAATCTGCGTTAAACATGAACACCGTTTCCGCAGGGCGTACCAGCGCATCGTCTATAAAAAATGAAGCCGTTGCCGAGCCGCGCGTTTCTACATACACGCTTACGGTTTGGAATGCCGCAGGCAAAAAGTAGGTACCGCGCATTTGCGTCCACACATTGGGCTGTACCAACACGCGGGAGGCGATGCCGTCAAACGTGCGCCAGGAAGGGTTGGTCGCGCCATCAATTTCCAGCGACAGGGCAAAATCTACCGCTGCGCTTTCCGTATGCTTTACCCAAACGATAAATTCAACCTCCATCTCGGGTTCTGCAAAGGGGACAGATGTAATAATGCCTTGCCAATCTGCCGTGCGTCCTGTTACATGCATCGAGTAGTCGCCCGAATGCGCCTGTGCGGTGGAACGCGCCGCCGTAGCGCCCCGTCCGCTAAACCCGTCTGCGCTTGTTTCAAAAGAAAGCGAATTGGGGTGTACCACTACAGGCTCGGGGGTGGGCTCCGGCGTTGGGGCGGGGGTGGGTGTAGCCGCTACCAACGCAGGTGTAGGCGATGGCGCAGGGGCGGGTGTCGCCTCGGGCGTAGGTTCGGGCGTTGTTTCATCACTGCCCCCGCACGCTGCTAACGCAAGCACAAGTATTGCGGTGATAAGTAATAATAATTTTTTCATATCAGCCTCCTGATGTCTAATTTTGAAGATTAAGACCGTGAGCTAAGCCCACGGTCTTATCTTTAATCGTTAATCTTTACTTTTTCTACTCCCCTACCTCAGCCAAATCACCTGTGCGCCTGCGATGGTTTCGTAGCCGACGGCTACATTAAAGTATTCGCTGATAAAACGCAGGGGTACAAACACTTGGCCGTGGCGCAGTACGGGCATTCCCATACCGCCGGGCAAAGGCTCGTTAAGGTTTAGGATAAGCGATTCTGTATCGGAATTAATAATTACGCGGTTGGCATCCAATTGTTGGATAAAGGTAAGTCCAAGGCTTTCTGCTACTGCGTCCAGCGGTACATGAATGCGCCCTGCCTCTGCAAAGGGTGCCGCGTTAAAGGTAAACGCAATGCCGTTGCGGGTGTAGGTGGTTTCGCCCATTACAAAGCGCATAAGCATTTGCGCGGTGGTAACAGGGGCAAGACCCGCGCCAAACATAACAGCGCTTGTGCCGTAGTGAATTACTTCAATGCTGTCTACATAAAAGTCCATATTGGGTGCATTGTTGGTTTGAATACGGATACCCGGCGGGTTTGCACCCGTAATTGAAGCGATATCCGCCGCAGTCAGCACATGCTCCAGCACAAACCTTCCGCCTGCGCCAAGCCCTATAATATTGTCGCTTTGCGCTGCCTCATTCCAGCCGCCGGGGGCAAAGTTTAATATCATTGCCGCCCATTGCCCGTCGGGTAAATTATTGCCAAGGCGCCCTGTTACGCGCACGGTATCACCAACGGCAAAGGCTACTGCGGGGGCGTTAATGTCTATACCGTTCCAGTCGGCGGTTCTTCCGCTAACGTGCAGGTAGCGTGCATTGCGTGCGCCAAGCACTACGCGGGGGCTGCCCGAAAGGCTTAAAAACTCGCCCAAATTTTCGGTCGCAACGCCTGTGGTTAAGCCAAGGATAAATTCGTCCTGCTGCATGTCGAAGCGCACAACCGTTTCTACATACCTTGCTTCGCCGCCTTCTACGCGGGTAACGGTAACGTTAAATATATAGAAGTCCATATCCGCTACGTTTACACCGCCCCAGCCGTTGCCGATAATGCGCACCATGCCGCGTTCTGCAATGTGTGCCATATCTGCTGCCGTAAGCGTATGGGTTACGGTAAAGTTTACGTTAGCTCCAAGGTTATCTGCCCCGCCAACCGTGGTCCATGGCGACCAGTTGGTAAGCAGCTCCATACGGGTGTTTGCGCTTGGCCAGCTTGTGCCTGTGCGCCCTGTTACGGTAATGGTATCGCCTGTGTTAAAGCCGATGGCGGCGTGGTTTAGGTTAATACCGTGGAAGGTTTCGCCGCGGTTGCCTACGTGTATTGCGTTGTTGTCGCCTACGGTAACTGCTACGCCTTCGCCGTCAATGCTCATATAGCCGTTGTTTAGCAGCGTTTCCCAGTCATGGCTTTGCATTTCGAAGGTGGTAACCACTACGCGGTCAAAGCCTTCGGGCATATATTCGCGCGGGTCGCGTTGCTCGGTACGGCGTGCCGTTGTTGTACGCCCAACTACAACAATGTCGTAGATGAAGAACTGTGCCCGTGCCGCGGCTTGCATTACAAAGCCGGGGCGGCGTCCCCATAAGGGGCTGTGCATTGTGCTTAGTGCGGTGTCGGTTACATTTAGCTCTACCGTCCAAAAGCCGTTTGCATCTGCATCATTTACCATATGGGTTGCGCCGATGGGCGACCAGCCGCCTACCTGCGCATTAATTTGCATTTGGGCAAAGCCCGCCGCAGGGGGCGTACCGTTGCGCCCTGTTACACGCACCGTATCGCCTACGCCAATGTTTGTGTCGTTGGTAAGTGCAAATTCCAGCGTATTCCATGCGTTTGTGCCTGTGTTTACTTCAATACTGCGCACGCCGTTATTTTCTACCACACGGCCTGTGCTTTGGTATTCATGGAACATGCCAAGGCTTGTTGCGCTTGCGCCTACCGTTGCACCGCGCAGAATGCTTGCAAGGTTCCAACGCTCTATTTCACGGGTGGGGGCGGGGCGGGTAATAACAACGTCGTATACCATAAAGTCGTGTAGGAATAAGGGTAAATCGCCCCATCTGTAGGTTTGAATTACTACGCCCGTCATATTGGTAAAGTCGGCTTCCTGCAGGGTGTATTCCATGGTCCAGCGCCCTGCGGGGAAGGCATTGGAAATGCCGCTTGCACTGCCGCGGGGGGTAAGCCCGCCAATGTTCATGTTAAGGGTAAAGCGCCCGTCGGTACGGGATGCGCGGGGCATACGCCCTTCTACACGAATAATGTCGCCGGGCTGCAGGTGAATGCCGTTACCTAAATCCGTTGCAATGCGAATACCGTCATGCTCTTGCGTACGGCCTGTTACGGCAATACGGCGGCGTGCATTGTCAAAGAAATAGCTGGGGCCGTTGGTGGGGAACAGGAAGGGGATATCATCAAAGCTTGTTATGCCCTCTTCACGTGCCCACAGGCTGCTAAGGGTTGCAAGGGTTGCCGCCGCAGGTGCGCCAAGGCGTACCAGGGAGGGTCCGCCAACGCCCGCTGCTTGACCGTCGCCATCAGCGATTGGGGGGCGCACAGGCGTACGACCGCCCATAAACCCGCGTACAATAAACTCATTTACCGTAAGGACTTGGGTTGATACCTCGTCCGGGTGGCGGGGGTTTTGTTGCGATTGCAAGCGAATGGCTGCCGCAGGCACAACATTAAATATGGTGCTTGTATTAACCGAGCCTTGCGCTTCGATAAAGCGCGTCCAAGGTGAAGCGGCAAGCCCTGCAATGAAGTTTTCACTCCCTGCGCCTACGTTTATCACCATTTCGTCGCCTACGCGAATGGGCATTCTAAAGTCCAGCCCGTGCCAGTCAAGTTGACGACCTTCGATAAGCAAGCTACCGCCGCTTACGCGACCTGTTGCCGCGCCCGCCTGTTGGAAGAACGCAGGCACACGCCCTGCAACAAAGTCTTCATCTATTGTTAATTGGAACAAGATTGCCGGCAACGCCGCCTGGATATAGAAGACCGTTTCGCCTCGTACAGGGTTGTTGCGCAGCTGTACGGTTACACGCACCCAAATGCTGCCTTCTTGGTTTAGCGCGGGGGGTGTAAAGGGTTTGCTTTCGTCCCCTGTTACCTCCACCATTTGAATGTGGAAGCTGTAGCCCGGGGTGGTGTTGGGCAATTCATCTCTTATAATTTCCAGTATCGCGTACATATCGTCCAGCAACGCGTCTCTTACTACCGGGAACACTGCCCCCGAGTTGTTTGTGTTTACCGTACCCACACCGTACGACCTAATGGTTTGGGAGGTATGCAGCTGGTATTCGGGGTTATTGATAACTAAAAGGTCTTGGATAAAGTCGCGGGCTGCGTCTGTCCAGTCCTCTGCGGTTGCGCCGCCAACACCAATGCTTGGGGGGTCAAATACCGCACGCAAGCCCGATACCATAATATCGTCGATGCTAAACATAAAGCCACTAAGCCCCGGGTCGCCCCATGAGTTTGCAACGATGGCAAGCCCGTTTGTAATATGGTCGGCGGTTAGGGTAATGGAGATATTAAAATTAACGGGAATGCTGTAGGGTGAACCCGGGTTAAGTGTATCGTCGGGTTCTACTTGCGTATCTAAGTCGTTGAGGTGCGCAAACAATAAACGGCTGTTAGCGCGTATGCCTGTGGTACGGCCGCGTACATACAATACATCGCCTACGCGTAAATCTAATCCTGCGGGTAATACAACCAGCCCGCTAAAGTTTGTATTCACGTCGTCAGCCATTACATAACCGCCAATGGCATGGCGCGTTGCCGAACCTACGGCTACTACGTCGCCGCTAATTTCTGCAAAGGTTTGCCCGCGTACAATTTCATGCACGGGGTTGATGGCTGTGCGCGAAAGCGTGCCGCGTGTGCCTTGCAGTGTTGCCGTTGGAGGCGTAATTACTACAGGTGCAGGGTGCGGAATAGGCGTGGGTGAACCTGCCGCAATGGGGGCTGCGCTAAAGTGGATATTATAAATCTCTAATGTGCCGCCTGTGTTAATAAGCACACGTATAAAGTTAGAATCCGGATTTGCCATTGCACCTGTGGTAAAGGGGGCAATAAGCTCAAAATCATCGCCCAGCCCAAGACCGGAAGCAATAGCCAGTTGTGCATCGTTTGCGGGGGTGGTCATATTACCGCCCGCTACAAGGCGCACGTTTGCCGTATCGCCTGCGGAAATTGCCATTACGCGCCCCGTTACACGAACGTACAGGGGTGCATTTGCAGGCAAGCCCATATTATAGGTGCGCAGCAGCAGCCCTTGGTTGCCTGTGCCGATATGCACGGGATAACCCGCTTGTAAATGCCAATGGGTGGCATTATTAACGGTATGGGTTGCACCGCGAAGGTTTTCCATTTCAAAACCGCCGCCTACGGCGATGGGTACCTCTGCATTACCCGCACCGTGTGGGTAGCCGTCCAAATTAATTTGGCTCAAGCACCATAATGCGGCAGGGGGTGCGATGGTAAGGGTAAGTGCGGTTACGTCTACGGTTGCGGTGCTGGTGTTTGCTTGGCTGTAGCCCTCTAATACCAGCGTTACTTCATATAAAGGATTGGTTGCAAGGTTAAGGGCGGGCACTAATGCTTCCCATGCTTCAAAATGCGCGGTTACATTTACCGTGCCGCTTAAACGTTGGGTTTGGCGAATGCTGTACACTTGGTTAAAGGTGGTATTACCGCCGCCCAAAATGCTTGGGCCTGTTCTTTCTGCGGTGTAAATTCGGTATACACTGCCGTCTACGGTAATTGTGTCAACAAAGGTCGTTTGCGCACTCATGCCCGGGTTAAATACATTCCAGCTTTCGATGATATACCACTCGGTTAAGGGGTTGGTAAACCAGCCGTAAATACCTGCATACCCTGTACCCGATACGGTAAAGGTTGCAATTTCATACGCTACGGAAATTTCGCCGATTTGGCTGTGGCTAAGGGTTGCGCCGTTTACCCAGTTGCCCGGTGTACCAAAACGCCGACCGCCGCGGAACAAGGTATTGTACGTGTTAGTCCAGTTACCATAGAAGGTACCGTCGGGGCGAATGAAGAAATTCTTCCCGCCGATTCCGTCTTGATTCCATACTTCCAAGTCGCGGATTTCGCCACCTGCCAGCGTTCTACGCTCGTGGTGGTTTACTGTAATTGCTACAGGAGCGGTTACGGTAATGGTGAAGTTTTGGGTAAAGTTTGCCTCACCTGCGCCCATGTTTGCAATGGTTGCGGTAACAGTGATTGTACCCGGGTTAGTAATACCCGAAATAACATTACCCGTAAGGGTTGCACCCGTGGTGCCCGCACTAAACGCACTCCACGCAATGGGGGCGCTTTCTTCTACAGCAGTTGCATTAATGGGCAGCACTGTTGTAGCCGATGCCACTGCGGGTAAAGTCATTGTAGGTGCATCCGTTGTCCATGCGGTTTGTACGTTAACGATACTCGTTACGGGAATAAAATTGTCGGGTCTTGTCACTATAATGTGGTCAATAATAAAAGGCATAGTTGCGGCGGCGGCGTTAGTTTGTATACGCAAGGGGCCATTTGCGGCAATTAATGCCGCTTGTGCCGTACCTAGTACAAATCTTAACTCAAATGTGCCGCCTGGGGTAATATTGGTTTGTGTTAATTGCGGCCATGTATTATCAAAGGCCGAACTTAACACGATTTGCCCACCCGTTGCTGGGGTGTGCGGTGCTTCGGGCACACGCCCTGTAACAACAATTTCATCACCCACTTGCACCACAAGGTGACTTGCACCTGTGCGTACATCAATGCCGAAATAGTTACCTGTTCTTCCATCTAATACAATTCCACGCCCTAGGTTGCCTACGGCATCGCGGGTAATGGTGGGATTGGCGGATTGATTTAAAATATTCGCCCCGCCAATTTCAGTTGCTTCTGTTAAAGTGAAAATATTTAACCCCGGCACGGCGGGTATGGGTACTGCCGCAGGTATTGCAGGCCATGTTAATGGGTCTGCTTGGAAAGCAGGGTCACGGAAAATGGCTACATCATAAATTTGTAAGGTCATTACATTTACTCTTGCGCCATCGCCATGAATAATAAAGTTTACTGCACCTGCCGTTAAAGCAGGAGCGGCGGTTTGTAAAGTGCGGAAACCGGATGGTTGCCCACCTAATTCTGTCGTACCTAATTCAAGTCGCCACCAACTCCCTGCGGCTATGTCGTTGGTTGCTTGAGTTGAAACCCAAATTAGGTCGCCTTCTTGTATATTTTGTATGGATATACCAAACTGGTTTTGTGCTTCTGTTGTATTAGTAACGGCAAGGTGACGGTTCGCACCCGTTCCAGCAACTACAACTTGGGAAGCACCACCATGCAATGTTAATTCCGCGGGTAATGTTGTGTTTGTCGTATTGTTAAGCCAATCTGCCGCTAATGACCAATGCAATGTATGGCTTGGGAAACCTGCAAGGGCCGCAGGGCGAGGCGCAGGGGCGGCTACGGGTGTTGGACCAACCCACAATTCCATAATTTCAAAGCCACCGCCATTTAGTTGCGCACCATTGGCTGTAATTGTTAAGTTTCCCTGTTCAGCAACAGTATTTACATTGTCGGTAGTTATATGAAAAATAAGCTCAAAATAACTACCTGCGATAAGGTCACCTTGATTATCGCGCCAAGTCCAAGTAGACCCACTACCTTGCAATACTATTTGCGCAGTACTACCGGCTGGATTAATGCCAGTAATACGGCCACGTACAACTATAGATTCACCCGCAATCCAACCATTCCCTTCGCGGCTACCGCCACCAATTTGGGGGGTAATTGTGAATCCATCATCATTTCCATTTATACCTACAACAATTGGGGTTGTATTGCTGGTTGTCCCCCATGTGGGAGAACCAGACGCCTGGGTGAAGTGCGGCAGGAAAGGGGAGCTTCCGGCACGCCCAGTGGCAATGAAGTTAGTCATCCCTGTAGTGGAAGCTGTCCAATTCGCGCTAGCGGGAGCAATGCCAGCCAACATCGGCAAAGTTACAAACCCACCTGCCGGTGGCAGTACGGGACCAATAAAATCTTCGTCTTCTTCACATTCGCAGTAGGGATAGTCATACCCGCAGGTATCCTTTACTTCTTCACATTCGCAGTAAGGATAGTCATATCCGCAGGTATCTTTTACTTCTTCACATTCGCAGTAGGGATAGTCATATCCGCACTTATTATCTTCATATACATACTCACATTGGCAGTAAGGATAATCGTACCCGCAGGTGTCTTTATCTGCTGCGGGGCAGGTGCAGTAATCTGTACCGTAATAGTCGCAGGCATAATAATACCCCGCGTACCCGTCATCGTCTTGGGCAGGGGGGTAATAGCAAACGCAGTCGTAGCCGTTATCGCATACGATATAGGGCGGTGCGTTGGGGTATGCGGGGTAGCCGCCTTGGTCAACGGGTGGGCACACGCAATCATATGTGCCGTAATAATCGCACACAATGGGGGGG
>JGI24694J35173_10000040_pt1 | contig 101104 bp, 84 predicted proteins | sample TergutCo191P1_FD_35173 | JGI IMG/M metagenome (IMG submission 35173) | reverse complement strand
GACTGGTGTTCGATCAGAACGACCAGCTTACCTGCGATTTCAAAGGATATATCGTTAATTCTGTCCATGAACATAACTTCGTTCAGGGTATTAATTACGACCGGCGTATCTTTGGGAAGAGTTACGTTTTCAAGAGCGCAGTACAGTTCCCGCAGTATGTCGGGGTTACTGAAGATAAACGAGAAAACGCTGGACTTATAACTGTTATTCAAATCCATAAACAGCTCCATATAAAGAGGAATTGACCTTCAGAAAAGAAGGTCATACCCCTATATGGGTGCGGACTTGCGGTTTTGCTTTACAAAACCGGAAAAAAAGACAGTTACCGCTACAGGTGACTGATACTTTTGACCGTTGAGCAGCCGCCTTTGTTTGTGGTATATTGAGTGACTTATGTTTCTCAAGCGTCTCTCCATCTTTGGTTTTAAATCCTTCGCAGATCGTACGGAAATCGAATTTAATGACGGAATTACCGCTCTTTTGGGACCAAACGGCTGCGGTAAATCCAATGTTGTAGACGCTGTCAAATGGGTTTTGGGCGAACATGCTATGAAATCCCTGCGCGCCGAGAAAATGGAAGACGTTATTTTCGGCGGAACTGAATCCCGCAAACCATTGAATGTTGCGGAAGTAACCCTGAGCATAGCAAATGAAACGGGACTCCTGCCGATGGATATGCCGGAAATCGAAATAAAAAGGCGTTTGTACCGTTCAGGTGAAAGCGAATATTTCCTGAACGGCGCGCATGTACGCCTCAAGGACATAAGGGAGCTCTTCTGGGATACCGGTGTAGGTAAAACCGCCTACTCTGTCATGGAACAGGGCAAAATCGATCAAATACTTTCCTCAAAACCTGAAGACCGCCGCTATCTTTTCGAGGAGGCGGCAGGCATCACCCGTTTCAGGGAACGCGGCGCGGAAGCGGAAAGAAATCTTGCCAGAACCGAAGAAAACATGCGTCAGATAGAGCTGATTTTAAACGAAGTAAAAAGGGCGCACGACAACCTCAAAATTCAATCCGGAAAAACCCTGAAATACCGCGCGTTACGCGATGAAATTTTCAATTATGAACTTGATATTCAGCTTTTACGCCTGAAACAATTCAGGTACGAAAAAGACGAGCGCAGCGAAACATTGAGGCGGAGAACCGCCGACCGCGATAATATCCGCGCGGAAATGGAAGCGGAAAACAGAGCGCTTGAAGTGAACATGGACGAAGTAAACTCGATGGAAGCGCGTCTTGTTGAGCTTCAGAAAAATATTTACGGTCTTGCGCTGGAGAAAAACGCGCGTGAAAATGAAATCCGCCTTTTCAACGAACAGCGCAGCGAGAATAAAATAAAGATAGGTCAGAACGAGGAAAGGGAAAAACAGGCAGTTCAGAAAATAAATGAATTAAATGATGATGCAGCGGGTCAGGACGCTGTTGTAAATAATCTGCGCAGCCAGTGCGGAAAAATCGAGGAAAATATCCGCTCGTTTGAAGAAAACATCCAGCTAGCCGCCTCGCGCATCAGCGAAAATGAAAAGGAAATCCACCGTGCGGAAGAAGAAATACACGGCATGGAAAAGGAAATCATTGTCTTTGAAAAAGACCTGGCGATTATAACTGACGACATTGTCGCCGAGCTTGACGCAGGTCTTAAAAAAGCCGGCTACTCGGCGGCTGAACGCAAAAGCGCCGAGGAAGCGTTACGTGAAACTCTGGGCCGCCTGCGCACTGTTCTTGCCGGCAGGAAAGCGCTTCTTAGCGACCTGACAGCCGCCGCGTCCGCCAGCAGCGTGGATGGATCGGAACTTTCGCGCATCGCGGGAACCATCGCGGACGGACTTGAAGAAGCCGCCGCGGACGCGGAAAAAGCCGATTCCCTTTTTAAGAGCTACAGGGAACATTCGCCTTCTTTCATTGACGAGTTTCTCGCGCCGGAAGGCATTATCACCAAAAAACGCGCGCTTGATTCTCAAATCAGGAACGCAAGGGAAAAAATTGAAGAGAGGCGGCAGCGCACAAAAACCCTGCGAAGCGACAACATCAATCTGCTGGCAAAAATTGACGAATACCGCGTTACGCTAGAAAACATGAAAGTTAACCGCGCACAGATGAACGCCCGCGCGCAGGCGGCGGAAGAACAGGCAAGACTCATAAGGCGCGAGCTTTCAGGACAGGAATCGCTTCTTAAAAACATCCGCGACGAACTTTCGCTTAACAGAAAAAGACTTGAAGACATTGAAGGGCGCATCAGTTCTATTCAGGAAGAAATCGCGGGCATTGGAGAAAAAACAACCGCGTTTACGGGTGAGCTTGAAAATCTTGAAAAAGATATCCGCAAAAGAAACGACAATGTCGCGGGCAGAAAGGAAATTATCAACAAGAGAACGGCGGAACTTTCCAAGGTGCAAGAAGCGCTGGAAAAGATTCATATCGATCTTGTTCAAACTGAAACGGAAATTAAGAATATTCAGGAAAATTTCCGCGAAGCCCACTCCAGGGATCTAATGGAATTTGAGGAGCGCATATTTACAATTACCGCTCCTCCTGCCGAACTGCGGGAAAAACTTTCTTCGGCGCGATTAAAAATGAAGGAGCTTGGCTCTGTTAACCTGATGGCTCCGGAAGAATTTACGGAAGCAAAACAGCGCTACGACTTCCTGAGCGGGCAGATGGCAGACCTTGAAAAAGCGCGCAGGGATCTTGAAGATTTGACAGCCGAAATCCGCCAGGAATCATCGGTATTATTCCTTGAAACCTATAACCGCATCAAGAAAAATTTTCACAATATGTTCCGCCGTCTTTTCGGAGGCGGACGCGCGGAGCTTCGGCTTTCCGATTCAAACCATGTTCTTGAATCGGGCATAGAAATATTCGCGCAGCCTCCCGGAAAAAAACTCGAACACTTAAGCCTTCTTTCAGGCGGCGAATGTTCAATGACGGCGGTCGCCCTTCTGTTCGCTACTTACATGGTAAAGCCGAGCCCATTCTGCCTGCTGGACGAAATTGACGCAGCTCTTGACGAGCAGAATGTAGGGCGCTTTGTTCATCTTCTGCGGGAATTCAGCGATTCAAGCCAGTTCATCATCATTACACATAACAAAAAAACCGTAACGGGAGCGGGAACCCTCCTCGGCGTTACGATGGAAGAATCCGGCGTCACCAAATTGATAGCGGTGCGCCTTGAAAACGAAGAGCTGGTTCTCACAGAGAGCGCTCCGCCGCAAAGCGAGCTTTGGGACTCAGAAGGCGAATTTAAAGATGAAGAAATCCAGCCCGAAGAAGGCAGACAGCTTCCTTCCGGAATTAACGATCCGAAAAAAGTGACAGAACAGCAGCTAAGACCGATAAGAGCGCGGAAATAGGAAGATAGGTTTTTTTATTGAATTTTTTCGCTTACCGCTGCTACGCAAGAGCTAAAAAATCATCAAGAATGGCATTCCAGTTTTTATGATTTCTGTCAGACTCATGAACATTGGCATAAAAATGATTCTTGTCTGAAATGGTAAAAATTCCAAATACAGAAGATAACGGCTCAGTTGTTCCTTCGTAAACAGGAAGTCTCTTATCATATTTTTTTTGTTCTATCACCGCAAGAAGGAATAAATGTCCCAGTTCATGAGCAAGCCGGACACGCAGTTCCTTCTCCGGCAAATCAGGCTGATAAAAAATAACAAAACGTCTCCCAGGATAGAAAGCTGCTCCGCATTTTAATTTCTTTTCGCTACATAGATATGGAGTATATTTAATAATAAAAAGCGGGTTTTGAGTAACATCCCGGAAGTAATTTTTAATTACTCTTGTAATATGCGCCAGATACTGCCCTTTAATATTTGTCGTAAGTTTAATAAATACATCGTATATATGTTTAACATTTTCTTTAGATATATCAACTCCAATTGCGTTGTATGATGAAACTATCCTGTCGATTTTCTCTTCAGTAATATCAAACTCAATGTTTGGCAATTACAACCCTGCCTTATCATATAACGTGTTCATTTTCCATTCACCTGTTAAAAACATGGAAAGCACTGTAGCATAGCGGCATTTAATATCTATACTGCCGTCAGAAAAAAATAACTTAGGATTCCCCATTGCTTCAACAAGATGAGCTGTTCTTGGAGAATAGTTTGAGATATTAAAACGAATAAAGGTATCTTCCACCAAATCCCTAGTATCGCACTGCTGAAGTGCGCCAACCAGTATTTTATTTATCTCAGTCAGCATATAACTCCTTTATTTTATCGACATAAAATTATGTCAATCAACAACCTCACCGTTAATGGCGAAGTATGTTGATCAATATAACAGCTACCTAGCTGCGGCGAATCTTGTCTGTCTGAAAGCGCTTGTGTCAGCCACCCTGAAACTTCCGACTGTTTTTTGCGCGTTCGTTATGCGCTGCGCGGGAGTCGGGTGAGTTTTACCGAAACCTGAACCTGCGCTCTGGGCGCTTCTTAATTCATTTAACATATTGACAAGACCGGACGGATTATAGCCTGCGGAAGCAAGAAGACTCATCGCTGTGTTATCTGCGTCAAACTCCTGCGCCTGCGAATAACCGTTATTGACAAGCGTCTGTATTATTTCGCCGACAGATTCATTAAAAACATTTGTCAGTTCTTTGACATCCATTCCCGCTGCCGCTCCCGCAGCCGAAGTGCCGGTTACCAAAAGCGCCTGAGTGATACGACTTGTCTTTATCGCCTTGATGCTGTGCTGCAGTTGAATATGCGCGATTTCATGCGCGATTACCGCGGCAAGCGCATCTTCAGACTTTGCGGCATTAATAAGTCCCCTCGTTACAAAGATATGTCCGCCTGAAGTGGCGAACGCGTTTATTTCATTGCTATCCAAAACCGCCACATGATAACCGTTATAAATATCAGGGCGCGGCGAGTTAATCGTAATGGCGGAGCAAACCAAATTGAGATAATTAACGAGAGCCGGATTTCCAGTGTAGATTCTATACGACGACAGTATATTCGCGGCTACAGCGCGGCCGATGTAGTATTCCTGTTCAGGAGAAATTTCTTCAGCTGCGGCGCCGATTGCTTTTGCGGACTGACTGATCGCATCAGCGGTATTTGTATTTATTATTCCCGCTTCGCCGGCTGCCTTTGCTCCGGCATCAAGTATTTTTGAGGCTGTCTGACATGAAAAGGTCAAACCGGCAATTAAAAAAATTACAATAATATAAATAAAAAAGCGGGCTTTCATCAGTTATCCCCCATAAAAAGATGTCCTTCTTCAAGGAATCGTTTTAAATCAGCTTCGCTCACCATTACAGCTTCGGTTCTGTCGACATCAGCATAGTTAAGGTTCCCCTGTGTTTTATAGATATCTTCAACTTCCTGATTAAAACCCTTTCCTGCAAGAGCGGTTTCCCTTGCTGATACTGACGCGGTGTTTCCCGATACAATCTGCTTTGCGGAAAGGTTTGCCGACGCTGTCCATCCAGTAAGCGAGGAATTCTCCGCACTGCGGACTTCCACGAATTTACCGCTGACCTGCAGAACTGTAACGCGATCACTGTAATTTAAAACTCCCTTGTTACTTGCAAAAAACCCTGTGGAGGATTTTAAGGTAACTGTTTTTACCGCTACATACAGGGTTCCGCCTCTGGAAACCTGGGCAGATGTCATTCCGGCAATAAAAAACACCAGACAAAAAAAGATTAAAATTCTTTTCATTAAATACCTCTTTATTAATACTATTACTGAAACAAGATTATTTCAACAAGGTGACAATGTCACCAACGGGGACAGTTACCGACAGGGACAAAGTCACTTCTCCGTTAAGTTATCCACGCCCTGATCCCATATTTTTTCATCAGGCGCGGAGTTAATATATTTAAAACACCTGTCGAGATATTTTTTTGCCGCCTTATCATTGTTATTGTTTACGTAAATTGATTCAAAAATATTTTTGGCGGACGCAAAATCCTTTTTCTCATAAAATTTAAAAGCCTGATACCAGTTTTTAACCATGTCTGTCAGTTCAGGAGAAGCTTCGCCTGCGATATCCAGAAGTTCATAAAGCCTGATGGGTGTGTTGATTCCGACAACGCGTACTTTATTTAACGGACGTATAATAAATTCTTCCATGTTGATATTTTTCCTTGTGTATTCACTTATCAATATGCCGCCTGTATCATACTGCTTGTTGACTCCCTCCAGCCGCGCCGCCAGATTAACGGCGTTTCCCATAATCGTGTAATCCATTTTGTTCGGAGTGCCCATGTTGCCCACTACCATATCGCCCGTGTTAAGCCCAATCCTTGTAAAAAGAGGGTGCGTATCATCCGCGCCGGAAATGATTTTTTTTGCAGCTAACGCCTCCATTACTTCACGGGTTATAAGTCCGTTTGCGAGCGCCTCGCGGTTTACCTCCCTCTCAGCTTTTTTCATTCTTATGGCGGCGCGGCAGGCAAGAGAAGCGTGATTGTCAAAACGGACAGGCGCCCCGAAAAAGGCAATGATCGCGTCTCCTTCGTATTTATCAATCGTTCCCTGATTGTCAAGAACAATATTGCTCATTTTTGTCAGGTAGAAATTGAGAAGCTCCACAAGTTTCGCTGGATCGCCGAGCGCTTCTGAAATGGTGGAAAAGGCGCGGATATCCGTAAAGATAGCGGTCATTTCCCTTTTTTCGCCGCCGAGTTTTAACTGGGACGGATCAGCGATGATCTGCTCAATAACCTTGGGAGAAAGGTACTGGGAGAAAGCGGATTTTATAAAACGTTTCTGACTGCCTTCTGTCGCGTAATTGTAAAGCGTAACGGTAATAAAGGAGGCAAGCAGTCCCGCAAGAAAAGTTACCATCGGCACCCAAAGACCGCCCCGATCGTATGCCGCAAAAGAGCCTACAATTACAATGGAAATAAGCAATATTGTCCCTCCCAAAGTCAACGGAATGCGGTGTGAAAACATGGTAAGGGAAACAATCACTATTATTACCGACAGCAGTAAGAGCATATTCATCCATTCTTCGCTTTCGCGGATAAAATCGCCCTTTATCATATTGTCCAGCATTGTGACATGGCATCCTACGCCTGGATAAACAGAATCGATGGGCGACGAAAAAATATCAAAAAGTCCCTGCGCGTAAAAACCAAAAAAAACATACGCGTCATTGAAATTCTGCGGAGTATACATCGCCCAGCTGGTTCCAACCGGAGTAAAAAATTTTCCGGACTCCGCTCTCTCGCCGTTATTGATCGCTTCCGCGCTTAATAAAATATCCATCGCCCTGTAGGGAATATATCTGTCAAGGTCTCCACGGTAACGCAGCAGCGCATAGCCGTTTTTATTTACAGGAATGGTAATATCATCCCACTCAATTGATTTGGTTTTTTTATTGTAATGAATTTGATTTCCCTTTCCGGCAACCAAAAAAGACGCGGCGGAGAGCCCGGGAACCGCTTTTCCGTCAAAAAGCGTAAAAGGCTTTAACCTGCGGTAAATTCCGTCAGAGTCGGATGTCCCCGTAACGCTTCCCAAAACTGCGGCAGACCTGCTTAAAGAGGGAATCGGGAACTGGCCTTTTTCATTTTCTCCGACGCTGTACCTGTCAAGAAGAGAGCCGAAATTCTGCGGCGACAGTATGGGCTTGTCATATCCCGGCCAGACAGACTCGCTTCCTGTCTGACTGCTGAAAACAACAGCCTGAACAACACGTCCGAAGTCATGTGAAGCTTTTTCAAAAGCGGCGTCATCCTGCCTTGCGCTTAAATTGTTCAGGTTTTCAATAATACTGTAAAATAACGCTCCCGCTTCCCTCCGCTGTCCGTCTGCAATGGCGTTCTGGGCTGTTTCAAGACTGTTAATCATGTTATCAATTATTTCATCCTGCCTTGCGTTCCGGTAAATCGAAGGTTCAGAAAAAATAACGTCAAAAGCGATTGATTTTGCGTTTGACAGGTTCATATAATCGACAATTTCTGCGTAGGCCTGCCTTGGCCACGGCCAACCCCATCCCCTTTCCCGCTGCGCCCAGTCAAGGCTGTCCTGATCCACAACAATCAGAACTATTTCATCGGAAGGACGGCTGTTAATGGTGCCCGCCCAGAATCTGACCCTAAAATCGTAGGACTTGTTTTCCAGAAAATGAAAAACACCCAGCAAATGAAGTCCGGAAATTACAACAAAAACCAATACCGCGATTATCAATGCGGAAAATTTTTTCCCGTATTTAATTTTCCTGCTCATGTTACTTCCTTACACATTGTTATTTTTAATATATAATGACATAACAGGAGTTTAGCATGGAAACAAATCAAATAAAATCAAAACATAAATGGGTCTGGATTGCGGCAACAGCCGCGCTTTGCGTTTTATTCACTTTTGCGCTGATTCCGGGAGCGGCTGCGCAGCAGAATCCCGCAATTACGGCGCCGCAGACGCGCAATTACTCAAACTCAATACAGAACGCAATTGACATTATCCTGAGAAACTATGTTGAAGAAGTTGACGCCAAAACGCTTTATGAAGGAGCGATGAAAGGCATGTTCGAAACCCTTAACGATCCTCATTCAGCTTTTTTAACTGAATCTGATTTCGGCGATTTAAGTCTCACAACCCAGGGCAGTTTCGGCGGAGTCGGTCTGAATATTACAAAAGCAACTACCCCGAGATCCGACGGAAAACCGATGTGGGTTGAAGTAGCGGCTCCAATTGAGGACACCCCGGGCTGGCGGGCAGGGATTAACCCGGGTGATTTTATAACAGAAATAAACGGAATCCCGACTGAAACAATTACAATGGACGAAGTATTGGGAATGTTGAGGGGAACAGTAGGAGAGCAGGTAAAACTTGTAATAAGACGCGGCGAAAGAATGGAATTTCCCATAACATTAACAAGAGCGATAATCGAAGTCCCGACAGCGAAACACGCGATGATCGGCGATACCGGATATTTAAAATTGATAACATTTACGCCGTACACAGCGGACAGGGCAAGAGACGCAATTAACGAGTTTAAAACCACCGGTTATAAAAACCTGATTCTTGACTTACGGTATAATTACGGCGGCCGCCTTGACGCGGCAATCGATGTTTCCAATCTCTTCTTTGACGGGGGATTGATTGTTAGCACAAAATCCAGAATCCCATCGGAAAACCGCGAGTTCATGGCAAGGCGGTCAATGCTTGTTCCCAATGATATACCGGTGATCGTTTTAATTAACAGAGCTTCCGCTTCTGCTTCGGAGATTGTCGCAGGCGCACTGAAAGACAGAGGCAGAGCGTATCTTGTCGGTGAAAATACATTCGGGAAAGGCTCTGTTCAGCAGGTATACCAGATACAGCCGACAGGTTTCAGGCTGACGACCGCCCGCTATTATACGCCAAGCGATGTCAATATTGATAAAATCGGAATCCCGCCTGATCGCGAAGTGAAATTCCCCGAATATACTGAAGAAGACGCCGTAGAAATGAATAAGCTTATTAACGCCAATAAAATTCCCGCTTTTGCCGCGGAAAATCCGAACGCAAATGCCGCCCGGGTTGACGCATTTGCCGCGGAACTGGAAAAGGAATATCATCTTGATCTTTCGCTTTTAAAACGGCTTATCAGAAATGAACTGCGAAGAACGGAAATCGCACCTGTTTATGATCTGGATTACGACATTCAGCTTCAGGAAGCGCTTAACATTCTGCGAAGAGGCGAATATCAAAATCTTTTACGGAGCGCGAAAACACTGAAGGAACTGCAGGAAGAAGCCGAACTGGCGAAAGCAGGCTGAACTGGTTCTCCGGTGAAACAATTTATACTTGACAGCGGGCCGGACAGGGAGGGCATTGTCAGGGTAACAAACAGCGGATACCGTTATCTTGTACATGTCCGCCGGCTTGCGGCAGGAGAATATTTCCGCGCGCTGCTTCCGGGTGGCGAAGAGACGAATCTTCAGGTTCTTTCAGTAAAAGAAAATGTTTTAACCTGCAAATGCTCATCGCCTCTTCCGCCTTCGGCTTCCTGCGAGCCACATATCATCCTGATGCAGGCACTCCCAAAAGCTGATAAAATGGATCTGATTGTGCGCCAGGCAGCCGAAGGCGGAATAGCGGAGATCATTCCTTTTATTTCAGAATTTTCTGTCGTAAGAACAAACGTCGCGGGGCAAAAATTCTCAAGGTGGGAACGTATCATAAAAGAAGCGAGGCAGCAGAGCGGCTCAAAAGTACAGACAATAATCCGTAAACCTGTGTCAACAGAAGAACTGTTTGAACACTGGAATGAGGCGGAAAACTCAGCTGTAGGTTTAATATTTCATCACATACCCGATTATAACGGCGGAGAAGGTCTTGAAAATAAAAGCCTCCACCGTTATCTTGATAATAACCTGCGGATTACGGCGCTGGCTATTGGACCGGAAGGAGGGTTTTCCGCAAGGGAAATTTCGCTTTTTATTCAAAAAAGTTTTAAGCCGTTTACAATCGGGAGTTCAATATTACGGACAGAGACCGCTGCTCTCTACTGCGCGGCGGCGGTTAAAATTTTACTGTTAGAGAGAGAATCGTGGAAACTGAAATAAATAACGAAGCTAAAAGAATTAAACTTTTGAATGTACCTATCGATATTGTTCCGCCGGAACAGCTTGGCGCTGTTGTATATGATTTGTTGAGCGGCGACAAGGAACACAATATTATTCTTCTTTCCCTGTGGGATTTATTAAAGGCAAGAAGAAACGAAGATTATGGTTCCTATGTATCCAAAGCCTCGCTTGTTATTCCAATTTCCAAAAGCCTTATAAGCGGAATCAAATTTCTTACGGGTCAGAAGGCATACCGGTATATGCCGTTCGATTTTATAATCAACATACTAACAACTCTGGAAAACAGGGAATTTTCCTGCTATCTGCTTGGAGGCAGAAATAAAATTCTTCAAAAGACAGAAAAAAATCTAAAACAAACCTTCCCCAAGCTGCGGCTTGTCGGGCGTTTTCCTGGCTATTTTAAAAAACAGGATGAACCCACCATCATACAGGCAATCAGGAAAGCGTCGCCTTCCCTTCTTCTGGCAGGCAAAGGAGTGCGCGGCAGAGAGCGGTGGATCCACAGAAACACCGCATCACTCGGAAAGGGAATGCGGCTTTGGTGCAGCGATATTTTTGAGGTATTCGCGGAAAAGAAAAAGCATCCTTCGCGCTCTGTATTCAACAAGGGACTTGAATGTATAGGTTATTGTTTCCAAAAGCCGCACAAGTTTTTCAGAATATTTCTTTACATGTATTACAAACTTCTTCTGCTTGTTTACAAATTAAGTAAAAAAGCCTGATATCGGATCTGTTCAGCAGCCCGGCTAGTCATCGGACAACTTTATTCTTGTTGATGGGTTTAATACTTTCCGCACACTACCTGCGGCGAGGTTGTTAATTACTGATACATTATAACTACAGGGCGCGGATTTAAAGCGTAAACATCGGACGGCGACATTAAGGGTTTATCAACGCCCGCGCCCGGTATTCCAAAATCGTAAAATAATTTGAAACCCTTGATCGGCATATTTGCCGCCAGCGCGTTGAATGCGTAAGTATCTTTTTTCATCGCGGGACTGCCGATGCCGTCCATGCAATGAACAAGTCTTACCCTGTCAAAGTCCGTATTTACCGTTTGCCGGTTCAGAATCATGTGGCGGTTAAACTGATGTATGACAAGCATTCGTTCGCCGGGAATATCATTCTCAATAATATAATCTTCCATAACTCTCTGCGCTGTATTAATCTCTTCCCCTGTCATATAACCGAAATCTTCCATCGGTTTATCGGTGCGCCATTCGGGATCGAGCGCAAGATGTACATTGGGATATTTCAGCCAGGGAAGAATTCTTTTAAGCGAATCAATCGGATCATAACGCCCGATTTGATGATCGATAAAAACAAGAAAATCATTTTCCAGACCGTATTCAATATAGGGCAATAATCTGTCCTCCCTCAATATTCCTATGTCGCCTCTGGGCCAGACTGTTCCGTAAATAATATAAAACGCTTTTTTAATCTTTTTGCCGCCTGCTTCTTCGTACTCAACCGCAAGCGCGGTAAGCTTTTCATCCAGCTCCTCCATCGTATAACGCCCAAGGATCCCCATGTTGCGGGAATTGGGATGCCCGTAATACGCCAGAATATCGTAATTCAGCAAAAGAGAAACCTGATTTTCCGCTTGTCTGCCAATATCTTCCAGCTCTTCTTTGGTATGAACCCAATAGGGTTTGGAGAATTCCGCCGCTTTCCAGCTATTGATTGTATCAGTAAAAAGCATATGCGGAAAAAGCGGTAAATTCTTGTTGATCACTTCCGTGTCAGGGGAAAAAACGGCAAAAACCTGCGCGGCTGAACATAAAAATAAAAAAAGAACAACTGCAAAAATCAGGAATCTGTTATTTGAAAGCATGATTGTTCATTATCGGTGTAAAAAGCCGATTCCTTCAATTACAGCCATAGATGAATTTTGTGTATTTTGAAACAGATGAACCATGTTCCGAATGACAACAGAATTATCCCCGTAACAGGACCTGCCCAATTATCCGTTCCAAGTATAATATTCCTGCCCGCAAGAGCAAAAACTACCCCGATTGCAACATTGGTATATTCCCTAGAATCTCTGACCTTCACAGCGACAAGAAAAGTAGCCGTGCAGGCTATAAACACTGCTGCTTCAATCATTCTATAGATTGAAGTATAACCGCTCGCAAAAATAAAACTTGTGTCCCATGTCTGAGTATCAACAGGAATGCCCAGGATAACCAGAAGGGTGCTTATTATCAATATAAAAATTATATTGCGGGTTTTTTGTATTTCAAAACCGGCTGCGCATACGCTGGCGATAAAAAGGGAAAAAATCCCGAAATACCTGGCAAAAAGCAGAACTTTTGAAGCGCCAAGCAGATAAAATACGGGAAATGTATAAATCAAATGCAGCGGGAGAATGAAGCGGATAATTTCAAATGAAAAAGAGAACGTAAAAAAGGAGATATAAAGGATTTCCGGGGTTGAAGTCCGTAAAAAATATGAATAAATAAATATCATTCCAGTAAAAGAGAATAAAATTGCCAAAATTAGCGAAACATGCACTGCCAGATAATCATTTCCCAAAAACCAGCCCGAAATAATTTGAAATAAATATGAAGGACGGCGGGAAATCCCCTCCATTTGGGAATAAAAGGGAATTAACACAAAAGAAACAACAGCAGTCAAAAACGTGATTACCGTGCAAAAGGCAATTCCGGCTTTAAAAAAGACATTTCTTTCCAAAAGCGTCATAGTGCAGTGTACCGGAAACATTAAATTCCCTCAACATGTACGCTTAAAATGTTTATTTAGCCTCATGAGGCTTTTCAAAAACTGAAGTTTTGGAAAAGCCTCTCATATAATAATAAATTAATAATCAATGTTTCCGATAATTAATGAGAAGGGGAATTCCAGAATTATGAAAAAATCTTTATTAATTATATTGGTCTTTTTTGTATTAATTTCCGGGTTATGGGGGGGAGATACCGCTGTTTTTGTTGATTTAGGATTTTCCCCTGACGGAAAAACATACATGTTCGGTCAATACGGCGTATTATCGCCTTCATTAAAGCCCTGGGCAGAGATTTTTATTGTCGATATGGACAATAATAATTTTGTCCCGAACGGCAAAGCCAATTACATGCAGAACGCCGCCATAAAAGCAGGACAGGACGGTTCAGGGGTTTTTTATCAGCTTCTTAATAATAATTCCGATCTTGCAAGCCGTTATAGGATAAATTTCCAGAATCAGGGGCAGCCTCTTTATATCTCAAGAGACGAAAACCCACCTCAACGCGGGGAAATCGTCACTTTCCGTGATTTTTTATGGGGAAAAAGCTATAAAGCACAGCTAATTCCGGTAATAACAGGCAGCGGGCTCAATGTCCGATCGTCATTTCATATCAGTCTGGATACAGTTCACCCAAATGGATTAACAAGCATAATAAAAGTCGGTAATCCCCAAATTGTTCGTCCTGGAATAGCTTCATACAATATCAATAAAGTTCTAATAGATGAAAAGGGGAATTCCCTCATTTTTGTTATAGAAATGAAGCGTGCAGCTGAAAACGGCTTTGATACCCGCTACATGGTCGAAGCAGTCAGGTTTTAAAAGTCGGTAAAAATAATCAATTGACACAACCCCGATTATAGCATAATATTATAGTATGGCAGATGCAGTATTCCTTAATGATGCCAATTTTGATCAATACCGTGATTTGATTTATGCGGAAAGCGGTATAACATTCACACCAACCAATCGTTCAATTTTGGAAAGCCGGTTAAAAGAGCGACTCCGCGAGAAAAAGGTCGATTCTGTTACAAATTACCTTGACACGATAAGAAGGGATAAAGAAGAGCTTAAGGGGTTCCTCGATTCGGTCACGACAAACCTGACGCGGTTTTTCAGAAATCAGGCTCAGTTTGACGCGCTTGAAAAGCACGTCATCCCGGAGCTGATGAATATAAAGAGAATTCCAAGTACGATAAGGTTTTGGAGCGCCGGCTGTTCAACAGGGGAAGAACCCTATACCATCGCCATGTTAATGAGCGAAGTTCTGCCTTCAGCCTGGAATTATGAAATACTTGCCAGCGATCTTTCCCTTAAATGCCTTATGACCGCAAAAGAAGGTTTTTACGCGGAGAGCCGTATTGTGGGGATTCCGGACAATTATCTTGCAAAATACTTCGACAAAGTAGACGGCGGGTATAAAATCCAGCCCAGGATTCATTCAAAAATAAGGTTTGACTACCACAATTTAAAGAACGACTCACAGCAAAGAAATTTCGACGTTGTTTTCTGCCGCAATGTGATTATCTATTTTGATGAGGTAGCGCAAAACGGGGTTATTAACCGTTTCTGGGATTCCATGGCTTCCAAATCGTTCCTGTTTATAGGGCACTCAGAATCGCTGTTTGGAATGAAAACGCAATTTGAATTTGTAAAAACTGAATGGGCAACCCTGTACAGGAAGAATATATAAACTCAGTCCGCAATGCAGATTGATATATCCAGGAGATAATCGTGTCAGATGAAATATCGGTATTAATTGTTGATGACTCCGCATTAATGCGTAATCTTATCGGGCGAATGATCGACGATACCCCAGGGCTTGTAATAGCAGATAAGGCAATGAACGGTATATTTGCACTGCAGAAGATACCCCGCGTTCAGCCTGATATAATTTGTCTTGACCTTGAAATGCCGGAGATGAACGGCATTGAATTTTTAAAAGAACGAAAAAAACGTGGAATTGATATCCCTGTAGTAATTCTTTCTTCCATTGCCTCAAAAGGTGCGGAAATTACAATGGAAGCTCTCTCTTTGGGAGCAAACGATTTTGTACAAAAACCTTCGGGTGCAATATCGGAAGATATCCATGTAGTTAAAGACACTTTAATGGGTATGCTGCTTGGTTATGGCGGCTCTTACCGGAAGTCAAAAGGGAAAAAGGTTCTTACCCCCTCAGAGTATAAACCAAAAGTGCCCTCCGACAAAGGCTCGGATATCGCTGTCCATTTTAAACTTGCGTCTGCTCCTCCGATTACCGCGGCAGCTCCTCCGCAGAGGGTACGCAACCCCGCCAAAACAGAGATCATCGCGATCGGCATCAGTACAGGCGGTCCGGACGCATTAAGGGTAGTATTTTCAAAGATTGACGCGGATCTGAGAGTCCCAATCGTTGTAGTTCAACACATGCCGGCAGGTTTTACAATGGAATTCGCAAAAAGCCTTGACCGTATTTGCCCGCTTGATGTAAAAGAAGCCGCAGACGGCGATGAAATAAAACCCGGCAGGGTTCTTATCGCGCAGGGAAACAAACACCTGGAACTGGAAAGAAGAAACGGAAATATGGTAGCCCATCTTTCAGACGCTCCCCTTGTGTCAGGTCACCGGCCTTCTGCTGACGTACTCTTTGCCTCGGTCGCCATGAATTACCAGAACCGCGCATTGGGCGTAATCATGACCGGTATGGGGAGGGACGGGGCGCAGCACCTTGGAACGATTTTCAAGGAAGGCGGTATGACCCTTGGTCAGGACGAACCGAGCGCTGTAGTCTACGGAATGCCGCGCGTCGCCTACGAATTGGGTCACGTCATGGAGCAGGTTTCACTGGACAACATGGCGCGCCGTATCTGCGAAGTCGCAAAAACGCCCCGGTAAGAAAAAACAACAGTAAACGATTCTCTATTATCAGGTGATACTCAGGATGCCGTAGCGGACGGCGGGTTGTTCAGTTTTTCCGCAGTTTCCCTGCCGATTGGAATGTACTCATTGACTGTCTGCCATACAGTCGCCGTAAATGTGCTGCCCTTGCCGTATTCGCTTTCAACTGTGAGCGTTCCGTCCATTGTTTCTACGATTTTCTTTACCATATGTAATCCAGATTCTGCTTCTTTCGCCGTGCCGCCGGAACGCTTGTCCGAGAACAGATTTTTTTTATCATCGTTACTAATGCCTTTGCCTGTGTCTTTAACAATAAACTTAAGCATGATATTTTCGTCAGCTATTATATACCTTACAGACAGAATTACCTCTCCTTTTTCGGTATATTTAATTGCGTTTGAAAGCAGGCTGTTTAGAATTTGTTTTATACGCTGTTCGTCACCCAATAATTTTGACGGCAGGTTCTCCTTTACGTCAATTTTGAATTTTACCGGCTTTGATCCAATTTGCGCGGCATTAAACTGAATCGTATCGCTTATAATGGCTGATATATAATATTCAACCGGATTAAGTTTCAGTTTGACGGCTTCCGCCTTTAATTCTTCGTCATTTTCATTTTCATAATCGGCTATAATCGCTTCAAGTTCCGACTTCCTGTCATTATTAATCCGTTTAAGAGTCTCCTGTATTTTAAAGGATAAAACAGAGATTTCATCATTTACCCGCGGCTGCGTTAGCTGAACGTTGGATTCGCCGCTCGTAACGTCTTCTAAAGCTTTTTCAAGTTCCAAAAGCGGGACAGTAATGGACTTTGCAGCCGCAAAACCGAGAAAAACAGAGAAGGCAATCGCCGCCAGGGCGGCAGCAAGAAAAATGTAAACGTTTCCTGCACCTGTAAAACTTATTAAACCAATAACAAGCGCAGTCAGAACAACGGTAAAAAAGGACAGAAGCAGTCTTGTCATTATGCGAAATTTTCTCATTACAGTCAGTAAACAGAGCATCATAAAGATTCCTTAAATTTCATTATAGATATCCATCAACTTATCCATATCAAATCCCGTATTCACCGAAAAATCGTCCGCGACATTCAGAAAAACCTCGACTATTTTTGGATCGAAATGCGTGCCGGATTCTTTTTTGATAATCTCGACTGCTTCTTCATGAGTATACGGTTTTTTGTAAGAACGTTCGGAGACCAGCGCGTCATACACATCCGCAACCGCAATAAGCCTTGCTTCCAGCGGAATTTTTTCACCTGCAAGCCCTCTGGGATAACCGGTTCCGTCCCATTTTTCATGATGACAGCCGGCAAATCTTTTCGCGTGCACCAAAAATCCGTCTTCCTGCGCCTTTTCGATAATTCCATCGATGATCCGCTCTCCTTCCTCGCAATGCTGTTTGATTATATCAAATTCATCATTAGTGAGTTCACCGGGTTTATTTAAAACATGATCGCTTAATTTAATTTTACCTACATCATGCAGCTGTGCTGAAGGTAAAAGAACTTCCAAATCCCATTTGGATATTTCGTCGGTATAAATACCTGCGCGAATCATTTCATTGACAAGAAGCGCAAGATGTTTTTGCGTACGATCAATATGTCCGCCTGTTACCTTATCGCGGTTCTCCACCATGTTGGCGATTATATTTATTGTCGCATTATGAACCCTGCGGACGCTTCGCAGGCTTTTTTTTATAAGCGAATCTATTTCGATATGCGTTTCAACTCGCTTGGCAAGAACAGGCATTGAAAACGGCTTGTTGATAAAATCGACCGCGCCCATTTCAAAGCCGCGCAGTTCCGATTCCGGATCATGTTTTGCCGTAAGGAAAATTACAGGAATCTTTCTTGATATTTTATTTTTCCTCAAAATTGACAGCGCTTCAAAACCGTTTATATCCGGCATTTCAATATCCAGAAGAATTAAATCAGGATTGATTTTATCCAGTATCTGAAACATCTTTTCCGCTGACGTCAAAGCGAATGTCTTGTAGGAACCGGACAGCGCTTTTTTTGCAATAATCAGATTTGTTGTATTATCATCAACTATGAAAATAGTTTTCATGTAAGATTGTTTCCTTTTTTTATAATTTTATACCCATATTCAATTTATCTCTACCATGTTAAACTCGGATTATGAAAGATTATATTGATGAACAAACCGCGCTGTTAAAGACCCGCATAAGAAACAGTCCTGTACTTCTTTTGATTTCCGGCGGAGTGGATTCCACTACTACCGGCGCGCTTCTTTTAAAGATATTGTCAGGCGATCAAATTCATCTTATGTACATGGACACAGGTCTTATGCGCAAGAATGAAACTGATGCTGTCTGCGAAAACTTGAAAAAACTCGGCGCCAAAAACGTTCATATAATCGAATGCGAAGATGATTTTTTACCGGCGCTTAAAGGAGTGACAGATCCTGAAGAAAAGCGCAGAATAATCGGCGACATGTATATCACCGTACAGCACAGGGAAGTCGCCCGCCTGAAGCTGCCGGAGGATTACTTTCTTGCGCAGGGAAGCATCCGCCCCGATTTTCTTGAGAGCGGGCAGCGTGACGGCGGGAAAACGAGTATTATAAAAAGCCATCACAATGTCGCAAGTCCGCTTGTAATCGCAAAACGCGAAGCGGGAAAATTGGTTGAGCCTTTGGCTGACCTGTATAAAAACGATGTCCGCGATCTTGGGCGTTTTCTCGGCATTGATGAAGAGATTATAAACCGCCATCCGTTCCCCGGTCCCGGGATTGCTGTCCGCATCCTCGGCGAAGTTACCAAAGAAAAGTGCGGTATCCTTCGCGAAGCAGACGCTATTTTTACGGAAGAACTGAAACGCCGCAGAGGTAAAAGCGGGAAAACCCTTTATGATGAAATATGGCAGGCGTTCGCTGTTCTTCTGCCCATACGCTCTGTCGGCGTCGCAGGAGACGAGCGCAAATACGGATACGTCCTTGCGTTACGCGCAATCAACAGCACAGATGCCATGACCGCAGGCGTATATCCGTTTAAAACCCGCGATCTTCTTGAAATCTCGACGCGCATCACAAACTCGGTAAAAGAAATAGGGCGGATAACCTACGATATATCCGGGAAACCGCCCGCTACAATTGAATGGGAATGATTAATGCTTCTGCCGGAGGCGGATATGCACTTCACGCAGCTGCTGTTCTGTGACTTCGCAAGGCGCTTCCATCAATAAATCCTGCGCATTGCTGTTCATCGGAAATACGGTAACTTCGCGGATATTTTCCTCACCGGCAAGGAGCATAACAATACGGTCAATGCCGGGAGCCATTCCCGCGTGGGGTGGAGCGCCGTAGTGGAAAGCGTTGAAGAGCGCGGGGAATTTCGTTTCCAAATCAGTCTGCGTATAGCCGGCTATTTCAAAAGCTTTTATCATAACTTCCGGAAGATGATTGCGGACTGCGCCTGATGAAAGTTCCACTCCGTTACAGACAATGTCATACTGCCAGGCGAGAATATCATACGGATTTTTTGTATTGAGAGCTTCCAGCCCGCCCTGCGGCATGGAGAACGGGTTATGCGTAAATTCAAAAGCGCCCGTTTCCTCATTGTTGCCGAACATCGGATAATCAACGATAAAACAAAATTCAAACTTTTCTTTATTGACAAGATTCAATTGAGAGCCAAGAGCAGTACGGATCTGTCCTGCAAGACCGTTCACAAGTTTAGGCGTATCTGCGATAAAAAACAGAGTGTCGTTAATATTTAACGATAAATCTTTTCTGAGCGCCGCCTGTTTTTCTTCAGAAAGGAATTTGACAATCGGACCTTTAATGGTATTGTCTTCCTGAACGGAAATATAGCCAAGTCCTTTCATGCCGATTTCAGTCGCATAGGCAAGCATTTTTTCAAAGAAGGATTTTGACTGCTTCGCCGCACCAGGAGCAGCGATGCCCCGAACAGGAATATTTTTAAACGGCGCGAAATCAACATCAGAAAAAAATAGGGTCATATCAACAATGACAAGCGGATTGCGGAGATCGGGCTTATCTGTTCCGTACTTCAGCATTGCTTCCGCGTAAGAAATACGGCGGAAAGGTACGGGGCTGATCTCTTTATCGGAAAATGATTTAAATGTACCATACATTGCACTCTCGGCGATTTGAAGCACGTCTTCCTGTTCCGCGAAAGCCATCTCAAAATCAAGCTGATAAAATTCTCCCGGAGAGCGATCCGCGCGGGAATCTTCATCGCGGAAACAGGGAGCTATCTGAAAATAACGGTCAAAACCCGAAACCATCAAAAGCTGCTTGAAAATCTGCGGCGCCTGCGGGAGCGCATAAAATTTTCCGTGATGCTTGCGGCTTGGAACAAGATAATCCCTTGCTCCTTCCGGCGAAGACGAAGTTAAGATCGGCGTTTGAAATTCCGTAAACCCGAACTCCTGCATCTTTACACGCAGAAAACTTATCACTTCCGAGCGCAGTAAAATGTTGTCCCTTACGGCGGGATTTCGGAGATCAAGAAAGCGATGTCTCAGGCGAATTTCTTCGCGCGTGTTTTTTGACTCGTTGATTTCAAACGGCAGCGCACGGACAGCCTTGCTTTGTATAACAATATTTTCAGTATGAACTTCAACCGTTCCGGTTTCAATTTTTGGATTGACAGTTTCCGCGTCCCGTTTTTTAACAGGACCGGAAATTGTTATAACGCTTTCTTTACTTATCTGCCTGACTGCGTTTTCATCATGCATAACAATCTGAGTAATGCCGTATTGATCCCTGAGATCGAGAAATGTTACGCCGCCGTGATCGCGGATGGTATCAACCCAGCCCGAAAGCTTCACAGTCTGTCCGACATCTTCCTCCCGCAGCGCTCCGCATGTATGTGTCCTGTATTGGTTTGTTTTCATGATAAAACTCCGCTCTCATTATGCCAATTATCAGGGAATTGCAAAAGGGGGCTAATATGTCCGGAAACTGTTTGTTTTCGGATACAATTTGGAACTTTACAAGTATTAATCAATAAGCAATACTGAAAAAATGGAAATCCTGCTTGTCATTCTTGCCTTTATTTTTTTTGTAGTCGGATTATTGGGAGCGGTATTACCGGGGCTGCCGGGACCTCCGCTGAGTTTCATTGGTTTGATTTTATTAAAATGGAGCGGATACGGAAATTTTTCTAACGTTTTTTTATGGATATGGGCGGGTATAACGATAATCGTGACAGTTATGGATTACATTCTTCCCGCATTGATGGCTAAAAAGTTCGGCGGTTCAAAAGCGGCGTCGATAGGCTCAATGGTTGGACTTGTAGCGGGTATATTCCTGTTCCCTCCGTGGGGAATGATATTAGGACCGTTTATTGGCGCGCTGGCAGGTGAACTAATCCATAGCAGAAAGAGCGGGAAAAAAGCGCTCGTGGTCGCATTCGGCACATTCCTTGCCTTTATTGTCGGTTCAGGGGCAAAATTGATTGCGGGCTCTGTCATGCTGTTCTATGGAATACGCGCAATGTTTTTAAACTGAGGAGTGTTTCCCGAACAACTCTATCATAAAGACGGCGTAAGGTTACCTGTTTCATCAGGCGAAGTTTTTGCCGCGACTGTTGTTAAATTAGTTCTTATCGATACTCCCGCCATTCTGTAAAGATAATAATTCGTACCATTACTGGAAGCAAACCATAAATCATATTTACCCGATCCGCTCCATCTGTAACTAAGGAGAGGCGGAGAATATAAAGCTATTGTAAGGGTAAAAGGCGGCTGCCCTCCATTATCCGGATTAGGAATCAAAGCAGAGGCACTATCGCCGGCGCCGGCGATAAGTTTTGCATTAAATTTTCCGGATTCATTTAAATATACCATTAAATTTTCAACAACTTCATTTCTTGACGCTCCTGTCTCGTATGCAGCCAGTAAAAAACCTTCTGAACTATTTGCCAACATCTGCGGAGTAATTCCTGTGATGACCAATGTTTTTGGTTCGGTGGTTTCGCGGCTGTCGTCAACGCTCTCATTGCAGGATGATATTGCAAGCCCGGCTATAACAGTTACGGCAATAATTCCAAGAAATTTCCTTGTCTTTTTCACAATTAATCTCCTTTAAAACGGATTGTATACTTATATTTCAAAAATATCAAGCGCTTTATACATAATTTTCCGGCTATTCCGGTATGGCACATAACGTCATTAGTGCCGAGCGCGCGTATACAATTATTTTAAATTATTGATTAATAAACTTGTTTCAATATGGAAGTTGCTCAGAAGCTAAAGTTTCCGAACAGCTCTAATATTGAAAATTATCCGTCTTGCAATGCGGACACTTTGAATGTTTTACATTGACCCTTCTTAGACAATGTAAACACTTCTTTGTTTCTGTGCTCTCATTATCAGCCGAATCATCATTTGCTTTTCTTTCTTCAGAACCATTGAAAATCGCTTTAAACAGTTTTAACATACTAACCTCTTTTGAAAATTTTAAATGTTAAAAATTTTTATCATAAAATAAAAACTGTAAATGAACATTTTTGAACATTTCAAAAAAAGTTTGGAAAATTGAGGCTGTTCCAAAACTTCAGTTTTTGGAACAACTACCTTAGATTTAATTGAAAAAGCGGGCTTTAGACCGCTTTTTCTAAAGCATGTTCCGAAACCAACCGGGTTTTGGAACATGCTCAATTTATTTTTATTTAAGCGCGTCTTCAAGCGTCTTCTTCGCCAGATCAGGATTTCCGCCCTTACCCAGTTTTTTCATTACATTCCCCATCAAAAAACCGAATACCTTTTCTTTTCCGGCGCGGTAATCCGCAGCAGAATCCTGATTTTCAGCAAGAACTGCCTTAACAGCTTCGATGACAGCGCTGTCATCGCTGACCATCATAAGGCTCTTTTCGGCAATATATTTTTCCGGATCAGCATTGTTGATAAAAACCGCTTCAACCGTCTCCTTGTAAGCGCCGCGGTTTATTTTTCCGCTTGTTATAAAAGCGATAAGCGCTGAAAGTTTATCGGCATCAACAGAGAGGTCTTCCGGCAGCATATTTGCGCTGTTCATAAGGCGCATAATTTCGCCTGTAATCAAATTCGCGGATTCAGATGCCTGCCCGCTCTGTTTTGAAACAGTTTCAAAAAGACCGGAAATATTTTTATGCGATGTAAGAACAACAGCCGAAGATTCAGAGATGCCCAGCTCACGGACATAACGTTCCCGTTTCTGATGTGCAAGCTCAGGAAGATTAGCCCTTACATTTTCAAGCCATGCGTCATCAATGCGAATGGGCAGAAGATCAGGTTCCGGAAAGTAGCGGTAATCGTGGGCGTTTTCTTTGTTGCGCATACCGTATGATATACCCTTGTCGTCATCCCAGCGGCGGGTTTCCTGAAAAAGATTTCCGCCGTCTTCAAGTATTTCGATATGACGTTCCCTCTCATACTCAATCGCGCGAACAATCGCCTTAAACGAGTTCATGTTCTTTGTCTCAGTGCGCGTTCCAAGCTCCTCACCGGGACGGCGCACAGAAAGATTCACATCCGCGCGGATGGAACCTTCCTGCATTTTACAGTCGCACACATCAAGATACAGAAGCGTCTCCCGCAATTTTTCTAGGTAGGCGATAACCTCCGCACCGCTTCTGAAATCAGGCTGCGAAACAATTTCCAAAAGCGGAACACCGCAGCGGTTGAAGTCCATGAACGTATCTCCGCTCCGCGGATCGTGAACAAGTTTACCGGCGTCTTCTTCCATGTGTATCTGACGGATACCGATTTTCTTTTTTGCACCGTCAGCTTCGATTTCAAGACAGCCGTTGCGGCAGATTGGAGCATACAGTTGTGATATTTGATAGGCATTGGGAAGATCGGGATAAAAATAATTTTTACGGTCGAACTTGCTGTATCTTGTTATTTCGCAGTTAAGCGCAATCCCAAGACGCAGGGCATATTCAACTACGGAACGATTTAGCCTTGGAAGCGCGCCCGGCGTCCCTGAGCATGAGGGACAGACATGGGTGTTCGGACCTCCGCCGTAAGCGGTAGAACAGGAACAGAAAATTTTTGTTTTTGTTGAAAGTTCCGCGTGAACTTCAAGACCAATGACTGTTTCCCATTTCATGATAACCTCAATTTTGCACGGTTATAAAACCGCGCAGTGTACCCGAACATGAAACCTTGTTTCATGACTTTGCTCCTGGCTTTTTTGAATGATAATCAGTGCGCTGCTGGAAAGCCCGCGCCGCGTTTATCAATTTATTTTCAGAAAAAATATCCCCTATCAATTCAAAACCGACAGGCAGCCCCTGCCTGTCAAAGCCGCAGGGCAGAGCGATTGCCGGAAGCCCCGCAAGATTGATCGAAACCGTGTAGATGTCACCCATGTACATTTTCATCGGATCGTCAATGTTTTCTCCTATTTTATATGCTGTTGTAGGAGCGACAGGAGAGAGGATCATGTCAAATTGTTTAAATAGTTTGTCGTAAGCGTTCTTGATGAGAGCGCGGGCTTTAAGCGCCTTGCTGTAAAACGCATCGTAGTAACCTGATGAAAGCACAAAGGAACCGAGCATTATTCTTCTTTTCGCTTCAAGCCCAAAACCTTCGCTTCTTGAAAGCCGGTAAACATCGGAGAGTGATTTCGCGTTCGGGCTGCGGTAACCGTATTTAAGACCGTCAAACTTCGCAAGATTTGAGGAAACCTCAGCCGATCCAATGATGCAGTAAACAGGAATCATATAATCCATGAACGGCATTTCAAAATCCGTTACTACCGCGCCCGCCGCTTCGAACTCTTTCGCCGCCGCGAGAACTTTGGTTTTAACATCTTCGTCAATACCTGCCGCCATCCCGCCTTCAAAATAATTCCGCGGCAAGCCGATTTTAAAACCTTTTACATCAAGACTGCCGAACTCAAATGGTTTTTCAATAATACACGCGCTGTCTTTTCCGTCAGGTCCTGAAATGATCGACAGAAGAGCGGCGCAGTCTTCGGCATTCTGCCCCATGGGACCCGCCTGATCAAGAGAAGAGGCGAAAGCGACAATCCCGTACCTTGAAACAGAACCGTACGTTGGTTTGATACCGGTAACATTGCAAAAGGAACAAGGCTGACGGATACTGCCGCCCGTATCAGAACCAAGCGCTATCGGCGCTTCTCCCGCAGCTATTGCTGCCGCGCTGCCGCCTGAAGAGCCGCCCGTTACGCGGGAAACATCCCATGGATTGTGAACCGCGCCGAAAACGCCGGTTTCACTTGATCCGCCCAGCGCGAACTCGTCCATGTTGACCTTCCCAATAGTAATCATGCCGGCGCTCTCAAGCTTGTCAACAATCGTTGCGTTATACACCGGTTTGTAATTGCTGAGCATTTTGGACGCACAGGTGTTTTCAACTCCCTTTATGGAAATATTATCTTTCAGGGCAACCGGAACGCCAGCAAGGGGCGAGATTGTTTCACCTTTATCAATGCGCGATTGTATTTCTTCGGCGCGCAGCAGCGCGTTTTCTTTTGTCACAGCAAGAAAGGCGTTAAACTGCCTGTCGTTTTTCTCAATTTTATTTATATACGCGCTTACAGCTTCGCTCACGCTTATTTTTTTCGCTTTTATCGCCGCCGCCAGTTCAAGAGCTGTCAATTCGTCAATTTTCATTATTCCCTCACTCTACTGTTTTGGGCGCAATGAAAAACTCATCGTTTTTAAACGGAGCGTTCATTAAAACCAGTTCGCGGTCAAGGGAAGGACGAACTATATCTTCCCGGAAGGCGTTTGCATTATCAAAAGAAGCGCAGTTATCCCAGGGATGACTGCGTTCCGGTACGCCGTCTGTATTCAGTTCATCCAGCCGCGCAATGTAATTTAAGATTTTCTGAAGATCGCCTGTTAGCCGCGTTTTTTCATCACCGGAAAGCGTAAGCAAAGAAAGATCTTCAAGATACGAGATAAGTTTATCATCAATTTGCACTGCCTTTTCTCCTGACACACAATACCATTTTTCTTTAACAAAAAAAAGATATGACTGAGCTTGTTCTGAAAACTGAAGTTTTGGAACAGCCTCCTTTGAAAAAATTAAAGATATGATTTTATGAAATTTACAATATTGAAGGTATATGAAGCCGAAATCCCGACTGCAAAATCATTACCTTGATTAAAAATTGCGTCTTCCTCAAGATATAACTGTAGTCTGAGCCTGTTCATCTGTACGACAATTCCTGCCAGAACATTAGTCTGCGGAAGCGGCAATTGGTTGAAATTAACCTTCCAATCCTCATTCCAGCCAAAGGGAACCTCGCTGCCTGACAGGGGAGACGTTTTAATGTTCATCTGAAGAACAAATGAAAATAATTTCCATGGATGAATTTCCGCGCCGAGCAATCCGTTAAACATGGGATATGATTTTCCATTGAAAGGAACTACGATTCCCGCCTGCGCATAGAGCGATAAAAGGCGAATAATCCTGTAATCGAGAAGAAGACCGGCTGCAATGTCAGGATAACCTGAACCGCTTAAGGATTTTAAATTTCCGGTGGGCAGTTTAAACGCTCCCAGCGCGGCAAGTGAAATGTTTGTATTTTCCAAAAACGTCCATTTGCACCAGAGATCGATATCTCCGAATGAAACTGTACTCTTGTCAAGATACAGAGGGATGCCATTGCTGTTCGGAACATTTATATAAATCTGATTTTGAAGAAATCTTTCGCGCGCGCCGCCGCTGAAATTAAAAAAATGATGAAAGGATTCGATAAAAGGATCAAGAAAACCGCCGTAAAATGAAAACAGGCGCATGTTTACGCCTGCCTGCACTTCGTTCAAAACGTTATACGCAACTCCAATCTCCGCCGCGCAGCTCTCATAATCCATGAAAACGTATTCCCTGTCATAGCGCCTGCCTTCATAATCCCCCACTATGTCAACTCTGAAGCGGGCATCCTGCCCGTAATAAACGGAAAGATGGTACTGCAGATCATTGATCTCTCCGGATTTTGCCGGCAATGAAGGAAAATTATAATGTATCAAAAAGGGAATATACAGGTTTTTGCCGAACAGCGGTCCTTTTGAAAAAGTCTGCAGGGGTTTATCTGCATGAGCAGCCGTTGCAATAACAAGCAGAAAGACTGCAATAAGCGGTTTATATTTCAACATAAACAGCCCCATTGTAGCAATAAAACAAGATGAACGTAAATCATATGGAAATTCATTTTCATTTTATGTATACTGCATCCTCAAGGAGCAACATATGTCAACTATTTCACAAAACAATCCAGTGCAAAAAAAAATCAATTCCTCAGGGTTAACAGTTCTCATTACGGGAAGTATCATGCAGTTATTTTTGGGAATCCTCTATGTATGGAGTGTTTTCGTAAGACCGGTCAGCGAGGTCTTTAGTTGGCAGATTGACAGTGTTAAACTTACATCATCCTTTATGCTTTGTTTCTTTGTAGTCGGGATAATTGCAGGAGGAAAACTTCATTTAAAATTCGGATCTGATAAAGTGGTTCTCGGCGGAGGACTTCTTCTTGCGGCAGGCATGCTTGCAACGGCGTTCCTCCCGCAGGAAGCTGCATGGCTAATGTATATAACATACGGAATAATCGGCGGGTTCGGCGTAGGCTCGGCGTACAACGCGATTATTTGCGCCGCGCAAAAGTGGTTTCCGCAAAAACGCGGACTTGCGACAGGCATCGTTGTCTGCGCCTTCGGTTTATCAACTGTAATCTTCGCTCCATTGATCAAAACATTGATAGAGACATTTGAGCTGAGGAATACTTTTTTAATTCTCTCCGGAGCTTTTTTTATCGCGACAGTTGCGTTATTCAGATTCATCCGCCTGCCTGACGAAGCAGGATCCCCGTCGTCTGCAAACCCCGCGGCAGCGGCGTTACTTGCAAAAAAGCAATATGTTTTAACAGAAACGATCAAAACAAAACAGTACTACCTTATAGCTCTTTCGCTGGCAGTCGCGACAGCTCCGTTCTTTATTCTCAATCCTTCCTTTATTACATACGCTGACGTGCGAGGCGTTCCGGAATTCGGAACAATTATCGTAATGATGACAGGCGTAGCCAACGCATGCGGACGCCTTACTGTCCCGCTTTTATCAGACAGAATCGGCCGTGAAAAAGCGGCGCTTACAGTGCTTCTTGTAACGTCAGTTTGCGCTCTGTTTCTGACGATTGCCCAGGGTTTCGTTTTTATCACCGCGGTATTAACAACCGCTTTCTGTTTCGGGGGATTGCCGGGATTATACGCTGTTATGGCGTCTGATTATTTTGGGATTAAAAACGCCGGCGCAAATTACGGCGCTATTATGATGGGCTTCGCTTTATCAGCGCTCATTTTCCCCGTATTTATCGGGATGATACAAAACGACACCATGAAATTTATCACTCTCTCCGTAATGGCGGCAGGCGGCGCTTTATTAATAATTCTCCTGATTGCTTCAAAGAAAAAGTTTGAGGAGTTAAATGTCTGAGAAATTGTTGATGGGAAATGAAGCCATCGCGCTTGGAGCGATGCGCGCCGGCGTACATGTTGTTACAGGTTACCCGGGCACTCCGTCTACTGAAGTGCTTGAAACCGTTGCGAAGCATAATACAGGCGGCAGCATTTATATTGAATGGTCTGTCAACGAAAAAACCGCGCTGGAAGTAGCGGCAGGAGCCGCTTACGCCGGCGCGCGCGTTATGGTGACAATGAAACAGGTCGGACTCAATGTCGCTTCTGATCCTCTTATAAATTTAAATTATATCGGCGTTAAAGGCGGCATGGTCGTTGTTGTCGCCGATGATCCCGGACCGATTTCTTCGCAGAACGAGCAGGACACCCGCCATTTCGCAAAGTTCGCCAAACTCGCGCTCTTCGATCCGTCAACGCCCGAAGAGGCGTACACAATGATTGCCGACGCATTTGCATGCTCGGAAAAATACGGGAAGCCTGTAATTTTCCGTCCGACAACGCGCGTCTGCCATAGCTGCGCGTCGGTTGAAATACTCGATGATCTTCCAAAAACGAAACCGGCAGGTTTTATTAAAGATTCCAGATGGGTTATATTTCCAAAGCTCGCGTATGCAAACAAACCAAAAATCGAAGTAAACCTGGAAGCGATGAGTGAACAATTTTCGTTATACGAAAAAAATATTTTGACAGGTCAAATCATTGATTCAATTCCCAAAACCCTGCCGGTGCAGAAAAGCCGCCGCAAGGGGATTGCTGCGGGAGGCGTCAGTTATGCGTATACCCTCGAAGCGCTGCATAACCTAGGCATTAAAGACTCTGAGTGTAAACTTTTAAAAATATCAACATATCCCTTTCCGGATAAACTTGCGCTTAAATTTCTTGATGGTTTAGACGAGGTTCTTGTCATGGAAGAACTTGATCCTGTAATCGAAAACGAACTTGTCAGGCTTTGCGGTTTATATCAACTGGATACAGTTATTCTTGGCAAACGAAGCGGCAATATCCAGAATACCGGAGAGATTACGCCAGACATTGCCGCAAAGGCAATTGCGGTTTTTACAGGAAAGGATTTACTTGAAACAACCGTTCAGACGCTTCCGCCTATGCCTGTACGCCCGCCGGTACTTTGCGCTGGCTGTCCGCACCGCGCTTCTTTTTTCGCGGTCAAAGAAGCTTCCAAAACAATTCAAGCAGTTTATACCGGCGACATCGGGTGTTATACGCTTGGCAACGCTCCGCCGCTTAATATGGTGGATACATGTCTTTGCATGGGAGCCGGCATTACAATCGCGCAGGGGCTCAAACGCGCCGAGACCAACACTATTCATTTTGCCTTTATCGGCGACTCAACCTTTTTTCATACCGGTATTCCGGGAATCATTAACGCAGTCTATAATCAAACTGATATTATCGCAGTTGTGCTTGATAATTCAACAACCGCAATGACAGGAAACCAGCCGCATCCTGGAACAGGAAAAACAATGATGGGCGGCAGTTCTGTAAATATCGATATTGAAAAAATTATTACCGCTTTAAATGTCTCAGTAGTTAAAAAAATTAATCCTCTTGATATAAAAGTAGCTAAAGAAGCAGTCCGTTCCATGATACCCATGAAGGGTATCCGCGTTTTAATTTTTGAATCTCCATGCGTATCAAATATTAACACCGCAGTTAAAGCGACAGCAGACGAATCAAAATGCACCGGCTGTAAAATCTGCGCTGAGAAATTCGGTTGTCCCGCCATTGGTATCGTTAGCGGCAAAGCGCAAATCAATAAAGCGCTGTGCGCCGGCTGCGGAGTATGCGCAGGCATTTGCGTACCGGGTGCGATTAAAATGGAAGAAACAAAATGACTTTTAATTTGATGATAGCAGGCGTCGGCGGACAGGGCACTGTGCTTGCTTCAAAACTGATAGCTGCGGCAGGCATGAAAAAAGGATATCATGTCCGCACAACGGAAACTATCGGCATGGCGCAAAGAGGCGGAAGCGTTGTAAGCCATGTCAGAATCGGAGACAATATTTTTTCACCGTTGATTCCCCTGGGAAAAGCGCAGTCCCTTATCGCCTTTGAACCGTCTGAAGCTGTGCGTCAACTACCGTATCTTTGCAGAGAAGGTTCAATAATTGTTAGCGACGTCATAATCAAACCGGCGGGCAGTTCACCTGAAAATCCATTTACAATGATTGACTATCTTAAAAAAAATGTACACAATCTCATTGTAGCGGACGGCAGGCAGCTTACCGGAGAGAACGTAAAAACATTGAATGTCGCTCTTCTGGGGACTGCATCGCAAAAAGGTTTTTTCCCTTTTGATGCAGAAACGCTTATAGAGGTTATCAAAGAAATGCTGCCGCAGAAAATACTGGAAATGAATCTAAGAGCTTTTGAATTGGGGAGGACGGCTTGACCCAAAATTTTATATACTCAGGAGAATTACCCGCTCGACATGATAAACGCTGCGTTAATGAAGCAGCAGTTTATTATGTGGGTGGTCTATGGCACAGGTAAACTCTTTTTCAGCATAAATAAAACATAAGGAGTTTACAATGAATACACTGGATAAGATAAAAAATTCCATACATTCAGCCATGAAAAGCGCTTTTTATAAAAAGCATTTTGAAAGCCTGAATCTCGATGATATAAAAACAATGGAAGATTTCAACAGGCTTCCTTTCACTGACAAGGAAGATCTCCGTGAGGCGTATCCGCTTGGTCTTCAGGCTGTTCCGGATGAAAAGATAATCCGCATTCATTCATCAAGCGGCACGACAGGAACGCCTGTAATAATTCCCTACACGCAAAAAGACGTTAACGACTGGGCAATCATGTTCAGGCGATGTTATGAAACAGCCGGGATCACAGCCATGGATCGAATACACATAACGCCCGGGTACGGACTGTGGACAGCAGGTATCGGCTTTCAGGCAGGAGCGGAACTTCTTGGCGCGCTGGCTATCCCGATGGGACCGGGAAATACGGACAAACAAATCAAGATGATGATCGATTTAAAATCGACAGTTATTTGCGCAACTTCGTCTTACGCGCTCCTTCTCGCCGAAGAAATTGAAAAACGCGGCGTACGGAATAAAATCCATCTTAGAAAGGGAGTCATTGGTTCGGAACGATGGGGCGAAAAAATGAGAAAGCGTATAGCCGGAGAGCTTGGCGTGGAGTTATACGACATCTACGGTCTTACGGAAATATACGGTCCCGGAATCGGCATTAACTGCCAGAAGCAGAGCGCCATGCATATATGGACAGATTATATGTACTGCGAAATCATCGATCCAAAGACCGGGGAACTTTTATCTGACGGTGAAACAGGCGAACTTGTAATCACCACTTTGCAAAAGGAAGGAGCTCCATTAATCCGTTACAGAACGCACGATCTTACAAAAATGATCTCTGATAAATGCGAATGCGGACTTGCCTATCCCAGAATAGCGGCATTGATCGGGCGCTCCGATGACATGGTCAAGATACGCGGCGCGATAATCTATCCGAGCCGTGTTGACGAGCTTTTGTCAGCGATTGAAGGCGTCAGCAGCGAATATCAAATTATGATCGATCACCTGAACGGCAAGGACATTCTCACCCTTTTTTTTGAAACCGCAGAAACTGATTCCAAAACCAGTCTTGAAAAAACGGTCGAACATCAATTTAAGGAAAAAATCGGTATCACGCCGAAGGCAAAAGCTGTCGGCATGGGTGAACTACCCCGAAGCGAGAAAAAATCAACGCGCGTTTTTGATAACAGGTATTGAAAAAAACACAGGCAGCGAAACGGCTGCCTCTTTTACACATCGGCAAGCTGGGAAAGCGGAATGGGTTTGGGGTTGTCGTTCTGTCCTTCAACCTTTGAAAGTTCTTCAAGCAGCTCTTTTCCGCGGCGGGAAAGTTTTTCCGGCACCTGCACGATTAGCTTGATGTAAAGGCTGCCGCGCTGGCTGCCGGAAGGAACTCCTTCATCGCGGATACGCAGGAGTTTTCCGCTCTGGATGCCGGCGGGTACTTTTACCTTTATTGTTTTATTATCCAGCGTTGTTACGTGAATATCCGCGCCGAGGGCAGCCTGGCTTATCGAAACAGGAACAGCGCAGTAAAGTTCCGCTCCCTGTCTTTCAAAATACTCGTGGGGTTTTATCCTTATAAACACATATAAATCGCCCGCCGGTCCGCCGTTGGGACCTGCGTCTCCCTGCCTGGGAATGACGACGCGCTTACCGTTTTCCACGCCGGCAGGAATCGTCACCATTATTTTCTGGCGTTTTTTCTGGGTTCCCGAGCCGCCACAGTCGCTGCAGGGTTTTTCAATAACATACCCGTCGCCTTGACAGTTGTGGCAGGTTGTGGCTACAGAAAAAAATCCCTGACTGTGCCTCACCTGACCTGATCCGCGGCAGACAGGGCACGTCTTCTTGCTCGCTCCGTCCGCGGAACCCGAACCTTTACAGGTGCCGCATGATTCGTTATGTGAATATTGAATCTCTACTTTTGTGCCGAAGACAGCGTCTTTAAAAGGGATTTCGATGTCATAACGGAGATTGGCTCCCTGCCTTACACCGCCTGAAGAACTCCTGCGGAAACTGCTGCCACCGAAGAAGTTTTCAAAAATACTGCCAAAGCCGCCTTCGCCGAAGATATCCTCAAAGCCGCGAAACACGCTTGAGTAATCCCCCTGCCCCGCCATGCCTTCAACTCCAGCAAAACCATATTGATCATACGCAGCTTTTTTCTGATCGTCGCCGAGAATCTCGTAGGCTTCAGTCGCTTCCTTGAATTTTTCCTCGGCTTTTTTATCTCCTGGATTTTTATCAGGGTGATACTGGATGGCAAGCTTGCGGTAAGCTTTTTTTATATCGTCCTTCGAGGCGTTTTTCTGTACTCCCAAAACTTCGTAATAATCGCGCTTTGCCATTATTTGTCATCGACCACTTCATAATCGGCATCTTCTGCGCTCTTGGTGTTATCGCCTGATGAACCGCTGCCGGAAGATCCGCCGCCGGGATTGAAGCCGCCGCCCATGTTCGGACCTGCTCCGGGATCGCCGCCCTGACCTGCCGAACCTTGCTGCTTGTAAATTTCTTCCGCGATTTTATATGAAACCTGTTTAAGCGCTTCTGTTTTATCCTTGATTGACTGAAGATCGCCGCCTTCCAAAGCTTTGCGCAGATCGGCAATCGCTTCTTCCGTTTTTGATTTATCAACGGAACTTACCTTGTCGCCGAGATCCTTGATGTTCTTTTCTGTGCTGTAAATCATCGAATCAGCTTCATTGCGCACTTCGGCTTTTTCGCGCTCTCTCTTGTCTTCCTCGGCGTGGAGTTCCGCCTCTTTCACCATGCGGTCAATTTCATTGTCGCTCAAGCCGGAGGAGCTTTCGATGCGGATTTTCTGTTCCTTGCCGGTGCCAAGGTCTTTTGCGCTTACATGGACAATACCGTTAGCGTCAATATCAAAAGTAACTTCGATTTGCGGAACTCCGCGCGGAGCGGGAGGAATACCCACAAGATCGAAACGCCCGAGTATCCTGTTCTGGCTTGCCATTTCGCGTTCGCCCTGCAGTACCTGGATGGAAACCGCTGTTTGTCCGTCCGCCGCGGTAGAGAAAATCTGGCTCTTGCGGGTAGGGATAGTCGTGTTGCGCGTAATAAGCTTTGTCATAACGCCGCCGAGCGTCTCGATACCGAGCGAAAGGGGAGTGACATCCAAAAGAAGCACGTCTTTTACATCGCCGCCGAGAATACCGCCCTGAATTGCCGCGCCTACAGCGACCGCTTCATCTGGATTGACTCCCTTGTTGGGCTCTTTTTTGAACATATCTTTTACAATCTGCTGAACAGCGGGAATACGGGTAGAGCCGCCGACAAGGATAACCTCATCAATTTGATCCGCGCTGAGCCCCGCGTCAGAAAGCGCTTTTTTACAGGGTTCTTTTGAACGTTCAAGAAGGTCTTCCACCATTTGTTCAAACTTGGCGCGGGTAAGGGACTTCTGCAGATGCTTGGGACCGCTCTGGTCGGCGGTGATAAAAGGCAGATTAACTTCTGTAGTCTGGGTTGACGATAACTCGATCTTCGCCTTTTCCGCGGCTTCACGCAGACGCTGAAGAGCCATGCGATCCTGACCAAGGTCGATGCCTGTGTCCTTTTTAAATTCGGCGATGAGCCATTCCATGACACGGCGATCAAAATCATCACCGCCAAGGTGGGTGTCGCCGTTTGTGGATTTTACTTCAAAAACGCCCTCGCCCAGTTCAAGTATTGAAACGTCGAACGTACCGCCGCCAAGGTCGTAGACTGCGATTATTTTATCTTTTTTGGAATCTTTATTAAAACCGAAAGCAAGCGAAGCTGCAGTCGGCTCGTTAATGATGCGTTTTACTTCAAGACCTGCGATTTTTCCTGCATCCTTGGTCGCCTGCCTCTGCGCATCGTTAAAATACGCAGGAACCGTGATTACGGCTTCTGTAACAGGTTCACCCAGATAATCCTCCGCTGTTTGTTTCATCTTCTGGAGAACAAAAGCTGAAATTTCCTGCGGTGAGTACTTTTTCCCGTCAATCTCAACGCGGACATCGTCGCCCTGTTCTGTAATACGGTACGGAACAAGTTTGGTTTCGTTTGAAACTTCGGAAAAACGCCTTCCCATAAAACGCTTGACGGAAAAAATGGTGTTTTCAGGGTTGGTTATCATCTGGTTTTTTGCCGGCGCACCTACAATCCGCTCGCCTTTACTGGTAAACCCGACAATCGAAGGAGTAGTGCGTCCGCCCTCTGAACTTTGAATGACAATCGGTTCGCCGCCTTCAAGGACAGATACGCATGAATTTGTGGTTCCAAGATCAATACCTATGATTTTTCCCATAATGCTCTCCTATTTTATGCGGCTTTGCCGCCTGTTTTTATTAAACATCAACACAATGTGTTAATGATATTTACTTCTATCACTATATATGTTTTTATCCGGTATATAAAGCTGTCAATCCTAACTTTCTGGCATCAGTACTTTTACTTTTGCGGCTCTGATAACCCTGTCCTTTAAATAGTATCCCTTAAAAAAGTCTTCCTGCACTGTCGCCTCAGTTACATCAGGTGATTTTTCCATCATCAGGGCTTCATGCAGGTTTGGATCAAAGAGCTCTCCGGCGGAATTAAAGCGTTTAAGCCCCCATTTGGTTTCCAATTGACTTGACAGCCTTTTTTCTATCATTTTTATACCGTCCAGAAAAGCGGCGGTATCCGCAGAACTTTCCGCAGCTACAATTGCCCGCTCAAAATCGTCTATCACGGGAATAATGTCTAAAAGCAGACTCTGGTTGGCATATTCAATCGAACTTTGTTTTTCCTGGTTCATTCTTTTACGGAAATTCTCAAAATCGGCGGCTTTTCGAAGCAGTTGATCCCGTACTTCCGCAAGATGGGCTTCAAGTTTAGCGATTTTTTCCTCCGCAGTAGGTTCTTTAAGCTGCTCTTCTGCTTCATTACCTGATTGAGGAGTGTTTCCGGGAACATCCTGTGAGTTTTCCAGGTTATTTTGCGTTTCGGCGGTGTTTTCAGCTTCCATTTCACTATCCTGAGCGGTTTCTTTCTTTGACATCTTCTTCCCTAAACGATTTTAATTTCGAGATTCCTCTATATGAAAAAATACTAAATATTTATATCTGGGTCAAGTAAAAAACAGTGTCTAACGCCAATTAATGGAAAATATCGATTGAAATCCAAGGTTGATGTTCAAAAACTCTCAGTTTTATAACAGCTTCAATTCAGTCTGGATTTAATTTCAGTCTCCATTTTGCGGTACAACTCAACAGCCTGCATGAATAAGGGAAATTTATATTCTGTTTTCTGAATAAACGGAGGAACATCCAAAGCGTGTTCAACCAGAAATTGCGCAATTTTATATGCAACACTAAAATCCCTGTAAACTTTCTGTTCCATCGCAATATTGTTTAAACCCGCTGAATTGTTTTCCAGCAGGCTCTGTATTAATTTATGTATTTGATTTATATTCTCACATTTTACTCCAAGCCTCTCTTTTTCCATATACTCCGGGTTGCTTGCCTCCTGACCCGGAAGAGCTTCTGTAATGATAAGCGGAGTATTGCAAATTACCGCTTCCATTATGCTGTTCGGACTGCCGCGTAATATCGCAAGGTCAGCTTTAATCATGTAGTCCTGTACATTTTTACAGAACCCCAGAATATTTACTCTGTTATCGTAACGCGCCAATTGTTTTTCCAGCGCTGTTTTCATACGCATATTCCAGCCGCATATAATTGTGACCTTACAGTCAAGATTATTCAATAAAAGTTCCGCTGTTAATTTTAAATTCCCCGAACCTTCCCCTCCAGACATTATTAGACATTCCAAAGGTTTCTCGCTTGAGTAAGGCTGACGATCAATCTGCTTTGCCGCGTCTATAAATCTCTGTCTGACGGGAAAACCGAAACGGAGCAGCTTTGAATGTGATGCGCCGAGCGCGATGCACGCATTTAAAGACTCCTCTGTCGGACACAGAATATAATCGGCATTGGTATCTACCCACATTGGATGAATATCTACCAAATCGGCAAGCAGTGTTATAAAAGGAATTTTAATATCATGTTCAATCATTATTGACGTAATACAGGCGTTAAACATTGGATGAACACTTATAATCAGGTTAGGCGTGTTGTTTTTTATCCGCTGCATAAAACGATCATGAATTAACTTTGCCATCATCTGGACAAGAGGTTCGCTTTTATTTGCGGCTGTTTCATAGTTGAGTTTCCATAATTGTTCGCCGTATCTGGTGATAATCCCGTATATACCGCTTGCCTTGACAGCCAGCCTGCCAAAAAGTGAAAAACCGTTTATTACATCAACTTGAATATTATTAAATTGGTTTAGTTGTTCTGTCAGCGAAACCGCTATACTTTGGTGTCCGTGTCCGGTCTTTGTAGAAGATATAATCATAATTTTTTTCATAAGTATCCTCTGTTTCCATAATAATCCATATAATTAAATCTGGTTAACATGAAATCCTTAATAAGTTAAATAATTTATCAGGAAAAACCAATTGACCATATTAATAAATCCTGTTAATTTTTAACAATTCATATGTTTTTACTTGATAATTTTTGGATACTTAGCGTTTTTCAGAACTAATGTTTTGAAAAAACCTCTATATGATTGAATTCGAGGTTATTATGTCAGTTGATATTAAAAATATAATAAAAAATCTGCATCCTTTGGAAGTAAGGATTCTGCTTCATTATAAAAAAGGCGATGAACTCACTATTGATAAGGTTGAACAGGAACTCGGTTTCAAGCCGGGTAACGGAAATCAGGCGCTTTCATGGCTTGCCGGTAAGGGGTTGATCAGCGAACTCCGCAGAGAAACAACGGTTTTATTTGAAATGACCGAACTCGGCCGTGAGTGGAAAGAAAAAGGCTGCCCCGAAGAGCAAATTATCGAACTTGTGAAAAAAGGAAATGCGTTTAAGCTTCCCGATATTGCGAAAACCCTTAATATTGAAAATAAAGATATAGGCAGCGCATTTGGAAACCTCTCTAAACTCGGCGTTTTATCAATGGATAATGATAAAAACGTAATCATGGGAAAATCGGCGCTGCCTGCGCACATTGCGGTTATTCGCGGCCTGCTTGAAAAAGGGCTGACAAGCGCGATTCGTGAAACCTCGCTTTCTGCCGAAGAAAAAACCGTCATGTCCGGCATCGCTAAAAAACGCGGCGCTGCGGACGCGCCTTTCCGCCAGGTAGACAGGGAGACTGTCTTTTTTGGTTTTACCGCCGCGCAGGACGGCAGTGTTCCTGCAGTCGAAGCGGCTGATGCGTTAAAATCCGCGGGGATCACAGGCGATGAAATCGGCTCTCTTACACAGGCGATGCTCGAAGGCGGCAGCTGGAAGGGAAAAACATTCCGTTCATACAATGTAAAANCCCCGCCTGTCCGTTTGACTCCCGGACGCAGCAATCCTTATGCGAAGTTTTTGGAAAACGTTAAAGATAAACTTGCATCCCTCGGCTTTGAAGAATTTGACGGTCCGTTAGTTGAAACCGAGTTCTGGAATTCGGACGCTCTTTTTATGCCGCAGTTTCATTCAGCGCGGGATATTCATGATGCGTACAGTATCGCCGGAGACAGTCAGCAAAATGATGACGGAATTGCGCACGCAAAGTCAATTGACGAGCCGTGGCTCTCCAATGTCGCCTCCGCGCACGAAAACGGCGGCGCAACCGGAAGCCGCGGCTGGAATTACAGTTTTGACCGTAACTTTACAAAGAGGCTGATCCTGCGCTCGCAGGGAACCGTGCTTTCGGCGAAACAGCTTCCGGCGGCGAAAATACCCGGCAAATATTTCGGGATTGTCCGCTGTTTCCGCTACGACCGCGTAGACGCGACGCATCTTCCCGACTTTTATCAGACAGAAGGCATCGTGTTAGGTGAAAACGTAAACCTGCGCACCCTTCTGGGAATGCTGGAAATGTTCGCCGTCGAGGTTGCCGGCGCGAAAGAGGTAAAATACGTTCCAGGCTACTTCCCGTTTACAGAACCTTCGATAGAAGTGCACATCAAACATCCGGTGCTCGGCTGGTTTGAGCTTGGCGGCTCAGGCATTTTCCGCCCTGAAGTTACGGAAAGCCTCGGTGTTAATGTGCCTGTCGCCGCTTGGGGGATCGGTATCGACCGCATGGCGCTAATGGCTTTGGGACTGAACGATCTCCGCGAACTTTTCAGCTATGATATTGAAAATGTACGGCTGCGCCGCGTTAAATCCGCGTAAGAATTTTTACTGATGAAAAGAAAAGCGCTGCCGGTTGAAAAATACGGTTACGATTTTATTCCAGCCGAATATCTGCCGGCAGGTGAAAACGAATACTGGCAGCGTAACGCGCAGCAAAAAAAACTATTTTCAAGGGAGCCGGATTCGTGGCGCAGTCTTACTCCCGGCGAAATTGAAATATTAAAATCAAACAGAAACAACTGCGCAAACTGGAATGATTTTCTTGTCCGCGATCCGTTTGAACCTTCGTTAATCCGCGATTCAAATTTTTACGGTCTTGTCCGTATCGGCTCATTGCAAAATGCAGTTCTTAAACATCATGACTTTTGTATTCCTGCGGGGATTCGAAACAGCACAATAATTTCATGCGACATCGGAGATGAAACCGCAATTCAAAACTGCGCGTATATCTCCCATTACATAATCGGGGATAGCTGCATTCTTTCAGAAATAAATGAAATGCAGACGACAAACCATTCCAAGTTCGGAAACGGCGTTGTTAAAGACGGAGAAGATGAAGCCGTGCGCGTCTGGATAGACGTAATGAATGAAGCGGGCGGACGCTCCATTCTGCCTTTTGTGGACATAATCGCCGCGGATGCTTATTTGTGGGCATCATACCGCGACGACACCGCGCTTACGGAAAAACTCGCACAGATCACGCAGAATCAATACGGAGGCGTCCGCGGCAGTTACGGAGTAATTGGAAGCGGCGCGGTTATAAAAAGCTGCGCCATCATCAAGGATACTGCGGCAGGAGAGTGCGCTTACATAAAAGGCGCGAACAAGCTTAAAAATATAACGATACTTTCTTCCGAAGAAGAGCCGACGCAGATAGGTGAAGGCGTGGAAATGGTAAACGGTATTGTAGGGTACGCCTGCAATGTTTTCTACGGCTCCAAAGCTGTGCGTTTTATAATGGGCAGGAACAGCAATTTAAAATACGGAGCGCGTCTTATTCACTCTGTGTTAGGCGACAATTCTACAGTGTCATGCTGCGAGATACTGAACAATCTGATATTTCCCGTTCATGAGCAGCACCATAACAATTCTTTCTTGATAGCAAGCCTCATTGAAGGGATGTCAAACATGGCGGCAGCAGCTACAATCGGCAGTAACCACAACAGCCGCGCCAATGACGGGGAGATTAGGGCAAAGCGCGGTTTTTGGCCGGGGCTTGCCGTCAGCCTGAAACACTCCAGCGTTTTCGCTTCGTATGTGATTATCGCAAAGGGCGAGTATCCGTCGGAATTAAACATCCCTCTTCCTTTTTCTCTTGTAAATAACAATGTATATAAAAACANGCTGGAAGTAATGCCTGCTTATTACTGGATGCATAATATGTACGCTCTTGAGCGTAATTCATGGAAATCAAAAAACCGCGACAAACGAATTGTGAAAATCCAGCGTGTCGAAATAGATTATCTGGCTCCCGATACAGCGGAAGAAATAATTTTTGCAATATCATTTATTGAAGGTTTGATAAAAAACGCAGGCTTAACGCCTGATAAAAACAATAATGTCCGAATAATTCCATGCAGCCGTTTTGAAAAAAGCAAAAGAGGGCAGGTAATAATAAAGCCGTTTGAAGCTCTTGCCGCTTACCGTCACATGCTGCATTATTACGCAATAAAAAAAATCGCGGCGTATTTTGATACAAACCCGGAAATGGATTTTAACGGAATGTGCAGGCAATTTGAGTCAGCTTCGCCTGATGAGCGGATAAAAGACTGGGTGAATCTGGGCGGACAGATTGTTCCCGCTTTCCGCGTTGATGAACTTCGCAGGGAAATCGGCGAAGGAAAGTATAAAAACTGGGATGAGATTCACAGCGTATACGATAAATGGGATGAAACATATCAGCTTGATAAATGCCGCCACGCCTGGGAGGTTCTCTCTCTTATTCACGGGAAAGCCCCGGACATTTCCGTTTTTAAAAAAGAACTTGAACTTGTAACAGAGATACGCGAATGGATGGTAAATCAAATTTTCGCAAGCAGGGAGAAGGATTTTCATAATCAGTTTAAGCAGGCTACATTCCGTAACCAGCAGGAGATGGAACAGGTGCTTGGAAAACCGGATGATAATCCATTTATTCGTCTTGTCCGCAGGGAAAATACCGGTTTTAAAGAAATGATTGATAGAGTAAAAAACCGAATTTAAAAAAAAGGCAGCCATTTCTGGCTGCCTTTTTTGTACTTGATAAATCAGCCCAATCCCGATTTACGGCGGTTGTAGACGTCGTAGAAGACCGCAAGCACAAGAACCAGCGCCTTGACGACATACTGCCAGTGGTTGCCGAGGTTCATCAGTATCATGCCGTTGTTGATTGTCGCCATTACAAGAGCGCCGACAACAACTCCGATGACCGTGCCGATACCGCCGCCGGCAGAAACGCCGCCGACATAACACGCCGCGATTGCGTCAAGCTCAAAGAGGTTTCCTGCCTGCGGAAGCGCGCTGTTCATGTATGCGGTTGATACTACAGCGGCAAGACCTGCAAGCCCGCCCATAAAACAGAAAACAATGAATTGCACCATCTCTGAATTTATACCGGAAAGTTTTGCAGAGCGCGGGTTGCCGCCTACAGCGTAAATATATCTTCCCACAACCGTGTTATTCAAAAGGAAGTGAAAGGCGAAGATTGTAATACCCAAGACAATAATAATAATCGGAAGACCTCTTGCGCGGGCAAAACGATCTGTAATGGCAAGAACCAGTATACTGATCAAAACAAGCTTTGTTATAAACAGCGGCATCGGGGATACTTCAAAATGATTGGCTATTTTCTTCTTCCGCCCGGCGAATTCGGCGATATAAAAAATTATCAATATCGCCAGCGCAAATAAAATCGCCATTGGACGGTAAGGACCTATTCGATTTGTTGTTTTCAGGATTTCATCAAGAATTCCGGTTCCGATGAGCGAGTAGTTGTCGTCTTTAAGAACTACAGGACTGACATTCGTTACAATGTAGGTAAGTCCGCGGAAAAGGAGCATTCCCGAAAGCGTAACAATAAACGCAGGCAGCCTTGCAAACGCAACCCAGGCTCCCTGATACGCTCCGATGGCAACGCCGATCAATACCGAAAATATCAATGTCAGCGGCATCCCTATGCCCGTATTGTAGATCATCGCGCTTAACGCCCCGACAAACGCGCACACAGAGCCGACTGAAAGGTCGATATTCTGCGTAATGATTATCATTACCATACCGACCGCAAGAATTAGCACATAACTGTTCTGAAAGAAAATATTGATAAAGTTCTGCGGACGAAAGTTGTTAAAATTCGTCAGCGGGGCAAAGATCAATAAAATCAATACCAGAATGATGAACATAGAATAATTTCTCAGATTGCTTTTTATCAGCGTTTTTACATCGGAAGTGTGTATTTCCTTACCGCCCATTGTTTTCTCCTTAAATGCCCAGGTCAGCCAACCAGAGCCAGATGCATTATTTTTTCCTGGGTCGCTTCATTATTGGATAGCTCCCCTTTAATTTTTCCCTCGTTCATTACATAAATCCTGTCCGCCATCCCAAGAACCTCAGGGAGCTCGGAGCTGACCATAATTACGCTCTTTCCGGCGGCAATCATGTCGTTGAGAATTCCGTAAATTTCCGTTTTCGCGCCGACATCGATGCCTCTTGTGGGTTCGTCAACAATGAATATGTCAGGGTTTGCCTGTAAAGTCTTTCCAACTACAACCTTCTGTTGATTGCCGCCGGACAGGTTACGGACATACTGATTGATGGACGGCGTCCTGATGTTTAACTCCTTGCAGCGTCTCTCAGCTTCCTTAATTTCATGCTGTTTATTAACAACCCCATATTTAGAAATTTTTTGAAGGCTGGAGTGTGTCAAATTCGTTTTTATGTCTTGAATTAAAACAAGCCCAAGGCTTTTTCTGTCTTCGGAAATGTAGCCTAAGCCTGCGTTAATCGCCGATCTTGCGCTATTGAATGTATGGGTTTTGCCGTTGATCTTCAATTCGCCTTCGCAGCGAGAACCGTATGACTTTCCGTAGAGGCTCATCATAAGCTCAGTGCGCCCGGCTCCCATCGGTCCGCAGAAAGCTAATATCTCACCCCTGCGCAGATAGAACGAAACGCCGTCTACCACTTTGATACTGTGATAATCAGGATGGTAAACAGTCCAGTTTTTCACTTCCATTACGGTTTCACCGGGCGAGGATTTCCGTTCCGGGAAACGGTGAGTGAGGGTACGCCCAACCATGTCTTTAATGATCATTTCTTCTGTCAGGCTGTCGTTCTTTACATCATAAGTGCTGATGGATTTACCGTCGCGTAAAACAGTTACGGTATCGGCTACTTTAAGAACTTCGTTCAATTTATGGGAAATCATAACAAGGGTTATTCCCTGTTTTTTGAATTCCAGCATGAGATTTAAGAGTTTTTCACTTTCATCGTCATTTAAAGACGAAGTGGGTTCGTCTAATATAATTAAATCGGTTTTTTTTGAAAGAGCGCGGGCGATTTCAACTAACTGCTGCTTTCCAACACCCATCTTGCTTACAATTGTTTCCGGCGGCTCTTTTAACCCTACGGTATCAAGATATTTTTTCGATTCATGTATATATTTATTCCAATTTATAATTCCAAACCGGGTTTCCATGTGTCCCAGAAACATATTTTCATAGATTGATAAGTACGGGCTGAGCGCAAGTTCCTGATGGATAATGGCAAGCCCTTCTTTTTCGCTGTCTCTTACGCTTTGATAATGCGTTTCATGTCCTTTAAATATTACTTTGCCTTCATATTCTCCCTTTGGATACACTCCGGAGATACAGCTCATAAGTGTTGATTTACCCGCGCCGTTTTCTCCGCAGAGGGAATGAATCTCGCCTTTTTTTACTTTTAAAGTTACGTTTTCTAAAGCTCTGACCCCGGGAAAGTCTTTGGTCATATTCTCAATTTCCAGAATGTATTCGCTCATGGATCACCTTAATGGATGTATTAAAATGAGCGGTTGTACTGATCATTTATAAAAAATGATCAGCCAACCACTTGTTTGTTTAACAATTCAGCCGCTTTGGCGGCTAAAAGTCAGAGTGACTAGCGCAATTGCGCATTTTCAGATGCTGTAAACCAGCCGGCAGCATTGACCGGCGCAAGGAAGTTAGAGTTTCTTGTAACAAGAATAGGATCAAGAAGAATTGCTGTTACTGTTTTCCTGCCGGTATTGCCGATTGACGCAAGACCGATATCCGCTGCGACTACTGAGCCGGGGACATTGACTCTCTGACCTTTAAGAAGCTGGTCAGCAAGAAGAACTGCAGCTTCAGCTAATTTTGATGTGTCTTTGAATACTGTCATGTACTGCTCGCCGTTCTTGATTGAAAGCATTGACGCAAACTGAGCATCCTGACCTGTAACAACAGGGAGTTTTGTCCTGTATTTTGCATCCGCTTTGAGAGCTTCAATAATAGCCATGCCCAAAGTGTCATTGGGAGCAAGAACCGCATCAAGTGTTACGCTGCGGGCATCGCCTGTAAGAAGGTTTTCCATACGGGTTTTGGCAATGTTCGGCATCCAGTTTTCAGTCGCAATTCTCTGGAAGTTTGCCCTGTCAGCAGATGTAGCCGGATGAGGACCGACAACTCTGAGTACGCCGCTGTCAATAAAGGGTTTAAGCTTGCTGTAAGCGCCGTCATAAAAGAAGAACGCATTACCATCTGTCGGGGAACCGGCAAAAAGGGTAATGTATTTGGGAGCCGCTGTTGTAGCTGTAGTTAAACTTAATCCGTCTACAATAGCCTGACCCTGGAATTCGCCGACCTTGAAGTTGTTGAACGTAATGTAATAATCATAAGCGTCTGAATTCTGAATTATCCTGTCATAAGCGATTACCTGTACGCCTTCAGCTTTAGCGCGTGCGACTACCGGAGCAACGCCGTCATTAATGTTGCCAACGATTATCGCTTTTGCTCCCTGCAGAACGAAGCTTTCAATCTGTCCGTTCTGAATGAGCTGATTTGCGTCCGCCCACTGAACCAGCGCCGAATAACCGAGTTTTTCAGCCTGAGTTCTTAAATCTCTGCCGTCTTTTAACCAGCGATCAACATGGGTTTCCGGCATTGCCATACCGATCAACGTTCTTTCGCCAGTGCTTCTGTCTGCGCCGCCACCGGCAAAAACAAAACCTGCTGCGAACAGAATCAATAATGATACTGCTAACAATTTCTTCATAACTTTTCCTCCATAAAAAAAAGATTTGAATGTTGGTTTATTATCACCTAAATAACTGTTTTTTGCAAGACAAAAAAAATACAACTTAGATAATAAAATTCTCAATAAAATATTGTATTATATTAATGTAATTATAATAATATTACAATTTTAATAATTAAACACGATGATTATTTAATTAATTTTTCATAAATCTGATGAAAAGACATAAGCTGGCATCATAATATAATACTTTTCCGGCTTTTCATAAGACAAATCCTGAAAATATAAGACAAAAATCTAAATTCTATTACACGAAAATTTCTCCGAATAAATATTTCTAAAATATCTGTCAGGAACATTCCAATGCCGTTAAAAATAGCAGCTAACGCCGGTTTTTTCATGAAAATAAGCCGCCACATTTGAACCAACATTCAAATTCTTATTATGGAGGTAGAATATGAAGAAATTAGCAGCGGTATCGATACTGATACTGTTCGCAGCAGGAGCCCTTTTTGCCGGCGGCAGCGCTGAAGGCAACAGGAGCTTTGTTGGTGTCGCAATGCCTGAAACCCATGTCCAGCGCTGGATAAAAGACGGCGCCTACTTGGTAGGCGAGGTAACCAAGCGCGGTTATGAGGCTGAAGCCCAATGGTCAGACGGTGTCAGCCAGGCTACGCAAAACTCGCACATTGAAGGCTTTTTGACAAAAGGCGCAAAAGCGCTGCTTATCGGTCAGATTAACCAGGGCGTCGCCGCTGCGGTAAACCGCGCAAGGCAGGAAGGCGTTGTTGTTGTAGCTTATGACCGCATCATTCAGGGAACGAATAATTATGATTACCTGGTAACATTTAACAATTACAAAGTAGGCACATTTCAAGGGCAAGCAATTGCAAGTGCGCTGGATTTGAATAACGCCACAACAGCAGCTCCAAAAACTATTACCCTGTTTGCAGGTTCCCCGACAGACGCAAACGCCAACTTCTTCTTCCAGGGCGCAATGGATGTTCTTCTTCCCTTTATTGATAAAGGAGTGCTGAGAGTTGTCGGTCCCTTCCCAAGGCACTATTCAGAATCTACTTTCCAGAGAATCGCTACAGAAGGCTGGTCAGCTTCCATAGCAAAAGCCCGCATGGAAGGTCTTTTAATCGGTGATGCCCGCACAGTTACCCTTGATGCAGTACTTACGCCCAATGACACTTTAGCAATCGCCATTATTGAAGCCTGTAAAGCAGACGCAAAATACCGGACAAAACTCCCGGTAGTAACTGGTCAGGATGCGCAATTTTCATCAATGGTCTCAATTAAAAACGGCGAACAGAACATGACCGTATTTAAGGATGCAAAATTACAGGCTGCCGCAGCCGCTTTATTGGTCGATCAATTACTTAAAAAACAAAGAGTGAATATCCCCGGTTCTGTTCTTATTACGCCAGATTCAACGAACGCTCTTCTGAAAGAGATCGGCAATACAGGTACGGGTTATGTTAATGTCATTCTTCTCGATCCTATTCTGATTACCAAAGACAGCAATTTCCAGTATCCGTCTGATGTAGGATGGTTATCGCCGGCAGAAGCTGCTCAGTTGAAGTAGCGCTAATTTATCTGATCGTATTGATCATTTTTTTATGAAAATAGATCGGTTGACAGAATAACAACATTTTATTTATTAAACCTGATCATTTATGCAGATAAGTGATCAGGTTTTTTTGGAAGGATTTATGAGTGAATACATTCTGGAAATAGAAAATCTGACCAAGGATTTTCCAGGGGTCAGGGCTCTTGATAATGTAAGTCTAAAGGTAAAAAAAGGCGGGATTCATTCCCTCTGCGGAGAAAACGGAGCGGGTAAATCAACATTGATGAGCTGCATCTCCGGTGTTTATCCTAACGGCGACTTTGATGGAAAAGTTTCATTCAAAGGACGGGAAACCAAATATCATAATGTAAAAGACAGCGAAAAAGAAGGGCTTGCCATTATCCATCAGGAGCTTGCGCTCAGCCCGTACCTCTCAATCTATGAAAATATATTTCTGGGACACATGAATACCAGGTTTGGAATTATAAATTGGCATAAATATTCAATAGAGTCGAAAAAATATTTAAAAACAGTAGGTTTAAATGAACCTCCTGAAACAATAGTCAGTAAAATGGGCGTTGGGAAACAGCAGTTAGTAGAAATCGCCCGCGCTCTTTCAAAAAAAGCAGATTTAATCATACTGGATGAACCTACTTCTTCTTTAAATGACGATGAAAGTGAGAAACTCTTAAATCTCATGCTGGAATTGAAAAAACAGGGAATAACCCTTGTTATGATTTCCCATAAGTTAAACGAAGTCCTGAAGGTAGCAGATACCGTAACTGTTTTGCGCGACGGTAAATCCATCAGTACATACGATGTAAAGAGCGACAACCTAACAGAAGAAATGATCATCAAAGACATGGTAGGACGAAATTTAACACACCGTTTCCCCGAGCGGAAATCCTCACCGGGTGAAGCCGTAATGGAAGTGAAAAATTGGACTGTTTACCATCCTGATTATCACGATATAAAAGTGGTAGACGATGTTTCATTCTATCTGCGGAAGGGCGAGATACTGGCTTTCTGCGGTCCGATGGGAGCCGGGCGCACTGAACTTATGATGAGCATTTACGGCAAATCCTACGGTTCCCGTTGTGAAGGCGAATTGAAGATCAACGGCAAAACCCGTACATTCAACAGCGCAAGATCAGCGATTAACGCCGGGCTTGGTTATATTTCTGAAGACAGAAAAAGCCTTGGACTTGTTTTAATTCAGGATGTAAAAACAAATATTACGATTTCCAGCTTTGATAAAATATCCAAATTCGGGGTTATCGACAACCAGCAGGAAATAAAAATAGCTGAACGGCAGAGAAAAGAACTTAACATAAGAACACCTTCAATATACCAATATGTACGCAATCTCTCCGGAGGTAATCAGCAAAAAGTTGTCGTAGCAAAAAGTCTACAGGCTAATCCGGATATATTCATCGTTGACGAACCTACAAGGGGTATCGACGTCGGAGCGAAAACCGAGATCTACGGAATACTCAACGACATGATTGCCGCCGGAAAAAGCGTAATTATGGTCAGCTCCGAACTTCCCGAAGCGATTGGAATGGCTGACAGGATTTATGTAATGAACGAAGGAAAAATTAAAGGGGAACTGTCCAAAGATGAAGCGACCCAGGAAAAAATAATGCATCTGGCTTTGGTCGGATAATCTAATTAAGGAGAAATAAATGAGCAATAAAGCCATTCACACCGCTGATGTTAAATCGCTGATAAAAAGCAATCTGAGAAATTATTCCATGTTTATCATGCTGATACTTATCCTGATTATTTTTGCTCCGCTGACAAAAGGAGTAAATTTTTATCCGCGAAATTTCATTAATATTTTCTTTCAAAACAGTTATGTTTTAATTCTTGCTATCGGTATGGTAATGATTATAATCACCCAGAATATCGATCTTTCCGTCGGTTCTGTCTGCGCCTTTGTCGGAGCGTTAAGTGTAATGCTTTACAATACAGGAATAGGAATGCCTGCTACTGTTATAGCATCGATATTAATCGGTGTTGCTATCGGAGCGTATCAGGGAGCATGGGTCGCATTCGCAAAGCTGCCGGCTTTTATCGTTACTCTTTCCGGAATGCTGCTTTTCCGCGGTTTAACCTACATTGTTACAAAAGTAAGTCCTATCGGTATTAATGATATTGGTTATTCGCTTTTTTCTACAGGAATTGTTGACGAAATAATAGGCACAACCAGAATGGGTCCATATTTCCCAATGCCGTTCGCTGCCGCAATAATTTTATTGTTAATTTTTTATTTTGCGGAATTTTCAGGACGAAGAAAAAAAATTGAAAATGAATTTGAAGTTTCTCCAATGCCTTTATTTATAACCAAATTGGTAATAATCAGCATAATCATACTTGCACTTGCAGATCGTTTCGCGCGTTCCCGCGGGCTTCCTGTTGTAGTGCTTGTTGTGGGAATTACAATTTTTGCTTTTCATTTTATTTTAAACAACACTGTTCTTGGGCGGTATATTTACGCGGTCGGAGGCAATCCGCGCTCTGCAAAACTTTCAGGCATAAACTCCGAAATGGTAACATTCATTGTATTTCTTTTCATGGGCGGGCTTACAGGTCTTGCTGCTGTTGTATCAACCGGTTATATGAACACAGCTCTTCCAATGGCAGGGAACCTGTTTGAACTCGATACCATCGCGGCATGCTATATCGGCGGCGTTTCTGCCGGCGGCGGTATTGGAACTGTATTCGGAGTCATCATCGGCGCACTTGTAATGGCGGCAATTAACAACGGTATGATTTTAATGAACCTTGGCACCCATTGGCAGTATGTAGTTAAAGCGTTAATTCTTGTGCTTGCCGTCTTCTACGATGTTTACAACCGCCGTAAATCCGGATTGGGTTGATTTATCAGGCACAAAAAAGGCAGTCAGAAATGGCTGCCTTTTTTTTGAAAAAAACGTATACAGCCGGACGCTTGTTTCCGCTGTCGGCAGTGTTTCTGCAAGCGGCGGTATCAGCATTGTAATCGGAGTCATTGTCTGCGCTGCTGTAACAGCGGTGATTAAAAAAACGGTCACAATTTATACAAGGCTTCCCAAAGCGAATTCCCTGATCAATCAACAACCCCGCCGTGAATCCCGCACAGATTTGGAATTATTGCGAAAGCAGCTTAGCAGTTGTTGCTTGTTAGGTGAAGTTCCTGCCCCTACTTATATGCATCTTTTCTGGTTTCAATATACTTGCGCCTAACGTTATAAATAATTGACATATTGCCAGACCAGGTAAGCCGTTAGTTACCCGGAAAGTTATGCGCAATTACGCTTTATTTTGTCCAATCCTCTGTTTTTAATTCATTTATTCTTTTAAATTCTTTTGCATTATTTGTTACCAATTTCATTTTTAATGATATATACCTTGTCAAGTCTTTGTTCGTACTGATATTTTTTAAAACCACCGGCGGACTTTAAAAAAGACAATCATAACAATTGCGACAGAAAACATTACGCCAAGAACAATGAAATACCCGAAACTATATCTTAGTTCAGGCATAACATCAAAATTCATGCCGTATATTCCCGCGATAAAAGACAGGGGAATAAAGATGGCAGAAATCATCGCCAAAACTTTCATTACCTTGTTTAACTGATACGATAAAACAGACAAGTTTACTTCCATGATGCTTGACAGCCATTCGCGGTAATGTTCTACCTGCATTACCGCATGCTCCATATTTTCTATTAGGTCCTGTAAAAACGGTTTTATTTCCCCGGTTTGGAAAAAGGATTCTGTCCGGGAAATAATCATCAGATTATTTTTTAGCGGCAGAATCGCTTTCTTGACAAGCAGCAGGTATTTTTTTGTTTCCTGTATCTCCTCAATATATGTATCATCGCTTGTCCTGGCCGCGCGTTCTTCAAGATTTTCTATGTGTTCTTCCAAATGGTCAATGGAGCTAAAATATTCATCGACAATTTTATCAATTATTAAATAGGCAATATAGTCGGTTTCCATTTTGCGGATTTCACCTGTATTCTCCATTATTTTTCTTCTTATGCCTTCAAATGCGCCTCTTGACAATTCCTGAAAAGTCAAAAGAATGTTTTTCATAATAACTATTCCAACCTGGGTAATAATTAGTTCATCTGTTTTTCCGTCCGTAGATATAAAACGCCTATCCTTCCCGAAAGGCACGAAAAATATTTTCTTTTTGGCGTTTAAGCGGCAAAAAGTATTCCTTTTTTTTATAATTGTCTTTACCAATAAAAATCTGTATTTTTCGAATACTTCCATTTTAGCCTGTTGTTCTGTCTGCAGAATATCTTCAATGGTTAAAGGGTGAATTTCCAGCAGTTCACCCAACCGCTTGATTGACTCAATGTCTTTTAATCCGCTGACATTTATCCATAATATTTTTGAATCGTTTTTAAGTTTTATTATTTCATCAATGGAAGAAACATCTTTTGTTTCCGCAGACTCTGAATCATAATTTATAAAAGATAACTTCATTTCTGAAGCAGGTATGTCTCCTGAATAAACGGGATTAACAACCTGCATATATTTTGATTTCACCAATGCCATTTATGTTTCCCCTGTCGCCCTGAAAAGGTCCTATACTTTTTTCATTTTTAAACAGCAATTGGGTTTTGTAAAACATACTTAATGTGTCAGTTTATCATTATTTTATATAATATGTCAATATTACATTTTTGTTTAAATTTTATGCTTTTTTGACGCTTTGCCCTGTTTTTGTCATTTCACCTAACAGGCTGTATGCCCGTTCAACCGGACGCCTATTTACGCTGTAAGGAAAAATAAATATAATAACGGTATGCCAAAAATCGAAGTAAACGAGCAGGTTTTTTATACTCTTGCGGCTCGTCCCGGCGGATGGAAAAACAGGGATGAATTTGAGGCAATCCTTACCTGCGCAAAAGCCGAGCTTGACGAGGACAGCGACAAAAGTCTTCCCGAACAGGAAAGAACCCTGAAAATCGAACTTAACGACACAAACCGCCCCGATCTTTGGGGAACTGCCGGCTGCGCCCGTCAGCTTAAAATATACAACAGCGGGAAAATACCGGAATACAGCTTTTTTTCACGGCAAGGCAGTGATAAGAAAACAACAAGAAAGGTAAAAGTCGAAGCAAGTGTTAAACAGGTTCGCCCCTACATAGCGGGGTTTATCGCAAAAGGCAAAACCATCACGGATCCCATGCTCAGGGACATGATTCAAACCCAGGAAAAACTCGCCTGGAATTTTGGACGAAAACGGCGCGCCATTTCCATGGGGCTTTACCGCATCGCGCTTATAAAATGGCCGATTATCTACAAAGGCGCAGACCCTGACTCCGTTTCTTTTATCCCTCTGCAGACAGACCAGCCGTTCGGCCCCCTGACACTGAGGGAAATACTCAGGCAGCACCCAAAGGGCAGGGAGTATGCCTTTATACTGGAAAAAGAGCCGGTTCATCCGCTTCTTACAGATTCCCAGGGGTTTATTCTGTCATATCCGCCGATTATCAATTCCAATGACCTCGGTGCTGTGGAAGTCGGTGACAGCGAGATTTTTGTCGAACTTACAGGAACCGACATGCATACGCTCACTCTTGCAGCATCAATAGTGGCGTGCGATTTTGCAGATAACGGCTTTACCATTGAGCCTGTGGAAATGGAATACGAATACGACACGCTCTTCGGCAGAAATCCGGTGTTTCCGCGCTATTTCCAGGAGCCGATCTTCTGTTCGCTGTCCAGAGTCGAAAAATTCCTCGGCGAAAAACTTAACGCCGATGAGTGCGTTCAGGCTCTTATGCGCATGGGCGTTAAAGCGGAAAAAACAACGGACATGGAAAGAGGCACGGAAGTCATGTCTGAAGGCGTGCGCGCATATCCGCCGGAGTACCGCAATGATTTCCTCCATGCCGCCGATATCATCGAAGATATAATGATCGGCCGCTCGCTTGGCTCTTTTAAATCGCAGCGTCCCTCTGACGCAACAATAGGGAGGCTTTTGCCAATCACCCTTTTCAGCAGGCAGGTTAAAGAAGCTCTTATCGGTCTTGGCTATCAGGAAATGATCTATAACTACCTTGGTTCCCGAAAAGACTTGGTTGAAAAAATGCGCGGGGACGGCGGCAGAATCATCCGTATTTTTAATCCTATGACCGAGAATTACGAATATGTCCGCGACTCTGTCATTGCCTCGCTTATGGCAAGCGAATCCGTTTCCGGGCGGTCTGTCTATCCCCACAAAATTTTTGAAACGGGGAAGATCGCATATCTTGATGACAATGAAAATTACCGCAGCTCAACCTGCCAATACGCAGGGTTTCTGCACGCCGGAACAGACTCCAATTTCAATACAGCAGCTGCTGAGCTTCAAACGCTTTTCTACTACCTTTCCCGTGAATATAAAGTGGAAGAATCATCCGATCCGCGTTTTATTCCCGGAAGAGCGGCGGCAATTATTTACAAGGGGAAATCCATCGGCGTCTTCGGCGAACTCCATCCTGAAACTCTTGAAAACTGGGGCGTTACCGTTCCGTGTACAGCATGTGAAATTGATCTGGACGCACTGATACTGTAAACATTGACATCAAATGAAATTCCTTTTAATATATAAAAGATGGCTGCTAATGCAACAAACGGAGGCATGGATCCCGAACTAGCCGCGTTATTGGGAACTGCAGGTTCTTCCGGCGGATCGCTTCCGGATTTTCATGATATTTTCGGCGATAAAAACAAGGGCGATTTTGCGGACATATCAAGCACTTCCGGCAGCGAGGTCGATCTCAGCGCTTCCGGGTTTCCGCCTGTAACAAAACGCCTTGAAGAAAAGGGACATGATTTCTTCAACGATCCCAATTATTACAAAGGCGCTTTATCCAATGAAGGCGACATTGCCCAAAGGGTTCACGGTATCCTTCAGAAGTATCTTACCGCGAAAGACCCGAAAGATCGCAGCGTATTCCGCCAGCAGTTTATATCGCCGTATTGGGAATTTCTGCTTGGAATTGCCAGAAAGACCACAGGAAAACTGCCGCCGTATAAAAAATACCTCCTTCGCTTCGCGATTCTGCACCCTACTTTCCTCACTGCGGAAACAAGGGATTTTTTCAGTAAAATAGTGGTTGAAAACACGCTGGATCAGCCGGTTTATTATCTTGATGAATGGATGGGCGCGGTCGGTACAAGCAAAATGCGTCCTTCAAGCACCGATGAAGTCAGGGTATCCAAAGGAAACAGTCAGTCAAAAATACAGCAGCTTCTTGAAAAAGCGCAGGGAAAATACGACGGCGCAAGATCAATCTTAAAGCAAAAAGACAAAGAACGCAGTGAGATCGAAAAAATATTACGCGACAGGATGAACTCGGTTTTTGAGCATAATCCTCTCAGAGAAATGACAGACATAAGCGATTGCCTTAATGAAGGGCAAAAAATGGCAATTAATGAAATTCAAAACCTGCTTAAGCAAATGCAGAAAAATGATCATGACCTTAGTATCAGCATCAGGGATTTTACAAGCGCCGAAGCGGATGTTTCCAATTTGCAGGATAAACTTGAAAATGAAGGCGGCGCCGTTACCGTAGACCTCGGCGCGATTGATGCAGAATTTGATACAGTCCGTCAGATGGCAAAAATGACCATAGGGCGGCAGGGAAATCACTTTCCGGTACTGACATCGGAATATTATCACAGTACGCCTAACGAAGTCGGCACACGTGAAAATATAATATCAATGATGGCGAGAATCGAAAGTATTGATGCGGAAGCTTTCTGCCGCGTATACAAAAACAGGCTAAACCGCATCGCGCCGTATGTTCTGTTGATTCCCACCTACGGCGATATGGGTTTTTGCTGGGAACCGTTTGACCGTTATAACCGCGCTACAAGCCGCGGCCGTATCATTGTTCCCATGTACCCAAGAAATCTGTATCTGGCGCTTCTTACGGCTGTAGCTGACCTTCGCTGGCAGGTAGCCAAAGAAAAAGCTTCCTTCTACTGGATGGAGGAAGGTCTTACCGGTCATTATTATCAGTGGTTCCAGTCAAATAAATTAAAAGGCGATATTAAAGAGTATTTTATCCGTGATTATATTTTGTGGATGACCAAAGAAGCCGAGGGCATACAGAAACTTGAAAAGGATGTGCGCGGCACTTTCTGGCGGCATATGCCGTTTACCAAAGAGGTAAAGGAAAGATTGAAAAACCGCAGCTTTGTATATCAGGAACTGTATCAGCGCGATGTAAACCGTTCCATGTCTGACGGTTATTAACCGCAAAAAAAAACCTGATTACCGGGATTCGGCAATCAGGCTTATGCTTTATATTTAATTGTTTACGCAAACCATGCGTTCACAATATTCTCCGCTGTAGCGTCGATGACTTTCTGATTTAAATACGCAGGATCGTTGATTTTCGCTCTGAGTTCAGCAATCCGGGCTTCGTCGAGTTCCGGGGCGGATTTAATTAATTCCATTACCTGATACCTTTCAGCCTTCTCCATTGCCTGCGGAGAGAGACTGATAGAATCGCTTTTTTCCTCTGTCCCGATTTTTTCGGTCCTGCCGGCTCTCTTGCCGGGGGGAATGGGTTCTACCGGACCTATCCTGTCTATCATCATACTCTTACCCTGCCTATAACCTATTATCGGCAACTACTTACTATAAGTTTACCAACTATTTCACATAATTGCCAGACAAATATACGGAAAACTCACCTATTTGTTCATCCTTTTTTACCAAAGAATCGAGAATTTCAGCCGCTGTTCCGCGTAAAAATTCTTCATGAATTTTGGTCATTTCCCGTCCAATACAAATATAACGTTCTCTGTCAATTTCGGCAATATCTCCCAATAGTTTAAGGATTCTGAACGGGGATTCATAAATAATACAGGCAGCAGGCATAGCCATAAGCTCACGTAAGCGGCTCTTCCTGCGTCCCGGCTTCGGCGACAGAAACCCTTCAAAAACAACGGTTTTATCCCTTCCTCCGGCAACGCTTAAAAGGGCGGCAAAAGCGGACGGTCCAGGAATGGGAATTACATCATGTCCCGCAGCAGCCGCCATTCTTGCAAGTACCGCGCCGGGATCGCTTAAAGCCGGAGTTCCAGCGTCGCTTGCATACGCCACCGATTGCCCCTGATCCAAAGCGTCAAGCGCCTTCTGCGCCGCAAATTCTTCGTTGTGAGAGCGGCAGGAGAGCATTTTTACCTTTATTCCCAGATGATTAAGGAGTTTTAAAGTGCGGCGCGTATCTTCACACGCTACAAGATCGACTTTTTTCAGCGTTTCCGCCGCGCGGAAGCTGATATCTCCCAAATTTCCAATCGGCGTAGCAATAATATAAAGGACAGCCATTTTTTAAGTATACCACTTTATTGGTGACTGTCATCCTTTCGTGGTATCATATCAATATGAGCGAATATATTAAATTACTTGGCTTTGTAATAATCGGTATTGTCCTTCTTTGGATTGGTTATTCGCTTTTTTTCGGGAAAATGTCGCCGCTTTATCCGTTTCTTCCTTGGAGTAAAAGAAAACCGCTTACGGGAAAAGCAGGGGATCCCCAAATCTGTCCTGTCTGTTCAATGAATTTATTAAAAGGCGATCAGCTAAAAACAGTCGCATTTCCGGCAAGAGAAGGGAGCGTAGATCGTATTATGCACATTAAAGGCTGCTATAACTGTCTGGAAAAGGGACTGCCCAGAAAGTGTCCGGTATGCGGGTCAAACCTTTCCATTGAGGATTTTCTTGTTTCGCGCATGTTTGAACGCAATTATCAGAAGAACCATGTTCATGTACTGGGCTGCAACAAATGCAGAAAAGTGTAGCAGCTAACGTTCATCCTCTTTCCAATCGGCTTCGGGGAAAAAATTTTCTATTGCGTCAATCCTCTTCTTTGCAAGAGAAATATAGTTTTCTTCTTTTTCAATGCCAATATAACTGCGTTTCAGTTTTTTTGCGGCAGCGCCTGTTGTTCCTGTCCCGAAAAAAGGATCGAGTATAATATCGCCCTGTTTTGACGTTGACAGGATTAACCTTTTAAGCAATTCTTCCGGTTTTTGCGTTGAGTGGGCTTTTTTGCCGTCTTCTCCTTTTATTCGTTCTTCGCCTGTACACAATCCAATCTTCCAGACTGACGTCATCTGCTTGCCGCCGTTATACTTCTTCATCATTTTATGATTAAAAGTATATTTTTTAAATTGTTCTCCTTTTGAACACCACAAGAGGGTTTCTGTCGCGTTAGTAAAACGGGTTCCCATGAAATTGGGCATTGGATTTGTTTTGTGCCATGTAATGTCATTTAAAATCCAAAATCCCAAATTGAGCATAATATTTCCAACGCGGAAAATATTATGATAACTGCCGATAACCCATATCGATCCTGTGTTTTTAAGAATTCGTTTACATTCCTTCAGCCATAAAACGCAAAAATCGTCATATTCTGAAAATGACGCAAATTTATCCCATTCATCATTAACTCCGTCAACTTTTGTATTATTCGGGCGGTATAACGCGTTTTTTAGCTGCATATTATACGGAGGATCGGCAAAAATTAAATCTATGGAATCATCAGGAATTTTTTTCAATTCTTCAATGCAGTCTCCATGAATTATTGAATTAATTTCCATGTTTTAAAGTATATTGGAAATATTTATTTATATCAATTTAATATAGAATCATGTTATAATCCGGTATGGAAGCAGTTAAAATAAAAACTGATTTAAAAAATCTTGGAATAAAAGAAAATGACACTATTGTTATTCACTCGTCATATAAAAATTTATGCGGAAATATCAAAATTAAACCTGACGCTGTTATCGAAGTGTTTAAAGAAACCGTAAAATCCGGCACACTGATGCTGCCGGCGTTAAGTTATGAGAGCGTAACTCCGCAAAACAGAATCTTCGACGTGTTAAGCACGCCGTGCTGCGTGGGGATTCTGCCGGAAGTTATGCGAAAATCAGAAGGCGCATACAGGAGCGTTCATCCGACTCACAGCATCGCGGTCTGGGGAAAAGACGCGCAGGAAATCGCCGCCGCGCATATCAGGGATTTCACCCCTGTTGGCGCCAATTCTCCGCTTCATGAGTTAAAGCGGAGAAAGGGAAAAATTGTCATGCTTGGATGCGGGCTTGAGCCGAATACTTCGATGCACGGAGTTGAAGAAATGGTTGTGCCCGAATATCTTTACGGAGCCAATTATGATTATGATCTTGTCATGTCTGACGGCAAGCTGTTAAAAACAAACATTTTATCCCATAACTTCAGCGGCGTTGAACAGCGTTATGATAAAATACTTGACGTGCTTGATAAAACGGATTACAAATCAGGAAAAGTATTAAACGCGGAGTGTTATGTGCTGGATGCGGAAGCGGTTTGGGAGAAAGCGCTTATAAAATTACGCGAAAATCCCGTGTATTTTATTGAAAAAGAGATAAAGGAAAATTAATTTTGAAGACGCTTCTTCTGCCGCTGGATGAAAGACCGTGCAATTACCTGTTCCCGCAGATGATCGCAGGAAGCAACAGGGAAATCGCGGTTATTATGCCGGAAAAACATATTCTGGGCGACATGAAAAAACCGGCTGACATCGGCGCGATAGAAAATTTTCTGATTAAAAACGCGCACGGTTGCGCAAATATTGTTCTGTCCGTTGATATGCTTGTTTACGGAGGATTGATTCCCTCAAGACTGCATTATCTGAAAATGGAAGAAGCTTTATCGCGCCTTGAAATAATCAGGAAAATAAAAAACACAAACCCAAAAGTTAAAATATACGCCTTCAACTGCATTATGAGAACGCCTCAATATAATTCAAGCGAAGAAGAACCTGATTATTACGCAGAATACGGGCATGCCCTGTTCAGGAGAAAATACCTTCTGGATTATAAGACAAGGCGCGGCGGTTTAGACAAACTACAGCTCAAAGAATTGGAAAAAATCAAAATACCACAAAATATAATAAATGATTATGAGGCAAGAAGGGATTTTAACGAACTTATCAATATCGAAGTTGTTAAATATCTGGAAACAGGCATTATCGATTTTCTCGTTATCCCGCAGGATGACTCTTCGCCTTACGGTTATACCGCAATTTCACAAAAAAGAATCATCGGCGAAATAAAAAGAAAAAAACTTGACATGAAGGTCATGGTCTATCCGGGTGCGGACGAAGTAGCGTTGTCCCTTTTAACAAGAGCCTGGCACGACTTTAAAAATACCGAACCTAAAGTTTTTCCGTTTTACGCGTCGGTGCTGGGACCGTCAATCGTGCCTTTATTCGAAGACAGACCAATGTATGAAAGCCTTAAATCCCATCTGAGAGTTTGCAGATGCAAACCGGCGGCGAATGCACAGGAAGCTGATTTTGTTCTTGCGATCAATTGCCCCGGAAAAATCCCGCAGGACACTTATGATGAAGAAATTGACATCAGCTATACAAGCTGCCGTAACCTGCAGGATTTCGTTTATCAGATAAGGGATTATCTGGAAGCGGGAAAAAAAGTCGCTGTATGTGACAGCGCTTTTTGCAACGGCGGAGACATTCAATTAATCCGGTATCTTGATGAACTGGACATTTTGGACAAATTGATAAGCTATGCCGGATGGAACACAAACTGCAATACCCTTGGAACAACATTGTCGCAAGCATGTATTGGTGAAAATGACGGACTTTTCAACCTTTTGTACAGAATAATGGACGATGTTTGTTATCAGGCCGCAGTCAGGCATGAAGTTACAGCGATCGATCTCCCGGAATATCGTCTTGAAGACAATAATATAGCGCCTGCTTTAAAAGATATCGAAACAAAAATCAAAAATAAATTACAAAAATTTTATAAATCTTTATGTATCAGTGAAAAATATTCCATTATAATTAAAGGTGTATATTTGCCGTGGAAAAGAATGTTTGAAATCGGAATGGAATTAGAGCTGGAAAAAAAATGAGTGTTTTGGATGATATAAAAGGCGGACTCATTGTTTCATGTCAGGCACTGGAAGATGAACCTCTGCACTCGTCTTTCATTATGGCACGCATGGCAGAAGCCGCAATACTCGGAGGCGCGGTCGGGATCAGGGCAAATTCAACACAGGATATATGCGAAATAAAAAAAACCGTTAATCTTCCCGTTATCGGAATAATCAAAACAGAATATCCTGACAGTCATGTTTATATTACCCCTTCAATGACCGAAGTTGACGCGCTGGTAAAGTGCGGATGCGAAATAATAGCTATGGACGCGGCAAACAGAAAACGCCCGTCGGGAGAGCCGCTTGCGGAATTCTTTGCCAGAGTCCGGGAAAAATATCCTGACAAGCTGTTCATGGGCGACTGCTCCACTGTTCAGGAAGGAATGGACGCGGCAGCGATGGGATTTGATTTGATAGCTACGACCTTGTGCGGTTATACTGATGACAGCAGAAACGACATTACGCCCAACTATGAAATGATGTATGCGCTTGCGCGTAACTCCGGAAAACCAGTCATCGCAGAGGGAAATATATGGACTCCTGAACAACTGCGGCAGGTCATGAGGTGCGGCGTTCATGCCGCTGTCGTAGGCTCCGCGATTACCCGTCCGATGCTGATAACAAAACGTTTTGTCAGCGCAATTAAAGGAGAGTGAAGATGAGAACTGTCGTTTTGGATATCGGCGGAACAGTGATTAAATCGGGGATTTTTGAGAACGAGAATCTTTCGCTGAAAATAAAAACACCCACAAATTCCCATCTTGGCGGACCTTACATTATTGAAGCGGCAAAGAACATCATCGCAGGATACACAAAATTTGACAGCATCGGCATTTCGACAGCAGGACAGGTTGACAGCGATAAGGGCGTTATCCGTTATGCGAATAAAAACATTCTTGATTACACAGGAATGAAGGTTCAGGAGATTCTTCAGGACGCATTTAACGTCCCCGTTGCTGTGGAAAATGACGTCAACGCGGTTGCCGTAGGCGAGGTGGTTTTTGGTTTCGGCAAAACTTTAAAAGCAAAAGATTTTCTTTGCCTCACATACGGTACAGGAGTCGGCGGCGCAATTGTATATAACGGTGAAGTTGTTAAAGGCGCGTCCTTTTCAGCGGGGGAATTCGGTCATATCATTACACATGGAAATAAAAAAGAAAACGGCTACTATGAAAAATACACAAGCACAAAAGTATTAATAGGCAATGTTCAGAAAATACTGCCCGAAATAAAAGAAGGATTTGACGTTTTCAGGAATATAAAAAAGCCAGGCGTAAAAGAAATTGTTGATGACTGGATCGATGAAATTTTATACGGACTTGCGAGTCTTATTCATGTATTTGACCCGGCGCATATAATCCTGGGCGGCGCCATCATGGAAGAAGATTACATCATTAAATCGATACGGGAAAGAATCAACACTCATATTTTGCCAAGTTACACCAATGTTAACATTGTAAAGGCGGTTTTAGGAAATGACGCGGCTTTATGGGGAGTTGGTCATCTTGCAGGTTTAAAAAAATAACATTTCACTGGAAGAAATTGTAAAAATTGAAGCTATGCAATTTCCTCATCTATTATTTTTTATTAAATTTTGATGTAATAAGTGCATTATGAATTATTCTGAGGAATCGCTTAAAAAACACTACGAATGGAAAGGCAAGCTTGAAATCGTTCATAAAATGCCTGTATCTACCAAAGAGGATCTTTCGCTTGCCTATACGCCGGGCGTTGCCCAGCCTTGTCTTGAAATACAAAAAAATCCGGAAAAGAGCTGGGAACTGACAGGGCGCTGGAACACTGTAGCGGTTGTCACAGACGGGACTGCGGTGCTGGGTCTTGGCGACATAGGACCTGAAGCGGGAATGCCCGTCATGGAAGGTAAGTGCGTTTTATTCAAGGCATTCGGAGGAGTAGACGCGGTTCCCCTTTGCATCCGTTCAAAAGAAGTTGATGTTATTGTAGACACAGTCGCGCTTCTTGCCGGGAGTTTCGGCGGGATAAATCTTGAAGACATATCAGCGCCGCGCTGTTTTGAAATAGAGCGAAAACTTAAAGAACGCTGCGATATCCCGATTTTCCACGACGACCAGCACGGAACAGCGATAGTGACGCTTGCCGCTCTTTTAAACGCGCTGAAGCTGACCGGAAGAAAATTGGAAACCTCAAGCGTTGTTACCCTCGGCGCAGGAGCCGCAGGCATAGCGGTTGTCCATCTCCTGCAGGCTGTAGGGCTTTCCGACGTTGTGCTGTGCGATCGTAAGGGAGCGATCTACAAAGGCAGAGACGATCTTAACAGCGAAAAAGCAGAAATGGCGGAAATTTCCAATAAACAGATGAAGAAGGGAGCTCTTTCTGACGTTCTGCGCGGCGCGGACGTGTTTATCGGCGTTTCCGCTCCCGGCATGGTGACGGCGGAAATGGTGAAATCAATGTCACCTAACGCAATACTTTTCCCCATGTCCAATCCTGTGCCTGAAATCATGCCTGATGACGCCGTTGCCGCAGGAGCCGCCGTAGTGGGAACGGGGCGCAGCGATTTCGCAAACCAGATAAACAATGTTCTTGCTTTTCCGGGAGTTTTCCGCGGAGCGCTGGATGTAAGGGCAAAGGACATCAATGACGAAATGAAAATTGCGGCAGCCTTCGCGCTTGCCGGCATTGTCAGTGAAAACGAACTGCGAAGCGATTACATTATTCCCGCGGCTTTTGATCCGCGCGTTAAGGAAGCGGTAGCCGCGGCGGCGGCGCGGGCGGCTGTTAAAAGCGGCGCAGCAAGAATTAAAAAACCGGAAAATTTATAAGCCTTATGGACAGATATTGACTAGCTTATGGAATTATACCAATAATCATTGATAAAAACAAAAATTTTTTGGATTAAATTCCAAGATTGTTTGAATTTTAACATATTTATAATTAAATGTAAAATACAAGTTGTACTATTAAAACAAAATATGTTAAAATTCTTTTATATGGAAGTTACGCTTAAGGAACGCCGGGTTTCGTACGCATCCTTTCATTTTGAACGTCACCGGTTGAATGATTTATTTTTAAATGCAATGAACCATCCTCTTGTTCTTGTCTGCGCCGGAGCAGGTTACGGAAAGACAACCGCCGTTCATGATTTTGTTCAGGAGTACCAGGCAACCACATTATGGGTACAGCTCTCGCAGCGCGATAATGTCGATGGACGCTTTTGGGAAAATTTTACGCACACAATGATGCAGGTAAATCCGTCATTTGCAAAAGCAATCAGCAAGCCCGGTTTCCCGGATACAGCGGAAAAATTAAGCCAATTCAACAAACTGCTGCATGATTACGCAGAAATAAAACGACGTATCATTGTTTTTGATGACTGCCATTCAATTGACAATCAGGCGGTAATCCGGTTTATGGAAAGCGCGTTTTCGGATCTGCCGCCCGGAACATCCCTTCTTTTAATTTCCCGTTCTACTCCTAAAATTAATATCGCAAGCCTTGTTACAAAAGGACAAATTTTCAATGTAAGCGAAGAAGATCTGCGCTTCACAGAAAGCGAAATTGCCCAGTATTTCCGCCGTCTTGATATTTCCCTGCAGGGAGAATATCCTAAGGACACTTGGCATCCCGCGGGAGCATTGCATGAAATTATGCAGGATACCGAAGGATGGGCATTCGCCATCAATATAATAGCGCAGTCTTACAAGAAAGCGCCGGGTTACACCGGGTATCTGCGCACTGCAATGAAAGCGAACATTTTCCGCCTTATGGAAACGGAAATTTGGAGCGATATTTCCGAAAGATTACAGTGTTTTCTTGTTCAGTTATCGCTTATCAGCCATTTGTCAATTGAGCTTATATCGCTTCTTGCAGGCGCCGATATTGACTTGATTACTGAGCTTGACAGACAAAACGCCTATGTCCGCCGCGACAGCTATATCCACGCATATTTGATTCATCCGTTATTCCTGGAATTTCTTGCCGGAAAGGATAAGCTGCTTTCTGAAGAACAAAAAATCAGGACTTATAAAATCGCCGGTGAATGGTGCGATAAAAACGGGTTCAAGATCGATGCGATATCATATTATGAAAAAATCGCCGATTATCAGTCGATTGTAAAAATGTTCATTGATCTTCCTGCGCAGTTTCCTGATGATATCGCCCGTTTTGCTTCAGTAGTTCTGGACAGGGTTCCGGAGCATGTTTTCGACAGCGTAGTTTATCTTGCCTCAATTCATATGCGATCATTTATGTGTCAGGGTCTCTGGCAGAGAACTGTAGAGCTTGCAAAGTATTATGAAGCCAGATTCCAAAAACTCCCGGACAGCAGATTTAAAACATCTTCGCTTGCAAGCATTAATTACTGCTGGGCGATTTCAAGAACCTCAATGAATTTAACAGAAAACAATTGTGATTTTGATATTTATTACAGGAAACTTGACGAATATTATCCGCAGCCGATTAACCCCGGCAATTTAATAAAAGTCCACTCAGGACCCTGGGTTTGCGCCGTAGGTTCAGCGGAAAAAGGCGCTCCCCAAAAATTTATAGAAGCATATAAACGCGCCGCGTCATACTTAACGCGTTGTTTCAGCGGATTATTATCAGGAGTAAGGGAACTTACATCGGGAGAATTTAAATTTTATCAGGGTGAAATATCCGAAGCGGAAACGTACATAGCGCACGCACTTGATATATCAAAAGAGAAAAAACAGTATGAGATTATTCACCGCGCGCTTCTTTACACATTGCGAATCGCGGTTTTACAAGGGGATTATAAAAGAGCTGAACAGGCGCGCAGGGAAGAATACGCGTATTTGAGTGAAGCGGATTATACGAACCGGTTCACAAACTACGATATTTTTCTTGCCTGGTATTATTATCTTCTTGATGTACCGGAAAAAATTCCTGAATGGATACAGGAAAATTTTACTCCTTACCGTTATGCCAGTTTTATAGAAAATTTCGCAAATCAGGCAAAAGGGCGTTTTTTCTACATGGCAAGAAATTATCCACCGCTGCTTTCATACATACAGGAAATGAAAAACCGAGAGTCGTATTTATTCGGAAGAGTTGAAATGCTAGCAATAGAAGCCTGTATTCATTACAAAATGAAGAACAGGAAAGAAGCCTGCGAAACGCTGCGGGAAGCGTATGAAACCGCCGTTCCCAATGATATTTTAATGCCCTTTATTGAACTTGGCAAAGACATGCGCACAATGACAGCCGCCGCGCTGAAGGAGAAGGACTGCGTTATCTGCAAATCCTGGCTGGAAAACGTTAACCGAAAATCTTCCTCCTACGCAAAACGCATTTCCCATGTTATTACCGAGTACAGACAGGCATGCGGCATAACAAACGAATTTTCAATCACGCAGAGGGAAAAAGAAATCCTGACCGACCTTTCCCACGGTCTTTCACGCTCGGAAATAGCGGTAAGCCGCAGCCTCTCGATCAATGCAGTAAAAATGGTCATTAACAATTTGTACGGCAAGCTCGGCGCCGGAAATCTCGCTGACGCAATTCGTATCGCGACTGAGAAAAAGATTGTATAGAAAACAACAATCGCGCTGTCTTTTTGAAAAAATAATGTAAGGGAAGATGGTATTAACCATCGGTACTGAATCAATACGCTGTCATTTTCCAAGCTTGGTAAACAGTTCCAGAAACAGATTGTCCCTGTTTACAGAGTACACATATTTATAGAAGTGACGGCGCGGATCAAAACTGTAGTAATGATCGTATTCAGGGATAGGACAGTGTTCCAGCCTGTCGCTCATAAAATCGCCGTCCAAAAGCCAGGCGACAGCCGTTACATCCCAGATACACCGCGTCCATGTAGAAATACCGGAGTCATGCGCCGCCGCTTTTGTTGTAACATCGACAAGGTAGTCGCATAACGCATTTTTTCCCCGCAGCCAGTGTTCCAGTTCAGGTCCGCTTGTTGTAAAAGATGAAACCACTCCCATACAGGGAAGCTGAACAAGCGCCGCGCCGCAGCCGAAGATCACCCTTGCGGCGGCGACATCCTGCGACATGTTGAACTCGGTATTCTCGATCCAGTGCAGCGCGTTGCCTCCAAGCCAGACAAGAACAATACGATCTATGATTTCCGGCTTCATCAGAACGGCGGAAGCGACATTTGTAATCGCGCCGATACCAATTACATACAGCGGTTTTTCAGGCGAATACTTCATCGCAAGCTCAGCGAGATTCCTCGCGACCTCTGATTCAACAAACTCTTTTTCACTTGGCAGATACTTTGTTGAGCCGCGTTTTACAAGAGAAGTTAAATCATCGCGTTTCATTAACTTTAAAATATTGAAAATTTCGTTATAGCTTTTTTCCATGCCGTCCGCGGGGCTTGAGGAATTTTGATTAAAAAAGGGTGCTGCGTAAATTCCTTTAAGACAGAGTTTTTCTTCGGATTTAATTAGGAAAGCGAGCGCGAACTGATCATCAATTTCGTTATATGTATCGGTATCAATTACAACATCAATTTTTCCCGCAGGTTTTTGCAGCCGCTTAATTAATCCGTTAATTTGTTCCATATTTTTCCTCTTGTTCAATAATTTACAATTTTATTATATCATGGTTTTAATGAAGGTTCTGGTTTACGGATCGTTAAATATCGATTTGCTTTTTTTTGTCGATCATATCGCTTCTCCCGGAGAAACAATCAGCAGTTCTTCGTTTGAAAGGAGCGCAGGCGGCAAGGGAGCGAATCAGGCAGCCGCGCTTGCCAAGGCAGGTCTGTCTGTAACAATGGCGGGTAAGATTGGGCATGACGGACTCTTCCTGCTTAAACTCCTTGAATCTTACGGAGTTGATACAAGCGCTGTAATCCGCTCTGACGGCGCGACAGGGCAGGCGATTATCCAGATTGATAAAAACGGACAGAACTGCATCGTTCTTTATTCCGGCGGAAACGGAGAAATTACGTTAGACGAAATTGAAAAAACAATCGCCGGATTTAATGCAGGCGACATCATTGTTCTGCAGAATGAAATCGTTCATACCGGAAAAATAATGGAGCGTGCAAAAAAACAAAAAATGCGAATCTGTTTTAATCCTTCGCCTTTCAATGAAAAAATCGCTTCCCTTCCTCTGCACACGGTTGACTGGCTCTTTGTTAACGAAATTGAGGGCGCCGCTCTTGCGAAATTACCGCCTGATACTGAACCACAGACAGCGCTTGACCGCCTTGTCAAACTTTTTCCTTCAGCGGAAATCATTCTTACCGCAGGGAATAACGGCGCCTTCTACGGTTACGGCGAAAAAAGGGAAAGCCGCGGCATTGTCAAATCACCAGTTGTTGATACAACCGGCGCAGGCGATACCTTCACAGGTTTTTTTCTTGCAGCGCGTGAGAAAAACTTTTCCGCTGCGCAGTCTCTTGCGATTGCAGGTAAAGCCGCGTCAATCGCCGTTTCCAGAAAAGGCGCGATGGAGTCAATCCCGTTTGAAGGAGAAGTTTTTAATATTGACCGTCACCTTAAAAACTAATTAAAAAACCCCCAGCCCTTAGAATCCATGCCAATATTATCAAATAATGATCCCGGAAATGATTATTATTAACCTTGACAGAATGATAATATTTATCATAAATTAACAAACGAGGATATTATCAATATAAAGAAAGAGAACATTATCTGGTCTGACACTTATTCTGTCGGAATACAGTTTATCGACGATCAACACAAGGGACTTATCAATATTACAAATGATTTATTCAATCACGCAACCGAAAATGAGGAGGAGGAACGCACTTATTTTGACGGTGTAGTTCAACAGGCGCTGGATTATGTAAAAAACCATTTTGTAACCGAAGAGAAATGCATGCTTGCATTAAAATTTCCCGGTTATCACGAACATAAAAAAACGCATGATGAATTTACATTTACTGTAATAAAAAATATAAATGAATTTAAGACCGGAAAAACGCTTGTACTGGAAAAATTCGCAGATTTTCTTAAGGAGTGGATATTATCCCATATAGCTGTAATGGATAAACAATACAGTCAGTATTTCAGGAAAATATCCGCAATTAAACCGGATGGAAAACCCGGCAATGCTCTTTTAAAAATTTTAAATACATGAGCTTTCCCCAAACCTCAGCCGCAAAAAAACAACCCCGCCCGGAAAGCGGGGTTGTTATACAATAACAGTCAGGGTATTACGCCACCTTAAACCGCGACACCTCTCCCATTAGAACATTAATTCCTTCGCGGTTCTTGCCGCTTATTTCGTTGACATGATGTACGGCTACATTGATTTGATCTGCGCCGGTTGCCATTTCGCTCATGCCGCATTCGATCTCCTGCGTCGCTTTTTCAAGATTTTCGCTTTCCCTGATAACTTCATTCGCGTTTTGAAGCATTTCTTCCGACCTGTTGCTTACCTGGCGGGTAATATCGTTTACTTTGCTGACGCCTTCCAGAATTTGCTTGCTTCCAACTCCCTGCTCTTCCATCGCGTGAAGAATGTTTTCTTCCTGTTCCGCTACAATTCTTACACTGTCGTCTATGGCGCCGAACTTTGTCATAACGTTTTCGGTCGAATGGGAAATTTTTTCAATGGAACTTTTTATTTTTTTCAGAACAGCGCTGATTGTTTTTGACTGCTCGCCGGAACTTTCGGCGAGTTTGCGGATTTCATCAGCGACAACAGCGAAACCTTTGCCCGCTTCTCCGGCGTGAGCGGCTTCAATTGCGGCGTTCATTGACAAAAGGTTAGTCTGGCCTGCGATGTTTTCCATAACGGAGTTAATTTCCAGCAGGCCTTCTGAATCGCGTGATATATCCTGAATGTCCGAAGAAACTTCCTGAAGACCGGTGCGTCCCACTTCCGAAGCGTCTTTTAAAATCCTGACATTATTTGCATTGCTGATAACGGTATTAGTTACCGAATTGGTGTTGGCGACCATTTGTTCAATTGCCGACGATGCCTGGGCTACATTCCTGCTTTGTTCCTGAACCAGTTTATCAAGTTTGCTGATGTTGCCTACAACCTGTTCCATTGTCGCATGGGTCTGGCTTACGCTCGCGCTCTGATTAATCACGCGTCCTTTGATACTCTGGATATTCGAAGTAATCTGATTTACAGCGGCAGCGGTCTCATTCATGTTACCGGCAAGGTCTGTTCCGACACTGGACAATGTAGTTGACTCATCTTTGATGGATAAAACAAGATGTCTGATTTTTGCCAGAGTGTTGTTAAAATATTTGGCAAGATCGCCTATCTCGTCATTTGAATTTGTTGTTATGGAGCGGGTTAAATCTCCCTCGCCTTCAGATATATCCCTGAGTGTGTCCGCTACAGAGACCAGCGGTTTTGTAACAAAATGCAGTGTAAAATAGGTTATTACCGCGCCAATAAGAACCGCGATCACCGCTAAAATAACAGTAAATCTGGTAATGCTGTAAACAGGTTTCAATATATTTGATTCAGAGGCTCCTATCAGTATCGACCATGTTTGATCCGAATTGCCGATGGAGAATGACTGCATTTTCATAATTATATTTGTGTCAAGCGTTGGATCATACGCTTTACCGGAAAAGTTTGCGCCGCTTTTTATCGCGTCAAATGCCGCCTGTTTGCTGGAACCGTATTCAACATCAACATCAATCATGTTCCTGCCTATTCTTTCAGGAAGAAAATGCGCAAGAATGTCTCCATTGCCTGAGTACATCACCATCAGGGCGATGTTATTGTCTTCATGCAGGGTTTTTTCCAGTGTAGGCTGTATTACCGCGATATCCAGAAGGCATCCTACCGCTCCTATTACTTCATTTGTACGGGGATGTATAATGGGAACCTGAATTAAAAGCCCGTAGCTGTCTTTTCCGTTTATCCTCATGGGTACAGGGTCGTCAAACCGGTCTTTTTTGGCGTCAGAACCGTTCAGATGAGCCATTGTATTGTTAATATCGGTGCTTGCGCGGGTTGTAACGCTGCCCGTTTCCTTGGTAACAGTCATGGCGTACTGCCCGGTTGGACCAGAACCAACCCTGCCTATGTACTTTGAGTCCATACCGTCAAGAGCATTTGGTTTCCAGATTGAATAGGTCAGCCCCCATCTTTCGTTTTCAAGCAGGGCGCCCTTCAGCATACTGTCGAACTGATCACGCCTTGTTTCCGCAGGCAGGCTTTCAAAATCCTCCATTATCGCGCTCAGCGTGTTCAGTGCAAGAATATGGCTGTCTTCCCTGCCCTTCCAGTAATTAATTTCCCTTTCAAGCATGTGTTCAAGATTTTTCATGCTTAAATCAAGGCTGATATTGGAAGCTTCACGCAAGAGAAGCGCCGCAATTCCCGTTACAATGACTGCCACGATGGCAATCACCATAAGACTAAGTTTAAATTTTAACTTCATTTTTTTCCTCCTCGTTTTGTCTCCCAAAATAAAATATAGGAATTTATAATAAAACCGACAAGAAAAAAAACAGAATATACGGCTGTTGACAAACCATTTGCGTCTTTTATAATAAATTCCGGATACAAAACATGAATTTTTTAAATAATTGGTCAATAGATAACTATTTGTCTTTAATACTTATTATTGTAATGGCGATAGGCAGTATTTTTGCGTTAATACAGTGGAATTCTTCCATAAAAATCAGAAGGACGGAATTTCTGGATGAAATTATAAATAAACTCTGGTTTGACGAGAATATGGCAAAAACCATGAATATGATTGACAGTAATCCCAGTTGGTATACGGAAGGTTTTCACAAGAATTATTCCGATTTGGGATATCAGATTGATAAACTGCTCTCATACTTTGATTTTATATGTTATCTGCACTTTATAAAAAATTTAAAATATAATGAATTTAACGTAATAAGATACGAAATCGACAGAACATGCGCTTCGCCTTCTGTTCAGGCGTATTTATGGAATTTATATCACTTTTCAAATAAAATCGAAGCAGGCTGTTCTTTTATGTATATAATCGATTACGGAATAAAAGAAAAAATTATAAATAGGGAATTTAAAAACAATAATGAGAATTTATTTGATAAATACCTGAAATTTTAAATAACCCGGGAGGAAAATTATGATTATTAAGAACACACCCAGAAAAAACGGATTTCTTGTACGCAATTTACGGAATTTATTTGAACACCGTGCGTTATGGATGTACTTCATGTTTGACGAAGCGCGGAAAATGGGCGCTAAGCCTGAGGTTTTCACTCCTACCGCGATACGGCGCTGCGGAGTGTATCACGGCATGAGGGCTCTTACAGGAAAAGACGAAAAAGTAAAAACGCTATTGGACAAGGGAGGCAGCTGCCGCCTTTTAAAGAAAAAACTTTTTCCGCCTGCGGGAAAAATGATTTTCGACATGAATTTTCTCAAGCTGGATGATGATTCCTTCGATGTCGATTTTCACTACTGTCCGCTTGTAACAGCCTGGCAAAAACAGGGATGCACCGATGAGGAAATTGACAAACTCTGCGACTGGGCGATGGAAGGAGACCGCGGCATCGCGGACGCTTTTGGATGCAAACTTGAATTGAACAAAACCATCGCAAAAGGCGACGGCGTATGCGAAATCCGCTTTAAACGTAAATAGCCTTCAAAAAATGGGCATGAGGCTCCCAGGCGCGGCTGCCATATCCTCCTGATTGTATCCATGCGGAAGGAATTCCGCGATCTTTCAGGTATTTGTAAACAAGGAGATCCCGCTCAAGGCATTGTTCCAAAGTAAGCCGCAGCAGTCTTGTTGAAAAAAGTTCGTCATGCTCGTAGGGATCGGCGCCATCCACAACAAAAACGAAATCCGGCGTTTTGCCGCTGAGGCTTTCAAGTCTGCGGATACTTTCTTCGAGTCTTGATACGTACGCGGATTCTTCCCCTTCGCCGATCCCGATGTCAATGTCGGAAGGCAGAAGCGGCGCGCGTCCTGTTTCAGCTAACGCAAGGTTTTCACTGTCCAGAGGCCAGCCGTTTGCCATGTGAATCGACAACGTTAATACTGAAGGTTTATTTTGTAAATCTGCGCCGCTGTTTTTTAGGGGTTTTTGAAGTTCTTCCCGTTCTCTTGCAAAATGAACGATCTCCGCCGTGCCGTCTCCCTTGTGCGCGTCCATGTCGATTATCCAGACAAGACTGACTTGCTTTTCAACTAAAAGCCTGAATGCGGCGGCGGCAATATCATTTATCACGCAGAATCCGGACGGCGCGTCATAACGGGCATGATGCATCCCGCCCCCGAGATAATAGCAGAAGCCGTTTGCAGATAACGCAAGCAGGCATGCCAGATATGTTCCGCTTGCCTGAGCGGTCAGGGTTTGAAACAAATCTATCAGCGGCTTTACTGCGCGATCAGGTTCGTAGCGGCGGGGATTGCCGTCAGCGTCAATAAGTTCAAACGCGTTAAGCAATGCGGTCTTCAGTTCTTCGCCGCATAACTGAGAGATATATTTTTTACTATGGACGCGCACTAAATCATTTTTACATAACAAATAGTCAATATTTTTCAGTTTGACTAAAGCCTGTTCAAAATCAAGAACGGGACAGCGTTTCCCGTCCGCAGTTAAAAATTCAATCACCCTTTTCCCGCGATCCGCAGGAATGGGAAGCATGATGCCGTAATCGCGATAATTAACTGTTACGCAGGGATCGTAAAGTATCATCGCTTTTTTAAATACTCTCCGATTCTGCGCGCCGCTTCTTCCAGCTTTTGCGGAGGCTGAGTTAGGGCGAAGCGCAGCCAGCCTTCGCCCCCTTCGCCGAAACTTGATCCCGGGACACAAATAACGCCTGCTTTATCAAGAAGGTCAAGACAGAACTGCTCGCTTGTCATGCCGCTGAAAGGCATTGGAAACCATGTGAACATTGAAGCAGGCGTCATGGGTACATTCCATCCGTTTTTGGAAAGCGCGGCGCAAAAAGCGTTCCGCCTTTCACGGTAGGCGGCGCGGTTTTCTTCGACAACATCCTGCGGTCCGCAAAGAGCGGCAATAGCCGCTTCATGATCCAGAGAAGACAGACCGTAATCTATGTTTGTCCGTAATTTGCGGAATGCCCCGATGATTTGCCTGTTTCCAAGAACGAAAGAGATTCGCAAGCCCGTCAGGTTATAACTCTTTGAAAGCGAATTAAATTCGATGCCGATGTCTTTTGCGCCGGGGATTGAAAGAAAGCTGCCCGCCGGCGGATCGTCGTGAACCAGTTCAGAATAAGCATTGTCGTGAATAACGATGATATCATTTCGCTTTGCAAAATCAACAAGCCTTTTGTAAAAATCCATCCCTGCTACAGCGCCAAGCGGATTTGACGGATAACAGACGACTATTACCCGCGCACGCTTTGCGATATCGGAAGGGATTGAATTAAAATCGATCAGAAATTTATTTTCAGGCAGCAAAGGCGTGCGGTAAACTTCCGCGCCTGCCATTTTCGGTCCGTAAAAAAAGATTGGATAACCCGGCGTGCCGGTAATCACAAGATCGCCCGGATCGCATAACGCATGAAAGATGTGCGCAAAACCTTCCTGCGATCCGTAAACAGAGAGCATTTCTTCCGGGGCTATCTCTGCGCTGTAGCGTGTTTTATACCAGTTCTGAACGGCGTTTACAAGAGCGGGCGGATCAATGAGCGTGTATCTGTAGTTCTGCGGATTTTTTGACGCCTCCGCGACAGCTTGCATGATATGCGCGGCAGGCGGTCTGTCCGGAGTTCCGACCGAAAGATTAATTATATCCGCGCCCTGCGAAATCAGACAAACCCTTCGCTCTTCAAGAACTTGAAGTATATTTATTCCGGAGGAAGATGCCAGTCTCGATATATACATGGCGGTAATTGTACAAATTTACCGGCGTTCATACAACATTGATTATTCTGCTTTATCTGTTAAATACTGACGCATTATTCTCATCATTTCATCAAAGTCGATAGGTTTTCTGATATGATCGTTCATGCCGGCAGCAAAACATTTTTCAACATCTTCACGGAAAACGTTCGCTGTCATTGCGACAATGGGGACTTGTTTATGCAAATCACCATTGTGTTCCGCTTCCATTTTTCTTATGACACGGGTTGCTTCGTAACCGTCCATTTGCGGCATCTGTATATCCATTAAAATCAGATCATATTTTTCAGGAGACCTTTTAAACATACTGACTGCTTCCGTTCCGTTCTCGGCGCATTCAATAACAAGATGCGTTTGTTCAAGAAGCGTTATAACAATCTCCCGGTTAATATCCACATCTTCAGCCAACAGCGCCGTCTTTCCCTTAAAATCATCAACGCTGTCGTTTACGGCGCCGCTGTCGGTTAATTCACTGTCTTCCAAGGAACCGCGTTTTAATAAAACATTAAAAACAAATACTGCTCCTTTTCCAGGTTCGGAATCTACGCAAATTTCCCCGTCCATCAATTCAATTATGCGTTTTGAAATGGAAAGCCCTAGCCCCGTACCTCCGAAGGTACGCGAAATCCCGGCATCGGCCTGTTCAAATGACTCAAACAGCCGATCAATCTGTTCTTCGGCGATTCCAATCCCTGTATCTGATACGCTGATAATAAGGCGGCACATGTTGTTTTTTTCGGAAATAAGCCGGGCGTCAAGGTGGATGGAGCCTCCTTCCGGCGTGAACTTCGTGGCGTTTGACAGAAGATTGGTTATAACCTGCGAAAGCCTCTGGTCATCGCCGATGAGTATTTCCGGTATATCATCTTCGACACGAGCCATGTACATTAAGCGTTTTTCATCTATACGCGGCTGAACTATGTCTGAAACTTTTTGAATCATTTCCCTGAAATTAAAACTGATATACGACAGTTCAAGTTTATTAACTTCGATCTTTGACATATCAAGTATATCGTTGATTACACCCAGTAGATGTTTGGAAGCCCCTTCAATCTTTTTGAACGAATTGTCCTTTGTTTCAATTTTTGGCGACATCTTACCGATCGTAGTCATTCCTATTATTGCGTTTAACGGCGTGCGGATTTCGTGGCTCATGTTGCTTAAAAAAATGGTTTTCGCCCTGTTCGCCTCTTCGGCTTCCATTCTTTGTTTATCCTTGCGGAACAAAGCGTTTTTCGATTCAGTAATATCTATTATCGCGCCTGCAACATGGGTTGTATTGCCGTTTTTGTCGCGGATAGCTTCGCCGCATGTGTGAAAATATTTATATTCGCCGTTCTTGCAAAGCATGCGGTATTCAACGTCATAAGGCGTATTACCGGTTTTGTCTTCTATGTGCCTTGCGACAGCCAGATAAACTACATCCCGTTCGTCGGGATGCAGTTTATCGTTCCAGCTTTCAAATGTATCAGGAAAATCGACTGTGTTTGTATATCCCAGCATATAACGGAATTCATCCGACCAGGAAAAAACATTATCCGGGTGAACAGGATTATTATCAATAATTTTTACATCCCATAAACCGATTTTAGTCGCCTTGACAACAGCGTTTAATTTTTTCAGTTGCTGTTCGCTTTTTTCATGTATGCGTGCGAGCTCCATTTCCCTTTCACGAATGCTGGTCATATCGTACACATAACCGACTATCGCAAAGCTGTTTTCATAGGGAATTTTTTTGAAATAAACATCCAGGCTGTGGAAACTGCCTCCCAGAAAGATCCCCGATTCAAAACGGACAAACCCTTTTTTCGCGGCTATTGATAACTTTCCGGGTAATGTATCAGACTGCCGTCCGTCAGGCTGGACATTTGGCAGGACTTTTGATACTTTCTCGGCAAAACCAGAAAGCATTTCTTCTTTCGATTTAAAACCCATATATTTGATCGCCGCGGGATTACAATCAATCAAATTAAATTTACTGTTAAAAAGAATGTTTATGTACGGATTCGCATCAAGCATAATTCTCATGCGATCATCAGCCTCATGCGTTTTTTCCAGTTCTATCATGTGTTCATGGTTAAGCAGATTTAAGGCGTGTTCCGCTTTTGCGTCTTCATTTAACTTGACAAGACAATTGCCGGGGATATTTACATTAAGCGCAATTTTTCTCGCCATTCGCCGGCATGTTTCGCTGCCGCATGCGCCGCAGTCGACATTTTGTTTTTCAAAATTATCCTTGCCGAGCAGCATAAAAGCGCGCTCAATATCCCCGTCCGTTATTACGGGAAAGACTACCCCGGAAGGCCGGTATTCTCTGGTAAAAAGCGAAAAATCTAGAGTATCATCGTATAATTTATATATGGATTTATAATATTCCTTTTTTTGACTGTCATTTGCCCTCATCCTCTTATTGCTCATTCTTTTGTCAATTTCAAAATTGTTCATGTTATGTGAATACGCGGGACCTAAATTGCAGCCGTCGGCGCAGTTCAGCACGTCGAATATATCCGGAAGAAATTCCTTCGGAGTTTTCGCGTATACATCAAGTTTCCTGTATATTTTAAAACCTTCAGCCTGGGTTATGTGAAGTTTCTTTCCCAGGGCATACTCAATATTTTCCTTGAAGCCCCCGGGCATTGGGAACAAAGAACCCAGCCCGCTTTCATTATGATCAAACTGTACTTCCTCATTTGGAAGAACTATATTATTTTCTGACAAATATTTATCAAGTGAAGCGAATGTGACATTGTAATCGGCAAGTTTAGTGTATTCAAATTCAATTTTCTTTGCCATGCACGGAGACAGAGCGGCAATACGATCCGTAATCCCGGCGTATTTTTTCATATAGATTGATGTACACGCCATCGGGCTTTGAATCGGCGAAAGCTTGTCAAGTAAATCATTCCGGTATAATTTACAATAGGAAACAACCGCGGGACACGGCTGAGCTATCATCGGCATACAAATGTCTGCGTTTTTTTCGATGTGTTTAATATGCGCCCAAATACAGATGTCTGCGCCCAATGAAACATCATATATAAGATTTACACCGAGCTTTTTCAAATAATGAAACAATTTTTTATAATCAGGAATATTTGTTCTGATTGAAGGCGCCGCTATAATCGATATGGGAATACCTTTTGATAAATCATCAAAAAACTGCTGCGTGTCGTCCGTAAAATATCTTGCGTCATGCTTACAGGCGGTAATGCACCGTCCGCAGGCAATGCACTTCTCATGATCAATTTTTACTTTTATGTTGCCGTTTTCATCCATGTAAGTTACATTGGTAGTCTCCATGGGACATTCGCGGACACACCTGTTACAGCCTGTACAATAATTGTTTCTGGACTTAATTATTTCGGTCATTATAATAACCCATGCCGCTTATAGTAGGATTTTTTTATAATAGCATGATTTTTTGCAGGATTCAATTAACAAAAAAGAGGGATTTTTTCCCCAAAAAACAAAAACTGTCATAAAATATCAGGAGAACCTTTTTTAAGGAAACCAAAAAATGAAATCCTGGTACAAGGACAGTATCGTCTACCAAATCTATCCGCGGAGTTTTCAGGATTCTGCGGAAACAGCGTTTCCAAACGACGGAATCGGCGATATTCCCGGAATTATTTCCCGTCTTGATGAAATAAAGGAACTTGGCGTAAACGTCATCTGGCTGTCGCCTGTATACAAATCACCGGATGCAGATAACGGCTACGACATCAGCGATTATTATGATATAAGTCCTAAATTCGGAACGATGGCGGACATGGAAAGGCTTTTTGCGGAAGCAAAAAAACGAGATATCCGCATCATAATGGATCTTGTTATTAATCACACTTCCGATGAGCATGAGTGGTTTCAAAAGAGCCGCGATCCGGCAAGCCCTTACCGTAATTACTACATCTGGCAGCCTGGAAAGAACAGCCGCAAACAGCCTCCCAATAACTGGACAGGTTTTTTCACAGGCGATACATGGGAGTACGATGAAAAAAGCGGCGAATATTATCTTCATCTTTTTGATAAAAAACAGCCTGATTTAAATTTTAAAAATCCAAAAGTGATCGAAGAAGTAAAAAATATACTTCGCTTTTGGCTGGATAAGGGAGCGGCAGGTTTCCGCTGCGATGTGATCAACATTATCTATAAAACCAGCCTTGAAGACGGCAAAAAAAGCATGGCTGTCAGGGGGCTGGAGCATTATAAATCGCAGGAAGGCGCTCACGAGGTGTTACGCGAACTGCGGCGCGATGTTCTGGATAAATACGACTGTTTTACGGTAGGCGAAACGGTTTTTGTCGATCTGGAAGACGCAAAGCTTCTATGCAATGAAGATCGCAAAGAACTTAACATGCTTTTCTTTTTTGATCATCTTGAAGTTGACCGACGTATCGCCCAATTTATTCCGAAAAAATTCCATGCGCATAAACTCTTAAAAGTAACCACAAAATGGCAGCAGGGGCTTGACTGGAATGCAGTTTATTTTGAAAACCACGACCAGCCCAGAATTGTATCGCATTACGGAGCCGCAGAGAGTGAACGCGCTTTACCTGGCGAAATGTGGAAACGCAGCGCGAAAATGCTCGCCCTGTTCGAGATGACTCTTCGCGGAACGCTTTTTATTTATCAGGGGCAGGAAATCGGGATGACCAATTTCGATTTTAAAAGCATGGATGAATTAAATGATGTTGTCAGCTTTGGAATAAATAAATTGATGAAGAAACTTTTCATCCCGGGTTTCCTTCGCTGGAAGTGGATAAAAGCAAGTTCCCGGGATAACGCCCGCACTCCCATGCAATGGAACAACGATGAAAACGCCGGATTCAGCAGGGGAAAACCCTGGCTCGGTGTTAACAACAACTACAGGCACATTAATTATGAATCTCAGAAAAAAGATCCTGATTCCATTTTAAATTTTTATAAAAAATTAATCGCACTGCGTAAGGAAAGCAAATGCCTTGTTTACGGAGAGTTTCTCCCGTTATATGCCGACAGCCGCCTGATAATCTACCGGCGCAAGTTAAATAACGAAATATATACAATCGCGCTTAATTTTTCTTCAAATGAAATAAAACTGCCCGGAAAATACTTACCCTGTTTTTCAGGCGATCGGGTTATCTCCGCTTCAGGGCGGAAACAGGAAAGCCGGATGCTTCCCTGGGACGGAGTATTAATTAAAACTGCTAATTATTAAGTTTACAGAAATCAGTATAAAATTGTATACTGTATAGATTAAGGAGAGATAATATGTCAGATATTGAGAACATTGAAGAAATTGATGATATTGAAGATTTCATTGAACCTGAAACACAATACAATATTGGCAATGCGGCTGGAATGATTGGCAATTATACAGAGGCATTTGAAAATTTTTTAAGCGCCGCAAAACAGGGACACGCGCCGTCTCAGTGTAACCTGGCTTTTTGCTATGAAAAAGGTCATGGCACGCCTCATGATTACCAAAAAGCAGTTGAATATTATCAAAAAGCGGCAGACCAGAAATATGCGCCGGCGCAATGTAATCTTGGGTGGTGTTATGAAAGCGGAAACGGTGTTGAGCCGGATATGAATAAAGCAGTCGCCTGTTACCTGAAAGCGGCGGAACAGGGGTATGCTCCGGCTCAGGGGAATCTGGGGTTTTGCTACGCAAACGGCAACGGCGTACCCATAAATATTAATGAGGCTTTTGGCTGGTTTAAAAAAGCAGCAATTCAGGGAAACGCTTTTGCGGCATATAATATGGGCGAATGTTATGAACTGGGCAAAGGCGCAGAAAAAGATATTGAAAAAGCGATTGGCTGGTTTAAAAAAGCCGCAGAACACGGATATGCTCCTGCCCAGAATCATTTGGGATCCTGTTATGAAAACGGCATCGGGATAGAAAAAAATGCTGTAAAAGCGTATGAATGGTACAATCACGCAGCGGTTCAGGGACATAACGCGGCAAAGTATAATCTTGAAAACCTGAAGAAACAGGGATTGATTTAAATCTCAACAAACCCGTCAAAAACTTTTACGCAATCGCCTGTTAAATAAACAGCTTCGTCTGTGTAATTTACAAAGAGTTCCCCGCCTGCAAGCTGCACTTTGATGTCCGCTCCCTTGTCGCAGTATTCGTTTAAAACAGCGGCAACAGCGGCGGCGCAGGCTCCTGTTCCGCAGGCTTGCGTCTCCCCGCTTCCGCGTTCCCACACGCGCATCTTCAGGTAATTTCTGTCCATGATTTCAACAAACTCCGCGTTTACCCTCTTCGGGAACAGCGGATCGTTTTCGAATAATGGACCGATTGCGCGAAGGTCAAGACTGTCTACGCGCCCTTCGCAGAAAACCACCGCGTGAGGGTTGCCCATCGAAACGCAGGTGATGGCGTACTCTGCGCCGCCGATTGTCACCTGTTTTGAGATCACCTTTTCACCCGGCAGCTTGACAGGGATTTTTCCAGGATGGAGTTCAGCATGTCCCATATTTACTTTTACTGACGAAACCAATCCGTCCCTTGTTGAAAGATACATCTCCCTTATACCGCTGAGCGTTTCAATACTCATATTCCGTTTTTTGACAATTCCATTGTCGTAGAGATATTTCGCGGCGCAGCGCAGAGCGTTTCCGCCGATGCTGTCTTCGCTGCCGTCAAGATCGAATATCCGTATTTTCGCGTCCGCTTTTTCAGAACGAAGGATCAAAACAATTCCTTCTCCGCCAATGCCTGTATGCCTGTCTGACAGCAAAGCGGAAAGCGATTCCGGCGAATTAATTTCAATATCCAGACAATTAATATGAATATGATCATTCCCGCAGCTGTGCATTTTGGTAAACGGAAGTTTTACATGGCTGCTTCTTAAATCGTTTATATTAACAAGCTCGGTATTTATTTCGCTGTAGTCGGAAAGTAAAGAGTCGGCAAGTGCGTTTGCTGTGTCAATCGATGTAAGGCAGGGGATACCCAGAGAGCAGGCTTTCCTTCTGAGTTTCACATCATCAAACGCGGGGTCTCTGCCTTTTTCCGATGTCGCAATAATATAGCTGATTTCCCCGCCTGCCAAAAGCGTTTCAGTATTCTCACCGGGATTGTCGCAGATTTTATCTATCGGCTGAACATCAAAACCTTTTTTTTCAAGAACCATCGCCGTCCCTCTTGTCGCGTAAAGGGAAAATCCAAGCCTGGCAAATTTTTGCGCAGTGCCGATAATTTCCGCTTTGTCGCTGTCACGGATTGTAAAAAGCACTCCGCCTGCTTTTTTCATCTTATAACCGGCGGCAACTAGACCTTTGTAGAGAGCCTCTTCCAGATTTTTGCCAAGACCGAGTACTTCGCCTGTGGACTTCATCTCAGGACCAAGATGAGTATCAAGACCGGTGAGTTTTTCAAACGAAAAGACAGGAACCTTGACAGCGACATAGGGAGGGATTTTCGCGATGCCGGAAGTGTATCCAAGCGAAGCGAGAGTCTGTCCTACGCTGACCTTTGTTGCAAGTTCGCACATCTGAACGCCTGTCACCTTGCTGATGTAGGGAACAGTGCGCGACGCGCGGGGGTTTACCTCGATTACATAAATTTCGTTTTCGTATAATACATACTGAATGTTGACAAGTCCCAGAACCTTCAGAGCCTCGCAGAGTTTTTTTGTTACTTCATAAATTTTATCTTTAAGATCATCATCAATCTTTAAAGCGGGATAAACGGCGATGCTGTCTCCTGAGTGAATACCGGTACGTTCGATATGCTCCATGATTCCGGGTATTAAAATGTCTGTTCCGTCGCATATCGCGTCAACTTCGATCTCCCGTCCGCTTAAATATTTGTCAATAAGAACAGGATTCTCCTGTTTTGAACGCAGAATGATCTCCATGTACTCGCGGATATCGTCGCTTGTAAACGCGATGATCATGTTCTGTCCGCCGAGAACGTAGGAAGGGCGCATCAAAACGGGGTAGCCGAGCTTTTCCGCCGCGTCCAACGCCTGCGCTTCAGTCATTACGCCGAAACCTTTCGGGCGTTTAATTTGCAATTTTTCAAGAAGTGCATCGAACTGCTCTCTGTCTTCGCTTATATCGATACTTTCCGCCGGCGTTCCGATTATGTTCACGCCGCGTTCTTTCAGCTTTTTTGTCAGTTTGATCGCGGTGCCGCCGCCGAAAGCGACAATTACGCCGATTGGTTTTTCAATATTGATAATGCTCATGACATCATCAATATGCAAAGGTTCAAAGTAGAGTCTGTCCGCAGTATCAAAATCCGTAGACACAGTTTCAGGGTTATTGTTGATAACGATTACCTCATAACCCATGCTCTTCAATGTCCAAACGCAATGTACGCAGGCGTAATCGAACTCAATCCCCTGCCCGATTCTAATCGGCCCCGAACCAAGAACAACAATCCGTTTCTTTACGCTTTTTTCGATAAACGGCAGAGCTTCGTTTTCCGTACCGTTGGTAATCGAATAGAAATACGGCGTCTTTGCTTCGAACTCGCCGCCGCAGGTATCAACCATTTTGTAAATGAGCTTATTGTCAAGAATGGAAAATTTTCCGGTTGCAATATTTTTAATGGCGCTTAAAAACCAGCGATCCACTTTTGTAATGTCAAAAATTTCATCAATACTGATGCCGCGTTTAACCGCTTCATATAAAACAAAGAGCCGTTCGTCCGTTACGGTGCAAAGCATTTCACGAACTTCAGCGTTTGTTTTCGCGGCAAGACGCGGCAGTTCAAGGCTTGTAAGTCCAAGCTCCGCGCCGCGCACAGCTTTCAATATTCCTTCTTCGAAAGTGTCAGCAATCGCCATTACTTCGCCGGTGGCTTTCATCTGGGTGCCGAGTTCCTTGTGCGCGTACACGAATTTATCGAAGGGCCATTTTGGAAATTTGACAGCGATATAATCTATGGTGGGTTCAAAAGCCGCGAAGGTTGTTCCTGTTACTGCGTTTGTAATTTCATCAAGGGTGTAACCGATGGCAATCTTTGTTGATACTTTCGCAATCGGGTATCCTGTCGCCTTGCTTGCAAGCGCGGATGAACGCGATACGCGCGGATTAACTTCGATGACAGTGTATTCAAAACTGTTCGGTTCAAGGGCAAGCTGAACATTGCAGCCGCCTTCAACGGCGAGCTCTTTTACAATATCCAGCGCTGCCGAGCGCAGCATTTGGTATTCCTTGTCGGAGAGCGTAACGGCGGGAGCGATGACAATGCTATCGCCTGTGTGTATGCCGACAGGATCGAAGTTTTCCATTGAGCAAATGGTGATAACATTTCCTGCGCGGTCGCGCATCACTTCAAACTCAATTTCTTTCCAGCCGGCAATTGATTTTTCAATTAAAACCTGATGAATGGGAGAAAGCGCAAGACCGTTAGCTGTAATTTCACGCAGTCGCGTTTCATCAACGGCGTTTCCGCCGCCTGTGCCGCCAAGAGTGAAGGCAGGGCGCACAATTACCGGATAGCCAATCTTGTCCGCAAAGGTAACTGCTGTTTCTGTGTCAGTGGCGATTACGGAAGGAACGCAGGGCTGTCCGATTCCTTCCATGGTTTCCTTGAAAATTTTTCTGTCTTCGGCCTTGTCAATTGTAAGAGGTGAAGAACCAAGCAGGCGCACATTGTACTTGTCAAGGAAACCGTCGCGGGCAAGCTGCATACACAGCGTCAGCCCTGTCTGCCCTCCAAGACCGGATAATATGCTGTCAGGGCGTTCTTTCTCTATTATTCGCTTAACTGTGGTGAGCGTCAGGGGTTCAATGTAAATTTTATCTGCGATGTTGTTGTCTGTCATTATTGTAGCGGGATTGGAGTTCGCAAGAACAATTTCAATCCCGTCTTCACGAAGCACGCGGCAGGCCTGCGTCCCCGCGTAATCAAATTCGGCAGCCTGTCCGATTACAATGGGACCGGAACCGATAACCAAAACCTTTTTTATATCTTTATTTAGCGGCATTTGCGTCTATCCTTTCCAGAAAGCGGTCGAATAAAAAACCTGTATCAAGCGGTCCGCCGCGCGCTTCGGGGTGAAACTGCACAGAGAACGAATTTCCGTAATCAAGCCCCTCGCAGGTGCCGTCATTAACATTGACAAAAGCGTTATCCCCCGTTTTTGAGTCATCAACCAGCACTTCATAACCGTGGTTTTGGCTTGTAATGTAAACCTGCCCGGTTTTTGTCTCTCTGACAGGCTGATTTGATCCCCGGTGGCCGAATTTTAATTTTCTGGACGAATGTCCTTTCGTCCGCGCCAAAAGCTGATGCCCCATACAAATGCCGAAAATTGTTTTGCCGCTCTTGTCAAGAGAAGTGATTGTATCGATAATTTTTACATTTCCCGGATCTGCAGGATCGCCTGGACCGTTGCCAAGCATGACTCCATCCGGTTTAATTTTCAAAATTTCTTCCGCCGGCGTATCGCAGGGAAATATCCACACCTCGCAATTACGGGAAGTAAGAGATTCAATGATGCCGCGTTTTACGCCGAAATCCATAAGCGCGATACGCCTGCCGCCAGAGCCCATCTTGCTCGCTTCACGCGAAGAAACTTTTCCGATTGGGAAACTTACTTTATATGCCTTGGCTTCTGCAAGATCGGCGTCAGTTGGCGGCGATGAGCAGATTTTCCCGTTCATAACTCCGTCTTTACGGATAATTTTGGTAAGAGCGCGTGTATCAATTCCGCAAAGCCCCGTAATTCCGCGTTCTTTAAAAAAAGCGTCAAGATTTCCTTCGCTTCGAAAGTTTGACGGCTCTGCGCAGGGATATTTCACAATGTAAGCCTTTGCCCCGATACCGGCGCTTTCAAAATCGGAAGGAATAATGCCGTAATTGCCTATAAGAGGAAATGTCTGGAGCACAATCTGCCCGTGATAACTTTGATCGGTCAGAGTTTCAAGATAACCTGTCATTCCGGTTGTAAAAACAATTTCACCTGTAACATCACCCTTTACGCCAAAGAATTTCCCCTCAAAAATTGTTCCGTTTTCCAGAATCAACCAGGCATTATCGCTCATTTGCTTTCCTTCTGAAAAAAAGGCATTTATCAAATGCCGCAAAAAACAGTCCCGACCGGCAAAAATACCGGTTTTTACTGCTTCGAACCATTTGATAAACGCCTTTGTTCAATGAGCAAATTATGAAAAAAATAGAAAATTTTGTCAATAGAACCGGATATTGAGATTTAAGCATCATTATTCTTCCAGTAAACTGCTAATGACTTTTTGTGTAAATTGCCAGTCCTTCAGCCCTTGATCGAGCGCTTTTCGCCCTTTTTCGGTAATTTTATAGTATTTCCGTCTTGCTCCCTGGGTTTCATCCCCCCAGTATGAAGTTATACAGCCATCAGCTTCCAGTCTTTTATAACATGAATACAAAGTCATTTCCTTTGGCTCATACTGCCCCCAGGTTTTTTCGATAATTTGATTGTAAATCTCAAATCCATAAGAATCTTTTACTTTAAGGATACATAAAACAATCGTATTCATATGCCCACGCAATTGATCAGATGTCATTTTCCTCCAAAAAAGTGTCAGGCACCATTATTTGTTTGTCGTTGTAATTTATAATATAAATTACTATGTCTGTCAAGTATAATAAAAAGAGTTAAAAATATTGATATATTCCCTAACATGAGATATAAATCAATTCAAAATGAAGAAACAAAAAACTCTCATATATAAATGTTCATCCTGCGGGCATGAAGAACCCAAATGGCTGGGACGATGTCCCGAATGCGGCGAGTGGAACTCTCTTATTGAAACCGCTGTTGCCGGTACGCAAAACCGCCGCGGCGAAACAAAAGGCGGTATGCCGCATACATTGCCCCTTTCAACAGTGAACCCAATTGAAGGCAGCCGCATAAAAAGCGGTATCGGCGAACTTGACCGCGTTCTCGGAGGCGGCATAATGAAGCGTTCCGCTGTCCTTGTCGGAGGAGAACCCGGCATCGGGAAATCCACATTGCTTTTGCAGCTTGCCGCCGCCGCCGAAACAAAAGGGCGCGTTTTGTATGTTTCCGGCGAAGAATCAGCGGGACAAATTAAACTGAGAGCGGACAGGCTGGGATTGAGCACAAATAAAACAAGTATGGAACGAATCGAGATTTTTTGCTCAGGAAACCTGGAAGAGGTCGAGACTGTTCTTAACAATGTAAAACCTATTCTTGTACTGATAGACTCGGCTCAAACGCTCTATTCTTCTGATGTGTCAATTTCAGGTTCTGTCCCCGGAACCGTAAATCAAATGAAATTCTGCTCATTTGAACTGATAAACTGGGTGAAAGAACATGACGCATCCCTTTTCCTGACAGCCCATGTCACAAAAGAAGGTCTGATCGCAGGGCCGAAGATGCTTGAACACATGGTTGACACAGTTCTTTACTTTGAACAGAACGATAAAACCTCCGGTTTAAGCGGGACTACCGACTGCCGCTTCCTTCGGGCGGCAAAAAACCGTTTTGGTTCAACGGATGAAATCGGAATTTTTATGATGGGAGAGCAGGGTCTCATACCTGTTGAAGACACAGGACGGCTTTTTCTGGTGCGAAGGGAAGGGGATTTACCTCCCGGAGTAGCGGCGGCAGCGGTTCTTGAAGGCACAAGAACAATCCTTGTGGAAATTCAAGCCCTTACAATTCCAGCAAAGGGTACAATCAGCCGTGTTTTCTCAGACAGAATCGACTCAGGCAGGGTATCGCGTATTTCCGCCGCTCTGGAAAAACATCTTGGACTGCGGCTTTCTGATCAAGACCTTTATATAAACGCGGCGGGAGGCATCCGTATTACAGAAGTGGGGGTTGAACTCGCTATTGCCTGCGCACTATATTCGGCGCGGACAGGACTTGCGCTTCCCGCCGACCTTGCGATCGCAGGGGAGCTCTCATTGACGGGAGAAATCCGTCCTGTACGCAGGCTTTCAAGCCGCGTTAAAACTGCGGCAAATTTGGGGTTTAACTCATTCCTGGGTCCCGTCCGGTCAAAAGATGAAACACAGTCAATTCCTCAATTAAAATCTGTTGTTGATATAAAAAATGCTGTTAAACAGATTTACGGTAATATTCAAATCAAAAAAAATTAAAAATAAATTGTATAAAAAAACTTGACATATAAATAAAATCAGTCTATATTTCTGGTAATTAGGTATTTCTTTTGATTTTGAGTAAAGTGTATTTTAGCAGTATTTTGATACTGCGCGGTTTAGGGGTTCTTGTTCTGTTTCCTGCCTTTCAATTCTTTCCCTTAATAAATTACGCATCTTATTCTTGCCGCCGAATTAAATATCAGGTGGCGGGAAATTTGAGTCGTTCGCTTTTGCGAATGTGAATACTTGGACGTAAGTCCATCGGAATAAAGCATTAAATCAATGTTTTATTTCAGGCGTGCCCGGACGCAGCCGCAAACATGCTATTCCGGCGTGTGTTTTAACGCGCGCTGCCTGGCGTTTGTTCCGGGTGAAGGAATTTTCTCAATGGCCAAGAAATTGTATGTCGGAAATCTCTCCTACAACACTACCGAAGAAGGTCTGCGCACTCTTTTTTCAGGTTTTGGCACCGTTGCTTCCGCAAAGATCATTCTCGATCGTGAATCCGGCAACTCTAAAGGGTTCGGTTTTATCGAAATGGGCAGCGATGAAGAAGCGAATGCTGCTATCGCGGGAACTAACGGCCGCGAATTTGACGGACGTCAGCTTCGTGTAAACGAAGCGATGGATAAACCCCGCCGTGAACGCGGCGGCGGCGGTAACTGGTAAGACTATAAACGGACAGCGTATTTCAAAAAAGTACGCTGTCCCTGTCTTACAAATGTTTTTGTCTCTCTGCTTCGGCGGAAATGTGAATTTTTTCAAGTTCATTCATAATAGCGTCCGCGACTGCCTGTTTTTTATCTTCGTCTTCTCCGGCTTCATTTATCACTTTTTTATGGAATTCNCTGCAGTCAATTACAGGTCCCACGGTAACGCGGACGACATCCTTGTTGATTGCGTCATTTAACATATCTGTTTTTTGTACATGAAGAATTTGACCGTTCAGCGCNACAAAACACATNTANTCAAAAGAACGGATATAAGAATCGATTTCCCTNAGACCTTTTTTGGTTTCCGGTTCTCCGGGGCGGTAGCGGGTTCCTGAAGGAAAAACAAGAAAAATGTTTCCCTTGTATTTATGCCTGATAAGCGATTTCATCGCAGCACGGTTAATTGCATTCCCGCGCGCTATTTCATCTTTATCCTTTTCGGGATCAAGCCCGTGTAAAGTACGGCTTGGATAAATAACAATCCTTGTATAAGCTCCGGCAAAAGCCGCGACAACGGGGTTATCTTCATTCAGTTTCATTCCTGAAATTGCTATAATTGAATCCCTGATTTTTTTACCGTTGCTGCTTGCCTCGCTTAAAGTCGTAAAAAGAATGGATAAATCCAGATTGCTGTAATGCTCAACAAGGAGAAGACAGGGTTTCCCTGATTCCGCCTTAGCAAAAAGTTCTTCAATATTTTCAAATCCGTCTATCCCGCTTCCTGGAAGTTTAAGCGAATCCACCATTTCATCAAGAATTGGCAGAATCTCGGTATTCCCCTCCTGATATACATTGTCCTCGTTAATAACAGTCGGAACTTTTGATACCGCCATCGCTCTTTTTATCTGATCGCGGAAACCGGTAGCCAGTGTATCAACCATTTTTTATCTCCTGGAATTTTATCAATTCAATGATTACTTTGCAGGCATCGCACATTTCCCTGACGCTGACCCATTCCTGCCGGCTGTGAAAATTCCTGCCTCCCGTAAAAATATTAGGAGTGGGAATGCCAAGCTCTGTCAATCTTGAGCCGTCAGTTCCGCCGCGGACAGGTTTTAAATGCCATTTAATACCCAGATTATTTAACGTCTGCTTTAATCTTTCAAGCGCTTCCGGTTTTTTCTCAATTCCGGATTTCATATTATAATACTGAGGCTGTGTTTTAACAATTACTTTGCCGCCGGGAAACTGCGCTTCTACGGTTCTTGCAAATGCATCTAACGCTGCAAGACGGCGCTGTATACCCTCGCAGCTAAAATCACGCAGGAAAATTTCAAGAGAAGCGTTTTCCAGATCGCCGGAAATTTCCATCGGGCAGTAATAACCGTAATATCCGTCTGTTGCTTCGGGGCTTTCACTACGCGGCAGGAGAGAAGCGAATACGGACGCCATTAACGCGGCGTTCGCAAGAATGCCCCTTGCATGTCCCACATGAATAACCTTTCCTTTGAACTCAACATCAGCTTTGTATGCGTTAAAGCACTCGCTCTCTATTTCACCGGCAGGACCGCCGTCTACTGTGTAACAAAAGACCGATTTAATTTCGTTTAACGGAAATTCAGGCAACCCTTTTCCGGTTTCTTCATCAGGGGTAAAAATAATTTCCGCCTGCCCGTGTTCAATCTGAGGATTTGAAGCAAGGCACGCAACAGCAGTCATTATTTCAGCAATGCCGGCTTTGTTATCCGCTCCCAGTAATGTTGTGCCGTCGCTGTGAATAATAGAGTTTCCCTTCTGCGCCGCAAGATCCGGCTCACTCACAGGATCAAGACTGATACCTTCTGCAAGCATGATTTTTTCCCCGTCGTAATTCTTAACAAGCTGCGGCTTTACGTTTTTCCCCGAAACATCGTTTGCAGTGTCAAGATGAGCGAGAAACCCGATACATGGAGCGTTTTCCCGACCCGGAGTTGGCGGCAGACGCGCTATTACATAACAGTGATCTGTCAGTTTTACATCACTAATACCCAGATATAAAAGTTCATCATGCAGCGCTTTTGCAAGCTCCCATTGACCCGAAGTTGAGGGTGTTTCATTTTTTACGGGATCGCTTTGTGTATCATAACAGACATATTTTAAAAAACGGGAAACAAGTGATTTTTCAAGCTGATGATCATTCATTTTCATATATTATCAGGAATTTAACCGATAAAGCTGCCTTTTCTAATTTTATTATATCATATAAACTTTAATTAATGCAAAAGCTCCGCGAAGAACAGGTCAAAATAATTATAGAACATTATAAAAACGATCCTCAGCAGCTTATCGCTGTTTTACTGGATATTCAGGCAGCGTCGGGACAAAATTATGTTGATCAAAAATGGGCGCAGATGACATCTGACGCTTTAAAAGTGCCGCTTTCAAAAATTTATGACGTGCTTACATTTTATGAATTGTTCAGCACTGTACCGCGCGGCGAATATGTAATCGAAATATGCAACAGCACTCCCTGTTTATTCGCGGATTCTTCATGTTCAACTGACAAAAAGAAAAAAATTCAACAATGGATTGAGGAAGAAGCCGGCGTTAAAATCGGTCAGACTACCGCAGACGGAAAAATTTCCATTATCTACACAAACTGTATCGGCGCCTGTGACATCGGGCCGGTTGCGAAAATCGGAGACGATGTTTACGGCAATCTTGACGAAGAAAAAGTAAAAACTCTGGTTCGGCTCTGCAGGCTCGATCACAGACAAGAATTAAAATCATTATGTCAGGAATAGTTAAAATGCTGACGGAAGGCGCTGACCGCGCTTATTCGTTAATTGTATCGGAATATGAAAAAAACGGCGGAATGACCGCGTTAAAAAAATCCGTTTCATGCCCTCCTGAAGAAATAATCGCAGAAATCAAAAAAGCAAAACTGCTTGGACGGGGCGGGGCGGCGTATCCTGCCGGCAGCAAGTGGGAGCATTTATTGCACATAACGGAAACCCCGAAATATATCGTCTGCAATGCCGATGAAGGAGAGCCGGGCACCTTCAAAGACAGGCTCATCATGGATCTGCTGCCTTTAAAATTACTGGAAGGAATCATCATTGCCGGACTTGTATTCCGCGCTCACTCAGGGTACATCTATGTCCGCGGCGAGTACCGCAAACTGCAAAGGCGGCTTCTTTTGGCAATCGAGAATGTACGCGCCGCAGGTTACCTTGGAAAAAACATAGCAGGCTCAGGTCATGATTTTAACATTCATGTTATATCAGGCGCAGGCGCTTATGTCTGCGGCGAAAATTCAGCGCTTCTTAATTCCACCGAAGGCAAGGTGGGACGTCCGCGCATAAAGCCGCCTCATCTTGCCGAGGTCGGGCTTTTCCTGCAGCCGACGCTTGTAAATAATGTCGAGTCATTCGCAAACATTCCGCTCATTATCAACATGGGAGGAGAAGCGTACCTGCAGGCAGGGCATCCTGATTCAGGCGGAAGTAAACTTATCTGTCTTTCGGGGCATTGTAAAAACCGCGGCGTTTATGAAATCCCCCTTGGAAGAGTGACATTGCGTGACGCGATATATGATCAGCAAATGGGCGGCGGAATCGCGAACGGCAAAAAACTCAAGTTCTTTCATCTGGGAGGACAAAGCGGTCCAATCGGCAGCCCCGATCAACTCGATACTATTTACAGTTACACAGATTTAAGAAAAGCAGGACTAGCTGTCGGATCAGGCGCGATTGTCGTAATGGATGAAAGCATTTCCATTGTACAGTATCTCACAAGCGTTACGGAATTTTTCATTAACGAATCGTGCGGCAAGTGCGTGCCATGCCGCGAAGGGAATTATCAGCTTTACAAAATCCTGCATAAACTTTCCATTCCAGAAGAAGCGGAAAAAAGCGATCTTGATACTCTCCGCCGCCTTATCCATACAATGACAAGCGCGTCATTCTGCGGGCTTGGGCAGACTGCCGCCGCAGCGCTGAACAGCGCATGGAAACTTTTTAAAACAGAAATTGAAGCCAATGTGCGCCGGGAGGAAGAATGAGTCACAAACCTGACCCGGATAAAAANGTCAATTTAACAATTAACGGCATGAGCGTAACTGTTCCCGAAGGAACAAGAATTCTTGAAGCNGCAAAAAAAGTAAATGTTGATATTCCCACTCTCTGCGAACACCCTGATCTCTGCAGGCGCGGTATATGCCGAATCTGCGTCGTTGAGTGCGACGGCAGNGGNAAACTGCTTACCGCCTGCACTAATGACGTATGGGAAGGAGTGAATGTAGTTACGCATAACGCCCGCCTTNTTGANGTGCGAAAAACAATTCTTGAACTCATCCTGGCTGATCATCCGCAGGACTGCCTTTCATGCATACGGAATAAAAACTGCGAACTTCAGGCGCTCTCTGAAAGTTTTGCAATTCGCGGCAATCCGTTTGACCGCGATTTTGCGGTACAGCTTCCTGAGCAGTTGAGGGAACATTCCAGCGCAATTTCACCGAAAACAGTTGAAAATAAAACGCTTATCCGCGAAATGGAAAAATGCATAAAGTGCTGCCGCTGCTCGGAAGTTTGTCAGGAAGTACAGACAATCCGCGCAATTAACACATCCTGCCGCAGTCATAACTTTGGGATTTCCGTTCCTTACAGACATACCCTTGATGAATCAACCTGCGTCTTTTGCGGCAAATGCGCGTCTGTCTGTCCCGTAGGCGCGATTTACGGGTACGATCAAAGCGCAGAAGTCATGGAAATCCTCGGCAAAAGCGACCGGCACGTAATAGCGCAGGTTTCCGAGGAAACAGTCACCGCTCTTAGCAGCCTGTTATGCGGACAGAAGAACAACAGCGCAGACAATTGCTGCACGGATTGTATAATCACAGCGGGAAAGATCACCGCCGCGCTTAAGCAAATAGGTTTCAAAAAAGTTTATGACGCTCAGGCTGCAGCTAACGTATCTTATTCGGAATTGAAGAACGAACTGGAAAAACGAAAGAAAAACGGCGGCAAATTGCCGATGATCTCAGGTTCATGGGAAGGAATTTCACGTTTTATAAAAAACTTTTATCCTGAACTTGAAGCTCACCTTGCCGCAGGTAAAAATAAAAGGCGCACATTCGCGGATGCTTTCAAATACGCGTATATTGAAGAAGAAAAGGTATATATATCAAATGTGATAACTGTCTCTTTTGTCCCGACGGTCGCCGGCAAATTCGGTGATTACGGCAAAAACGATTATGCTCTTACAGCGTCTGAACTTGCGCGGCTGATCAAGTCGGCAGGAATTGACATTTGCTGTCTTGCTGAAGAAAAATTTGATAATATCAAAACAGATACATCAAATCAAAATAGTTACACAAAACCTGAAATAATCAACGGTTTTCCTACGGCTCGCAAAGTTCTGGAATCAGTTTTAAAAAGTGAATGTATATCAAACTGGATAGAGATATAAAAACCTTTTCAGGTTGGAAAAATTTTTCTTCCCAGTTCTCCGTTTACTACCTGAGCCATAGCGGAATAGATTGCCGATAATCCGCATAATATTCCCACAAAACCCGCGATTGACTTTATATGATGGTTTTCGGTAAAATCTCCGGCTGAAAGAAGGAAAAACAGAACCGTTAACGATAAAAATACTGTCCTTGTAATCGTGTTATGCGATAATGTCCCTAAAAACATGAAGAAGGTAAAAATGCCCCATAAGGCAAGATAAAAACCCATGGAAACATTATCCGCAGGATTAATTACCTCTTTGAAAGGATTTGTCCATATTAGGCATAATGACCACCAGAATAAACCATAGGCCGTAAACGCTGTCCCCCCAAATGTATTGCCTGTTCGAAGTTCGCATATTCCGGCAATAATCTGAGCCGTTCCGCCCAGAGCCAGACCCATTGCAACGATAACAATTGAAAGTTCAACTATCCCCGCATTGTGAAGATTCAATAAAACAGTTGTCATACCAAAACCCAAAAGTCCAAGAGGGCCGGGATTGGCAGTTTTCATTTCAGACGAATTAACAGACATAATTTCTCCTTTTTAATATTGTAAGCCACCGCAGGAAATAATGCAAATATTTGTTAAAGGAGCATTTAGAGTAACAATATTATTCTATCAGTTCAAACTGTATAATACAGGAATTAATCACACTACCGCTGTCTTTAATAATGATATAAAATTGATATAATCCCAAAGCAGTTGTTTCATCAAAATTTATTGTGGCGAACTCCTGCGCCGGATAAGTCATTGACGCATACAATGTTGAATGCGCTATCACTATATCATTATATTCTTTAGACGCAAATTTTCCGCCAGGTCTTTGCAATTTGATACTGTAGGTTAAATTAACATTTTCCTTGTTGAAAGTCCCAAACGTAAGGAACGGCGAAATATTTTCGCCGCGTTTAAACCGGGAAATATGCGGAAGCCCGTAATCCGCGATCTTCATGGATTCGAGCGCCCATTTCAGGTCTTTTACAAGGATGACAGTAAAACGATATTCATCATCAATGAGCGCGATTGCTCCCCTGTCCGAAAAATTATTGCTTGTTCTGTCGATCATAAACTCATCAACTTTTTCAGGGTTTCTGTATACAGACGGTGCATTAATACATCCGGTCATGATTAAAATAATACTAAATAAAAACAAAGCTTTAATAATTTCTACCTTTACAAATATAATTAAACTCATGCAAGGAATGTAAGAGTGTCATAAGTAAAATATATCATAAAGAAAAAGAATTTGCCAGTGTTATGTAAAAATCAATACTATTTTAAATAATTGCCATAAACATAGCCTGTTCTCCCGTTATTATATTTGATTTTAACCCAGTTGTTGTTATTTCTTTCTAATATTTCAACTTTTGAATTTCTGGATATTGCTTCGATGATATTGTTATTATTAGCTGATGACGGTGAGTTTCGGACATTCAGCCAATCGCATGATGTTACTGTAGCAAAGATTTGAGTAGTTCTTGAATAATTTATTTCCGATTGATTGTAAGATAATGGCTGACCGTTAAAGTGATTATAAAATATTCCAAAAATTATTATTGCAATTATTATTTTAACAGATAAGCTAAAAAGACTTTTTCCTTTTAATTTACTCTTTTTTTTATTAGGATAATTATATTTTTTAGTTCCAGGCGATGATGTTTTTTGTGGTAATATTGATTCATAATTACATATATACCATTCATTATTTTTTCTTTTATTTATTAAAACATATTCAATTGAACCCTCATAAAATGAAGTCATTGAATAATTCATATTGTGGGTTTCCATAGCTTCTTTTACATTTTTTGAAAGAGAAGGATTAATTATCCATGAGATTTGTGAAGCTCTGTCAGGGAATGTATATCTTAAACGATTATATATTTCATTTATTATTGTATCTATATTATTTGAAAGAGTATATTTCAAATACCCTATGGTTTCAATATATATTTCCTTTTCTATAAAAGAAGGTTGATTTTTTGTTGATGAATTATTATTTTCTTTATGTTTTTCCATAAGTTGATTATAAGCTTCATTAATTTCTGTAGAAAAAAATGTCGCCGTATCTTCAAGAGTGGTTCCATGCACTTTGTCAGGATGGAGGGCTTTCATTTTTTCATGGTAAGCTTTTTTTATTACTTCTTTTGTTGAGTTTTCAGGGATTCCGAGAATTCTGTAATATCTGTCCATTTAAATCTCCTGATTAGTCTGTATTATCGCCGTCATCATCATCAAGTTGATACCTGTTTTCAATTTCTTTCAAAATACGTTTTACTTTTTCTAATGTTTCATAATAATCCCATGAGTAAAATTTTCCTTTTATTTCGCCGTAACTTGTATAAAACCAATTATCGCCAACACGCATATTTATACTAATTACCCTGACGGTGTTTTCATAAAAAGTTGTCATTGAGTATGTTACTTGATGTTTACTCATAAGATGCTTAACGCTGATAGAAAGATATGGATTTATATACCATTTTGCTTTCTCTACTTTTATTTCAAGACCTGTTCTCTTGAAAATAGCCATTTTTATATCTTCTAAACTATTAGAAAGAGAATAGTTTAACAAAAGGTTCTCATCAGGTTTACCACACTTTATAGTAATAAATTCCTCTGCATAACCTAACTGATCTTTAGGCGTGATAAATTGATGTTCATCAATTTCTTTTAATTTTTCATCAATTTGTTCATCCATTTGAACCTTCCTTAACTTTTTATATAAATCCAAGTAATGGCTGTTATTAAAGCGCATACTAACCAAAAATTATGCATTTTAATCCTCCTTACCTTACATATCTGGAATAGGTATCAAGAGCGACACTGTTGTATGAATTATCATACTGATTACCCCAAATATCTTTCATCCAATATGACCGATGATTAGTAGCATAAGCTTGCGGTTCGATTGCTATCCATGAGCCATTAATTAAAACAGCGTTAAATAAATGGTTCATTCCAGTTTTTGGATTTACATTTATAATTATTGAAACTTTGCTTCTGTCAGGATAATACTGATAAAATAAGACAGCGGCATCAATACAGTTATATAAACCGTCTCTGTTTACATCTGTGCTTTTCCATTTTTCCGCTACAATATGCAGGGTTTGTTCAACATTTGCGTGTTGTGATGTGTTAGAATTTCCTGTTGCTGTAGTGGTTGTTCGTGAAACAGCAGCGGGAGATACTGTAGACGATACAGAAGCCTGTCTAAGTTCGGCTTCACTACTATCCTTCCATGAACGCCATGCAAGTACAAGGAATAAAATTGTAACGACTGCAAAGCCTTTATGACCCATTTTTATCCTCCGTAATATAAATAATGGGCAGGTTTAGGAGGACTTAATGGTTTTAGGAGATAAATTACGGCTTTTTTACTTTCAAATATTGACGTAAATCTGCAAGAAAAATGCGTAATAATTCTGAGGCACGGGCTTCAGCACCCTTGTCTTTTATATCGGAATGGTACTTTTGATAGATTTCCCTTTGCGTAGGTTTCTTTATAGCTTTTCGATATGCTTCCAAAAGGTCTATATCAAGGACAGAAGATAAACCTTCCAATTCTACAATGTCAGAATGGTTATCTATACAATACAATGTAAAAAGAGCTTTATAACAATCTCTGGCTCGCATTTGCTTTTTATCCAAAACGCTTTTTACTGCCTCACAGAGTATTTTTATATTTTGTGAAAATAAATTATCATCTTTATTATCATTAATATTATTGTCATAATAAGCGTTTTCTGTCATATTTAATAAATCAGGTTTATCATCGTCATTTACAGAAATACTGCCCACATATTTTTTACTTAATAAATCAACATATTTCTGGTAGTCCTCTTTATTAAACTTGAACCATTTGTATAAAAATTGCGTTTGCTCATCAAATGTTAATTTTCTTCCTAAATTACTTTCTTCCATTTTTAATACATTTTCAATTTCTTTAAGTTTTGATTTTCTTTCTTTAGGAATTTTTATTATCCCTGATTCATAAGTTCGGTGGTAGTTTGCTTTTTCGGTTTTTAACGCCGTATAAATATACTTTATGAATTCTGTCTTTTCTTTTGGTATATTCGCCTTGCTTTCCTCTTTGAGTATTCGCTTGCAAACAATACAGATTTCCTCACCCATATCTTCAATGTTTTTCAAATTGCACCATTTGAATATTTGACCGCATAATTGACCAAAATATACCTGTCGGCGGTCAGTAGATTGCTCACTGCGGCATTGTGTGAATATATTAAATATTTTTTCTATGTATATATCTTCTTGTTCTTTACAGTTGTTCACAAAAACCTCTTACATGGCAAAGAAGTCTTTTAATGTTTCGGCTGCTGTCTCAGCATTAGAAGCGCCCATTGTACCCATTAATTTGAAAAGATAATAAAGAGACGTTATATCAAATAATTTTGGGTTTTCCAGTTCACGGGTTGTTTTATTAAATTCAGCTTTTCCATAAATGATAAATTGAACAATAGCGTCCCTAAATTCTTCAACAAAGCGAAGGGCACAAAATAAGGATAATATTTCAGGCTTAAAGCCGTAAGTAATATCCGTATATATTTCCGCGTTTTCGGGGATTTTTTCTGCTAAATCGGTAATGAGTTTGTTGTATGTTTGCTTCGTTGGCAAGAACGCAATATCAACAGTATCGTATCTGAATGTCGCTCCAATTTCCTGATTAATAACAGCAAGCTCGTTTATAAATTCATCTTTATTTTTAGGACACTCGCTATTATCGCCGGAAGTCATTATATAAATAACTTTGACTTCTTCTCCTTTTTGCAATGATTTAGCAAGAACGCCGTTTATCGGACAGCGGACAGGTTTATCATATTCTATTGATTTATTTCCGTCTACTGGATATTGAACTTTTGAAATCTCCTGCGGCGGTTTCATCGGAACAGTAATAATTACTACTTTCATCTATTTGTCTCCTTTAAATATAATGCCAACAATTTAATGGAATTAAGGGGTTTATCATAATAAAATACTGAAACCAAACCCTAAAATAATTCCACCAAATGATTTATATTCTAACATAGTTTTTATTGAAAACCAATCGAAGCTATACATGATATATGCCCCTGTCTTAAAGGTAAAACCAGGACTTATATCGTCTTCTATCGACTATGACCGCTTTCATTTGTAATATTTTTTCAAAATCGTTGATATTTTGAGCATAAAGGGAGGTTGTAATAATGAGAAGCGAAAAGATTATAACTAGTTTTTTCATTGCCATTACCTCTATAAAAGATATAATGGCTATAAAAAAATGGGTTTAATGGTTTTATAAACTATCTAATAAAGATTTCATAACATTTTCAAATAATTTTAATATTTCAATTTATAGTTTTTAATAATCTAGCGGTTCTTTAATATTTTTTAAAAGTTTTTGTAATATTTCTGGATATGAAATTTTATTAATTGGTACATTGTATTCAAGTTCTTTGTGAGCATATTTATGACGAAGAATTCCTACAATATCCATAAAATGTTTAGTAAACGTACCATTTTTCAAAAATTCTTTAGGAAGCATGAATAAATAAATTAGTTCATTCCTGTTTACCGATTATATATTCAGCGAATTTTTTACTATATCCAAATTGCATGAGCTCATTTCTGTACTCGTTTTCGGATATTTCTTTATTTTTATATTTTTCCAGTAACTTTACATACTTATCATAGTATTTTTTGCCAAGCTCCATGCGGAGTATATATTTTTCCAATGAAATCTTTTTCTTTAGTCTTTGATTTTTGGTATTGCTTGTTTCTGTTATGTTTGTGTTACTTTGAGATGCCCACTCATGCATTCGGCTTGAAGCCATTGATTCACTGAAGCCAATCAATCTTAAAGCAATGACAGCTTCATTAGTTTTCATTTCATTTTTAATTATACATTCTTTGTATAACTCCATTAGTTTGCTCTGTCTCTCATAATATGTTTGAGACATTATCCTACCTTTGTCTGGCATTTTATTCCCCTTGAATTTGGTTATACTTAGATAATGGCTGGGATTTGAGGAACTTAAGGTTTTTAGGGAGAAAATTATTATAAATTTTTACATTTTTTATCTTGTAAATTAGTATTTCTAAAATTTTATAAGGAAATAATTACATTAGAATTATTTCATTTTTTTTATATTTATCTATTATTTTCATATTTTTTTGTGAATAATTTACTCCATACTCATTGTAATTTTTAGAATATGTAAATGCTTCACTCTCTTCTCTCCAAACTCTTGCAGGTATTATATATATAACAGGATTATCTTTTAAATATATTAAATGAATTAAATAGTAGTTTTCTTCATATATCTTAAATTCATCTTTGCTCAAATTAGGTCTTGTATAATTTTTATGTACTCTAATGAATATTTCAAATTCTTTTTTCTTATCATCAATTATTTTAATTCGCTTCTTTTGATCATTTCTTAAAATAATTTCATAATTTGTTTCTTTTATTTTATCTATAATATATTTCATACCTTTTTTTTCTATACTTTCATCCGAATTGCTACCTTTATCATTATTTAATTTTTCTTTAGATTTAAAATAAACTTTTAAATTAATTTCATCTTCAGAACATTCACAGGCTTCTTCTTTTTCCCCTTTATCTATAAATACTTTTTTATATTTTTCTATTTCATTTTGTTTGTTTTTATGTAAATAAAGTAGTAAGTTATCAATTTGACGAGTATCAAAATCTCTATTAAAATTTTCATTTATTTTCATCTTTAACTCAAATGCTTTTTTACAGAATTTTAAATAATCGTTATCGTAAGAGTTATTAGAAGGAATTGAACCTTTCACACAATTCTTAAGAGAATAACTTGCATTGCTGTCATAAATATAAAAAACATCTGGTCTATGAAAGTGAAGATATTTTGATGCTAATGAACGATTTTTCTGTTCTGTTGTTTTATGAAAAATATCAACAATTTCTTTATGTACATTCAATGCAGAATACAAGGTAATGTCGTTAATTATCGGCTGTAATTTTTGTATTTTATCATCAAGTGTTTTACCTATTTTAATGAGCTCATCAATTGTCTTTAGATATATATTTTCCGATTTTTCCTCGCTTTTATTTCTTTCAAGAGCTGCAGAATATGAACGACCAATTAACCAGAGTTTTGTATATATTTCCTCTTTATTTATATGGCTTGGGTATTTTTTACACATATCATATAAAATATCATTTGCTAATTTTTCGATATTATATTCGCTTTTTATTAAATCTTCTTCTTTCGGAAGATTAAATGTAAATCTATACTTATTCATCTCCTTTTCCTCCTATTATTTTAAATAAACAAGAACCCCTAAAAACTCCTGACTCTAACTAATAATTTCAAAATAAATTGGATATGTCAATAAAAATATTTAAAACTATATTTTTAAAATTGTTTTTTTTATCATAATGAGTTTTTAGATGTTTTAATGCCTATTCATACGAAAATTTAATGGTTTTCTTGAAATTCCTACTCACACATCACCGAATTAACTTTATCTCTAATATCTTCAAATGACGGAAGGTTATATTCTTTACTAATTTTATAGGATTTCTGACCTTTAGTGGATTGTAATGCTCCTGAATAAAAATCATAAATTTCATCTGCGGTTTTCATGTTTTGAAGTATTATCATTGTTCTTAAATCACTGTCTTTATATTCAACAGGTAAATCAGCGTGTGTCATGGAAGGAAATAATACTTCGCTTATAATTAATTCAAGCAATTTTTCTCTTTTTCTTTCATCATTAGTATCTTTTTCTTTAGTGAATTTAGCTAAATCATTTTTTAGATTGACAATAATATATTCATAAGCGTTTATGAAATTTGAAAAATCAAGAAGTATTGAAAGTTGTCTATAAACATCATTAATAAAAAGTCTGTTTTCGTTAGCATGAGATACCATATTTCTTAATTTTAATACATCAAATAATAATTTAAAATTATCGTCATTTGCATTATCATTGCATTTTCCCGTAATACTTGTATAAAGTTCTTTCCATT